>Ga0179593_1703776_pt1 | contig 12275 bp, 7 predicted proteins | sample CZODoug2_1_08_16_FD_185931 | JGI IMG/M metagenome (GOLD analysis project Ga0179593, IMG submission 185931) | Vadose zone soil fungal communities from Angelo Coast Range Reserve, California, USA - CZODoug2_1_08_16fungal (PacBio error correction) | ecosystem: Environmental > Terrestrial > Soil >... | reverse complement strand
TCTGCGTATCTTGGTGAGTCCTGGTGACGACAACGGATCGTTAGGTGCAGGTCGGTCAGGCCCCTTCCGTAAGAGTCATTTCAAGCCCGTCTCTTCTCCTTTGGCGGCGGCCTCCGGGCTCTCCCTTTTCCCACAATGTAACGCATTTCGACTCCCTTTGTATGTTTTTCTTACGGTTACTCCCCCGGACAGAAAGCGTTCCTCCCGTCGATGCTTATGAAACGCGCTCTTGCTGCCATTCTCGTTTTTCAGTTTGATCACCGACCTTGCGTCGGTGGGGTCGCGTTGTTAGCTCCGCGCCTGCCGTCGCCGCTCAGCCTTCCTCGGTTCCAGGACGAACCGAGCTAACCCACGGTTCTTACCTTTTTCTGGCGCCTGGCCAGCTCGTTTCATTGACGACGATGCGTGGCCCCCCGGGCGCCAAGCGGATCTGCCTTCGGTGGGAGGAGAAGAGACTCTCCTTTAATGAAGTCCTTCTTCTGAAACGATATGACTCCCGTCCCGGCCGAGTTCGATTTGTTCACTTTGCTTTCCGCGTCCCTTTGCCGCTCGGTAGTTATTATGTTCTACCCCCCCCGAGACTATTTGCTTCCCGGGTGGTATCAAAGACTATGGTAACGAGCGTAGTTTCTAGCAACCTACATTTTCAGCAAGGACGTCTTCGTCCCGAAACGCGTCCCCCAAGGACGCTGTTTTCCAACACTGTTTCTATAAACATCCATGCCCTCACGCTGGTCCGGACGCGATGACATAGCCGTCCACCTTACGCAGGCGGCGGCCCGCCCCTCTCCCTTTGTGTTGACCCTTGCGGCCGCCTCCAAAAGCGACATTATCTTCATTTTTTTGCTGAGTAAAACGCTTCGCCGATAAGTTGGCCCCGGAATGGCCTAGGCTCCAGATCGGCCACCCTCCTCAGCGATTCTGCCTCTTTTACGGGTTAATTCTTCTCTTTTATTACCCCCCAAAGCATAGTCTTTACCCGATAGTTCTCTAGAAGCCGTTTCCGTTTCATACATCACCCCTTTTTTAGTGTGAGGAGACCACACTCTTCTACTGTAGAGTCCTCCATTCAGTTTTCTCTCCCCCCCCCATTGTCTACTTTTGTATTCAGCTCCTCGTCTTCCAAATCGACGTGGAGAATTAGAAGCGAACCCCCTTCTCCTTAAATCGACGACTCTCATCCCAGTGCGTTTGTTCCTCCTGTCGTAGATAGCCTTCTCCTCCCGTTCATATAGACCCCCAAGTCCTAATTTGAGCGAGCAAGATTAATTCTTTACCCCCTTCCTTCTAATTCATCGTGTTAGACGCTTCAATGTCCTGCATCCTGCGCCCCGATCTCGTTACTCTCGCGGGTTCCACTTATGATGGTCCCGGGGTGGGACATTCCCCTGGGAGTGAATTGATCGTCTCCTCTCCTTTTGAAGCACAGGTTCCCCACACCTCTATACTGGTGGTACACAGGCGTAGTGTGTCTCCTGTTTCTTAATGATTTGGTGGCCTTAGGTGAACTCTCTTGAGCTATGCCTATCTTGCAGGCAGTACCCCGGAGGGAAGGTAGTTTGAGACTTTATAGGGGAATGCCCTACTTTTTGGCATTAGTCTCCCCTTCTTCGGCCCGGATTGACTGTTGGTTCCTTTAGTGTCCCCCCGGGCTGGATTTTTTTTTTTCTTTTTGCACAAGGGATGATGGCAGTCATATCAGCATTATTCAGTCCGATCCCGTAATATAGTTATAAACTTTCTAAACCTTCTTTTTCCTGAGAATTGGAAAAAGCCCCTAAGCAAAAGTTTTCAATGTCAAGCTTTCCTCCTTAGTCTGATCAAGCTCCATTGTTGTTTTGAAAAAAAGATCCCCCCCCTGAATCCCCCCCTTTCCCATCTTCTCACGATGCCTTTTAGAGATACCAGTTAAGATTCTCCTTCTCTTACCCCTCTCCCTGTTTAAGCACTTCGCTTCCCCCTCCCCTCCTCCTATGGATACTCTTACGTCGTTGATTTCAGGTTTTATAAGTCGTTGCCCCCCACCCACAAATGGATTTTGATCCTTTCCCCTTCATCTCTCCTCCCCCCTTGGGAAATGGTCCTCCCATTTCCCTCTCCCGGAGCTGGTTTACAATTTTCGATTCCTAGGATGGCATTTTGACATAAACCCCCCTTTTATGCCGAGTCTCGTTCATAAGCTGGTTTTTTATCTCTGGAATCCTTTTTCTCCCTGCTGCCCCCATCAAGAAATAGGGTACACATGAAAAAATACACCCCGCCCGTCCGGTCCTTTTCCCGTATTAAAATGCCAACCGTTGGTCTTCCGATTCAAGCCTTTTTGTTTTTTCTCATTTCTAGGTACTGAGAGTAGTTCAGTGAATATTATTTTCCCCTTTCGAAAGCGTAGGCGCTTCCCGCCGGCACCCCCTTTTGTGACCTTTTTCCCCCCCTGTTCAATCTAAAGACCATATACCTTGGGAGAAGGTTACCTGAGTGTTCCTGACCCCCCTGCTAATTCATCCCCCGATCATCCCCCCGCTGTGTCTTTCACAGTGACAACCACTTTTTAAAATCGGAAACAGTTGGCAAACTCGCGATCTCCCTGACCTCCCGCGGATCCATTGTCACCTTTCAATCAGGACCCCCTCCTTCGCGCCGATAAACTCCAGAACTTATCCCGACGAATTTCTTGCCTCTCCCCCCCTTGCCTTTAGGATGGAGGTGGGTCGAGACGACCGGCATGGTCCGAAAGTTTTATCTCCAAGCAACAAGCGATGATCATTCTCACTTGCGTCACAAGTTTCGTTGAAGTCGCCACGCGATTGCCTATTCCTCGGGGAGGACATTCCTACCAGAATCTCAAACTGGACATTTGGTCTCTTAGATCCTAGGACCTTCCCCCCCTCTATTCGCCTTCAGTTACAAGCATTCTAATACCCTTTCCTTTGGTCCTGGTTCTGAAGCTACAGATGAGCCCCTTTGCTTTAATCAATCTCTTTGATCCTCCGGAAGGTTTTTTCCCCGTCTATTGCTTGTGGCTTCGGGGTTCATATGTCAAGAATATTGGGTCCTGCAAACCCCCGCTTTGTAGACCTTTTTTGAAGAACGCCTCCGATGCTCTTTTTCCTTTTCGCCACTACCCCCAGGATAACGACTACTCTCTTTTGTAGGTCTTAACTCCTCAGGCGTCAGGCGTTTGGTCCTTCGGTCTGACCATTGTGAAGAGGATGCTTTTGATATGAAAATAGTGGTTCGTTGCGCTTTTAGAGGAATTCGTTTAGTCATTCTTGACCTCCGTAAGGGAGGGGCGTATTCTTTGGATCGCGCCCGCGCACCTTTCCCTTTTCCCACGTTCGGGGACCCCTACCCTCCCCTCATGGACCTGCTTTTCCCCTCTGTGATCATGCATTCCACTATCCTCATTTGAACTGACAGCGGCCGGCTCCTCGACCTCTTCCCCTTTGAAGACGTTCTAGGATATCGTCTTAAGGGCCGTCCACTGTGAGGAGACGCCCTTTTTCGCCTAAACCTTTGTTTTTTGAGGGTTGATAGCATTCTTATCGTACGGAGCCCTTCCCATCCGTCTTTTTTTCACATATGCCGAAGCTTTCCTGCGGCGCATGCGTCGCTTCTCCAATGTTTTGCGAGAACGGGCTGTTTTCCGCTACGTCTGCCCTCTCCTTCTGAACGGCCCCTTCTTCCTCGATCTACGATTCCCGCGCCTTTGTTTCCTAAAGACTGGTCCGAATAGCTTATACCTGGACGGCTTCTCTTTAACGGAAGGATCTTCCTGACTCCCGTTTCTGGGTGGTGGCCCCGTGCATAAATACCCCCTCTCTTCCCTTCCGTTTGAGGAAAAGGTGACCTTCGCCTAAGACTCCTTCGTTAAGCCCAGAATATCAGCGATATGCGTTTTGGACCCTTCCCCTCTTCCTTCGGTCGTCCGGTTTACTAACACCTGTGGTCTTTGTTCTCTCACAACATACGTCCTTCCCCCCCCCTCCTCCTGTGTTGTTGATTCAGCTATTTTTTTTGATGTCCGTTTGCCGTTTCCCCAAGTACTTCCTAGCCCCCCCTTTTGCCAGCGAAGAGTTCTTTTCGGCAAGTTCCCTTTTCGGGTTTTGCGCCAAGGCGACGTTAGCAGGTCACCGCGACCCCTCCCCCGCCGCATGCTCTCCTGGTCTGCTGAGGACGGTGACGCCCCCCACCGTCCCAGCCCCAGCGGCGCGCAGTCTTTCTACCCACGGAACGCGATGCTCCGTCTTCGGCCCGTTTTTGGGGTTTTAACCCAAAAAAAAAGTCTCTCTTGGGACGGAGCGTGTATTCGCGCCTGCAGGCCTCCTCTAGGACTGCTGTTGGTTTTGGTGTGAGGAGACCTCCTAGTCACTCAGTTTCCTTTCTTAGACCGGTAAACTGCCTTTTCTCCCCCGACGCCTGATCCTCTTGCCGTGCTTAGGCCGAAGTCCTCCTTCTGTCCAGGCCGTAGCTTTTCTCCAGATCTTTTCCTCTTTTTCGCGTCCCGAGGGGAAGGATCCATGTCTCTTTACCAGGCCGACAATGATAGCTTCCCATCCGTCTTCACCTTTTTTTTTTGATGGAAGGATTTCCGTCTGCTCGGGTCCCGGATAGCTGATGAAGAACTCTTCCCAATCCCGACTACGAAAGTTGGTTTTCGTCCACGAATCGTCCTCTGTCCAGAGACTTTTTTTTTGTCCCTGCTGATAGCCCACCTCTTGTTTCCAAGGACCAGCAGTTCCCCCCGTCCCCCCTCCTTAGATTAACCAAACTACAGATGGGCCCACTCCCCGATGTTCAATACCCCATGTCCTCTTTTCCGCCCTCCCTCCCTTCCTTTCGGTACATGGGCAATACGCTTTTTTCGCAAGCGCTGCGTTGTAGCCAGGTCCTCTTTTCGCCCAAAGGCTGGCGACATCCTTGTTACGTCGCCCTTGTCTTTCCCCTGCGTCGAACGGGTTGCACTGGCCATCTGGCCCCCTTCCCCCCCCCAACCCCTCTCCCCCATTTCCCAGCAACCGATTTTTGCTGGGTCACAGAATGCATGTACCGCTGTCCCAGCCTCTCTCTGTAGAATCAGCCTTTTCTCCGCCGGATATGACTCCTTTTTTCCCCTCCCCGATATTGTAGAGTGCAGTCCTGAGTTAGGACTCGCCCTTCGTTCGACCCTGTCGTGAAGTTGGGATTTTAGTCGTTGTCCCTTGCTTTCTTATAGGAAATGAGCCTCCTGTGAATTAGACTGCTCACCGGGCGCGTCGCTTTCTCCCCTCAATCTCTTCCGAGTGTGGCGGCTTGGTTCAAGAACTGTCTGACCAGTTTTTCGGTTGAACCTTTCCACCCCAAAAAGCTCTAATGGAGTCCTGCGAAGCATGGGATGGTGAAGGCCATTCCCTAACCCCTTTTAGTGGTGCGCAGTCTTTTCAGTCCTGCATCCCCCCCCCATGATTTGAAAATCTTCGTCCGGTCGAATCAGCGAGTTTGCAAAGGATGTTTCCTCTTGAGGAGTAGGGTGTTAGCCCATCCTTGGCATGATGGGTTTTTTTCCTTTACAGTCTACGCAAGTTGACAGTAGTTTTCTGTAAAATTTTCACCCGAGATATTAGTCTGGGATGTGTACGGGTAGTGAGGTAGCCCCCTTTTTCCTCCTACTCAGGTGGTTTTTTTGACCCTCCTTCTCTCTTTTCAGCTTTGCAGAAGATTACGTCCCCCCCACTTTCCAGGCGTGCTCGTTTACTTCGAGCGGCTTTTGGGAAATGCCCGACTCCTCCTTTGTAGCGTTCATCCTTGACGGGGACTTATTTTTCCCTCTTTGGGTTAATCGACATGTTTCTGATGATCGTGAGGAGCCCCCCTAGGTTATGCCAGTTTTTTATTCAGTGAGATCCCATACACCACGTTGTGGCTTTCCCCCCGGGTTGGCGATTGTAGGTCGCCCTCCGCGATTTCCTGAACGACCTGATCCTAACGATTTCTGTACGCCCCTCTTGAAAGAGAGCCCCATTTGGTTGCCAAACCCCCCTGAAACCATGACAGTATCCCCCTCGTTCTCGCTCTCCAGTACGGTTTGCGTATACTTTGTTTACGTTTGTGTTAGCGCGAACGCCTTCGAGAGCGACCCGCCTAGCTACTTTAATTGTAGGTATTTTCATGTTTTTCTTGTGCAACCCAACACATTTAGTTCCCGTTTTACAATAACCTTTTTTCCCCTCAGTTGACATTTCTTTCGACCAATGTTGCGCGGATGGAATCAACTGAGCAATATGGGCTTGTCGGGTTGATCCCACCCCTTCACGATATGCCGAGTTTCTTTCCTTCCCTAAGATGGATATCTTTGAAGCATAATATTCCTCTTTTCCTGAAATAAGCGTAGAGTTGGGGGGACCACCCATAACGCCCCCTTCCTCGGAGCTTAAAACTCTGCCACCTTTTTGTTTCCCGGAAGCGCTAGAATTCGCCCCGGCTGGACTTCTCGATCCGAAGACCTTCTCCCCCCCATCTCTTACTGATCGTTCGACCGCAAAAACCCCGTTTGGACGGACAGGGCTCCCCGGAATTAACCGAGCATTTGTTGATTTCCTCTCTTTTTCCATGCCCCCCAAAAGGGATTCGAAGTATATTAATCCCCCCTAATGCAAGCAAGGGATCTGTCCCCCTTCCCCCCCCCAAACCTTCAGAAGAAGGGCACCCTCCGCTCTTTCCTCCCTCAGAGTTCCTCAGATGTTCAGACAATCGTTAACCCTGAGTTCCTCATCGCCCGAAACGAGGCCGTGCGATTTCCCGTCACTGACTCCAGATTGTCTCCCCATTCCTTGGCCTGCGTGTTCTCTATCACGGGTCGCTTCTATTTTTTTTTAAGTATTGCCCAAGTCCCCCCCCCCGGACTTATTTAACTTTTGCTCAATTGCCTCCCCCCCCGTTCGCCCGTTTTTTGAGTAGAAGTCATGATTGACGAGCACCTTACCTCGTCCTCCCCCCCCCTTTTACTGTGGTTTCCCTACTTTTGGGTATGGCCCCCGGCCCATATACACTATGTATCCCGACTCGCCAAACTTGCACCTTCCCATCCTTTTGCAGCCCCATTTGCTACATAACACGATTTGAAGAATCGATGCTCCTTCAACCCGGAAAGGTTTTCCACTTGAACTCTCCGGTGCTTAAAGGCTTCGGGGGTCGGCCGATATTTCCCTTCTCCCGAGGGCCTGGCCCCATCGTCGCACACCCCTTTTTGCGAAAGGCGCGTTTAACATGGATGTGTTCTTTTTGTTGGTGTTTGTTTCTTCCCTCCTCGTCATTTTTACAAACTCCCCCCTGCTTGACGGCCTTCCCGGCCGCTTAAGGTTGCGCCGTTCCGAGTTAACCCTTTTGCCTTTTTTCCTGTCTTTTGATATGAAAATCTTTTTTTCGCCCTATGCTGGTAGAGACACTTTTTTCCTCGTCGGGGCGGACGAAGTGTCCACATCATCTCCTTCCCCCATTACTATGGACCGGCCACAGGACCCCCCGCCCCCGGAAAGCCGCGTTCTCTTCTCGTGTCTCGATCGTTGAATTCCCCCGAGTCGATCCCTTACCCGGAAAGTTTTCCTCCCGAATCCAGCATAGTTTCTGATTGCTCGGGAATTCCAGCCATATGTCTCCATTCGGTTCCGTTTGGCAGGAGGGAGCCTTTTTTTTCCCGGCTCCCCATGATAGCAGCATTTTTCCTACGGTCCTCAGGAAGTGACAACCAACTTCGCTCTTTCCTGTAGTGGCATTTCCGATCTCCCCCTCGTTTTATGTGCGCCGGGCTGCTTTCGTTTTCGCGTCCTTGGATGTTCATCCTTTCCGTTCTCCCGGACAGGAGACGCTCTACACTTTTCACCCTCCCCTAGCATCAGGTTCGCCCGATGCCGACAATCCACTTGGGCCGGCCCCCTTGCGTCGGGTTCACACGGAAGTCGCACTGTCGACTGGACGTCAACCTGTTATTTTTTTTTTTTTCTTGTGAGGGGGTTGTCCCAAATTAAAGCTGATTCCCCCCCCGAGTTCGTGACCTTTGTGGAGCCCCATGCTTTGCCGCCCCCCTTGCCTCTCCGCTACTTCTGTTGAAATCCCTTCCTCTCCCCCTTAAAAGACGATGGAGGGTACTCAACTCTACGCCTCACACTCCTGCTGTTCCCTCTCTATCTTTTCCCCCCCTCCTTGTGTTGTTTTTTCTTTCTTATTCTGAGTCTTTTTTGGATTATATAATGTGACTCCCCGTCTTTCCCTCTCTACCTTAGGGGAAGGTCTTCAGGATCGGAGACCGGCCCTCCGCGAGCGGGACTTGCCGCCCAGGCGCTCGACGTCTCCTTTTACACTGCAACCCTACGCGAAGCTCTCTGGATTTGGATTCCTTTTCACCCCCCCCCGCCTTCCCCCGTTAGTCAGTCCGGAGCCGAATTCCCCTGATGACACTTTTGGCACTTCTCCCGGCCGGCAAGGGTCGGCTTCAGAGCGTTTTTTTCTCCGTACTTTTCGGGAAGGAGTTTGTAGATCGCGGCCTGCATGTTTCGTCTTTCTGGCAGGGCCTTCCTTTGACTCGTAAAAGAGAGCAACTTTAGAAGCCCGCGTTTTCGCATCCCTGCCGAAGGCGAAGTTGCGCCTGCTGCCTGGACCTTCCGGCCCGTTCATACGAAGATTTTGTTTCCGTCTCTTAAGATTCTTCCTCCCCTCCCCAGTTTTAGGCGCCGCGTCGCCCTACCTTCCTGACCGCGTACCCCCTGGTCCGTCCTGAGAAGATGATGATCCAGTCTCCACCCCTCCGCCCCCTCTTCGTTGCGCGCCGGTTTCCTTTGTGTCCGGATCGTTCAGGACGCCGAAGACGTCTCCCCGATTCTCCTTCTGCATTGGGTCGGGGGTAGGTTTATCCATGAATTGGCCGTTTAAAGCGTTTCCGGGCGTGCGCGTGATTCCCTTAACGCCAGGCCGCAGTTCCGAATGCTAAAAACCCCCCCTTTCCTCTTTTGCTAAAAGAAAACCGACTTTTCAAACTCCCCTTTTTGGTTTTTTTTTTTAACGTATGGCGCCGCGATGACGGGAAATAGACTCTGCCCCCCCACTGAATAAAGCGATTTCTCGTTTTCTTTTGCGGCGCCTACAAATACTTTTCCCCCCCCTCCCCCAAATTAGTTCATTTTCTGATTTCTTCCCGTTTCGTCCAGAATGGGTTGGATCCAATGGAACCTGCTTACAGATCATTTCCACAAAAGACCCATGTCAGCCTTCGTCTCGTGGACCCGACAGGAGCCCCAGATTGCCTTCCCCCCCTCTTGTATTGACTCAGCAGTTGCTAAGCAGTCCCCTATGTTCTGTAGCGATTTTGTTATCTTTTCCTGGCGACCCAGTCTCTCTTGCTAGAGTTAAGAGTTTAGGAAATTGTAGTTTCGTTTTCCAGTGTCGCGCCGATTCCCTGCCCATAGACGTGTGATATAAAACGGTCGCTGTCTGCCTTCTACAGTGCGGTGTTGGCGCTTTGTTCTTTGAATCCGGACCAGATATCGTCCTTCCTTTTTTTCAGCTCATCCCCCTTTGTCAGCAAGACACGCGGACGTAGGTGAACGTCCCGTCCAATAGGTAGTTAAGAGGCGGCGGGGAATTTCCTGCCTTTCCGTTGTCTCGGCCCCGCGCTTTCCTGTAAAAGTCTGCAGCTTCTTGGTTGCTGTCGTGTTACTACTCGCAAGGAGTCTGCCATGGATGACTCTCCCTTCGCTAAAAGATATTCACCTCCACACACTCGATATTTCGGGAGTCTGGGTTCCACCTTTTGAGTAGTTGAGGTAGAACCTTTCCCAGGTTTGGTTTGCGCCTTCTGTCACACCCTATGGCACGTTTCCCCAATGTACAGGAGTGAAGTCTCCCTTCGAGAGGGATGGGGTCCTAACATGAGGGTGTCCGTTCATGACGGGCGTGCGATTGGTCCTATTGTTTTCAGGTGGTTCCTCGGAGAAACTGTTTTTCTGAGGGCTTATTTCCCTCCAGAGATATCTTCTCTCCACGGATATAGGACCCCCACGGTGGATTAACCTGCTGATTACTTTTTCATTGGAGGAAATGGCCCTTGTTTACCCCTGTCCTAGTGTACTCTCTTTCTTTCCTCCCCCCCCCCCACCTGAAGCTCCATTTGTTGGTCCCACAACGCGTTGAGACCCAACTGAAAATAACGCATAGCTTATTCCTCTGCGTTTTTCGCCCTTTTTTTCCCCTTTCAGATTACCTTCTCCTCCTCCGTGTTTTTAGGATCCGTTCTTTATTGGAGAGACGAGAACGCTGATACTCTACTGTCGTGAGTTTGTTGCCCCCCCCCACAAATGAGAGCTGTCCTTTTTCATAAAAGAACCCCGCGAAAACCTTTTCGGTTTCTATTGAGAGAGTTTTTCTGTTTAAACTCATTTTCCTATCCAGGTTGGTGAATACACCTTGCCCCGATATGCCTTTCTATAACCTTTTTATCTGACACGCAGTCCCTTTCCTACCCTCTTCCCCCATCCCCCCCCAAAAGACTGTGACACAATATGACCCACTCCCACCACGTTGTCGGGACGTCTACCCCCCCCTCACAAAGTGTATTTTCCCTTGCCCCCGAAACGAACTAGAGCTCCGGTCTAGTCACGCGGTCTGGTAGCCGCATCTATGCCAAGCTCGCCAGCTCGGCATGAAGGAAGGTCCACTTCCCCCTTTGCCCCGGGCAGTCTAGCCGTCTACTCCCTCGCCTTCGCCAGGTGGTTTCCCAAACGATCTTGCCAGCGGCCCCCTTCTTTTTCTTAATCCCTTTTCACCGGCGCGGATGTGACCAACTGCCGCCCTTTAATCGTAAGCTTTTGCAACCCACGTCCGTTAGCGAGACTCTTTTTTCAACTCAGAATTTCAGTTTTAACCCAAAGAACGCTCGTCTAACTCCCCAACTCGCCGTGAATTCCCCCTCCCCTCCCTTGCTTTCGAGAGATAAGACATTTGAGGTTTGCTATGGTTTTCCTAGCTGCGACAGTCTTTGGTCCCCAGTTCTATCGCCCAAGACCCACTCTCACTTGCTTCTCGTCTGCATGACCTCTCCCGTTTTTCTCCCTTCCTTAGAAAGGCGTTTTAGTTCCCCTTCTGTCCCAGGATAAGGATCCGACCCCCTCCAATGTGGGGGCGAGATCCCCTTCTAACCCCCGTTCTTCTACCCCTCCACCGTTTACTACCGTTGCAGCCCCACTAACGGAAATCTGAGTTCGACATACGCCCTCTGGACTGATTCATGTCCCCTACGGTCGTCCCCGTATTTGTGCTGACATGTTCTTCTTTTTTGCCCTCCTGGAACAGATGGTTCTTGTCCTGCACAACCGTCTTTTTTTCAGGTTCGAACTCCCTCCCTCGATGACCTCTGGTATTTGCGCCTTTTGCGCGCGCGGCAGGGTCACGATTCGCTCTTGAGGCGTGCCTCCCTCTCTACGGTTGCGCGTTCCCTCGTGCACGATGGGAAAAAGTGTTCCCCCAGGAGGGCTGAAAAATCGTGGTTCTTGCTCCAACGGCCCATTTTTAGAGTTTCTTCCCATGAGGCATTTCTTTCGGTCCCTCTTTGGCATATCCCCATCGACCTCCCCAACCCTTATCGGACCGGCAGTTCCCGGGTACTACCCGCCCCCTTCCCCTTTGGAGTCCCTACTTGTTTCTCTCATCATCACGATCCAGGAACAACCGGAGAGAAGAACTATGCCATCGACGCTTCTTACAGCATTATCGTCCTCATGTATTCCCCGGCAGGTCTTTAGCTCCCCCCCCCTTCCTTCTTTCTCCAAAATGGCGGGGAGCAGTTCCTATGTCTGTCTCTTCTTTCCCCATCCATTTCTAACTTCTATGCGAAGCTTTTCAGCGCCGTTGTTGAAGAAGGCGGTCTGTCCTGGTGGAAGAGAACCGGGATTATTAGTTGAGGCGGCCGTAGAATCCCTCTTGCCGGACCCACGGACAGCGCGATCTCCCCCTAGTACCCCTAAGAGAGAAGTCTGTAGTAAACGAGCGGGTCATCTCTTATCATGGAAGGACGCGTCCGTTTTCACGGAAGAGCACTTTTTGCAGCACCAAGGTCCGTTGGGGGTTCGTCACCAATCCCGGAGTTGATTAGCCTTCCCTTTTGAGGTTCAAATGGGACGGGACGACTCGCGGATTTTTTTTTATCGTCCGGCAGTCCCCCAGCCGCCTTTTTTTAATCCCTCGGCCTTTCAGAAAGTCTTTTTTTCCTTTCCTGCTTTTTAGGAAACCAGGATCTCTCACAAACCCCCGCC
>Ga0179593_1645234_pt1 | contig 12275 bp, 13 predicted proteins | sample CZODoug2_1_08_16_FD_185931 | JGI IMG/M metagenome (GOLD analysis project Ga0179593, IMG submission 185931) | Vadose zone soil fungal communities from Angelo Coast Range Reserve, California, USA - CZODoug2_1_08_16fungal (PacBio error correction) | ecosystem: Environmental > Terrestrial > Soil >... | reverse complement strand
TCATCGTCCGTCTTTTTTAGGTTTCGAAGGAGACTCCTCCTTGTTTGGACTGCGGCTTTGCACCTTCCCTTTTCAGACGACCAACGTCGCTCACTCCTTTTCTCTGGGCTTAACCATCCGGAAGCTCTGCTGCAGTCCCTTTCGATGAGATCATTGCTGAGTCCTTTTTTTCAGGTCGATAGCGCCCTTTTTTCCAGGATTGCTTCAGCACTCTTTTCGGGAGAACGCGCGGACAACCCTACTTCCCCTCCTTTTCGTCGTGCACGAGGTGCCCCTTTTCCTTGGGTTTTAGGATAAATAGCCCTGTACTTTTTTCCATGTCCCGTACTTCGTGAGAAACTCTTTTTGTCGATAGCAAATCGCCGGTCATAAATTTTCTCCGTGCCCCCTTTTCTTTCCTTCTCCTCAGCGAAGAGAGCATTTCTTCCTTTCCATAGACGTTTGAACCGTCTCTCAATTGCGTCGCTCTTTTCCTCCGATGCAGCGGTTCAGAGGGTGATAGTTTTCCCAGACTGAAAGCGTCCCCTCTTTCCTCTGTAGGGATTGTCACAGTCATTCTGGTCCCGGCTCTCCTCTCCCCCTTCTTGACCTTTCCCATATGTCTTTTACTATAGTTTCCTTTCCAGGGACTCCCATCTTTATTTTCATGAGTTCTTTTTCGCCAGTCCTAGTCCGTTTTCTCCCCCCTCCTTCTTGCGTTATCTTTTTTCGGTGAATTGCATAGTTCCAGCTACAACCGAGCCTTTTGTAAGGGCCCGCTTTCTTCTTCCATGAAAGAAACCTGCTTTTTTAACTCCTTAGTCTCCCATATGCTCTCGTCCCTGTACCTCAGAAAAGCGCCTTCATCTGCGTTTTTTCCCCGTGCGAGTGTAAAGAGTGTTGTTTCTCTCAGATTTGCGCCATTGCTGTCCATCGAGGCAGTACTCTTCCGGCTGCATACGTCCTTTAATACCGAGTTTTTGCGAGATAATGACTCCCACGTACGTTCCCATCCCCCTTTTTTTCTTTTGCCTCGGGTATTGATTCGTGAAACCCTGAGTCATCCCTCCAAGACCCCCGACCCAGACGATTTCCGCCCCAATACACCTCCCCTCGATAATTGATGCTCCTCCTTCTTTTCCCTGGAGAGTCAGGTGGTTAGTGTTTTGTATCTTCGGTGTTGGTTGGGGTGTTGAGTGCCCCGTGACCGCCATTAGCCGGTCCTGGCGCGGTCTAACATCCCCTTCCAGGATAACCGGGCCCTCTTGTGTACGCCGTTTTTTGGGAACTGCTGACGGACTCTACTGTTTGACCCCGTTCCCTCTTCCGAGAAACATGTCCCGGCTGTTCTCTGTCGACGGGAAGCTCATTTGTTTCGCGATCTGCGTCTCCGCCTTTCTTCAAGCGCATTTATTCCCCTCCCCCCAGGTTTGTCGCTTCTTTTCCGAGCTGAGCCGGTCCTTTGCATGCTTCCCTCCACAGAACCCCGTACGCTGCTCCTGAAGTTTAGTGTTTTTCCTCCAGTGCACGGTTTATGTATTTGTGTGTTTTTCCTGGGCGCTCGACTTTTTTCGATCAAGATAATGGTGCGTGTTTTTCTCTTTTTTCTTTCTTTTAAGCGCGGCAGAGTCCTTTGTCCCACCGTGCCGTCGGTCCCTTCCCCTCTTTTTGGGCGCAGTCCACGACACCAACGGCCTCCCCGGCGAACTCGTCTTTTGAGCGTCGCGGCTCACCTTTCCCGGAATATAAAGCAGAGGCTTGTGTTCTTCCCCCCTCCCTGCTCCTGCGCCGGCGTCTCTTCACAGCGTTTTCCCCATCGATAAACTGACCAGTTAAAGGGTCGGGTTTTTCTCCGGCGCTGGCCAATCTCCTTTCCGGCGCCGGGGCTTGTAGTTTCTTTCTCTTTCCTACATCGACTGCCTGTTTTTGTACTGAGCCGCCCCCCCCCTTTTCCCCCCAGGAGTTGCTGTTAGGTTCTCTTGCCGTGAGGCTTAGGTGCACTTCGAACCATTTCGGCGCTTGTCGGGCATCCGCAGAGCGTCCTTCTTTTGCTTATCTGTAGCCCTTTCGTCCGGTTCCACTTCCTTTAATTTGACCTGGCGGTGCTTTCCTTTTTTTTTTAGTCGTACTTCCTGATTTTTTCTTGCCGGCCGCGCTTTCCCTCCCCCACAAACGTGCTTCTTCCGGTTTTTTCTCCTCCGTTTTTTTAGATCGGGAGTATCGGCTCGTTCCAGTCCCTTGATTTTCCCCTTGTCTTTTTGAAGGGGAGGCGCTATCCCGTCCTTGCCCTGCCCCCGCTTATGTTATCTTCCTTCGGCGTTTTTCCCCTTCACCCCTCATTTTCCGTGGTCGACTGACCGTCTCTTTTTGAATTCTCTTATTCCCTTTTCTTTCTGAATTCGTCCTGGTCTACTGGGTAAGTCTCCTTTTCTCAGATGGGATCTTTTCTCCGCCTGAAAATCCGTTCCCCCTTCATCCCCTCAGCAGGGGACGATATACTCCTCGGACCCCTTTTTTGAGACAACTTTTTTTCCCAATTAGTATTCGGCTGGTATTCCGCTTCCTTTGCCCGATCTCCTGGAGGAACCGGTCCCTTCCAAGCTTCTTCCCCCTGTCCGAGACACTCTTCAGATGCCCTTCCACTCAACGTGATATTGGCTACTTCGACGCAAAACAAAATCCTCCCCATGTCAAATTCCCGGGTCACGGTCTTACACGGCGCCTATGTGGTTGCGAAAGCCCCGGCTCGCTGCCTCCGCTATGGTGCCCTCTGAATGGTTTTTCCCCTCTCCTTGAACGTTAGAGGTCAGCTTTCGCTTTTTTCTTAGACAAGCGCAACTCTTTCCCCTTCCCGGCGAGGACTCCCACGCGTTTGACGCAGTCAGCCGGGAATTTTCCCACTGACAATTCACGTCCGCCTTCTCTTCGCAGCATGATTCTTTATTCGCGACTGGTATGATTGTTTACCCGCTGTCCTCTAAAAGGTTGGAGATTTCTTTTTTTCGGTTCTTAACATCCCCAAGTCCTCTTTCCTTCCTCGGTAGCCGCCGACGGATCCGGCCCCTCAATGAAGTTCTTTGATGACGTTTGTTTTTGGTTGGCTTCTTCGCCAAGATCGGCCTTTCTTTTCCCGGTTCCTCCCTCTTTCCCTACGTCCTGCCTTGCTGCGCTTCCTTTCCACGCATCAGATCTTCTAGGGCGCACAGGCCTCTCATCAACGTCAATCCGGGCCCCTGTGTTACACCTTAGGCAACTCCCCGTTCCCCTTTCGGCCATTTTTTACCCTTCGGTGTTTGGCTTCGGTCCGGCCTTAGCAGATCGAAGTCGATCTCTCTTTTCTACCCTGGTGCGGTCCTGCGATGGACGTCCAGGCTTTCTTTGCAGATTTTTTTTCTCAATCCGTGGCTTTCCGGGCGGAGATCCTTCCATTAATGCTATGGTGCAGGGCCCGTCTTGTATCCGCGTTAAGTCCTTTATGTCCACCCTGCTTTCCCGCGAACCCCTTTTCTTCTTGAAAGGTTATCCGTTTTTTTAGGAGCCCTCCCCTTCTTTCAACGATCTGGGTCGGGCGACATAGCGCCAGGACACCTTTTTTCCTTCCTGCTCGATAGTCTTCCGGCTTTCTCCTATTCTGTTCGGACCTCGGCTGGTGCCTCTTCCGACTTACATGACAGCTCTCAAATGTACGGTTACTTCCTTCGTTTCACTTTTCTTGGATGAGAATCCGTTTTGTGATTACTTACTTCCCCTTGGCCCCCTTCTTACGGACTCTATGTGCTCCTCCGTCCTTGCCGCGCCGATCGGGGCTCACAAGCTGCACCCCCTCTCTCCCCCTTTTTCCTCCGATTGCAAAATCGAAGCTTTTTGGATTTGGTAGCGTTCCCTCTAGCGGGCTATGCAAGATTCGCCTTTCGTATCGCTTCTCTTGTGGAATTTTTTTCCCAGTTGCTCTCCCCTCGCTGGTTTCAGCGGCGAGCGTCCTGTATTAACCCGCCCCTTTCCCCTCCCTATAACCGCAATACGTTTGCGCGCGTGAAGCCTTCGGGGGCTGCCGCCCTACACATCTTTCCTTCCTGGTGGGTTCTTGCTTTCCCCCCCGTTTCGAAGGAAAACGATGAGTCGCTTCTCACGTCCCCCTTCTCGTAAAAGGCCGACGAGCTTCCTTTTCACTTCGGTCTCTTATCCCACCACAATCCTCGACCGGGAAGTATGTCCAGGTTTTGTGTGTTTGTTTTGTTTTTTTGTTCTTTTTTGTTTTTGTGTTTTTTTTTTTTTTGCACCTCTCTTCGCCCCCGGCCGTCTCCTTTTTTGGAAAAGACTTTCCTTTGCCCCCCCACTACTGTTGGTTGCCCCCACCCCCCCTGGCCCCTTGCACTCGCATTCATCTCGTTCTTTCTGCCTGTCCTTCCCTCCCCCATACGTACATCACCGCCTCCGCGCCTTTTTTTTGTTGCCCTCGCCACCAGCGTTTCCGTTTTCGGAGTGCCTTCGAAGAATTTCTGTGAGAGAATGCAGAGCCCTTTCAAGGCGGAATTCGAGACGCCACATCTCGCCTACTGGAGCGAAGTTCAGTTTGTCTGCGACCTCGGAAAATACGTAGGCGGAGAGATGACGAAGCGAAGGGGGGTGCTCCTCTTCTGGGGTTTTACGCATAGACGAAGGCATGCCCTTTCCCTAGTGTCTCCCTCCTCTTCGACGGTCGCACACGACACGGAATACCCCGCCCTCCCCGGAGAGACAAGGAAATATGGGTGTAGAATGCAGATTCGGTTTTTTATGCGAGGGTGTGAACTATTTATTTGCCCGCAGCTGCGGATGGCCGCAAAGCCTGTCTTCCCCCTAGTATGGTTGTTCGTCCTTCTCCTTCTTCCCTTGCAATAGCGACTGCTCTGCGCCTTTATAAAGAAATGGTGCGTCCCTTTTTTCTGGCTTTTTCTCCTCTGGGGGTCTTCCCGATAGCAAGCTGCTTTCACAATACGAAAAAGTCTCTCTAGACCGCCCACGATTTCTTCCGCTGGCGGCTGCGGCCGATGATTTCTTCTTTTCCGTTGTTGGTGTTGAGAGAGATCATATTCGGCCTTTTTTTCTCCCTCTCTTCGGCGCGTTTTTTTCGCCGGACCGTTTTTCGACCTTTTTTCCAAACGGCAGCGGGCGAGCGATCCGACTTTTGCCCTCAGACAAGCTGCAGTTCCTTCCCGGAGCCGGCACGCCCTCCTTGCTATGGCCATCGATGAGTCTTTCCTCTCCCCTTTTCTCACCTCGTACTGCCTTCGAGGGTTGTACATATCATCGACATAGGCTTCGGTTGAACACGCCCACCTTTGTCGTCGCTGGCGCGGTCCTATCTCTCCCCGATAGGTAGAGGAAATTCGGTGTTTCTTTCTCTTCCTCGGATCAAGTACCTTCCTTTTTGACCATGATGCGGATGTCCCCCTCCTTGCAGATAATCAGACACCAGGATCGTGGCCTTATTACCCGGCTCTCTACTCCGATCGTTCTGCCTGGCCTTCACCATCGGCCGGATTGAGTCCCTCTGCCTTTTTCTTGTTTTCCTATCTTGAAGCCTTTTTCTGGTTTTCTTCTGCAGCCTTCTACGGCCCTTTGCGCGTCCTCCTTACTTTGGTGATCTCCGGCTTGCCCGTCATCTCCTGCTTTTAGTTCTGATATGCCAGGTACCCGCCATCGATAAAATTCATACGTTTCCTTCGCTTTTTTCGCTCCATTTTCCTGATCTTTTGTGTTAGGTATCAGCCCCCTCTGCGAAGTCCAGATTTTTTCTTTTTGAAATGCGGTAGAATTTCTCCAACTCCAAATTCGTCCCTCTCGCAGGGAACTGACGTTTTTCTTCAGAATTCCCTCCCTTTTTTCTTCTGAATACTTTCTCCCACCGATCTGATCTAGTCAGGTCGCTGTCCTCCCCCTCGTCACGCCGAAGTGTTTTTATTTCCTATTTTGTTCAGATTGGGTCGGCGGTCTGATCGTCTGTTCCCCCGATAGGCCCCCCCCATAGATTTTTTTCCTCCCTGGCTTTTCCTCAGGTAATTTCAGCTCGTGTGTCGTCTCTCTTTTTGATTCGATAAGGCCTTTTCTTTACGCGCTTTCGCGGGCTGCGGGTCAGGACCCCCTTTTACATAGCCTCAGACCTTTCCCGCCAACACTCCCCCTCGAGCCTTGAAGAGCAAATACCTTCTTCGATGCTGGGTCATTGAGAGATGGGCGCCCCCCCTCTATCGTTGAATACATCTTGGGCGCTCTTGGTTTTTCCTTTAAACAGCTTATAACGGTACAAGCGCATGAATACCTTTTTTTCCTCGTGGACGTGGTCTCTCCGATACGCCGCTATGACCAGAAACGTCCGAGTCCCCTTTGGACCCTCTTTCCCGGTCCATTGGAGAGGCATCGTTCTTTCAATGACGCACCATTGAGTTCATTTCCTTCCGCTGATATCGACGTCGAGATGCGTGCCCCTTCCTTTCGCCTGCATAGAGCGCGCTTAATGGCCCTCCTTTTTCCCTTTTTTTTGGTTGCCGGTGACTTCCGTTTTTAAGTGATGGTGTTAGTTTTCTTTTTTTCCTCTCTTTCCGTTTTCGCCTTCATGGTGCGTGTCGCCGTTTATTCAGCGTCTGCAGATTGCTTTTTCCCGTGAAGTCGGTCGTTCCCCCTAGCTTCGTCGCAGTCCACGACCACCCCCCGCCTTTCCCGTGTTGCGAACTCCGTTTTCCGCCGATCCTGGCGTTTTCCCGTCATTAACGCAGCAGGCTTTTTGAGTGTTCTTCTTTTCTCCGCCGAAGTACCAAAAAAAAAAACCAACACCCAAAAAAAAACAAACCCCCCCCCCCCGGGTCTTCTCCATGACGCCCCATCGATCCCCGTACAGGTCGAGGGTCTCTTTCGTCCCGGTTAGATATAATCGTTCCCCCTTTTGCGGCTTGTATTGTTTGTTGTTGAGCTCCGTCTGCAAGAAGGATCTTTGCATTTTTGACCGCCTGAAGCCTTTTCCATCGTAGGCGAAAGGCTCCCTTCCTAATTTCCTGTCGAGCCGAAACCATTTCAGTCCTCTGTTGATCCTCCCGAAGCGAGGGATTTTTCGCAGTCTTCCCCCCACCCTCTTCAAAGTCATTGACGACGGGGAATTTTCTTTTTTTCCTTTTCCGTGTGTTTCCTTTCCCTCCTTCTCCGAGCACGTTGATGGTCCGTCTTTTCCGCGCGCGCATGACCGGACCCCTTTTTTCGCTTGAAACTTTTCTCCTTTTTCCTTATCCAGGAGATAGGGGTACTTTTTTCGGAATCCCACATTTTTTTTCTGTCAGGCGGCCAGCGGTTTCCTTTTTCCGTCGAGGCGATTCTTTTTTCCTTTTCCTGCTCTATGCGTATCCGTGACGGTTCTCTCCATCAGTCTTCCCCTCTTTTTTTCTCCCCCGGATAGTTCCAAGGACGACTTCCTCCTAAGTGCTTGTGGATTAGTTCTTTCCCTGTCAAGTCGACAACCCTCCCCCTCGCCGATGGGATCTGACCATCGCCCCGCGCCCCTCTCGTCCCTCTGCATCCCGTTCTCCCCGCTAGACGTCAAATCCGCGAGCCCCCCCCCCTCCTCTCTTTTAACCTTTTCCCTCTGGCAGCGCCGATCGTCCCTCTTGAGAACTCGGTAGACACCTAATACCGTCCCGGCTTCTTTTTAAGCCGCGCTCCAAGCTGAACATAATACGTGTTCTTTTGATTTTGAATCGCCGTCAGGCCCTCCCGTTCCCGTCGGCAATGAATGAGTGTCACTTCATGCCCTTTTCTGTTTATTTGAGACCGCTCTCTCTTGCAGGCATGCCCCTTCGGACTGAAATGGTTCGTCCTCCCCTTCATGCCCCGATTAGTGGCAGCTTTTTTTCCGAAACAGCACGCTCCCCTTTTGTCGGGCTCCAGTCGGCGTTCTTGTCCCCTCTTTTTTGCCGCGTCGATGTTTTCCCATTATCAACCGACCACCAGCCGACGATTTTTTCCAGAGCCGCATGACGTCGGATCCCGAGTGACCTTGGCCGTTTGCCTGAAGGGTCCTCTCCGGTTTTCCTCGGCGCGGAGAGCAGGGTTCGTCCCACAAGGACTTTTCTTCTTATTTTTTTTTTCTCCCCCTGACGTCCCTTCTCCCCCGGACCTGTCCCTCCATTGTCGAAAATTCAGGATGTTCGCCCGTCCTTGGTGGTTGGAGTTGGATGACGGACCCGTCGCCGACACGAACGACGTTTTTTCTTTGATCGGTGACGCCTTTTCCTAACAGTAACCATGAGCTTCGATTTCCCAAGTCGAGGGAGCACCGGGCTGTACACCCCTTCAAAGTCCTTTTCAGTAACCCTTCCCTCCCCCTTTTGAAAATTGCGTCCATTTTTCCGGTGTCGCTTTCTCTTTTCCTTCACGGCGGCGGCTCGAAGTCGCTATAGCGGAACTGACTCTTCCCCGGGTGCTCTATTGAAGTCAAGGTAAGAAGCTACCCTTCTTGATACAAGCTCTAGAGCCTGACGTTCCCTTTTGCCCCCTCTCTGCTATGGTTTCTTTCCCGGGCTTCCGTACATCCCTTTCCCCCCACCGTCTGCAGCGACCATCTAAAGGGCGTTGACCGGTATCACAAGTATTCCCTTTTTTTCTTTTATCCCACCAGCCGCGACATGCCTCGTTATGTAAACGATTTTCAGCGTTCGCGACCTTTCACCGATTTCTCTCCTCTAAAGGATGCGATTTTTCGTTTATTGTTATTTCTCCCTGTGATCTTAGGATATTTGGTTCCGGCGGCGATGAAGATTTTTAGTCCTCTGTTCACGAATTAATGGCCTTTTTTCGCTCCGGCAGTAGATCTTTCCTTCCCTCGGGGAGTGAAATCCCTTATTAGTACGGCTTTTTCTCCTTCCCGCGAAATCGCTCCTCACTCTTCCGCCCCCTTCCCGATCGGGGGGGATCTGAGCTCTCCCCCTCCCTCGGCGACTTCCGATTCTCGCAGCTGGAGGCGAGATTTTTTTTCTCTTCCGAGAGTTTTATTTCCTTTTGCCTTAGAGAGTATCGCGCCTCCAGGCCCGGGTTGATTCGGCTTTCCCCCTTCCAGTGCCCTTGCCGATGCCGCGGCGCTGGTTTTAGCGACCTTAACTCAAGCCTTCTTAGAACGGCGCTCTGGTTTCTAACACTCCCTTCTGATGGTGCTGGCCGTCCCGTCCCCCCCCCTCAGAACCTATGTTTGAGTGTCGATTCTTCTCTCCCTTTCCCCCTCCGGCGCTGCCTCTTACGGGACCTACCTATCAGTCATAACGGCGACTGCCTTTTTTTTTTTCGGTTATAGTTTTTCTTTTTTTTCAGATCAACCATCCCCGGCTTCCTTTACTCCTCAAGACCTTCATCATTGCGCCCGAGTGGCGAAGGCAGGCAGAACTTTTTTTTTTCTTTCCTGAAGGGTAAAGCCGGGACTTCGCCCCTTTGTTCCCTCTTTATCTGCGGTTTTTACTCTCTGACCTCTTCCCTTCTGGTCTACGTCTTTTTATCGAGACATTCCCCCCTCTGGCTGCCTTTCCTGAAGTCCGCGACGATCGTTTCACTTCGACCGCCTGACCCCCCTTTTTATGTGTCCGCGCGGTGTCAGACCGGCCCCCACCTTCCAGCAGCCTATGTCGCGATATGTAAAACCCCTTCATTTCCCGCACCGGCACCAGATCAGTCGAGTTCTGTTTCCATGAGCGCATCGCGGACATATCTTTCTTTTTCCGGCGCGGGATCAAGCAGGGCAATGTGGCGTGAGAGTTTTTTGGTTGGTTTGCTGATCCTGGGGGTATTTTTTGTTGTTTCCCTCCTCGGGACCGTTTCCCCTTCTCCACCCCGGTTCCTTCCCCTCCTTTTTTGAAGTGCCTTTCGCGCATATGCCGATGTTCCTTTTTTGCGTTCTCTCTTTGCTCCTTTTCCCTCTGAATCAGCGGCGTCAGCCGCCTCTTCGATCGGCTCGAAGTACCTTGCCGTTGCGGTCGACTTTTGTTTTCTCCTTTCTCTTTTTCCACTTCAGCTCTTCGCGAATATGCCCTCCCCTTTTTCCCCTGCAACGAAGCCGGCTGACTATTTTTTTTGATAAGGGAGGCGTTATGGCCATCTATTCGCGGAACGCACGCGACTGATCCTTTTCCCTTTTTTCATCTGCGTGCTGGGTTGTAAATCCCCTTCATTGGACGTTGTCCCCTCCTCTGCCCCACAGTGAACACAGACTATGTCTTTTTGATTGATGCGCATTCCTGTAGTTTCCGTCTCCTAGTCTGTCCCCAGTCGCGTAACGGTATCGCCTGACTTTTCGTCCCCGTCTCGGTTGATGTCGAGCTCTTTCCTCCCCCCGACCCCTGATGTGGTCCAGATTTCTCCGGTGATCTTCAGCACCACAGAGAAGCGATCGTTCGGCTGGTCCTCACATGGCCTTTTTGAATCTTTTCTCCCTTTCTTTGCTCTTTTTCAAGTCCTTTCCCCATTTGCCGATTAGGGGGATCTTTTCTCCCTCTAAAACCCTTTCTAATTTTCTTTTATGGTGATCCTGATCTTTTCCTATCTCCTTATACAGCGCCGGTTTCCCGGGACGCCATCGAGGATCAACCCCGTTTCCTCTAAAGGGCGCTTTTTCCCAGCATCCTTTTCTTTTTGTCTTCTGCGTCAGCCCCAGGCGGCCTTTTGATTAGGGTTCTTGTGCATGCCTTCGCTCGTTCCCTGAAAACAGCGCCGCGGGCATCTTTTCCGCGTAGTCCTTTTCGATTCAAGCACCCTTCTTTTGAGACTCTCCTTTTCTTTAGATGTCTGCCCTTTCCCAGCTCCCCCCATCGCCTCCTCATCTTTTTGGCCACGGAGTCGCAGACCTTTCTTGCTGAGATTTCCCTCCCCTATAGGAGCGGTCCCTTTGGGAGAGCAAATAGATACCTCCTTTGTCGGAGGTCCCCTTTTTTCACGAGGTGCGGATGAGATCCCATCCTGAACGAAAGTACGTGTTTCCCCCCCTTTAGACCTTTTCTTTTTTTCCCCCTAGGCATCAGCCAGGCTTACATTTTTTAAGACCAAAGCCCCGCTTAGCATGTCGTCCTCATCATTGATGCGATGATCTACCCCCCCTTCCATTCGAGTGGGCGCAGTCTTTTCCCCTTTCCTACCATCGAGGTGACCTTTTTCCTAACCTCAATATTGGTCAACAGAGAATTGAGAATGTTCGTAGGCCTTTCCCTCCCCGCGATAGCGCCTTCCTGCACCCTATCCAGTTCAGAGGTACACTTCTTTTTCCCTTATTGAGAGACGTTTCCTATGCTTGAGGTAGCAGACTTGAAGTCAAGCTTTTCATGTCAGTCGCGTTTCTTTTTTTTGCAGTTCCGACGCTCCCATCGAGGGCCCAGCGAAAACGCTACCCCCTCTCTCCCGAAAGTTCTTTTTTTCTTCCCCCTGTGACTTTTTCCCGGTTTGTCTGACGTTGATGTTGTAGTCGCCTTCGAACGTGTGCGTATCTCTTCCCCTTGGTAGCCGTTGTAGTGCATTCCCTTCATCGTAGCGTCAGTGCACGACGGGTCTCCCTTTCACTCCCCTTTCGTGGCGTTTTCATTACAAAACCCCCCTCCCCCAAGAAGCGTGAAGGGAACTCCGGTTTTCCCTTCCCTGATTTTCTTTCCACAGTTTGACCATCCCGGAATCTCCAGCGGCTTTTGCGTGGGATGGACTCTGGCTCCGACGCTTTTCGCACTTTTCTTAAAGCGGGTACCCTGCATTTTTCCAATGAGCCTTTTTTTTTCTACCCTCGTCCTTCGCTGGCCAAGGTTCCCTTCGTTTTCTTGTAGTTGTAGGTTGAGAATTCCGACATCGATTCGAAGATTGTTCTGCTTCTCCTGAAGTTTAAGCGTTTCTTTTTCCCCCAAAGCAGGAGCAACTCCCTCTACCTTTGCGGGTATTATTTTTTTCTCGACAGGTGTCCTCCTCCCTTGAATAGAGCGGGAGGGTAGCGTCTCACCCTTTGTGCCTGTGTGTTTTTTCCCTTTTCTTCCTTGACGTCGGTGGTTTTGCGTCCTCCCTTCCTCGGTCCGCCGGAGCAAGTTGATGGTAGCTTGCTTCCGCTCTCTCCTTCCCGACAACACATTTTTTCTCCCGGATTGTCTCCTCTGTCTCCCTGGCTTGTCCTGCCATCGGAATACAGCGACATCGTTTTTTCTGTCAGCGGTAACGGTTGCTTTTTCTTTCCCGGATGCGGAGATAGCGTGGACCTTTCCTTGTCGGCGGCGATGCGTAAGATAACCCTTTTTCTTTTTTCTGATTGACAGTTCTTT
>Ga0179593_1473402_pt1 | contig 12275 bp, 15 predicted proteins | sample CZODoug2_1_08_16_FD_185931 | JGI IMG/M metagenome (GOLD analysis project Ga0179593, IMG submission 185931) | Vadose zone soil fungal communities from Angelo Coast Range Reserve, California, USA - CZODoug2_1_08_16fungal (PacBio error correction) | ecosystem: Environmental > Terrestrial > Soil >... | reverse complement strand
CGTTTTTTCTCCTTTTTGTTTTTTTTTTCCCCCCCTGATTTTTTTGTGCAATCGATTTCCCAGTTTCTTTTCCTTGTCCTTCCCTTTCACTCCCCCCCCCCCTCGCGCAAATCGTTCGTTGTCCTAGTCGTTTTTAGTTTTTTTCCCTCATCACTCCCCCTGGCACTGACTGTTCGCTTGCTCCCTTTTCCCGGTTTTTTTTTTCTTCCTGCAAATACCAGTAATTTTATCAGCTTCTCGTTTTGTTGCCCTTTATACTCGTCCACTTCCTCGGTTTGGGGGGATTGCCTTTCCTTTCCCCCTCCCCCCTTTGCTGCTTTTCTTCCCCCAACTGACAACATTTCATTTTCCCTAAAGTTATGTCTTCTCTTCCCCTTATGGCGTCCGAGTGCGTTTTTCCGACTTTTTTTTCTTGCAGTCCTTTATCCATCGGCCAAAGCTCCGGGAGGCTTTCTTTTTTTCCCCTACCCTACCCTCCTTAGCCCGAGCGTTCCAAATTCGGAGTCCCCTTCAACGCTTTGAAATATTCTTTGAGCAGCGTCAATGTTTTTTTTCTTTCCCCCCCCCCCCCCCCTCTTACTCTTATTGTCAACCTGACTTTTCCAACCTTCGTGAAGCTGGGCTCGCGCTTCAGACGCAGCGTCCCTTGTCCTTTTCTTTTCTTCCTCCTGGAAGTGCATGATTTCCACCCCCCCTCCAATATGCTCCACCTCCGTTTTCTTTTCCTTGACCTGACACGGCAAGTTTGCCTGTCCCCGTGGGTAGTTGTCTCCCTTTTCCCCTCTCTTGTCCTCTTCTTCTTTCGTGTGCTTTCTCCTATTTTTGCACAGGTTATCCTCGCTTTTTCCTCGAGCTACTTTTTTTTAATTACGATGCTTACCCCCCCTTTTTCTCCCCCTTCCCTTTTCCCGCACAGGACCATTACTCTTTTGGCCCAGAACATTGCTTTCTCTTTGGGACCTTTTTTTTTCTCCCGAGGACACGGTGGGATTTTGCAAGTTAATTTCCTTTTTTTCCCCCCTTTTTGTGGAAGGCGTGCCTTTCCACCTTTCGTCCCTGTTGATATAGCTCTCCCCGAGTCTTTTACCTGCGCGTATTCTTAGTTTTTTTCCCTTGCCGGCGTTGAAGGCGCACTGTTTTGTGTCTGGACCTGAAAGACAGAAACCGGGGGTTGCCCTGTTACTAAGCTTGTTTTATCCCCGGGAAAACCAGGATTCAATCCTTTTTTCCCCGGAAGGTGTATATTTCTTTTTTTCTTTCCAATGCCTCAACACCTTTCCGCACCCTGCTACTCTGCTTTTTCCCTTCTTTCGCGGCCCCTCCCCCTTTTTTTGAATATTTCGCCCTCAAGTCCCTCTTTTGACTTCTCTCTTTCTTTCCAAATCCAAAACTTAGGCCGTCCCCTCGTTTCAGATCTTTCACCTCCATCACTCCATCTCGATGAATCCTACTCCCCTCTTCACCCTCTCGCCCCCTTTCCCTTCTGAGTGTCCAAAGATTTTTTCTCCCCTTCGATGTTTTCCTTTTGACGTTCATTTGGCGTTCACCCGGGTTCTTTCTTCCCTTTTTGCTGATTAGGACCACCCTTCCTCTTCATTGCGCGATCCATCTTGGCAAATCCTTTTCTGACCTTATTCCCACCCTTTCCTCCTTTTCTGCACCCGCTGTGAAAAATTATCCCGCCTCCCTTACGTTGATGACCATCTTTTTTAGGGATGTGCCACTCTCCTTAGGTCCTCCCTTCTCCAATTTCCCTCTCCTCGCCCCAATCAAATATGGCCGACGCGCCTCCCCCTCTTCCTTTCATTTGCTTGATTTTTCGCGTTGAAATAGGTTTTTTTTGATTTGGGCCCTGTTTTTTTACTCCCACGCATTCCGTCTGATTCCCCCGGTTTTGTTAATCTTTTCTTCATTTTTTTGTTTGTTCTGCCTGCTTATTAAAGTTCCACCCTTTCTCCCTGCTATTTTAATGGTCCGTGTGACCCGGATTCTTTTGTCTCCCCCTTCCCCTTATCCCCCTTTTTCTGCGAATTTACATCTATTTTTCCTCCTCCTCCGTTTTTTTGTCTCCTTTCCCCCCACGTTCTGAAGCTGATGATGATACGTCGTGCCACCAACTAAGCCTTTCGTTCTCCCTTCACTAGGCAGGATCGGCTTCTCCTGTTTTTCTTCCTTTTTCAGCTCTTCTTCCTCCCCCCCCCCATCAAGCCCCCCGAACCAATTTTCAGCTTTGCCCCCCAGCCGGTTTTCCTCTTTTTTCTACACGCCCTTCCCTACATGGCCCTCTTCACCTCCCCCCTGTTTGGCAGGGGAAACAGATGCAGACTTTTTTCAGTTTTTTTTTCTTTTTTTTCTCTGCCTTACTCCGGATTTCGAAACGCGGCGGTGTGCCTCATGATTCCCCCTACGTCGGCATTTCAGCTTGGACCCTCGTAGTTTCCTCTGCGCCAGTAAATCCAATTCCTCCCATGTTTCATGAATCGCGCTTGTTGTTCGAAATACTTTTTTTTCTCTTTCACTCTTCTCGAGCCCCAGTCTTTTTTCTTCCTTTCCATGGCGAACCTTGCCCCAAAAATTTCCATGCAAATGATTTGTCCTCTTTTCCCCCTCCCCAAAGCGTGCCCGCTCGGCATCTCCCTATGCTCCCATCTTGTTTAAGTCTCCCTTTTAAAGGCGTTGCGGTCTCTAGCTACGGTTGATAGATTTCCTCGACTTAGTGCTTCTCATTTCTCCTTTCGATTGGAAGCGTGCCTGTTTTATCCCCTTGCCCGCTTTTCCCCCCCTCTTTCTGCTTTTCAGTGTGCTAAAATTCTCCCCCTCTGGTTCGTATCCTTGCTGGTACCATTCCTTACTAGGTAGTCTTCTCCCCGTTTCTCCCCCCCGTTTTCGAGTTTAGCGATACCTATTCGGTTCCTTCTCCACCCCGTGGACTCCGTTCCCGGCCCTACACAAGGAGTCTCCCGGTCCTTCCCCCCCCAACGTTCGTCTTTCTTTCACACTCCTTCTTCAACCTTTGCCGCGGAAGTTCCGCCCTCAATACTCATGGTCAGGCTCTTTTTTTCTCCCCATATACCGGAACGAACGCTTCCCCTTCCATTTTTGTGGAAAAAAACACGTTTTTTCCTTGCGCGTCTTTTTTCCCAGTGGTCCTCGCCCCATCTTTTCCTGTTCAAAATCCCCGCCCCTCCCTGTTCGACCGTTAGCCCTCTGTTTCCTCATGACGCTCCAGGCCGCGCCATGATTTCCAGCTCGTAGGGAAACCCGCCTCTTCTTCTTCCCGGTTCTTTCTTCCAAGAGCCCGGAAAAGAGAGACTTTCCCGACTCCCCGGGATGATCCCCCCCTCCCCCCAATTGATATCCCCCCCGGCCCCGCTTGCCTCCTTCACTCCCCCCCATTTATTTGGTCTCAGATTTTTTTGATTTTTTTCCGGCCTTCTCCTTTGATTTCCCGGCATGTCTTTTCTGCTCTCGATCTCTTCTCACCGAATTTTTTCGCATGGCAAATTTCCCATGCTGCGTGTTTCTACTCCCCCTCTTTCCTCGGCTCCCGACGAGTTCGATCCTTTTCCCCGACCCTTTTCCTGCATGTATATTTCCTTCGGATTTCCGTCTGCTTTCCGTGAGCTTTCTCCCCTAGCGCTGGCCTTTCCCCGTTTTCTCCAATTTCCTAAAACGCTCGTTTTCTCCCTCCTTCAATTCAGGAGAATCAATAACCATTTTTTCCCTCATGTGAGCATTTTTTTCTGATACCTCTTTGCTGCGCGTCTTTCCTTTATTTTACGGCAATCCCCGCACATCCCGTTCTCCCCCTCCTTTCCTTCCTTTTTGCGACTGACTCTTGCTCCCCTACTTTCCTCTAAGCTTCCAGCAGACCCTCTTCCGATTTTCCCCAACAGCAGGGCGCCGAGTTTTATTTTATTTTACACTCCCCCCTCCCAAGCAACTCATAGGGGTGACCGGTTCCTTTTTGCCTCTTCGTACTTGCTTGGACGGTCTTTTTTCGACTTTTTAACCAAAATATCGTTTCCCTCCTCCTTGTTTTCCTCAGAGCGAACCTTTTTCCCCCCAACGCCCTATTCTCCCGGAAGATCCTGGGCTGATTTTTTTCTTCTTTTCCTTGGCTGAACCCCTTCCCTTTTATTCTCCTTCCTTTCTTTGCTGATAGTGCCCCCCTTTTCTTCGTACTTCACCATTGTGGACAAATCCTTGACGAATTTCGCTTTCCGTGTTTGAACAAGCGGCGGTCCTCGTCTTCCTTGTTCTTTTTTCTTCCCGGTTTTACAAGATCCCTCCATTCCCCCCTTTGACCCGCAAACACGCAGGATTAAACCTTTTTTTGGGGCGCCCCAGTTTTTTCCCCCTTCCAAATTTCCCCACCTTATAGTCTGTTTTTTTGGTTTTTTTTTTCCCGTCACTTTTGAAGCAAAGTTGGGCTTTTCCTCTTCTTTCTGTAGTTTTATTTTGTCGCCCCCGATTTTTTCCCTCATCTTTTTCCCTCTCTTTTAAACTACTCCCGTTTTTTTGTTTTTCTCGTCCTTTAGCTTTTTTTCCCTTCTACGCTTAATTTTAGCAATCCCACTTTTCGCCCTTCTCTTTTTCGTTTCCCCCCCAATGTGTAGCTTTGAACCCCCCGTTTTCCCAAATCCTTTTGAATTGGAAGATTATTCCAGTTCCCCCCCCTTTCTCTACTCTTTCCTTTTCTCGGATTTAGGGTTAGTAGAGAGTTATCAGTTTCCTCTTTTTTTAAACCCTCCTTCACAGAGCATTAAGAAGATTTTCCCTGCCCCCGTAAACCAATTAGTCGCGATTTCCAACACCTCCCCCTTTTCCCCCTCTTGTCGTTTCACTATCAGTCTTCCCCCTCAGCTTGCCCCCCCCCCCTTGCAATGTTTCAGCCCCTCTGTCCTAAAGCACATGTTCCAATTTCCTTTCCCCTTGATTTCTTTTTCTTTTTATGTTGTATCGTCGCGACACCCCGCCTTTTCACTCGATCTTCTGTTCCCCCAGTGGTCTCGTCCTCCCCCCCAGTCCATAGAGCAAATCTTTCTCCCCCCCTTTGTCCCTTTTGGCTTTTTTTTTCCCCTTTTTTTTGTCTCTTCTCATACAAGGCACCACCTGGCGCCCTGCCTTCCCTCTTGGGCGCGGTCGGCCCTTTTTTCATTTTTTCCTTGCCCTTGCATCAATCGGCCAAGTAATTTCTTTTTTGTCATTTTCTCCCTTCGATCCCCGGCGACCCGATTCTCGGTGCGGGATTGCCCCTGGGAATTTCCCCCTTAATTTTCTTCCCCCCTCTCCCTCCAGATGATTTCCCTCCCACCATCACCGCTTCCCCCCCCCACTTTTACATTGATGTCGCTACACTTCTATTTTTCCCCTCTAACCGATTGGTTTTTTTCATTCTTTTTTTTTTTTCCCTCCTCTCTTCTAGTACGTTCCCAATCTCCCGTTTGCGGTTTTTTAAGGTGCCAATGAACCCCACTGCCCCTTTTGCCCATTCTCCTGTTTTTCCCCCTTCAAGCTCCCCCTCTTTCGCATTCGTCCCTGTGTTAAGCTCCCCTTTAGTTCTTTCCTTCCCCCTTCCCCGTTAACTTGAAGTATCCTTCACTTGAACCCCCCCCCTGAAGTCTCCTTTTTGGATTCAGAGATCTTTTCGCCCCCTTTCTTAACTCCTGCCTTCCGTCTTGGCCTCTGATCGAGTTTTCCTGATTTTGCCCCCCCCCACCTCACTTAGCCCCCCACCCCTTCCCCCCCCTTCGTTCGTCAAGTGGAACTGAAACGTAAGCTTGATATCTTTTTTCAGGTTCTCTGTCGGTCAACTTTTGCCTCTGAGAACTACCGGTTCGCAGGGACTCCCTCGGCTGTTCTAGCGCCGACCTTGACGATGACATGGCGTCCGCGCTCCTGTCAGCTTTCTTCAGGACCACGGTAAGACGAAATCTTTCGATGAGGTCTTTTTGTTACCATGGTATTTTTTCCGAGGACCCTAAGGGGTTCTTCAGCCTTTTCCGACACAAAACCAAAACCACAACCTTTTTTTCTTTTTTTTTTTTTCCTTGCCGTGCAAGCTTTCGTTCCCTTGTTCTATTTTGTCTCCCCCCCCAACTTTCCTCCAAATGCGCTTCTGATTTTTCTCCGGTGCCCGGCGCTGGTCTTTTTTTGACTCCCCTGAAACCTTTTGTGAGACCGGTCTTCCTTGTGGACCTAGGCGGGTAAACAAGGACTTCCCTGTTCTTTTTGACCCTCTACCCGATTTTATCGTCCTTTCCCCCTTCCCCCCCCTCCCGCCCATAGTAGCCCCGATTAGTCTCTCCTTTTCCTACCCGCCATTGCGGACCTATGGTAGCACCAAGCAAAGCTCCCTTTTTTTTGATCTTTTTCCCGGACCCACCGAGCAACCCGCTTTCCTTGCCCAGCCCCGATCGTTTTTTTTTAAATTCACTCCTCCTATATTAAATCTATCCTTTTCTTTTCCGAGATCGCTTTCTAAAATTCGGATTCCGTCCCCCCGAGTATCTCTGTCGTTGTTGTTTTTGCACCTTTTTTTTCCTGGAGTTTCCCCCCCCATGGCAAGCACGGCCATAGTTTTTTTTACAACAACGCCGAAGGCATGGGCTTTTCTAGCCCCGATTCTTATTTTCCCACACTCGCCAGCCTTCCCTCTCAAGATTCAAAAATACTGCCGCTGAAATACGAGCCATTTTTTTTACACTCGCCTGATGCACCGCCGTCGTTTTTCACCTCGGCCTCAAATATCGGCCGGACGCGCCCCCTCTGTTTGCATCTGTTTTCCCCCCTCAGCTTTTTTTATTTTTTTCCCTTTGAACTCTTTTCCTGGTAGAGGGCAGGTTAAGACTCGAAACAACGCTATCCTCTTCCGGTTTTTTTAAATCGTGGCTTGTCCGGTTTCTTTGGTGTGTTGCTCCTTATCCGAGCGTCTCTTAACGCGCTCCTTTTTTAGTCCTTGGTGGACCGTAATCAAACAGTGTGGGTTCGTCCCCTTTTTTTTGCACCTCATAGTCTTCCTTCTGGCTTACATCTCTCTCTTTCTCCTCCTAGCTCATGTAAAAGTTCTCTTATATTGATTTATTGCCCACAACCCCTGTTTTTACCTCCACAGTGGTTTGTGGTGTTTGGGGGTGGTGAACAAATGTTTCATCAATGGCTTCTGTTGATTTTTCCTCTGCAGGCTCTCCGTATCGGTGGCGCCGCGCTTTACCTCGTCTCACCACCACGCTAAGAAACTTTGCAGCCCCTTGCACCAACCCCTTCTTCCCTCATCCTTCTCATTTCTTCCCAGGCAACCGATTTCAACTGACAATTTTCCCAAAACTGCTTTTCATTTTCATTGCACCTTTTGCTTCGGCCCCCAAGATATTTATGGCGCGGCTTCATCCCAGCCCTGCCGGTAAGACAGGTCTGCACAAGATCACATTCCCCCGACTTTGGTCTCCCTGCTGTAAGTCCTTTTCAATCCCCTGTTTCAGTCCTGACCGGATCTTCGTGCGTTTCACCCGTGTCCGAGGTCCACCGTCCTTCCCCCCAATTCTTCCTTATGTGTCCTGGCAGCCTCAAAAACTGCTTTCCCCCATCACTTCCCATTTTGAGCCAAATGAACCCCCAAGCGTGCCCGCTTTTCATCTTTTTCCGAGAAACTAATCTTGCAACAATTTTCCGGGAGCGCTGGTGCACCTCTCGATAAGGGTATATGCCTTTCATAGAGTCTTTTTTAGTGATGGTCCCCTCTGCTTTTTTTATTGTCCGCGTGATAGTTTTTCCATTGCCGCTCTACGTTCTTTGCTTAGTTTTCAAATATTTCGCTATGCCGCCAGCCGTGTCATCGGGTACTCGGTAGGTGCTTTTCTCTACAGTTTCGAGAGACAGGAGCATACTTTTGCAACTCTTCCCACTACACTTGAAGCCTTTTTAATTTTCCATATAACGAATTCGCCACGTTCCCTCGTCGCACACGCCCAGTTCTCGGTCCTGACCCACAATACGATCATGGTCGGCACGGGTAAATTTCTGCGCCACCTTTTTTTATAGCTTGCCGCACGCCTTCCACCGCTTTACACCAAAGGGCGCACTGAGCGCACTTCCAAGTGGCCTCCGAACACAAATAAACCCATGTTCACATGCCTCCAATGTCTGTCACGATTCCCCTCTGGTCCTTGCATTGGACGCTTCATCGCAATCTTAATTTCTGCAGTCGGCAACATCCTCTCGCGGGTCCATTTTTCAGTTATCCCAAGCGGCACGAACGAGTCCGAATAACTATAAGAAATGCCCTCGCAAGAACAAAGTTATCTCAAAAGGCCACTGGTTTGCCGAACACATTTTGATTTGGGCACTTGGTTGTTTTCACAATCCGAAAATCGAGTTCGGCCCTAAAGGATTCGGATTTCGCTGCCGCGATCCATCTCCCCTCCGGAATTTTTTACAATGGATTGGTCCTCGGTAAAGCCGTGGCCGATAATCTGCCCACCCCGACGAGCGACATCTGCCTTTTCTTCCAATTTGTAAAGAAATACTCGGCTATTTTTTGTGTTCGGGATTTTCCCGCGGCGCCTTAATTTCTTCCCAATTCCCGCTTGCAGTTAAGGACCCTCCCGGTAATGGAATCACTCGGGGATGCCAGTCCAATTTTCACCGCGACTCCTCGTTATTGGGGACAATCATTGCTTTTTCTGTTTGTTTCCGATTCTTTCTTGCTCCGAATTGCTGGACCCGTTCAATCCCCGCTCCGACCGCGTGCTTTCGTTCTGCCAAGACGAGCCCTCACGGCGATGGCAGCGCGACGACGCCGACGCCCGCGACTCAGCCCCCCTCCCCCGGTATGCCTGTATTCCCACGTCTTCTCCAACCGCAACGCCAATTTTTCGAGGCGATGCGTACTGGCTTGACCGTGACCTGCCCCTAACCGCCATTGACCCCGCTTGGTCCCTCCCTTCTCTGATCAGAAACACGACTCGCGTGAGCGCTTTGAACGTGTCTTGAGGAGATGCCGGGCGCTTACTCCAGGGTCCCATGTATTCCAGCTGTGTGCTAGTCCCCAAGACCAGCGTTCCAAATTGTTGGACACCACCCTTTGTGTCGCCTTTTGAACCTTTCCGCGGCTCATCTTGGGCCACGCAGCTGCGTTTGAAATCGCCGGCCCCCTACGGCCGGAAAACATAGGCGGAACATGGCTTTTTTCAGCATTGCCAATCAAAGATTCTCTGGGTGTTTTGCCATGAGAGTGTGTTTGTTTGGGAAGCGGCCTGCTTCCCTTGCTTCTTGGTTTTCTGCTCCCTTAAGCGTTGCCACGAATACGTCTTCAATTTTGTAGACTCTCTTTCTTAGTGTGTTCCGGCTTACGGCTCCTGCATCCAACTGACGACCCAGCGCTCGCCAGCCATTTTCAGTTGCTCACCAACGCCCCCCGATATCCTTTGAAGGGGCAGATTGCCAGGCCCCTACGCCTCCCCCTGCTATATGTTATGCCTTTTTCCGGTTTTTTAGCGCTTTTCCCCCCGGATCTGTTTTTTCCCGCCATTTGACAAAAGAGAGCGGTTTCCCGCTTTTTTTTTTCCCCTTCCCCGACCCTATGTTATTTTTCCCCACAATTTGTCTTGGACCGCTTGGTTCTTTTCCTATTTTCAGACCCCCCGAAATAAACCGCTGATTTCCCCCCCCCCACTGGAGTGTCAAGGAAAAGGGAACATTACTTCTCCTCTTTGAAAATATTACCCGAATTACTTCTTTGTTACCTGGTATTTTATGGATAGAGTCGCACCCCCTCTTTTTTTATGTTTTTTCCCCCATCGATTTTATGCAAATGTTGTTTTCTTCTTTAAAGAGCCCTCCAGTACGCCAATTGCCCCAATTGGCCCCAACTTTGTAATAGTCTTGGTAGTTTTTTTTTCGAGCCCCCCATTTCAAACCTCGTTTTCGCGACTGTTTTATTGGAGTTCCGGCGTCCTTTCAGTACCGATTAGGAATGACTATCCCTCCCTGTACCTTTATCATTTGCATTCTGGTCCCCTCAGACTGCTCTAACAAGCGGCGACCGTCCCGCGTTTTTGTTTTTTCAATGTCCCAGCCCACTTTTCTCTCAGCACCGTTGATTCGACCCCCACCTCCCCCCCAATGAGTCATAGAAGTCTTTCTCTTCCTCCCACCCCTTTTTCCTTAGTCCTGATCCCCGCTTATGTCGCAGGTTGGCCTTCTCTTGAAGTCCGGCAAACGCTCATTTGCTTTTTTTCCTTTCAACTTCCCCCACGGCAAGATCAGGTCGTAGCTTCTTGACAACTTCGGCCGAAAGCTCCCGAATTTTTTTTGTTCCAGCTCCCTTTCTTTCTCGGAAAACGTTTCCTTCAGCGCTGGCCACTTTTTTTTTCGACAACTTTCAGCGGGATCGATTCTCTTTTCTCCCGAGGCGCCCGTTTTCCTCCTTCAGTCCTTTGTTGGTCCTCCTGATTTTTTTCCCCCAGCCCTCCTTATCCCCGAAAATTTTCTTCCTGTGACACCCAGGCACTTTTTTCCTTTGACTAAAATTTGTCTTTTGCTTCTTAGATTTCTTACCTTCTCAGTTTGCTTTTTGCCATTATTAACTTTGCACCTTTCGAGTCTTGAACCGCCGAGCTGCAGGACTACTATGCATGGTTTTCCCTTTTGCCCTTCTTTTTTCCCTGAAATTCCCTAGTTCCAATAACCTGAAATTTTCCATTTTTTCTCATTTTGAAACTTTTGTGATCTTTCCTTCCTTTTTTCCCCAAAGGTGAGGCTACCCAGCCTCTTGTTCCTTTAACTCTTTTTATTCTTGAATGTGTGCCCTTTTCCCTTGTTTTTGAGACATCCCGTTCAGCCATGCTAGTCCGCTTTTTTCACCTTTTGTTTCCCTTAGACAATGTCTCAGGAAGACTCCCAAATGGGTTTTGGCCCGAGTAATGAAGAATTTTTTTATGCCCCTTACAACCCAAGGTTTCCCCCCTTTTTCGTTGAAGATTCCCGCGATTGTTTCGACCTTTTTCATCAAACGGCTACCTTCCCGTGTGGCGATTATTTACCGCCTTTAGAGGATTTTCCTTCCCAGCGACCCCCCTTAATCTTTATGAGTAGCCAAATTCGCAAACCTCGTCTTTAAGATCGACCGGCAGATCGTGGAATCCCCCTTCCCTTCCATTTCCTCTGATGACCTCCCCTTTATCTCGAGGTTACCACGCCTTCCCAATCCTAGACGTTTCACAAAGAATTTTAGAGTTCCGAGGAGGCCGTGCGTCCCCTTTTTCCTTCAAACCTGGCAAATTGATCATGCCAAGTATGCCCAATTACGACCATGCATGGGCTCGCTTCGTTCTTCACCGGTATTCTACCCCCCTGCGCGATATCTTTTTGCATATGCCCCCGGTTTGAAAAATTTATTCACTTTTGCAACTCCTTATAAGCCCTTTTCCTTCTCGCCTGTGGATGTGCCACTCGACCTGTCTTTGATGCCCTAAGCCCTATCTCCCCTCACGCGCCATCAAATATCAGTCCCCGATCCGTCTTGAAGTTTGTTCCCCATGCCACTCCTCGAATGGGACGCGTTCCAATCGGTTGAATGGTAGGAGGGCTTTGTTCTTACGCGACCCGGTGTGCGGAATCCGTCCTGCAATTGGTTAGTTCGTGATGTTGTGCTCGTATCTACAGCGCTTCCCCCTAGACGGAAGATACTTCTAGTGGTGATGGTCTAGGCAATCAACAGTTTGCCGCACTCGTTTGTGTCTTTCCTCCCTTCAATCTGATTGGCTTTTACATATCGTATCTTTCCTCTTTTTGCGAGACTCCCCAGTGCTGATGCTGATGAAAGGATGGATTGCCCACCACGCGTTTCCCCTTTCTCGCTTCCGTCCCCCTCCCATTAATCGCGGATCTGCCGCTGGTGGCGCGCGAGTAACTGAATAGGTCCCCACACATCCGCTAAGCCCAACCCCCGGCACCGGACGGCTCTCGCCTCGTTTTTCCCCTTCCTCTTTCCCCTCACACTTTTTTCCACCCGCCCTTACCATTCTGCTGATTGGCAGTGAAACGCTGCCAGCTTTTGGCGCGTCTTTAAGATATTTGCTGTTTTCGCGTAGATTGTCGCGGTCCTCACAGTACCTCGCGTGTCCAAGCTACAGTTAGATTTCCCTGTCTTTTTTTCAGTAATTTCAATTCCTGTGCTAGACTCTTCTCTCTTCGAAGTTTGAACAACCTTCTGCTCTCCTTCGAGCCTGCATTGTCGTAATTTTTCATGGCAGCCTCACCCTTAATGCAAA
>Ga0179593_1342835_pt1 | contig 12275 bp, 10 predicted proteins | sample CZODoug2_1_08_16_FD_185931 | JGI IMG/M metagenome (GOLD analysis project Ga0179593, IMG submission 185931) | Vadose zone soil fungal communities from Angelo Coast Range Reserve, California, USA - CZODoug2_1_08_16fungal (PacBio error correction) | ecosystem: Environmental > Terrestrial > Soil >... | reverse complement strand
GCGACTCAGTCCGGACCCCCAGTAAGGAATCTACTTCCTGTATCAGTGACGGCGTTAAGCAGAAGTTTGGCCCCCTTCGGTGTAATCAGGATTTGCCCCGAACTGATCGAGTCCGCCCCGTTTCCTCGATAGACGTAATATTCCACCCCCCGACCTTTGGCCCCTCTGGACGCCGTGCTAGAGGCGTTCATGACCACGGTGTCCCCCCTTTCCCTTCCCCCCCATTTAACACGGCCCAGCGACCCCACCCCTGAGAGAGCTTTATTGAGGATTTCCGGTTTTCCTCGCTTTTAAGCGCCCCCTCACGTCTACGCCGATCATCCTCCCGCGACTTTTCTCCCCTGCAGTCCCCCCCCGGCCGGTTCGAATCTACTTCCCCTTCCCACGTTTTTCTCTCCACCTAGTTCCCCCGGCCGTTCACCTTTCGCTCACTCGTCAGCCTCCCGGTTCGGCCCCTGATACCCCGTGCAAATCCCGTTTCAAAGCCTCCTCTTGCATCCAACTGGACCCCTCTCCCAGTTTATGTTACCCTACCGCATTCTTTGTCCGTGGATATGCTCCTCTCCCCGTTCAGACATGTCCCTGTCCGTCTGCCAGTACATACTTTATTTGGCCTATTGTCGTGATTTCCCTTTTTTTCCAGGTTTTTAGGGGTGATTAATCAGATTGCCAGATTAGGTCCCCTTCCTCTGTCTTTCTGTTTCCTCATTTCTTGCCTGCCGACTTTTCACTGCGCTGTCGTCATGAGATTTCTTCCCCCTTTCCTTTTCATACTCGCTTTTTTTGAGTCTGCGTGAATTCTGATTATCAGGCTCTTCTGCACTTTCTCGACTTTCATCTCTTGTTCTTTCTGTTTCCAACCTTTCTAATCCCCTCCCTGTCCTTAGATCTCCCTTTTCAGGCTTTCCGAAGATGGGTGACTTTTATCCGGGATATCGTTGACCCCTTTCTGTTTCCCAAGCTGCTCCCTCCCGCCCGCCCTTCCCCCCCCCCCCCAGGCGGCGTTACCCCCCAGCGACCCTGATGAATACTGGCTGGGCACTTAATTACATCGATGTGTGTTGAACTTGCATTTGGAAGACGCCCCTTCTCCTGCCCAGTTACTGTGATTTTTACTAGGTATCGTTCCTTTCCCTGGATCCGTGACCCCCCATCTCCGGCACTTCCCTACCAGCCTTTGGTATATGTGCTTGCCCCTCTTTCCGCCCTCGGTTTCGTTTTGCTCCACACCACCCTTCCCTCATTTCCTCCTGAGTTTGTGTGGCCAACGGTCGGCTTGTTTCCCTCTCTACGTAGATCTTCTTTCCCTCTCTCCTCTGCTGGTACAATTTTTTTCTTTCTTCAGCGGCCCGGTCGCTTGCAGATTTTCCTCAAGTGTTTTTTTTCCCCCCACCTGTCTCTGTTTATGACGCTCTTCCCCTTCTTCCTTACTGTTTACGCGGTTCCGTAGGGTTCTTTTAGTTCTTTTCGAGTCCCGTGCTGTGTGACCCCCCGGGTAGGCTTCCTCCGTTATTTTTGGCCCCTCTTTTTTCCCCCCCCTCGGACCCCCGCATGACTTTCCCCGGTGCCGTGGCGGCTTTAGCTTATTCACGTTCCCTTTTCTTCTTTCGACCTCTCTTTCGTTGGTCAGATTGCCCTGTGCCGAATTTCGCTGTCGACGTTGGCGAATGCCTTGGACGAGTAATGTGGGGTTGCTTTTGCACCCGGTCTCTCGCTGTACCTTTGTCACCGCGTCTGCCCCCTGGATTGATCCGGATTTCGTTCCTCGTTTTGACCCCCCAGTGGCGTTCAAATTTATTCCCTCCTCCACCGCCCAAAGAAGTTGTAGGTAGCGCTTTGGTCTGCGAGTTTTTCCCCTCCCTCGGGCGTGCTGCCTGTTGCAGTTTGAGTTTCTCCCGCCTGCGTCCGACCCCTTCCCTTTTTCTACAGTAGAACTCCCTACGGTTCCTGCGGGAATGGCGGCCCCCCCTCCTTTGACTCCTATTCACGTATGAAGCCTAGCTTTTTGTGCATCTTAAGTTATCGGATCCTTGCCTGAACTCTAGGGTCGTCCCGAGTGCTCCTTTTCATATCCCTTCCCCCTGTATCCCCGAAGTTTCGCACAGTCCGTTCCTTTTTTGTTTTGCTTTCAGCTTTAGGAGCGCCTTTCCTCAGACTCTACTTTCAGGCCTCCGCACGCCCCTCAAGTTGGCTCGGCAGCTTTCGTTTTGTTAGCGTCCCCAGTCTTTCATCTGTTTATGTGCTCAATACTTGGACCCCACTTTGCTTTCTCCACATCCCGCCCTATCTTGGCTCTTCTCCCGCGAACATCCCCCGAGAGATAGTATTTTTGTGAGATGAACAATTCTCCCTGATCGCAAGTCCGAAACATTCCTGCTTCTGAGTAATGGTTTTCGTCTAACCCTCCCCTTTGCATCCTTTGCCCCACTCTAAGGGCCTAAGATTGCAGTTATGCCTTCTCCTCTTTTACTTGTCACCCCCATGGTCATCCGTCTTTTGGCTGGCTTAACCATGCCGTTTTTGAGCCCCCCTTTTTAGAATCCCCAGGGCCAAGCAGTTGAGCCATCTAAATGTGCTCGGGAACAAACTATTACTCGTTCTCCAGGGAGTTCCCTTGCTACCTATGATCCCCTTGAGAGTCCCCTTTTTATCGCTAGGTGAGCATGACGAGTTCGCCTTCATCTGTAACCATAAACATAGAATCGGACACGGCGACTCGGTATGGCATAATCTCTCTCCCCTGATTTCACAGGAATCGACCGATACTTTTTAGTTGGGGGTCTGTCCTTGTCTCGGTGTCCGGTTAGGCCTTCACTACGGCAGATCTCCATTTTCAGCAGCCAGCGTCTTGTGTTGGTTTCGTTTTTTTTCTACATTTTGATCTGCCACCTCTGGTCATTGATCCCCCGGTCCGTTGTATTCGTTCTGGATCTACTTTTGATCCCTTCACGTAGACTTTGCGCTTCCGGTCCCAAGTCCGACGGCTCTCCGATCCTTCCCGCTTGACGCCTTTTTGTTAGTTCTCTCGTGCATGAACCCCCCACCCTCTTCTCACATTAGCTCTTTTCTTTGGAGTTTTCGTCCAACCGGGTCTGCATTGAGAATGGAGAGTTAGAATGCTTGTTCTTCGTCCGTATTTTTCTTTTTAACTTTTTCCCTCTATTCCGGTAGAATAAGACTTCGTGCTTCATCTCTCCCCCTTCGCCCCCTTTCTTCCATAATTCCTTGACTTTCCTGCCTACCTTGGCATGGAATGATTTTTTTTTTCTTTCTTCTTTCCCGGCAGATCCTTCCCTCATCTCGTCCCCCTCCCATTGCTTTCCGGTACCATGAATTGCACTTTTATATCCGTCTCTGCATGCCTTCTTGACCCTTCCCTCCGCGTCCCCGAAAAGCCCGAGCCTTCCCATGGACGACCCGCGGCCTGCTCGCGTCAACCGTTCTTCCATGATGTGACAAGGTTTCAGTTGCTTACCAGAACGAACCTCCTTTTACCGGACTCGAGAGTGTTTTTGTTTGTCTCTTTTTCGCTATCTTTTTCGCGTAGCTTTGCCCGCTTCCGTTTTTTTTTTGTATAGTAGCACTGACCCCCGTTTTTGACCCAGGTAAACAGTTTTTTTTGCCACACCGTTGTTCTCGGAACCCGCCCCTCCGTCCGAAGTAACCGGATCATCGTTCAGCGCCTTCCCCGCGCTCTTTTCCCCCTTGTTTAATGGGCCCCAAAAGGATCCAAGTGCTCTGTGAGTTACAAATTTCCCTTACGCATAACTCCTCCCCAATCTTTTTTTTTTCCTTGTTCCCCCGCTTTTCAGCTCCCAGCATTTTTCCTGAGAACTTTCGTCAGCCCACAGATCGCACCACCAGACCTGGTCGATATGATGAGTTTGCCCCGACTGTCCAGGGCTTGATCGCCCGCCCCCCCCTCTTTTCGAGGTAGCGCCTTTAGGCCTTAAGAGTAAGTCCAGCCCTTTTTTTACCACCCTTGATAGAGTGACCTTCACTTCCTCCTGTCGTCCCTAGTCCTGCACTGTTTTAGTCCTTTGCTCCCCTTCGCCCAACGTGCCGCTATTTCCCCCCGTGTGCAGAAGAGCCCCCCCTCCGCTCTCTATTTTGCACCAGCGTGTGCATCTCTTGATCCCGGTAACCGCCGTCGTCCTTTGGAAGGCTGCGCCCCCCCTTTTTCCTTTTGTTCGGGCTCGCAACTCCCCGCTTTGCTATCCCCTCATTTTTTCTTAAATTCGACGTCTTATTTGCTATCTGTCTTTTCGTCTCCCCTGATTGTTGTGTTTTCTCGCCCTATATCGCTAGCTTTTGGTTTGGCATGTTTGTGAACGCCTCCTGCTCTCGTACTATTTTCAGGTAAACGCTAGGCCTTCTTTGAAGTCGTTGCATTGCCCCGATAAGACCCTTTTTTTTCTTCCGACAGGATTTTTCTTCCCGCATTCTTTGTTCCCCCAACCCTTTTGTTCATCATCAGTTTTCTTGATGAATAAGAATTTTCTCTCCTAGTTCAGTCTGTTCCATGTCCTTTTTTTGTTGCTCTTCTTACAATGTCGCCTTGTCCCTCTTCTTCACCCTTGCACGTAGAAGCGCCTTTTTTCCCGCTTTTTTTTTCATTTTTTTGCGCCGGTCCCTTTCACCCCGAGCTTGCTTGTCATACTTTTTGATTACTGCACACATTCGCGGTTTCGTCGCCTGATTCCTTTCCAATTTTTCCGAGTTTTTTTTTTTTTTCTTTCCTTGAGGTAAGATCGTAGTTTTGACTCGATCCGGTTCTTGGACTTTCCCTTTGGCCGCCCGCGTTTCTACACAGTCTTCCTATTTTCTCTGTCCCCGGAATCACGCAGTCCAACGGCGCCAAAAAACGCCCCGATCCCATTCTTGAGATTACTGTTGCGCTTATCTGTGTTTGCAGTGGCCGTTCCATCATCGCGTCTCTGATTTTATCTTTAAGACCCCAGGTTTCCATTCCTTTTTTTAAGAGTTCCCGGTCGGCACGCCCTTTGAAACTACCTTTCCGGTAAGACGTAACCTTCTTTTTGGGAAGCCGCCCATTTTTTTCTTTTCAGTTCCCTATAGAGGTTTTAGGACTTTTTGAGGCTTCCTTCTCTCTGGTTTCCGGCTGTCCACAGGACCGGCGGCCGATACGCCCCGTCGTCTTCGGAGTCACCCGTCTTCTTTTCCTTCTCGTTTTTGCCGGTCTTCCGTCTCTTTTGTTTCGAAGTTTCCGGAACAGCCGACCGCTTTTTTAGTTTTTCCTTTTTCCGCTTGAGACTCCCTTCTTTTTTTCGTTCCCGCTTCTCTCCCCCCTTTGCGACTGCGCCGTCCCGATGATACCTTTGCGGTTCTTGAGGCGTTCCTGCTTTTCTCGTGTGCCGGCGGCGTTCCTTATTTTCGGTCTTCCCCCCCTTGTTTGTGCCTTAATCCCTGTTGTCGTTTGTTCCCTCCTTTATTGTGCTTGATTCTTTTATTTCTACCCAGCAGCGGACCCCTGCCTCTAACAGACAGCTCGTTTTTTTCTCCCCTTTCACGATACAGAAGACATCGATTTGTTTAGCACGTTCCGACACGCATGATTTCCTTTCTCACCAGTTCCGAGTTGATTTTTTTTTCCTTTGGTTCTAAAATACGGTCGTCTCCTCCTTTTGTCTCCTGTGGGCTGTCTCACCCTGTTTTGCCGTGGTGCGTGCTTGTGGGGTGTCGTTTGTTTCTTCTCTTTTCCTCTCCCTTGGTTCTGTGTTTTGTTTTCCCTTCCCGGAGCTTTATGGCCGCGTTCTCTCTCTAGTCATTTTGTTTTTCCGCATCTTCCGCGAACATTTTTTTTGCTGCGCGCCATTTGATGTGTTTACACATGTCGTGTTATCCCTCCTTTTTTGAGCCCCTCTTGATAGCGCTTTTCCCGCTCCCCCGACATTAGCCTGTTTCCCCCCCTTCTCTACATTTACTTGAGGACGCACACAGTCTCCCCCGCCCTTTTTCCTAGATCTGTTGCCTCTTGCCTCTTCCATCTTAATTCACGGGTTTCCTCGCATCTGCGCGAGGGCCCCCCCACCAGCCCCCGAGCGTTCCCCCCTCCCAGCGTGTGATCTCCCCCGATTGACACGCAGGCTTTACACGCATACTAAGCGTCCTAATCAGATGCACCTCAGCCCTTGGATGATAGGGCTGCCATGTGTTCCGAGGGGCAAGTTTCCTTGCAAATGCCTGGAGTCCCCACCCCGCAACCGCCCCTCTTAACTACTGAACCGTTTTCATGCTTGTTGCAGGTCAGAAACCGTTTGAACCTAGGTAGTGTACGTAATGACACGGGGTTGTCCCATGGTCATATCGGTGTCGGTGCACGAGCCCCCGTTTTTTGATTCCTAACCGCAGAATGTGCACTTTTTATCGGTTCTTGCTACGATTTTTTCTGTCCTTCGACGCGCGCATACCCTGATATTCTGCGGTATTTGACTTGGCGTCCTGAGTGGACGTTTTTTTTTGCGCCTATACTTTGTGTATAGTGCGTCCCTTCTCCCAAGATGGATAGCCCATTAAGTATTTCGTGCGAGATTTTTTTTATTGGCCCCCGGTCCTTTAACTTTTCTTATTGGCCCGGGCCTTTCGTTCGCCTCCGCATTCATGTGCAGGGTTACTTTCCGTCGTGATTGACCGCGCGTTGCGAGTTCTTTTTTCTCGTTTATCTGCTCAGTGTAATTAGCCCTTTCTAGGTTCTACGTGGTGAGCCCCAGAGTCAGGTGACCCGAGAACTTTCCGGAATTTCCCTCTCTTTTTAAATTGTTCCTAGATCGACGCCAGTGCTTCCATCCGTAGTTTACTCCCCCCCGTCTGGAATTCCCTAACGGCTGGACTGTCCCGGAGGCGAGAAGCCCCTCGCCACGGCAGCGTGTCGCGCCGTCTGTTTTTACATCGGGAACGACCCTCTTACTCCACCACGCGTCCCTATACCGTTCCCTCCTTCCTTCTGTTTTTTTCCTTTTGCCTTTTTTAGTGCCTGGTTGTTTAGTCCCCCCCTGTCTGTTTTTCGTTTTCTTTGTGGCTTGGTAGAAAGTTGGACCCGAAGGCCACCCCGATTTTCCCCCCTTTCTCACCCTTCCTCTCCCGCGTGACCCGTACCCTCTTTTCTGCAACGTAAAGTTTCCAGTGAGAGGGTTCTGATTATCGTTTAGCAAGACCTCCTGTAGTCACGTTTTCCTTGGGTTTCTTTGTTCTTGCGGGGTGTTGGGGTGTGGTTTTGTGTGGTGGTGTGTGAACCGTCCACGTCTTCTTTTTTTCTCTTTCACATATAGTCTTCTTGTCGATCTGCTCCTTTTTTTTTTTATTCTTATTGTTGATCCGACTGTCAACTCTCCCATGTCGACCCCTCTTCCGAACTCCCCGAGATGCCCTTATCTGCAGCTTTATCTTTTTTTCCTGCATTCCAGTGCGCCCCCACCTAACCTCCGTGGTATACTTGTGGACCTCCCCCCTCGATCAGTCTGCGTAGCCATTTTAGTGAATCTTCCCATTCTTTTCCCCCACGTTCGTTTTATGCGAGCAGCGCTTCAACCACCTTTCTCCCGTTCCCCCCGTTCTCCTTGAGACCACCGCGAAATTACGGAAGCTTTTTTTGACCGTCTTTCTGGTACGGCAATTCGTCCCTTCTCGATGTCTTTCCCCGAGGTTAGCCAGACTGCGATCCGTTTTCCAATCAGATTCGCCCTTTTTCCCTCTGCACTTATATCCGGGGTCTTTTTCCTTATCGTTTGCCGCCTAAGTACAGACGCTGTACAAATTTGCCAGTCTTTTTGACGCTCGATCGCGGCAGCTCCCCTAGTCAATCCGGCCCCTTCGGACAGGCCTTTCAGAAGGGCCCTTTAATTTCCGTCAAAGTACCCCCTGTCCCAAATTTCCCCGGAGTACCCGGCATGTTGCCTGTCCCTCTACTAGCTCCTTTTTTATACGGTCCTCCCCTTGTGCATTTTCCTTTACGGCCATCCTCAGTTATTCTCTTTTTTTTCAAGCCCCAGAGTCCCCTGGTTCCTAAGTAGTCTTGAGCGATCTCAGCGACATTTTCCCGCTTGTTTGTCTCGTCCTACTGCAGATCCATACCCACTGTCGCAATGAGATTTGATGCCTTGGTTCACCTTTATTTGAATAGTCTCCCCACTACAGAATCTGGGACCACCTCCCATCCCTTTCTCCCCTTACCCTTTAACCAAATTCCACCCACAATAAGCGCGGACTAGCTGAAACCTTTCCCCCGACTTCCCCCTCGTAGAAGCAGACATTTGCCCATTCTATAGCCCTCAGTTGTCTGATTTTTGCTTTGACCTCCGCCAAGAACTTTCTCTGTTTTCCACGTGAGGCGACGACTGAGCGCTTCCCTTGCAGACCACCATGGCCCCCGTCGATTCCTTTCCATCCAATGTCGGACCCCCCACCCACGCGGACTTCTCTTAATCGCCATTCGCGCCTGGCCCCCGGTTTTTGCTCTGCCTGGATGTCGACGTTTGGCTGTCGTGATTGTCTATCGTTTTTTCCGTCGGGGCTTATCTCGCTTTCACTGTTTTTCCTTGCCAGTCGGGCATTCCCTCCGGTTATAGCTCAGACCAAGTTTAGTGCAGGGCTAGATGTGGGACCCCGCAAGTTTTTTTTTCGACCATTTGGAGACTGTGAGGATTTCTCCCCTCTTGTCCTGTAAGTTTTTACGATGTTTTTAGTCCCCGCTTTTTTTTTACGCGAGTTTGTTGTTTTTCCTTTCTTGTGTTGCTTGGATCCGCACCCCTGTCCCCCTTTGTGCTTCCGCTCTTCTAGGAGTTTCTCTATTTTTTTCTTCTGGAAAAAGCTGTTGGAGGGGCTATGTCTACTTTCCTCTGCATCAGACGTTTTTTTCACACCGCACCCCCATCCTCTCCTCGCCCGGAAATGAATTTGCACGAATGTATCTAGTCTCAGCTTCATTTCTCCTCTCTTTCCCTTTCTCATTTAGTGCCCCCAACAGCTTTCAAGACTGTTTTGAATCTTTTTTTCCGTACCTTTCAACTTTCCTTGGCCCTGCCCCCACCCATTCGTCTTGTTGTTGGTCTTGGCGGCGCTGATGAATTTTCCCCTTGTCACCCACCCTGCCGCATGTCCCTTCAATAGGCCCCCTTGGTCCAAGTGCTGCCATCTTCCTATCCTGTTTCACTGCTTCCATCGTTTTTCCTCAGTGCTCCCCTCGTAACTTAGGCTTCCCCCTGGTAGTCTGGCATGGGTTGCGTCTTTGCCGATATCCTGCCCCCCCAGGCCTTTTCCCGAGAACCTCCCTCCATTACGATACTTTTCCTCCCTTCCTTTTGGTTCTATTTATCCCGGCCTTCCCCTGTCGAGGTGTAGGACTTCGCCCCCCCCCTTTCTACTTTTTTTGCCCGCAGGTTGCCCCCGGACGTTGTGACTACTCAATTCCTCATTATCTTTTTTCCCGGTCTTCTCACCCTGGCACCGAAACACCTCCCGTGCGTGACTGCCGCACGAGCTTTGTCTCGTACGGTGGATACACGCAGTCGTTATTGAATAGATCCCCTTTCTTGCCCCGGAGTCTCTCTCGGTCCCTTTCCTTTGCATTGCTGACCGTAACTAAGACAAATACCGCAGAAAATCCTCCTCGCCCCCTTATCTGCTGTCGTTCCCGCACGCCCCTTCCTGTCTAATTTCCCTTCATCCAGAATTAGAGTACTACCAGGTCCTCGATTCCCCTAGAGTGCCGGTACGATGATGTTTCCCCGATCTTCACCTTTCGTACAATCCCCCGTGACCTCGCCGTCTACGCCTGCTCTCCCTTCCCCTTGCCCTCCACCATCGACGGTCCCGTCACCAACGCCAGGACCTAACAGACCTTCCCGCTGTCCAGACGTACTGGCTTTTTTAGATTTCGGCCGGCCGCTTCTCCACTCTCCCCCTTTTAACTCCCCCAGGGCATGCCCGTGGGCTCTTCCAGCACGTTCGTTTTTCTCCCCGATGTGATGTTTTTTTACGCTCCCCTTTCCCTTCGCGAGGCACTCCTCCTTTCAGCAGCCAACATGCCACGTCTTCCCCCCTCTTTCCTTGTTTGTTCCAGTCCCCCCTTGCGCCTTTCGCGATCCTCGCGGCTTCTGGTGCATGCCGGTTCTCTTTAGTAGTTTCTCCGGGAACCTCTGTGCGCTTTTTTATATTGAGTGTCGTTCGCGTAGCTATTGTCGTGCTGTCCCTTTTCCCTTCCCCCCGTGAGTCCCAAGGCGCATTCTGTTGCATGACCTCATGTCATAGTGTTCGAAGCGTTTTGTCCGGTATCAGCGGACGAAACGTACGACTTTTTTGCCCTATACCCTGAGGATCGGACGCTTCGTCGATTGCCCCTGATGAAGGTACCGGCCGGCCTCTTTCCCCCTTCCTAATCATCCTCCGGCGTAGTTGTGTACTAACTTTTTTCTTAAATCCCCGAGATCCTCTTTTTTTCTGAGGTGTCAGCTCCCTGCAGAGTTGGCCCCCAGAGTTTCATGCGCGTTCCGTCCTACGCCGTAAACTGTTCTGTCTCCTTTTTTTTTTGACGATCCCTTTTCTGTTTCCCCGCCATGTCGACTTTCTCTCCCCCAGATGGCTTTGTCCCTTTTGTGGATTGCCCCCTTCAGGACTCATAGCCTTTGGCTCGCAAAGACTTTCTGCAGAAGTTGAGAGATCTGGTCGGAGACGCTAGACTCGGCTGTTCCCCTAGGACATTACTTTCTGATTCACATTATTGTGCTCCTTTCCAATTCGGGCCCTTGTTCCATTACGACGGCCATTGTAGGACCCCTTAACCCTGTTCTCGTTTCGTATACCTCGTGATGTTCCCTTTCTGCCGCTTGGACGCAGATTTCTCCGGTCTGTTTGCGTCCCGGACGTCTACGGGTACGCCGGTGCAGGATGTAGCGAGTCCTTTGTCGCTTTCCGACGGACCTTTCGTCCTGCTTTGTGATGCCGCGTTCCGGCGATGATTTGCTTTTTTCACCCGAAATTCTCTCGTCCTTTTCCCTCTTTTCGTGGGTCAGTCCCGGCCTGCGACTTTTTGTTTCGCCCTCTCCTTTCTTTGACGGATAGTGCACTCCGTCCCCCGCATGTCGGCGGATTCGCGCGCGTCGTTTTTAGCTGACGCGCCGCCTCCCTCTCCTTGTGGACGCTCGCTTTTTCCTCTACTATCTGCCTGGATATTTTTCTTTTGCGTGCTTTTTGTCTATTTGGTCGCGCCCCGGTCCAGTTCCTCACGTAGGGCTGGTACGCTGTGGACCTCATTTTGGTTTTTTTTTTCTGTACATTCCAGTGTCGTCCAATACTTTGCTCCTCCCCCCCTCCCCCCTTTTTTTTTGTTTGTCCCTGTCACCGCCCTTTTTTATTTTGATGGTTTTTCTCTGCCATCCCCTCTTTAAGAGCGCCCCCTTTTTTGCCAGATGGTCCTAGGCTTTCCCGTTGAGCGCAAGTCCCAGTCCCGACCTGTCCTTCTATTCCCAGGGGGACCCCCGATCTTCCCGTCCTGCCTACATTCCCCCTAAAGTACCCCTTCTCCGTTTTCAGGGCTGAGTCGCCCCCCCCCTTGTGTCTGCACTTGTGTGCGCTTTTTCGACGTTTCAGCGCGGTTTTTTCTTGACTCTCTCCTGTATCTTTTCAGATCGAATGTCTTTAACCTTGTTTTTCGCTTTTCACGCGTTTCTTCCGCTAGTCGATTCTCCCCCCCTTTTCGTGTTTTTTGTTTTTTTTCGTCGTTCTACTGTCGTAGTGCTCCACTCAGCCCTACACATAGTTTAGGCTTTTTCGTCTTTCCCTGGACCTTCTCTTGTTTACCCTCTTGTTTGCTTCTCCCCTGACGTTCTCTACCTCTCTTCTCCCTTAGAGCCAAGTCCTTTTCTATTCTAGTGCTGATTGTTTCATACCTTACCTCGGCCAGAACGCCCCAGCCCAGCCCCCCATTAACCCCTGATACCCCGTCTTTTTCCCCAGTGTCCCCCCGCTCGTCTCCTGCCGCAATTTTCTCTCTTCCCCATGTTCGCTCCCTTTTCTAGCCTTCTGGTCGCTAATGGTTTCGTGGTGTGCTCACGTACGGGACGATTTTTAAAGCCCCCGCTGTCCGATCATCCCTTTGACCTAGAATTCCGTCCTCCGTCGCGTTGCGTAGTAGAGTGTCATCGTGCTTCCAAATTTACTTTGCTTTCCCAGAATCACGGTCTCCTGCTTCTTCCTTTCAGACTCCCATTCTCTTTCCCCCCTTTCCAGTCGTCCGTGCGTTCCTTACTTTCTTCCTTTTC
>Ga0179593_1332126_pt1 | contig 12275 bp, 13 predicted proteins | sample CZODoug2_1_08_16_FD_185931 | JGI IMG/M metagenome (GOLD analysis project Ga0179593, IMG submission 185931) | Vadose zone soil fungal communities from Angelo Coast Range Reserve, California, USA - CZODoug2_1_08_16fungal (PacBio error correction) | ecosystem: Environmental > Terrestrial > Soil >... | reverse complement strand
CTTTGGTAGCAATTCCTCTAACCGGCTCTTTCACCTCTCCCCTCTGAACAGCAAGCTGCTTCTTTTTTCCCCCCGGCGCGTAGCGCTTCTTTCGCCCCCGCAGCGGCGCCCGCTCTGCTCTTCGAAATAAACGGAGTTGAGTCTATTTCCGTTTTCATAGATGTTCTCGGAAGGAACGTCTTCGTCTTCTCTCTTTGCAAATCAGCCAACCCCCTATCACACCACCCGCCCTTGTCTGTGGTTCGTCCTTGGTCGACTTTCAACCCCGATCTGGCCTGTCTCACGCTTCCTTTATCTGATTTTTGACTGTCTATGTTCTCTTGGGCCGTCGCACATGTTTGATCACATTTCGGGTGGTCTACCAATTAGTCCGTGCCTTCGTCTAGCCCCCCCGTTGCGCCGCGTTTTTATTTACTGCCCTAAATGACGACTAGACGTGGGCCCTTCGGGTCTTTTCCCGATTATGTTTTTTCCCCCCTTAACTCTTTCCCCCGTGCCCGTGAGCACGTACTTGTCCTTGAACCCAGGAATCTGCGGCTCGCGTGTATGGCCGCTATCTAAAATTTCTCGGGCTCATGCTCTCTTATTTCCTCACTTTTTCCTTTTTTGCGGTGCGGGCTCTAATCCCCGACGGGCGCAGAATTTGCGATCTCCAAACAGGTGCGATCGCGAACCAATCACGGGCTTTCGATCGGCCACTCGCTCACTCCCCTGCGCGCACTTTTCTTATTTTGCAGCGATGAGCCTCTTCCCACGTCGCCAGTGTTAGAGCGGGCGAAAGTTTTTGCATCAACCAACTCCTGACGTGCGACGAATTAGATTCTTCTTTGTTTTTAAGGCGCGACCGACCATCGGGAGCGTCCTGGGCCCTTTTCTTTAGTCATCTCAAAAGCTCTAATCTTCAACTCTCCTGTCCTGACGGGACAGCCTTCGCACGGTGGTGCCGTGAAAGACCCCTCCACCCCCCCTTTCCCTCCCCAGCCCCTTGTCCCTACCTTTGTTCCGCGCACTGGTGCGCCGAGTCCATTAGTGAAAGTCATGAAGGGCAGGTATAGTCCACCTTTTTTTCTCTGCATTGCCGACCCATTTTTTGCGATACCCTTCGAGGTCGATTTGAGCCTCCGATATTCCAGACATTCTGACTAGTTCGCTCCTGTTCGCTTTCCGCCTCTCCCGGTGTCCTTCGATCCCCCCTCTTTGCTGAGCCAAGTCACGCCGCTTGACCTTTTCAGAGCAGATTTTTGTCTCCTTATTCCATCGGAATCTGATTTGTTTCAATGCAAGTATGTCGACGTGATCGTCAACCTCCAGACTTGCGCCATCCTATCTTCGATATCCTTCTTCATACCTTAGAGGAACTACATGGAGTCTCTTCCCCCACGATCGGTTCCAGCTGCGCGCATTCACTAACACCCCCTCCCCCTTAGTTGTACTGTCACGTTTGTTCGAAGTGATGCCTAGAAGAAGTCGTTTACACGCACATGCGCTCACGCGCCTCTCTTTCCTATCCTACGATATTGGTGTTAGATCATGCGATGAAGTGGTTGAGAAACTTTGCTACCTCTAACTTCACTGACCCATTCCTCTCGGTCTATTGCTCCCCTTTCCCCGGAGGACCTCACCCCCCCCTTTCCGGCCGACCTCGCCGGCGCTGGCGATCTGCGTCTAGACATGCATGACGCCTTCCTCGGTCACTCCACCTGCAGATCCAACCCCCCCCTTTTCCATACCCCCCGCAATGCGCTGGCCGCGCAGAAGCCTTCTTCTCCTCAAGCGTTTCGGTGGGCACTGTATGATGAGAGGACGCTTTCCTTTCGTCTCGGCCTTCTTTTTTGGCCGCGCCACCACGTCCGTCGTCCCCCCCCTGCCTTTCCCATGTTAACCATCGACGGCAGGAAATCGGTTTATTTCTGTACCGCGTCTCCGCACAACGTTGGATGGCTGCGCCGTCTTTGAATTGAGAGCACTTCTTCAGTGTCGAGACTCTTCCTGGAAAAGGGCTGTTCTAGTGTTGGCCCCGCTCTATTTTCCCCTACCTTACTGAGTTCTTCGGTTCTCGTTCCACTTTGACACCGCCCCCCCTCCCGGCTTATCGGAAAAAAAGTTCGGGCGCTTTTCATTATCCACGCAGACTGGATTTAGCTATTTCGCCCTCCGGTCTCCGGCCGAGGAACGATCTTTCTGATGAGCTTTGCACGTATTGTTGGGTCTCCCGGTAGGCGTACGATCGGGTCCGTAGTAGATTCGTTTGAGGATGAAATGCTCGAGCTCGGTTTCCGTATCTGTTTACATGAAATCTGAGGACCGCTTTTCATGCTGATGTGGCACCCAGATGGATGGATAATCGAATTATGTTCGTTTTTGTACGGCACTGTTTTCTTCGCTCTCCAAAGATTGGAGGACCGCCCGTTACGGCTCATTCTCGTCCGTGCGGATGACTTGATGAGACCCTCCGGAGTAAGGCTAATTCTACGTCTTAATCTCCTCACACGAAGAGGTTTTTTCGCGTCTGGCCCCGCGTTTTTGACTTTCCGGATTTGCGTTACCGTGACCTCTTATGATTTAAGGATTCCAGACACGGCCCATTTACCCCAAGTCCAGGATAATTTGGTGAGTCCCCTCGCGCAGTCGGTGCAGTAGTATCTCGTCCTTCAGGCTTGGATACTCCTTGTGCTGAGCGATTTGAAAGCTCACCGTGTCCAAGTGCGAGAGTTTGCATTCTGGCATGCCCTCGTTACACTATCGTCTCCCTATGTCCCCTTCACAATTATTTTTTCTTGAAAACGCATCTGGCGCCTAAGTGGACAGCGCTCTAGAAGGAGCAATTAGTTTCTCGTTATCTTTGCAGGCTGGTGTCTTTTATCGATCCTTCCGGGGTCACTTCTTTTTTTGTCCTAGTCTTTTCTTTCTTGTTGTCGTCCAGCTGATGAACGTCGAGCGTCGATTCACCCCTGAGCACCCCTGATTTTTATGCGGAGGCGCTGGTTCCCATTGCGCACCTTTCCCCGATCGGCCCCCTCCGCTTTACTTTTCTCTCTCTCCCCCTCCCTTTGTTGTTTCTAGTCTCAGCAGCTCGGAGTGCCGACTGGTGCCGGGAACCTGTCGCGAGCTTGGCTGCTGAGTCAAGGTGATCGTGCGGCCGTCCGTTGCCCGCGTTCAGCCGAGCACGCTGTCCCTTTCCCCTGACCAGTTCTTCTATCCCTCCATTCTTGTTTCACAGTGCGGGCGTGCGCAGTTTCGGGGCGCTGCCGACCTGGGGTCATGCTGAGCAAAGCTTTGGCTCCCCGTGATGAGATCAGCTTCTTGTCTTGATCCGTGTAGAGCTCTTCATGAAAGAATGTCCCGACATGCAGTCCTGACGCCAGAGCTGTCAACCCCATGATTGCCAGCTGATGCTTTTCGTCGTCGGAGCACTGCCACCTCCGTCGCGTTCCCACGCCCCGCTTCCTCCCTGCGTGAGCCCGTTCCAAATGTGCCTGCGGTCCTGCTTGGACCATTCCACTTAATAGGTCTTTGTTTTTTTTAAACCCCCGCCCGGTTTTTTGCATTCCAAACCTTGCCGAGACCATATTTAGTTAACCTCGCTCGTTTTTTCTAGGTCTATCTTACCGCACGACTCGGCGCCCTTTCGCGCTCCTTCGGCAAGTCCCCCACACTTTCCACCGATTGCAATTTCCGCAGGTGACGCCCGTTCTGCCGACGCCCCCGTCTCTACCCAGAGAGCCCTGCAATAGGCGGGTGTGCCCCCCCCCGCATGACCAACTTTTGCTTATTCCCAGCACGCTGTCCTACTCTCCTGCCGATCCCACTCAAGCATTGGCCTCCTCGAGAAACGAGAACGTTATGCTGCGCGATACGCTGACCCCTTTTCGTGACCCCCGTTGTGCCCTCTTCCGGAATCGAGTAGGCGGAGCACCGATGGATCACTTTGATAGACTCCCCCTTTGAAACGATGTTTTTTTGCGCACACACCCATTCTTTTCGCGACTTTGACCTTTGTGCTTTGTCCGTCCCATTGAAGAGCACTCGTATCGGCCGGTTTTGAGAGACTTTCCCCCGCCACCAGACCCGTTGCCATTCATGATCTCTCCTTGAGAGGGCTCCGAATTCCCTCCGCTCTGAATACTTTGAATCTGACTGCGCGTACCCGCCGGCACCTTCCTTTCCTGCGTTTGCTCGAGGGGTGTGTTTTGTTGCTGATTTTGACATGAATTCCGGTGGGCCTGCTTGTCGCTGGCAGCTCGTGCCACGAGTCTACCCCTATAAGTAAGCAAAAGTGCGATCAAAACGCTGAGTAAATGAACTTTTTTCTAGTCTGCCGCGCCCTTGATTGTTATGAAGATATTCTGGATGTAAATTCGGGGTCCCCGTCTATTTGAGGCATTTTTCGCAAGCGGCGTACCGATGCAGGTTCGTTTGTCTCCTTCCCGTGTTGGACTTGGTGCGAAAGCAGACGATAGCGATGGCTCTGACTTATCGGCTCAATCGTCGCAGCACCGTGTCAAGAGTCACGGCGCGACCCCAGATTCTGGCCAGTCCCCATGCCGCACCCCCCCCTGCGGGCGCGCTGAGTCGTGTCGTTCGTTCCCTGAGTTCAGAGGCAAGTCTTCCCGCAGAGCTTACCGAACGAAGGGGCGCTTGGTTGTCTTTCTTTCCCGACGCAGTGTTCAACCGCGAGAGGAGTCTATCAAGAAAAAGTCTTCCGCTTGCATTTTTCCGTTTTTTCTTCGAGCGCGAGGCCACCAATTCTGGCAGTTTTTTTTTTATCTCGCCCTCTTCATTCTTCCTCCATTGGGCCCCGCCCTCACTGCGCTCCCGAAAATTTCTTCGCGTAAGGTCCAGTCGCGGCGGTGCCTTTGATTCTTGCAACATCGAGTTTTATCCCCATTATCCTCGCTCGAACAGCCTTTTTTCAGCGAGAAAGAGTATTTTTTTCTTCCTTCCACTCTCGGTCTCCCTCCGCTCGACCATCCCCGAAGGGTCGATCGCTCAAGTCCCGTCTGTCACTTGCCCCCAGACCGTATATAGAAAGTGGCGTGAGCTTCACCAATTTTGTCGCATCGGCCGGCGCATTTGGTGTTCACCCGACGCGCAATGCTGCCTGCCCTCTTTCCTTGTTTTTTCCTTTGATCTCATTCGAAAGGACTGCGCTAACTGCTGTCGGCTTCCAAGATTTCCTTTTTCCCTTGTCCTAGGCGGATCTTGAGGAGCCCTAGTTTAGCAGAGCCCTTATGAGTTATCGTCGATCCGTCCTATTCCTTGCAAGTTCAATTTTAGGTTCTGTGTGCGGTCGCCTCATCGCCGATAGTTCGCCCTTCATCGGACCTTGCGCGCGATGAGTCGCGTTTGGCAGAGCCGATGCCTTCAGTTTCGTCTACTCGGCAAGGTGTCCTACTTCGTCCCGCGCCTTTGCGGATTTCAGAGTCCAGCCCCCACGAACCGTGCTGACGACTCGCGCATGATTTTTTCTAGGTTTCCCCCAGAAGTAGCGGACAATCGAGCGCAGGATCAGGGTCCCCTCTTCCCTGCATCATTGTTGCGGCCGCTCTGTAAAGTTTTCACATCTGCACAGACCGCAGGGCCGCCGGGCTCGGCTGCGTTATTTTATCTTGTTTGCCGCGCAAAATGCCAAAGGAGCCATTGTGGTCCTTGACATTTGGACTGCACTCTATTTGTCGACGCAGCCTGTTTTGATCCCCCTGGCGTTCTGCCATCGAAACACATACATCGGATTCAACCCCATATCATTCTGTCCGGGACACACCCGTCGCGGTGGGATGAGTCAATCACATCACGTCGTTCCACCGCGGAGCAGGAGGCGGGTATTGTGCAGTCGATCTTTTTTTGTAATTTTTCTGGCGCGACTTCGGGAGAACATCTATGTCCCCCCATTGGCTTCTTCATTCAAATGCGCGTTCTGCGTCCCTTGATTCTTTTCAGATTGTTACGCTTGGTCGGTTCCCGCTCGGCTACGCGCGGGAAGACGAGAGATAACTTCGGTGCGAATGCGGAGTGTCGAGGAGGATTGTTTTTTCACTGCGTGCCCACCATTCCGTTCACGGATCTCTTTACCACTCTAAGTGTGTGAGTCGATCCTATGTACGGCGAATTTTGAAGAATGAAGCCTCACTAGTTCCTTACTCTCACCTTCGTACTCGCCTCTGATCTTTACCGGAGATTCCCCCTAGTGAGCTCACCTCGTTCGCCAGCTAGGCTTAGCCCAGGGATACCCTTCCGACCCAATTGTGGCCTCATGTTCTCGGGCCGGATGTCGTTGCTTTTCCTGCCCTAAGTCCTGCCCACCAATACTCCCGTTGCATCCGTGAGCGCGTGCAGGCTGGCTACTCAGGGGTAGTACCAGTCTTAAAAAAATTCGACTGGTTTCTAAAGATGCGATCTTAGGTGGAATTGTAGTATTTGTTTTGAGTTCTATTCTTTTCTTCCCCCCAGTCTCCTTTGGTCTGGGATCACGTCCTTGTTCGTCACCAAACCTGACGTGCCGCGTGCGACCCACACGTGGACATTTCCCGTTTTGGTCGGTTTTCGCTGCTCCCCTTTCTCAATGCTCCTCCTTTGGCTGGTGGCCCTTCGGTTGGTGTGACTATGATTTTCCTACACTTGACTTAACCTTCCCACCCGAGTGGATGTCCGTTATAGAGAGGTGCCCCGGAAGATGAGGTTTCCTATTTTGGCGAGCAGCAATTTTGGTTCAAGCTCTGGCATCTGTTTTCGCTATGGTAGTCCCCCAAATTTTTTCCTGTTGGGTGATGAGGGATTAGACCGGAAGACTTCTCGCCCCCCGGCATTTCCTTAGCTGCCACACGGTGACGTAAGGCGACGAATGATCTTGTAGTTGCTCGGAGCGCCCCTTAACTTGCAAAGGTATGGGAAGCGTCGCAGTTTTAGGAGATAAGGCGTCGCCACAGCCTGTCTCTCCCCCTCCCCTTTTTTCAGCAACACTTTACCACATTGCGCCGATCGGGAGAAGTTAATAGAAGCTTGTATGCTTTGCGCGAGGCGCGCGATTCCTTCTCTCCGCCTTTGAAAGATCGAGTCTTAGATATATTAGAGACAGAAGGGTAGCTCTTGTGTGTTCGCGGATGGACCCCCTACTTTGCCCACTCATTACCCCCAAGGTCAGTTTGAGAGGGACTTGTTTTAACACAGACCTGCACGCTTCGACCTGCAAACTTTTTTTTAACAGTATAAGAGCGCGGAACGTGAGATATACAGTTTCCCTGCCGGACCCTCATGCATTTCGCGCTCACCTTCGGGTCGTTTCACAGGTCCAACCTGCATCTGATTGAGCCAGCTGATCGTTCGACAGCCACGTTCCTCTTCTTTATCCGCAGCGAGGGAAGTGTTCCAAACCGATGTGGTTTTATTTAAAGGGTCGAGATCTGGCTTTCAAGACCGACTTTATGCAGGATCTTTTTTGGTGCAATGAAGCAGAAGCAAGTGACGTGTAGACTCCCCCTTCACTAATTATGAGAAGACTATTCCTCGTATAGAGCTCCAGAGTGAGAATGTCAAAATTGAGTTTTGCCCAGCCCCCTCGGCGGATCCGGCGGCTTCATCCCTTTACCACATCTCCATTAGTTTTCGTAAGCTCGGAGGTGTATTCAGGTCCGGTCGCTTTTTCTCCTCCTGTCGACCATCGACAGTGCTAGACATAGCAGTATGGTTACCTGCCGATGAGGATGTGAGAGTCCCGCTTTGAGACTACTTTTTGTCCGTTTTTGCCATGGGCTACGGACTCCTCACTGTTGCCTGATCTTTCTATGCTATGGGTTTTCCCCTGTGCAACGGCGGCCGCACGTTCCCGAATTAGCCTCAGTTCTTCCTTTTCCTTTTTGGTATGCGGATGCTCGCTCGGAATGTCAGACACCGACTTTCTTTTTCTTCACGCCCCCCTCGAGTTAGAACCCCCCTTCAATAATAAAGCACTTTGCCGGCCCCATCGACTGCGCAAGCTTCTTACTCAGCGTTTTGAGTTGACTACGTGTATTCTTTTTGACGATATTCCGGGCAGTGTCCGCGCGTGGAAAAGCGCCCACCCGTCGCAAGGAATTTCCGTCACCCCGAACCACAACCTTCACGTCTGCAAGAAAATCCTTTGCCTTCTGGGCGTACTCCCATACGTAAAAACACAAAGGGATGCGCTTCGCCGAGTTTCCTCGAGCTCTATGCCCCGCCAGGTAGAGAGTCTCATTAAAAACAGACCCGGTGGTGGACCCCCTCCAGCTGCCTCGCTGATTCTTCGGCGAGTTCTCCCTGGAAGCCACCCGTTTTCGTTAAAGAGTGAATACCCTTTGCGCCTTCACGGTTTCCTCGAGATAACGACGGGCTGCCCCAGTGCTAGCTCCCTGTCGCGGGTCGTTTCACTTCCCCTGGGTTTTAGGCATGTTTCTCGCTGGGCACGCTCGCCCCAGGCATTTTTCCTTTCTTGAGTTCTGGTTCTTTCACCCCCAATGCCTTCTTGGTTGGGACGGAGATGTTCCACTTGCTCGTGCGCCCGCGAGGTAATGATCTTTCAAACCGCATTGATGGCCATGTTTATCATCCCCTCAGTGTTGGCAGGACGGCTTCTCGGCGCAGAATAACTTGTTTGCTCTCTTCCTATGAAGTTATGCGGGCGGAGGGGACCCCCGTGGCGAGAAGGATTCTAATTCGTGTTTTTCTTCCCCGGTTTTCCTCTCCCTCCGGCAAATCGGAGCGTTTCTCCTCTTTCGGAGCTGTTTTCCATTTTTTTTGTCAGTAAGCGCTATGAAACTTGATGCGTACTATTCCTCCTTGGCAACATTCACGTCGACCTTGCTAAGCGCCATTCTTGCTCTTGTTACCGCAGGAGAGTGCTGTATCTCACACGGATTCATGTGTTTTGACTTTGGGAACAGCTCTAGCTCCTTGCAGTTTTCGGACTCGTCGCCGCATGCTGGAATTCCTCTGGTACATGATTTCTGTTGACCCCGATTTCTATAATTCCATATGTCGCACGCGCTTGAATGGCGACGCTATTGCCCCCTTGAACCACCTTGGCACGTTCGACCGAACTTGTTTATCTCATCCACCCTCGATCATTATTTATTTCCTCGACATCCATTTCACTGCCCAGGCAGTGCTGGGCTGAGAACCGCTATGAAACGTCGGGTTAGCTTTTCGCCTTGTAATCAACGCGCGCGCTGCTGCGAGTGCCTGTTCCCATTGTTTTCCGTCCCTCACTCGGACACTCCTTCTGCGTTTTTCTTCTCTTTTATACCAGTTGTTTTTTTGAGACTCGCATCGGAGTTTTTTTGCCCTTTGACCAATCCCATGAGACCCGCGATGCAGGCTCTCGCGTGCCAAGGTGATCACCGCGTTCCCGACGTGCATTCCAGGTTCTCCCTCCCGCGCAATCGGTTTACCCGGGATCTCGATCCGTCCCTAAGCCGCGCCATAACTGCCACACATTTTGGCGTTGCTCCCCCCAGTTTGTTTGCGGTCTGCGCCAGCAATGTGAGCCTCGCCATGGCCCGCAGGTTTTTTCTACATAAGTGCTGAGATTTTTGCAGCTCTGTCGGGCCTCTTCTTTCTATTATCAGTTCAGCGCCTCTGCGTACTGCGCATCCGTTTAGGTTCACCCTTTGCCGCTCCCCTCCCTTGCAGCCCCCCGGCTTTATTCTCCCTTCACGACCTTGTCGTCATGCCCGCATGCGATGTCACCTGTTCTTTCCCGTTTTGAAAATTTCGGCCCTTGACTGTGACCTTCCGCTTATAGGTCAGTTTTACCCGCCGCGCAGTTTCAAGGTTCCCCACGAGCGCCGGGTAGGAACCGCTCTACTTAATTTTCGGAGCTTCTTAGGAACATGACTTCCGGAGCCCAAGAAGTAAAATGTCAGCCCACACCAGACAGCTAGTAGCCAGCTCGCCTGTGCCCCCTGGTATATCTGGCTGAAAGGATTTCAGCTCAAGACTTTAGAGGCATGGAGGCCCCCCATAGGTGAATAAGCATGCCCCTCGCGCCTCTCCCTTTTATACATCTCCTGCGCCTCCTCCTCAGGCATTTGCCCTTTATCCCTTCCGCGACAGAGCGCGGCGCCGACTCGTGCTCCGTGTCGACGAGCACCCGGTATTTGCCCCTACCGCCGCCTTTTTCGCTGCGACCCTCTGCATGATCAGGATAGATACCCTTCTCTTTTCCTAATTTGATGATCCGCCCAGAACATTCCGTCCGAGACGAGACTTTCTGTAGAGATGCATCCTACCCGAAGAACTGTAACGGCCCGGGCGCTTCGCGGTCACGCGCACCATCCTTAGAAGGACTGTTCTCGACATTGAGCGCGGTTCTCGAATATTAGGCGCTTCATTCCCATCGTTTCCCGTGAGGAGACGAGTCCCCGCAGGCACCATTTTGCGTTCGCCGGGTTTGGTTGCGTTTAATTGAACCGCGCGGGCGTGTGCGCGCACCCGCCATGCACGGCCCCCCCCGACCTGCAACACAAGGTCCTGTCCCCAAAACGCTGATGCGAAAGGAAAGGCTTCGGAGTGCCTGCTATGCGTCGGACTGTTCTAATTGTCGCTTATCCTTTTCACCACCCCCCAGGTTTCTCCTTGTTTTCTCCTTTCAGCTTCTTCATCCGTCCCCGCGCGCGGACCGATGTCCATTTGGAAGTTTTTTGGGCCGTCATTTGCCAACAGCCCTAAAGCAGAGATCTTCTTTAGACTTCCTCTTCTTCCATTTCCTGCAGACGTCGTCGAAGCCGCAGAGCACCACTATCTTCGGATCCTCCAGGGATGCGCGGTCTCGCGTGACCTGTACTCGAGCGGCATTGCGGCTGCTACCTGATGTCCCCCCTTTCCTTTACGACAAACTTACGGGATTTGGAGTGAGCCGCCGCCGGTAGCCCGCGCGAGGCTCATCACTACCATGTATGGCCCCGTAGACCACTTTTCTTCCTGATCTCTTTTTCTCTTTCTCGGCCCGCAAGAAAGTCTGTGGTTTGTGTATCGCATTCTCTGCTTCTGGCATGGCCCATCGATCCCTTGCGACCCCTTTGCGCGCTCTCCAGGTCAATCCTTGCGGCGGGACTTGCTAGCCATCGGGGTCCTAACAACTTTCACCGTGATCGAACAGGCCGTGACTTTTCCCTCAACCCGCTTTCCTATGTCAATACTGACCTCTCGCCAACGTTCCTCCCAGAAGGTGATCGGACCTGAGGCACGGCAGCTTTGCCAGCCCCGTGGCCTGGAGGATTTTGGGTCCCTTTGTCGGTTCCCGGTCAGGATCCCTTGAAAACTGACGTCGCACGGTCTCGCTTTCATGGTCAGCGTTTTTGGCTCGTAATAAGCGCCAATTTCTCCTCGTCGGAGCATCTCTCGATATCGCACTTCGAGCTTCCGATGGAGAGGACGGATAGATTTTGCCCTCGCGCGGCGATGGTTAGGATTTCGATTACTCCCTTTCTTCACTGCCTTCCGCCAATGCGGATTTTCTTTTCTTCTTGCGCCGGCGCGCCTGGCGACTCTTCTGTGATCGCGTTGCCTCGGCCCTCGCCGAGGGCGCGCCGCTCGGTTCCGTCAGTTTTCAGCCTTGCACCGGTGCCCCCTGTCCCCCCCTCTCTGCGCGGCCCGCGTTTTCTCTCAGCCCGCCCCGCAAAACGACAAACCGTTGGATTTTAGTTTTAACCCCCCGCGTAATGAGGCCAGATTCACATTCGAGAGAAAGAACCCTCTGGAGCTCCCTCCTCTCCGGGTCCCCTCGTCTCCTGCATCCCGGTTCGGCGAATATCCCTAAGAGAAAAACATATTTACCAGACGCTTTGGCCGCCGGATCTTCTGTGAGCACCTTTCTTTCCTCCTTGCTCAAACCTCCCACGCTGGTTCACCGGGTGGGTCCTTCTTCGGCCCGAGCACGGTCTATGTCGACCGCATAGTTGTGATCCCGTCTTTTGAAGGCTTCTATCGAAAACGAAATAATCGACATCACCCTCATCGCATTTCGTTTCAGTACCAATTCGAGGGGGGAATTCGTAGGCACCCAAATCCGTCGCACCCCGGGTTCCGTGCGCTCCCTTCTTTTTGATGCTTTCTTCCTGTCTTCTAGACCTTACGAATTCGGCCCCTTTTTTCTAAACAGCTATGCCCGGACCGACTTCCCCAGACCCAGTGATCTGCTTGCGATGGGAGCAAAGCTTCGGATACGGACGAAGTTTCCGAGCTTGCGAGTAGAGCCATGGTTCTGTTCAGCGCGCCCCTCTGTTCGAGGTTATGAAGTGCCCCCCCATCGGCCCAAAAGG
>Ga0179593_1288062_pt1 | contig 12275 bp, 19 predicted proteins | sample CZODoug2_1_08_16_FD_185931 | JGI IMG/M metagenome (GOLD analysis project Ga0179593, IMG submission 185931) | Vadose zone soil fungal communities from Angelo Coast Range Reserve, California, USA - CZODoug2_1_08_16fungal (PacBio error correction) | ecosystem: Environmental > Terrestrial > Soil >... | reverse complement strand
TCACCCCCTCCCACTGGCCTAAAATATCGCTTCCCTCTGTTAAATTGTCGTCTGGTTCTGCGTCTTTTTAGATTCTTAAATGGCTCTACACCTCTTTCCTGAAGTCACATTTTTACTCTTTTTTCCCGTTTTTCAGTAAGAAAGGTTTTGTCTCCGATTCATCCCTTCCCTTCCCTCCTCCGCCCCACCAGTGGTATTCCAGTTGCTTCTCGTCAGTTTTTTTCACTCCCTCCAAGGGCCCTTGCTGCCTTCATGTAATTCGATTCTATATCCGGAGAAATTGGCCGTCGATATTGTAGGCAAACCCTCCGTTTCCTGTCCGTGTACTCACCCCTTTGCCATCGCGGTGCCCTTCGCTCCGTTCGCCTTCTGATCTGGTTTTTTTATTTTTGCGTCATATATCTTTGCGCCAGTTGCAGCGTGGCCCGAATAGTTCCTTACTTGGCGACCAAATTTTCGACTTCTGTTTTCATTTACTATTCCTTGACTCCCCCCCCCTCTTACCGTCCCCTTATTTGCTTCAATCGGCTTGATGCCTTACACTCCTTCGTCATTCGTTTTCTCCTTGGGATTCTGGCCCCCAAGGCCCAATCCTGCTCTTTAGTCATCTCCCCTTAATTGCCGCCCCTCGTCCTTCCCTGTATTTTAAAAGGATCCTTTTGAAACCCCTAGACTTTCCCATCTTCCGTCAATCCTAGAGCATCCCGACCCGCCCTCCCACTCCTTTGCCTTTGTCCCATGTATTTCCTCCCCTTGCCTCTTTGGACTTTGATTTGTTGTGTGCGGACCCATCTTGATACTGGAAACCCGGCTTTTCCCCCTTACCGGGCACCGTTTCGTTCCCCTTTTTTAGGAAGTTCAGATTCCCCCTCTATGTCGCCTTCCGCATCCCCCGCACGCATCGATCACTGTATATCTCAAGGTTTTCTTTGTTATTTCTTTCCCTCTTTTCTGCGCCCAAGCCTTTTTCTTGCGTGCCTTTTAATCACACCCGCCCCCGTGAATCTCTGGTTGAGTTTTTGCCATCTCCATACCCTCCACAGACCCCATAGTCCTTATTTCATCCTTTATCACCAATTTCCATTAACAACATCATTTTTCTTTTTGTCCCTCTCAGCATCGTATTGCGCATGGACTGCACATCTTCGTTTTTCGGGTGTCCAACGCAATTGTCGGCCGTTCCCCTTCACGCTAAAAGCACCCTCGTATCGCGCCCGTAAAAGACCTTTTCGTGAGCTGGGAGCGTGTCTACACCTCCCCCCCGACCACTTTTCCCTTCCTTGTTACTCCCGACCCTTTTTCCCTGCCAACTTTAAAGTAAACTTCTTCCCAACGCCTTTTCTTCTATAAGTGTCAACCCAAGCACATTCTCTTTTTTGTAGGAAGACCTTGGAATGTCCGCCTCACCTACTCCCTCTAGCAGCCCCTTCCTTGGCGCCCTTTTGGGCATTTCACACTTATCTACATCACGATCCCCTGTCAGTGACTGTGGCCCCCATAGTATTTTTTTCCTTTTCTTTTTGGGGGATATTTTCGCCGTGAACGTCATGCTGTCCGATATCCTGCCGGATGTTTTCTGCCTTACTCTCGCTTGCCCTATTCCGTCTTTGAGCTTGACCGTTTGTCCTTTTGTAGTACCCCTATTTAGGGGGTAGGATTCCTCCTGATCTTCTTTTATCCTTTCACTGTTCACCAAGAGCATGCTCTGCCCCCGGCGATCGCTTGTCGTTGCCTTCTCTTCTTAGTCCCCCTCTCGGAGTTTTATTTTTTCGCAGTTCGCCCTCGTCTGTCCCTCCATCTTCGGATCTGTGGAGATGAATCTCTTTCCCTCATTTTCGTCACCTCTCTCCCCTCTTTCTCTTTACTGTTTCGGAGCAAATAGTCCGTATCTCCTCGTTTACTCCCTCCTCGAAGAGCGTCTCTTTCTCTTATTGTCTATTGTTTTTTTCTTCCCTTTCTGCCCTTTTCTGAGATATCCTTGTTGGGTCACCGGTCCTTACTGTCCTCTCCATGTGTACGTTGACTACTTCTCTTTATGTGCTCTATCCCCATGATTTCATACTGGCTTCTCTCTCTGACTTTCCCTTTGGGTTTTTTTCTCATTTTCTTTATATCTTCCATCTTTCTCTTCCCTCCTCATTTCTCGTCCCTTCTCTGTACTTTTGTCGCCCCAGCTCTTTCTCCTTTTCCTTTGTCCCTTTTTTCGTATCGAATTTCTCTCCGTATACCGCACGTACCCTGTTTGTCTTTTCAAGTGATTTCTTTTTGCTATACCTGTCCCCTCTCTCCACCTGTATACGACCTGTGTTAGTGAGCTTTGTGACGTTTACTCTATCCCGTTATTTGCTAGTGAGCTTGCTCCCTGTCCAACTTTTGCCCCGGTTTCCTTTTTTTACCGTGTATTTTCTAGTGCCCCTAGTCCTAGTTTTAATCCCAATCTCTCTGCCCCCTTTCTCACGTTTGTTAATTTATAATTCATATGTTTTTCCTCATTTCCCATCCCCCACTTTGCTTGGTCCGCCCTTTCCAAGGAGCTCCTTTCTTCCTTTGACCCATCACGGGGACCCTCGATCCTGATTTTTCAGTGTACCCTATGTTCCGCCGGTTCACATTTTAGCGATCTTCCCTTGATCCGAATTTACGGTTGGCAAAAATTTTCGTGCTTTTGTTTCCTCTGACCCCCCTTTGAGTCACCTGCTTTAGTTCAATTGCTGACCTCTAACCTATCGCGTCCCACGGCCCCCACGCGTCCCCATTATTCTCAATAATTCCCTCCCTTCCTGTTTGTTTTTTCGCCTACGGGATTACATCCCCTCACTTTTCTTGTTTTTCTCTTGATCGAATTTCATGTTACGTCTTTTCAGTCGAAGCCTCTGGCCCCCCCATTGAACGTCTAGAGCGGTCAACCGACCTATGACTTTTTGGTCGTCTATATGTAGGGTACCCCTCCTACACCCCCTTGACTTCTACACCTTTCCCCTTCGTCTTTTTGGTGATGTAACCCTTTTTGGATACTCTACAACCTTTTTGGAACCTTTCTCCCCCCACCTCATAGAACTCCCTTTTCCTTCCTTTTATCCCCTTCCGGTCTCGCATGCCTTTCATGATTCGTTTCCTGGTACCTTTTGAAATTAACTTTCACCGCCTGAAGGGTACGTCGTCTCGCAAGTATGTCTCCCCCTGATGTCTTTCAGTATGACCGCATCCTGTATTGCTCAGATAACTCCATTTGTTCAAAGCCCTTCCTCCATACGGTCTTCCCAGATTAGGTCGTGGCCCATCCAATCCTGCCCTGCCAGTTCTTCTTTCCCTAGGTATCCTCCTCCGTTCGTATTTATTAAACCCTTTCAACCCTTTGTTTCTACCCTATCCACAGGCTCCTCGTGCGCCGTATACTGTCACGCCCGATTTACTTCACTTTGTTTTAACTTTTACCTTCCCCGTTAGCTCCCTCCCGGTCCTTGGTAATTCTCATCCGGCCCTACTACTCCTTTCCTACTTCTTTATCTCCCTTTCCCCCCCTCGACTCCTCTTTTACCCGCTGTACTGTATTTCTTTTCTACCTGCTTGCATGTCGATTAACACGCTCTCCTTTTCCGAAAGTATATCTTGAAGTCTGAGTGTGAGTTCTTTCCCCTAACTATCTGGAAAGCCCTTTTTCTTCTTTTCTGCTTTTTTGACCTCGTTTTCTTTTCCCCGTCTACCTTCAAACTTTCGACCATTTCTTTAGTACTAGCTCTTCAGCCTTCCTACTCCTCTCTTCCCACGAGTTTCCCCCTTTTTTTCTTGTTTCTTTCGTTAGAGATTGATCTGGTTGTTCCCCTTACCCCAATCAAGACTCATCCCGTAAGTACCGTCTTTTTTCCTTCAGAAAAAGTTCCAATCGTCCCTGACCTCTTTTGCTGCCCCCCCGCCTTCCTTTGAAGTGACCGTTCAAGGGTCATTCCCCCCCCTCTCCTGCTTTTCTCGCTAGCTCGGTTTCTTTACTGATCTGAGTCTCTTCTTTTTCATAATCGCGATCCTTCTTCCCATTTGCCGTCATCTAGTGGTTTCCCCACGGAATAGACACCTTCTTTTTCCGGTGGAAGCTGCTCCTTGTTTCCGACTCACGTTTCAATATTTGGCGTCGCTCCTCTCGTCTTCTTCTAGGGCTTTTTCCCCTCCCTGTCCGTCCTTTCTGTTTTCCTTGTTTATCCAAATGTTTCCCGTCGGTGACCCGTCCTTCCTTTCTCCAGCGACGCTCAGTAAGTTAGTCTTGCCCCTGAGGTTTTTAGTTATTTTGTTGACTTGTTTCTTAAGGATGTCTGACCTCTCGTCTTCCCTCTTAATACCCTGACATCTTTATTCTCGATTAGTGTCTTATTTCTTTCGTATCTCCCTTCCTCTTCCATCGTGTGTGTTTTTGTTAAGCAATTAAGCATTCACCCCTTTCCCTCCCTTACCTTCCCGTATTTTTCTTCTTTGAGTTTGAATGTGTCTCTCCCCCCCCCCCGGTTTTCCTTTCCGTACATCTTTTGCCTATGTCTCCTTGCAACTTCTATACAAATCGCCTGTCCCGATCTGACGGTCGGGACCTGCGGTGACTGTCTTTCATTTTCCTAGTGAGAAATATCTACGACATTGAGATAATCACACGGAATAGACCCTGCTGTTCTGTCTACCTGCAGTCTTTTCTCTGTCCCCTCGGCGCACTCCTTCTCTCTCTTACGTCTGGCGCCCCGGTGGGGGGGTGCGGCAGTCGTGGGGCGTTCTGTTGCTTTTCGTTTCATTAGTTCTCTTCTTCCTTACTTCTGTTTATGCGTCTCGGTGCCCAGGCGGCCCCTTCTTCGCGGGTTTCACAACACAGGCCCTTCCTTTGTTGCTGCCCTTTCGCCCCGTCTTGGCCATTTTGGTCCCCTTGGGGGGCCTCCAACCCTCAATTCCCTCCCTTCTGCCTCTCTGGCTTTTCTTGCCGGGCCTATTGGGGCCAGATTCACCATTATACATTCTACCGTTGGGGTGTGCTTGTTACGTGCTTTATTTTTTTCGGAATATTAACAGTTAGTTGTCTCTGTCGCTCCCTCCGTTCCTTCCCGCTCCTTTTCGTAGGTAAATCGCCCTGTGAGTGCTTGCAGGGACCACGTGGCTCGCTCGGTGTGACCCTGGTTGTTCTCGTGTTTGCGTTTTTTTTTGTAAAATTTCTCCTTTTTCCTCTTTTTTTCTCTCTTTTTCTTATTCCTCCCCGGTTGGGTTGCCTTTCTTCGGCTTCGCTTTTGTTTTTTGTCTTTCTTCTTTGGTTTACTGTTTCTCTCGCGTTCTGTTCCTATCCTGAATTTGCTCAATTAATTTTCCGCCTCCTTCTACATTTTTCCAAAGCGTCAAAGTTTTCCCCTACCTTCCTTTGGTCGCTTCTTAACCTATTTCGCTTACCTTATGCTCTCTTTTATTTCCTCTTTTTCCGGTCTGAAGTTGTCTTTCAGGCCTTGAGTCCCTCCTAGTTAGAGCCTCTTCGTCAATCTACCCCCAGTTGTCCCTTGGGTTCTTACCCGTCGTCTTCTTCATGGAAAGTATTTTTAATCCCTCATTTGTTACGGTGCCCGTCTCCGGGTCTTGTACAGTCTGCAAATGTGTTTTTGTCTTTTTGACCATATCTACCCAGTTGCATTTAATAGTCCCTTCCACTTTACCGACACACCACCTTTTTGTATCTTTTTTTCAGTTCTAACTTCTCCCTTTTGGATCACCCTCCCCCTCTCCATTGACATCTGCATCTCCTGTCCCTACTCTTCATCGAGTCCTGATCATATCCTTACCCCTTCTTTCTCCTTCTCCTCTCCTTTCCTTTCTTTTTGCTTGCCCCTCCCCGAACCATCGTCAGATCGTTCTCACTGTACCCTATCCTTTCCCTTTGTCGTCCACCTAAGATTGTTTCTTTTTCCCTTCTTCCCGGGTTGTCATACCCTGCCCGGTCTCTATCTCATCCGAAGACCCTCCCCACCCTTTACGCCGTTTACGATCTGATTGTTTTTACTCTTTATCTAGTCTTTGTTTTCTACGCAGTAATTTCATACTTCGTAAATTATCCTTTTTGACGAGTAACTTCCGCAAACTTTGCCTCTGTTCCTCCCCTTATCGAATAACTCCTCCGCTTCATCCTTGTCCGACCCCTAGGTTCCCTTTCAACCTATTATTTACAGCCATCTCCCCTAGCTTCCGTATCACTCCCACGTTCGTCTCCATCTTTCATGTCGCGTTTCCGTCCTACATCGTTTTCTTTCTTGCATCTTCACTGCCGTTTATTCACCCCATGTTTTTCTGATTTCCTTCTCGGAATACTTTCTTTACTGTTAATATTTTCGTTCTTCCCGCTTTCCTGACTCCACCTCCGTTTCGGTTTTCCCCTCTCCTCGCAGCCGTTCGGATTTCCCACCCTCACCCTCAGCGGTTCCTCTCCCGGTTGTTCTTGCTTTGGCGTTCCTAGTCTTAGTTCCCCCGCTCATGGCTTGCTCTTTCGTTTCTGCTATCCTTTCAAGATGGGTCTTTTCCCTTCCCCCTACAACTTAGATTTGTCTTTGGTTCCGAATCTCCCGCTTGCTCGGTTTTATCTCGGTTCCTAAATAGGTTCCTTATGTATCTGTCATGGTATGTGGATCCTCAAAGTCTCCCTTTACTTTTTTTATTTTTCCCTCTCCCGCCCTTCTTGTTCGTTACTCACAGCTTCCCCGACTTGATTATTGTTTTTGCTTTTTTTTCCCCTCTTTTCCCCCTTTTTACTTTTCCCTTTTTTTCTGTTCCCCTTTCTTCCCCCTTCCTCTTTCCCTCTCCTCTTCGCCCCCCCTCTCTCTCCCTTTCTCGAGTGACTCCCCCTTCGTCCCCTGTGTGTGTCACCCGCCATTAGTTGATGAACCCGCACACTCCGTTTTCTCTGTTGAACTGATGAATGACTTTGCACCTTTTTTCCCTCCCCATTTTTTGTGTTGTATTCCCGATTTGTTTCGGCCTTCCCCCTCCCCCGGTGCTTCTCCCTGATTCTTTTCGGTATTCTTGGCCGTTGTGTGTCCCTCATTTCATTTTTTCTTTGTTCCCCTCCCTTTCCTTTGTATTATCATTTAGTCTCTTCTCGTCCCCGATTCGACTTCTCTTTTTGAAATGGATCTCCACCTGTTTCCTCGCCGCACCCTTCCCCCCCTCCCTGTAGTTCTATCAATTATTCCCTCCAATGTAATTTCCAAAGCGAGTGATCCGTTCGGTTTACTGTACCCATATATTCCGTGTTCACCTGTACCTTCGTTTTTTTTTCATTACGTTGGTATTCCTCCCTCCCCTCCTTAGTCACTTTTTAGTCCTTTGCCGGGACTTTGGAGTTATTTTTCTTAAAGGGTTAGTCTTCTTCCCCCTCCAATCCCCTTCCTCCAGTGCCTTCTTCTCAATCCGTGGGGAATAGCTTCTTAGTTAGAGATTATGAAGGCTACGACGCCCCCCTCGGTCTTTGTCTCCCGAGCCTCCTTCGATCAGTTCCCTTGACAAGTTCCCCCTCCTCTGCTCGGATTGGGACACATGGGTCCTCAGCCGCGTCGTCATCGGATGACTCTTTTATCTCTCTTTAATTTGTTTAGCGGTAACCATGTCATTTCATCCTGGATATTTTCGATTTTTTTCTGAAAATCAACTTCGGCGCCTTCGGTTCCCCTTTCCTCCCCCCCTTTTTGTACCCTATTACTTTTAAGACTTTCTTTTCTCCCTATAGTGTTTTCTAGCATGTCCCGACCATCCCTGAGTCACATCACGGGAATGATTCGGACCCGCGGAGCTTCCTCCCCCTGGCAACAGTTTAGCGCTCTTATCTTTCCCCCCCCTATTTGCAATAACGTATCAAGTCTGTGTGCCACCCACCCCCCTTTCACGCCCCTGTCAGGTACTGATTCTACATAGTATGATGAATTGTGGTGTCCCCTCCCTTAAATTTTTAGGCTTTTCCCCTGATCACCCTTGTTCCCCCTTCCTCTTGCTGTGGTCTCGTGGCTCCCCCTCTTCTTCACATATGTTTAGCTTCTGATTGCATGAACAGCCCCCCCTAAGAACTTCTTCCCGCATGGGACTTTTTTCTCTCAGTTCCTTTGCGTCTCCATCTGGGTTCCCCTAAACTTGTGCGCCCCTCCACTCTCTCCCCTTTTCATTTTCTGGGGGTACTTCGCTTAAGTGCTGATAGTCCCCCATCTCTCTATTTTCTTTTTCCCCGTTGTTGTTTTTATTCCTATTTGATGACATCTCAGATCCCAATCGTCCTACATGAGTGCATTGGGTCTTCGTCTGGTTTTTCCTCTCTGCCCCCCCAATGGCTCGCACCCCTCTCTCCGAGACGTACCAGGCTGGTTGGGTGAACCTTTTGCCTTCAGCTAAGATCCTTCTTAAAATTTCCAGCCCCAGTGTTTGCCTTTTCTGTTGCCCCTCCCCCTTGGCCAAAGTGATTTCTTTTCTTTCTCCTTTCATCATCTGCTTTACTAGACCACAGTCCTTTTGAGGACTTATTTCCAGTACGCTCGATTAGTGCTCAGCTGGAGGGCTATGTAGTCTTTTTTCAACTTTTGATAACACTTGCTTTGTCCGTTCAAACGGTCCGTTTGTGAATCTTGAGACTTTGTCTTTTCCCGCTACCACTTTTCATTGCGCGTTTTTCCTTTCCCTCATTCGTCTTTAGAGGGCCTTTTCTAATTAAGGGTTTCCTCCCTACTCTGGAATAACCGTTCAAAAGACACCTTCTAGCCCTCTTTTTCTTTTTCAACCTCGTCTTCTCCTTTGGTGAACCTCGTTTGATCGTTCTTGCTAAGCAGATGTGCTCTCCGGGCCTTCTCTCCCGCGTCTTCCAAATCTCCTTTAGAAGTGCTGTACTTCCCCCGTTCCTTGATTCGAACCGGTTTGAATCGCTTCCTCTACTTCCTTTTCTTTACCTCGCTTATGCCCCGTTCCACCTGGATTCCCCCCCTCGAATCTGTCTCTCAAACGAGTCCCCACCCCCGCTAAGAGTTTCGTCTTTCTTCGGGAGGGTTGCTAGAATGTTATACCCCCCTTGATTCCGTTCCTATTCTCGTCCCCGTTTAGTCCTTTTACACGTTTTTCTGACGGTTTTTTCTCCCCCCCTCGTTGACCGAAGGTCGTGCCCCCCCCTCCTGTTTAGACGGCAAACGGTGATCTCACTTGGATTCCCTTGACCCCCTTATTTCCCTCTCCTTAACCTGAGCGGCCCGTTTATTCCACTGCGAAAGCACCTTCCGGTGAATAGCGCCGGTAAGTCCCATTTTCCCCCAACCCTTCATCTTGAACTCCCCCTCACTCGTTGTCGTAGAATGCTCCCCCCCCAGTTTATCCTCAGCAATCTCCCCTCTTTCGTGGGAGCCTTAGTACCCTTTTCCTGCAGGCCCGTCCCAAATCTCCTCTTTGCAGCAAGTTCTGTTTCGTGGGGACTAACGATTTATCCTTCCCTTTTCAAATCCGCAGGAGCGCACAGAAGTTTTCCCCCTTGGATTACTCTGTTCCCCAACTTATCCCCTACTTACGTTCACTCACGTCACCTACTTCCGCGCGGCAAATCTAGCTAGTCCACCCCATTCCCCCCCCTCTGAGTGTTTACTCCGCCGTTTTATTTTTGTCCGCCTCTCTCCATCAGCTTTACTGTTTGTCCAGGGGATTCCTAGTCCCCTCCTCACCGCCTCCGGAGTTCTGTTTCCGGCCCATTGTGATGGGGGTAAATCACTTCCTAAGGAGTGCTGAAACTTACTTGTCAGCGTTCTCGGCCTCTGTCTGCGGACCTTGTACTGAGCCTTTCCCGCATTCTACTAGTTCCCCCCCTTCCCCACGACGCTTCCAGACCGCGCATGTCCCCGATCGGAGACCCGGCTTTCGCGTAATTCTCGGTTTTCCCCCTAGGTCGTAGCTCCCTCTCATGCCATTTTCGGTGGCGCTTGGTCGCTGACCTTTCTTGAATGTTTTTTTCTTTCCATATTCGGTTGTATTTGTTCTGCCAAAGCTTTTTGATTTGACTTTTCACCTCAGAGCGTTTCTTGTGTCTAATGTTGTCTTGCGATCTCGATGTCCTTTTTTTCGGGTCCGTTCCTTTTCTTCTTAAATGAGATTGGCCGTTCCTTTAGAAATTTTTTATTCTATGAAGTATTTTGCTTTTTATCTTTTGAATTGTTAGGTATTCTTGCCTCGTACTTAATTCAATCTTCTTGCGTATCGTTCTTTTTAACAGCCATGTTTTTCTTTACGCCACCTTATGTTAAGAGTTTTAGTGTTTTATTTTTGCCGACTGTTTTTCTTTTTCATTCCTCGTCCTTGCATTGATGTTCTGACCCTCCGTCTTAAACTGGGCTTTGATTTCATAGAAAAACCGTTTCACACCTATTTGTTTTATTTACGGAGTTTCTTGTCGACCAGGTTAATATCTGACTGAAGATTTTATGTGTTTTGATCGAATTGATTAATTTTTTTTTGGACACTTTTATTCTTTAATGATTTTTCTTGGCGTGTTTATTTTGTATTTTGTAAGGTTTTATTTCACATTATTCTTTTCTTTTGTTGTTATCTCTTTTTTTTGGATTCAGTGTGACTTCATTTTTATGTTTTATTTTTTTTCCCAGCCGTATTTCTTTACTTCCCTGACCCTGCTCCGGGGGTGTTTTTCCCTCCTTCAGACCTTCCGGATTAACTATCTCTCCCTTTGTCGCTCATACGGAATTCAATTTTTTGACAGGGAGCTGAAGAGTCTTTTTGCTATGGTCCAATACATCCCCGCCAAGGCGCTCTTTCGTAACGATTTTTTGACTTTTTCCTTGGCCCATCTTTCTCTCGATCTCCAGCCGCGGCATGATTCTATTTTTTAATCTCCTTCGCGTGTGTGATATTCTTGTGGACATCCCTAACCCTTCTTCCCCTCCTCCTCCCCCTTCTCTGGTTTACCATATTCCTCCCACCCTTTACTATCGGCCCTTTCTGGGCCTTTGTTCCCCCCCCATAAGTCTTTTCAGGCTTTTGGCCGCGACTGTGGACGCTTTCTTTTTTTTTCGCTGAGATACTACCCGCTCCCCCTCCCCCAAAATCCCCACTTACTTCTCTATTATCCCCACCGTCTACATCCCCTTGTCTTCCCTCCAGCCGCTGCCTCCTTTATTTTTGTCTACCCTTATGACTCCCTTTTTAGTGCTCTCACCTGCCTCAGCGGGTTATCAACCTCCTTGCAACTTATTCCCTTGGATTTAGTTACCTTTCACGTAAATCATCTTTTTAGTCTTCGCCTCTTTTTATGATTTTATCGGATTCGTTTTCATTTTCTTTTCTTCTCGTTGTCTCCTTCACGTCTTTGGTATCGGCAGTTTATCCGTTCCTCATTCATTTTGGTCTTTCCCCCGGTTGCAGTACCCTCCCTTCGCCCTCTTTTTTATCTATTATTATCCTCCCTCTTTCCTCACCCCGTGTGTTTACTGCCTGATCTCTCTGACGCTGTTTTCCCGGTTTGACCCCTTACCACGTCTTATCCAGTTTGATCCTGCTCCTTGATCCCCCTTACTGTTCTCCCTGAACTCCCCTTTTGTTTTGCCGCCCTTTTTTTTTGACCGTCTTCTCTCCCCTACCTTCAACCCCAAAGCAGTCGGGAAAGTCTTTTAAATTTATTACGACCCACTACTTAATTTCCCCTCTTCCCCCCCAGCGGTTTCTTCTTTCCCACGTCGTTTCTTTAGACACAGGGGTGCTTAGCGGCCTCCCTTGCCCGTTCTCCCCAGATTTCTTGTTTCCTTTTCGTCCTCCCTGCTTTTTTCCTTTGCCTTTGTTATTCTGCTTTCTCTCCTCTTCTTTTTTGATGTCTCTAAAATGCGTTTCCACGTTGATCGTTGATGTTTGTCCTTTCTCTTTTTTACTCCTAGCGTACGCCCCTCCGCCCCCCACTGGTAGTCCTTGCCCGTTGCTGATTCTTTAGTTTTTTAGTGTAGGTTCCATACCCTCGGACAAACCCATGCTCCCTTGGACCTTTTCCCTTTTTTTTTTTGGTACATAGAATGTGACCTTGGTTGGCCCACGGTTGCTGCTCATATAATTATTCCTTTTTCTTGATAACGGTCTCTCTTGGTACCCTAATATGAGTCCTTTAACTCGCTGTCCCTCAATTTTCCGTTGTGACCCGCGCTGCCTGTTCCTTTCTAAGGGTTTTGGTCCCCTTCTCTTTCGCCTTTTTAGCGAATTTTTATTTCCCCTTCTTCCTCTCCCTCCCCTCCTCCCTCTTTTTCTTCTGCCTCCCTCTCATT
>Ga0179593_1583500_pt1 | contig 12276 bp, 19 predicted proteins | sample CZODoug2_1_08_16_FD_185931 | JGI IMG/M metagenome (GOLD analysis project Ga0179593, IMG submission 185931) | Vadose zone soil fungal communities from Angelo Coast Range Reserve, California, USA - CZODoug2_1_08_16fungal (PacBio error correction) | ecosystem: Environmental > Terrestrial > Soil >... | reverse complement strand
CTTTTTAATACCCCCCTTCATGTTGCTTTTTCTCACTTCCAAGGGGGCGTGCTCTTCCTTCCTTTCCCCCCTCTCTGACCTCTCCAACCCCCGGCGATGCGAGCGCCCCGTCCTACTGTCTCTCTTAAGTTCTCCCTCAATTGAACTTTCCCTTTTGGAGCCCTATGGGCGGCCCCGTTATCCCTTTCAATCTTCCCTTTCTTTTCATTCAATTTTTATTTTTTTTTATGCCGAGTGCCCCGGTGCCAAAGAGGTTTCTCTTGTTTTTTTGTGCTGCTCCTTCTAAGTCCTCAGCGCGGCTACCCTCTCCTCTCTTATCCGCCCTCCCTCCCCTTTCTTTTATGAAATCTTGAGCCCAGATGACTACACAGCATTTCCTTCCCCTCCCCCCCACACAAACCCTCTATGTCCCTGTAAGTCTCAGGTGATCCCATGATTGGACATGCTTCCCTCCTGTCCCCCCTACCGATTGATCTCTTTTTCTTTTTCAAATTGGCCTCCCTTATCCACTTTGACCTTCCCCCCATCATATTCCCCCAGTCCCACGTTTCCCTCATTTGACAGCCCCCGCCGCGAAAAAGCCCTGACCTTCCCATAAATGATAGCCCCCAGCTCTACTCCTCCCCACATCTTCCCTTTGAATGAACCCCCCCCAGTTTTTTATCCACACAGCAGTATTTAACCCTATCCCCTTGGACTTCTTCCCCTCCCTTTCTTCCTCATCCCCCCCCTCCCCCTTGTAACCCAAAGCGTTTCTTCTTTTTCCCCCCTTCCCCTTCCCTCAGGACCACTAGCCCGATCACCGCCCCTCAGACACTTCCTTTCTTTTTCCCCTTCCTGACTTCCCCTAAATCTCTCATAGTGGCCGAACCCCTTTTACCTCTTCCCTTTTGACCCACTTGCCTACTTTTGCCGAACGTTCCCCCATAACTTGACACTTTTTTTTCGCATCCCATGGACTCGCTGAAAGGCGTCTGGCCTTTCCCCCCGTAGCCACCAAGAAGTCGTAATGGACGCGTCGCCTCTTCTCCCACCCTCACTCTTCTTTCACCATCCCCCTCCTCACCCTGTATGTGCAAAGCTTGCAGGCACACCCTGTCCCCTCTCGAACTCGAGGTGCAACCCGCTCCCCCCCTTTCCCCGGTAAATTAGTCGTCGCTAGACCAGAGTACTGTTAGTCTATCTCCCCGGCCCTCTCCGTGCAATTCAAATTCTTGTTAGGACCCAGCCTCCCCCCCCACCCCCCGATTTCCCTTTCCTTCCCTCCCCCCACTCCCCGTATCCATCTTCTTCTCGCCCCCCCCCCTCACATCCCAGCCCCTGGTTAGCAACAGCAATATCCCCCCCTGACAGGGTTTTTTTCTTACGGTCCAGGATGCCTTTCCCCTGTGTCTCCCGTACCGCTGGGATCTTACGCCGGAGCTCCCCTCATTGCCGAACCCTTCCCACATTTTTTTCCCCTGAATCCCCCTTCCCCCTTGCGCAGCATTTCTCCTTTTTTAATCCCCCCCCTCTTTCCGTCTACACCGAGCCCGCTTATGGCTTCACCGACCGCCCTTTCTTCTAGAACCTTTTTTTCAAGTGGATGACACCTCCGCAGGTTTCACCTTTACCTTCTTTTTTCTTTCCCCGTCGCTCGTGACGCACCACCCAGGCAAGATCTCACTTCTCTCCCACTTAAGCCCCCTCCGGGAATTCCCTTTTTCAAGAGCCCCCCAGATTTCGGTACTTTTTTCCCATGTAGATCCCCCCCCTTCATGCATCCCATGCACGATACGAGATCGGTCCCCGGTCAGGCATCGCTTTCTCCTCAATTCACCAGTCTTTTTCCCATTTGAACGCTCTCTTCCCTCACCCCCCGCCTCTCTTTTTAACACCGTTAGATGCACCCTCACCACACGTGGAGAAATTTCCCTTCTTCTCCCCTCGCCTCTTCGGAGCCTTTCCTCTTTGCCCCTGGACTCCCCCTGCCACTTAAGGTAAGAGCCCGTAGTCTGATTCTCGATCTAACCTTTTGAGCTCTCCACCTCGGGCGTTCTCTTTACTCCGGCTTAATCACTTTTTCCCCCTCCGCCAAATTGTTCCTCCCTATAAGGCGTGTGAAGAAGGTCTGCCCTTCTCAACACCCGGTGGCTTTGCCCTGCCGTTTCCCACGGGACCCGCCGGAACATGGTCTTTTTACTCCCCTCCCGGCCTTCTTCTTTCTTCCTTTCCCAAAGCCCCCTTCCCGTCGATGTCCCACATCCTGTTCCACAGGACAGCGGAACCAACCTTTCCCCTGGGAATTTTTTCTATATTGGCCCCTTCTCCCACCCCCGAAAACGATGATGATCCTGGTCTCTCCCCCTCTGACTGACTACCAAGATCCGTTTTCGCGAGGTGAGAAGATTAACACTCCCCCCCTCCCCTCCCCCCCCTACGCTGACAGGATGCAATTGAAAACATTTGCACCCAATTCGTGCGATATTATTGAACCCTCCCCCCTCTCCATTTTTTAACGATCAAGCCCTCTTCAAGACTTTTCTTGTTTATTCCAGTTCTCGCAGAAAATAGCTTTTAATTCTGTCAATCTCCCCTCTTTCTGGCAGACGCTTTTCCTTCCTCCCTGGCTCCATAATCAGGGTCCCCCCCTTTATTTTAGAGTCTTTGGGGCTCTGTCTAATTTTCGCTCGCAGGACTCTTGATTTCGCCTCTTCTTGCATCCCCCCCCTTCTGGCTTTCTGGCCCGGTTTGGCCCCATGGCTTTTCGAACCTTGCTTCCTTTCGCCTCGCTCTTTCCTTGTTGGGACCCTCCCCCCAGTCGCCCTAGCCGATGTCCTCTGTGTTGGTCTTAGGGTTGCTTTCCTTTTCCCTCTTTTCCTGGGCCTTCCTTCTAAAACAGTCTCCCGGTTTTATTCCCATCGACCACGCCCTCTTCGTCTTAAGACCTTTTCTTTTCCTTCCCATCCCTCCTTTTTTCTCTCATTGAACCGTCAGCCTGAGCGGAATTTTCCCCACCCGCTTTTCCTCCTTTCCCCCACGAATTTTGTAACTCCCGTATTCTGAGTGTTCTGACACCAAGCTTTTTCCCGGCTCTCCCCTTTCATCAGCATTCCTCCCTCACTCCGCCGGTTTCACTTTCCCCTGGGTCTCCAGCAGACTTAAACAGGTTCTTCCCTTTTTTTTTTTAATCCGACCGACCCCTAAGGAAGGATTTCTCGGAAGACCCCCCCCCCCTTCTTCCTTCCCCTACTTGACACCCCCCCCTTCCCTCTCCTCCCTTCAGAGTCGCAAAGAATACTGACCTCCCGATGTCTCTGCCCCTTTTGTTCCCCCTGAGGAGCTGAGACCCCCCGTTCGGAGAGACTCACCTTGCTTCCCTTCTTCTTCCCGTTCCCAGTTCACCCGGCAGCCATTTCTTTTTTTCGTCGCCAGACGTGGCTTGAAAATTTTTTTCCCGACTCGGCCGTATTTATCCTCTCCCCCCCAAAGCCGTGCCGAGAACTGACAGCAGCCAAATCAGTTTTCTTCCCCTTTTCTTTTTTCCTGCCTTACCCGTTTTTCTCTTTTCCGGGAGTGACAAGGCTCCCCCTTTGCGTCTGTTCGCGGCATTTCTTTGGCAGGTCGTAATCGGTTTCGCTTTCCTCATGTGTTTCCACACCCCCCTCCCCCTGGCACGGCCAGACCCCCTCAAAGGGAACTTTCGTCTCCCCCACTTTTCCCCCTGATTTTGTCCCTTTTCAGTAAGCCTTTCCCCTCAAACAGTGGAAGAGGTAGGAGGCTTAAGCTTTTTCGTGAAGATGTTTCCCTGCCCCCCCCGATTGCGGCCCAGCGGAATTCGAGGTGTTTCGATCTTCCCATCCTTCCGGATCTCGCTCTTCATTCACTTCCGTTGATTTTTTCCCCTCCCCTCCCCGAAAAGTGTCTTTTTCCCCTGCCTTGCACTATGGGAAAACAACGCTTCATAACTTGAAGCGCACCCCTTTCGGCTTTCCTCCCCAAAGGGTCCACATAATTCAGGATTAAATTTCCCAGGTTGCCGGAATTCCTCCCCCCCCTGCGCTCGTCATTCGCCGCGGTCGCCTTTCCTCCGTCGCTTTCCGACCTTCCCAATTCACGCCTCCCTTCCCGGCGTGGTCACCTCTTTTGCGACCAGGGAACCCCCTTGGTCGAACAATCTCCCTGACCCCCTTTGATGCAGATTTCTCCCCCCCCCCCCACTTGCCCATCTGGGTTCCCGTAGTGTCCAACAAAACAAGATTGGGAGTCCCTTTCTTGATATGCGACACAAGGCCACTTTGAAAGAAGCCCCCCGCCTCCATCACAGTCTGCAATTCCCCCCCCGCTGCTAGGCCTGAAAATCCTCCTTCACGGACTGAAGAGAAATTCCCTACCCGGCTTTGGATTTTTTCATGCCTCCGGTGTTCTAAAAGATCAAAATCCCTTAGCCTATTTGTACGGTTTTTTCTCCCCTACCCTTTTCCCCCCCCGAACAAACTAGGTCCTCAACCCCCACCCCCTTCCTTCCTTTTCGTCCCTGCGGATCTGACCGGCGGTAAAGAAACCCGCACGATGGGCATTTTCGCCTTTTCAATTACGGAACTTTTCCCCTTAGTAACATTGCTCCCTTCCGAACTGCATTATTCTTCTTGTCAGGCTGTCTGATGTTCTGACTCACGCCGCATCACACTCCATATCTTTATATTCCTTGATTTGAACCGCTTTTATTTCTGTCCCCTTCCCCTATCCTTCCTCAATCCCTTCTGGCAAAAGTCTTGTTTCACCATCTCTTCGTAAGGTGGCCTTGGCCCGCCCCCTTTTTCCTTTCACTCGGCCCGCCTTAGAGTCTTTTCCTTGAACACACCAGATCTCCACCGTGGGTCTCGACTTCCTTCTCGTTCACTTTCCGCTTTCCAAAAGCCCCCGCCTAGGCACCCTGCGTCTCCGGGAATTCCTGATCTGGCTGTCTCCCTGTTATTTCCCTTACGCACGGTCCCCTCTCCTTTTTCAGCAAATCGCTGGGTCTCGCCCTTATGTTCTCATCCCCTTCACCGTGTTATCTCTTCTAACTTGGAGAACAAGGCTCTTTTGCCTCTTCCTCCCCACCAGCCTTTTTTTTGCGTGAGGGCGCCCGGCAGCATGGCGACTAGAGGTTTAACGCGAGGACTTACGTGCCTTAATTGCCATGATCGCTTTTCTTCTCCATGCCCGACTACCCCCTAGACGCCACCTCTTTCGGCATCCCCTCGAAACCCCCCCCCACTCCCCCAAGTTTTTCGGTTCGGAGCCTGAACAACCCTTGTACCGGATCTTCCCTTCGGCTTCTCCCATTTTGAGTTACCGTCTTTCATTTTTTTTCGCCTTGACACCCCCCAACTCGCCTCTTAGAGCGCCCTTTTCCCCCCTTCGCAAACTCGATGGGGCGAGGTCATGGTAAGCGGTTTTCCTGTCCCGTTTGTTTCTGCCCCCTGTTATTCCCATCTATTGTGTCTTTTTTCCTTCGCAAGCCTCCGTGTACATTACGTTTGTGAGAATCCCGCTTGACTTACCGTCATCGAACTAATACTTTCGGCCCCCTGCTTACAAAACAGTAAGGATCCCTTAGGCTTATCCTTTATCTTTTTTTCCGGCTCTGCAAGTTGCTGGTACCCTTTACTTCCCCTCTCGACAATTCGTCTTCGTCCTTTCTTTTCCCCATTCCTTCCTTGTCACCTTTCCTCATACCGGGGTCCCTTATTCTATGAGCTCGCTCCCGTTTCTTACCGTCTCCTCGCTTTTTTGCCCTGGTTCTATTCTGTTAGCTTCAAGAAGTGAATCCGGGGCTTACTGCTGACCCATTCTAGTCTCGGAATATCCTTTCCTAGCCACGGCCATTCCGGGCCGACTTCAAGCGCCGTATATGCTTTCTCTCCTAGGTCCCTCTTGATCATCCTCTCCGCCCCGATGTGTTAAGGTGCTGTTTCAGTCCCTCCTTCGTCGCTCCTCCTTGAGTAGAAAATCCTCACCCCTCCTTTTACTGTCTGATGGTCCCCTTTCCAACGCCCTCCTATTCCGTTCCACCCTCCTTTTCCGAGTTCTCCCTACCCCCTTCTTCTGTTCGACCCTTGACATGCCATTCCTCTTTCTTCCCCTCCAGTGCCTTCTATCCTTTTCCGCAGGATGGTCTCAGGGCGTCGTCTATGTGGTGCCACCTGCATCCCGATAAAGCTTTCACTTTGAAGCTGGGAGATGGTCTTTTTCCCCCAGACTCCCACTCAAGCGGCTCCCCGCCGTATAAACTCTGACGTGGCGTTTCCGGCCCGCTGTGGTTCCTCCTTCCCCCAGACCCCCCCCCCCCTTCTGCCCGCCATGCCCCGTGTACCAAATGCTGCTGCTTTGTTTCACCCCTTTCCATCTGCGTTGTTGTTCCGCCACGAGTCCCTCCGATTAGGCATGACTCTGATCCCCACCACCCACCTGTCTATAGTGATACCTTCGTGGGAAACACACTTCCCCCCCCTTTCCCCCCGCTACGTTGGATCGGGAACATGTCGCGGCCAGTGTTTTCAAACCCCCCCCTCCGGATTAGCCCCCTCACAGTTTCGCCTTCATGGACATCTTTCTTCTCTTCCCCCTAAGGCTTCCTTCGAATGCCTTCTGCCCTCACTGGTTCTTTTCATTCTTAGCCCTATCGAGAATTTAGCACCCTGCCATCCCACCTCCTTTTATCTCTTTTCTCCTTAACCTTGCCTGTCCCGAGATTCCCCCTTCCTGGGCTCTTCCTTGATCTTTCCTCCGTCGCGGCGGGTTTCCCCCCCCCCCAACCCGTTTTAATAAAACAGCGTTTAACCCTTCGGGTATCCTTTCCCTCGCACGCTCCCCGCATCAGCCCACCCCCCCAAGTAGTCATGGAGAACCCAATTGAACGGTCCCCAACAATTCCGCGAGCTTCGTTTTGGCGTCCCACCCTTCACCTTCCTCTCAATGATTCTACACTTTTGAAACTCTCCACTTGGGTCCCTCCGCTTTTTATACTTTTACCGCCAGATCGCTGATCAGGGAATGAAGGATCCAGACGACGTTCCCTTCCCCTTAGTCGCTCCCCTTTCTCCGATGAGGTTTCCCCCTTCGCCTCTTGAAATCAGCACCTCCCCCCCTCATTAAGCCACCAACTCGGGTCATACCACCCAGCCGACCCTCGGACCCCCTCCCATTCAGTCCCATTCCATCTTTGGAGATCCTCCGGACTCCCCCTTCCCATTGCCACAGTCTTACCTTTCGTGTCGCAAATTCCGAAGGACGTTGGACGACCAATACTGATTTCGATTCTCGTTTCACCGCCATTGGCACTCCCCCTTGCAAAGGATCGTTTTCCAATCCAGACTCACTCCCCTTAGAAGACAAAATTGCATTGCCAGACTCCAGCCCCCTCTACTGTTAGGAATCCCCCCCAGCCCCAGAGTTCACCCACCCCTCGGAGACTGGTGAGGACACTATTCTATTGTCATTAAGTCAACCCCCTCACCAGCACCTTTCTCCTTTGACCTTAGAGATCCCCCCACCCACCCTTTCTAAGCCTCCAGCTACACTTAGGAACATACTTTTTTTTTAGCTATCCACTCCGAATTTCCCCCTCTGCCTAGGACGAGAACCTTAGCCTCTCTCTGGTATTGACGGGCCCCCCCCGGGAAAACATTTTTCCACTTCTTTATCCCGAACCGCTACAGGCTACCTCCATCAGCCTCACAACAACCCATTTCACTTCCCGCGCAAAAATTTCCCCTTCCCAAGGCCCCTCTGTCCCTTTTTGTCCCCCGATCATCTAGTTACCGGTTCGCCTTTACACAAGCTCTCCCCTCCCCTCCCCCCTTCCTCTCCCCTGATCCCTCCGACAGCCGTTCCCCCCTCGCATTTAGGGTACGAACCTTTCCCATTCTCCCTGAATCTCAACCCTGGATACATAAAGGATCTGCTCCCTATCCTGTCCGCCCCCTACCCCGAGACACACTCACCGCATCTCCTGTTGCCCTCACCTTCCTTTTCCCCCCCCGTCCCTTCTCCGAACCTTTTTTCCAAGACCTTGTTCTCCAGCGCTCCCCAAACATTCTTTCCCTTTGGCAAGATCCGATCTCCCCGCTCCTCCCATCTTATCTTCCTTAAAAATTCCGCGAGACCCACAATTAGTCCCCAGGCCATCACCCATTACTATATCAAAGACCCTCCCTATCTCCCTCCCTGACTCTCTTCGAGGTTGTCCAATTGTGACCGTTGACTTTCCCCCTCCCCCCCCCCCCCTTCCTTCCAAACATGTAATAACTTTCCCTATTGCTGATTCCCCTTCACCATTGGGCTCCTTTAAAAAGGTTCAACGAGCCCACCTGGTTTTGGCGGCCCACCCCCTGGTAATCCTTTTCCCCAACTCTCCATTGCCTTGCAGCGCGATCGAGATCCATTTCTTTCACCCCCCTTTTTCCCCCCTATCCACCGAATTGACGCGATCAGTGGCAGTCAGCCCCCGCCATTTTTTTCATTTTTCTAGCTCTTTTCCCGCCCCCGCAGCGCGAACCAAACAGTAGATTCCCAAAAACGTGTCTCCTTTATTCGATCCCCATCCACGTGAGCAATTAAACCCGAACTGGACCCCTCTCCTTAACCACTTCGGCTCTTAGCCCATTCCTCTTCTCTCCTTCCCCCCCGATCCGCCCTCCCGATAGCGGATCGGGAACCTCAGCGGCCCTACATTCTTCTTCCCAGTGTAACTTTTCTCCGGTTGCGATCCCACGGTTGACTTCGAAGGCGCCATGGAACAACCCCCCTCTTCTCCCTTTACACTTTTCGCCCCGGGCATTTTCTTTGGTCCAACCTAGATTCTTCTTTGTCCTTTTTTTTCCCTTTAGTTGAGCCAAAATTGTCCACCACAACCCAGTGAAAAATTCCTGTTCCTTGATCGGGCCTTCCCTTGATTAATGGCCCTTTACTGCATATCATATGGTGCATCACCGAACTGTCCTTCTCCGCTCCCCCCCCATAAGAGTTGATCAATACCTCATAAAGCCTCGCGCTCGCAGCTATCCCAACGCCCTTCTTCCAGTGGAAGGCCCGCCGGCCCCCCTTATGAAATGCAATTCAACTTTTTTTTTCCTTCCCCACCTTCACCTTTTCGCCAAGAGGCCCCTTGTCCCGCAAACCCAGTTTGTTTATCTTGTCGCGCCTTCTTGAGTTTTCAGATTCCAAGAGCTTCCGAGGACATCTTTATCCATTCCCCCCTCTTTGTTTTCTTTTGGGCGCCCGCCATTCTCGACTCCGGGACCCTTAATTTCCTCCCTTGACGGTCCGACTTTCTCTCTCGTACAGATTCCCTTTCTCTAAGCCGGACCAGGTTGGCCCTAGCGGTGGCCCTTTAATGGAACCCTGTCGTCCGACCCTCAAAACACTAAGGTCGGCCGTCCCCATTTCTTTTTTGTGACCAGGAACTTAGTCCTCCTCTTTTTAGCCGTTTCGGGTGATCTTTCTTCTTCATTTTTTCCCCCACCCCCATGGTGTCTGTTTTACTGGCCATCACATTGCAAGGCCCCGAGAGACTTATCCTTTGCAAATTTCTCCCTCGAACCCCCGACGCGAGCGACTAAATTTGCGCTTCAAAGCACCTGGAAGATGTTCATTTATTACCATTTGTCTCGCCGTTTTGTTGACACAAGCTTTTGGCCCTTTATTGACAAGTCCTTTTTTTGGCCCCCCTTCTTCCCTTCACTCCCCTGAGACTCAGCTTCAACAGCTTCACGCCGTTCCTCCGGAACCGTTCTTCTCCAATTAGCCCCCCTTCCCCTGCAGGAAGTCTTTGGAAGACTCGAACAACCAATGTCCAGCCTGGCTACCTCCCCTGTTCCGAGTTTCCTTCATCCGCACCGTCGACCACACGAGTAGAGAACCTTCAGCTTCTTACTTGTACTGTAGAGTTGTATTCGATCCCCTTTTTCTCCTCCCTTCCACACGTGCCTTCGTGGATTTCTAGGCCCTTTTCATCTGCCCAATTTCCGCAAACCCTGGTTTCCTCTCAATGGCTTTTTGAAATGAGTGACAGACTGAGAAGATATTTCCACCTCCCTTCCCCTCCAGACCTCCCACTTACTGGAATGCCCCCCCTTCATTCCTTTTACTTATCCTCGTTGTTCTGACTTTATCGATCTTTCTTTCCCCGCATAACCCTTTGGCTGCGTACGGGGAGCTGGGCACTGGCTTTGGCAGGATCTGGCGCAGTCGCCGTCTGTTCAGCCTCTTTAACACCCACCCTTTTCTTTTGCGGCCTCCAAACCATCCTGTCAACCCTCTGCCTTTCTTTTCTTGGTCCCGCCACCTTACTAGGCAGCACAAGGACAAGGAAGAGATGCTTTCGCTACAGCTTGTCTTTCTCAGACCCCTTTTTCAGAACTCGCCTTTCTGGTCGATCGGGGTCTTTTTTACCTTTCCTGTTCGAGCTTTCCCTCCCTTTTCCGTTCTTCCTCTAGTTCTCCCCCCTCCACTCCCTGGATGTTGAAGCTGATGGATGCCACAAGGGGATGACCGTTCTACTACTGGGACCCCTTCTTTAAAATTCAGCTACAAGCATTTGGGGTTTCTTTTCCCGAATACCATTGCACCACCTTCGTACCCGGTGGCGCAAGTACGCGCGGGTTCAAAGCCTCCTTTATGGCCTTCTCCGATTATTCCCTCTGGCGTGTATGGCCAGGAAAACAACTTTTTTTCCTCTATCCTTCCATTTTGACATTTGCATGAGGTGTCTCCTACCCCCCAACACGTCTTTTCTACGTGCGTGGTTCCTCACACACATAATCCCCATCTGTTCCGCTCCTGCCCTCCATCTGAGTTCCTTTCCTGTCATGAAGGAATCACCCCTCGGACATGCCCAGTTCCTTCACCGTTCCTTTAGCTTATCCTCTGGCCCTCCTTCCCCCCGTACTCCGTTGAGAGAAAGTCTCCCCCCATGACGCCGGCTGATCCTGGCTGTTTTTACCTTTTCCAAGGATCTGCCCCGAGCGTAGACCAAAGATGTCAATCTCTTCCCTTTTTCCCCCTTTTTTTTGGGCCCCCCCCTTCCCCTCTCCCTCCCCTTTTTTTTCCCCCCTATTACTACCCCCCAACCCGTATTTTCTTGCGTCCGGGCCGAGGCTCTTTTTTTCACGGCCTTTCCCCCACTAGTCAATTCTCTTTTTCCACTGCAAAGGGATTGTGCGCCGAATTGAACTTTCTTTTCGATGGCGGACTCGTTGTTACGTATTTTCTTTCTCATCCAGCCTCCCCCTGGCACGTCGTATTCTTTAGACACTGTTGATGTCGACCCTCTGAGACTCCCTTTCCTTTCTTTTCTAGACCAACTCTCTAATACTGACTAGGTTCAATGTCCTCTCCTTGCCCCTTTATTGTCCCCCCCCCCCCCCCCATTTTGCTTCTACTGTCACTCCGTTTTTTTGCAAAGCCTTTTCCGGTCTCGTTCGTTTTTTTCCCTTCGTGCGGAGTCGCCTTGAGTGGTCAACACTCAAAGCCAACCCGCGCCCAATTCCCTTGGCGCCCCTCTCATGTCCGCCTTCTGTTTTTTTTTTTTATTTGTGAGCATTTAACCGCAGTGACGGCACATTCTGAGTTTACTTCTTACCGTTCTTCTTTCTCTTATCTCCTCTTTAGCGGGTGTATATCTCTGCATCACGCTCGTACCTGATGGGCTTCCGTTCTCTCATTTTCCTTCCAGCAGAATCCTGTCACCGTGACGTGGAACGACCCCTGCGAGGGCTCCAAGGACCGCTTGGTGCCGCGGAGGTAACGAGATGACTACGCTGTTTATTCTTATTTTTTACCTGTTTTTTTTCCTTTCACACGACTCCTCGATAGGAGATTCGGCATGACGGTTATGACTCCACCTTCCCCCCCCGTACTCGTGTCGGGTGGCGCCGAAAAAACTGTTCAAAGGACTCGCCAATTATATGGGCGTTCATTACATTATTCTTTTCTCTTCAGAACTTCCACGCGTTTAGGAGTCGCGCGTTTCGCATACATTCACCCCTTTTTTCCCTGGTTTCTTGTCCTGGAGGGTTGGGGATTTGAGTTTTTATGGACTGAGAGATGTCCGGGTGTCCCTCTGAAACTTTCCATTGTAGCCAGTATGCTTCCCGCAATTGAAGAAGGGTATGCCCTCTTTCGCGTTTTTTTTTCTGTACCCTCCTTACTACGGTATCATGATACAAGAATCGCCAGTGACTTGGAAATATACTTGGTTCTTTCTTTGCTCTAAGCTTTTTTTTCGCTGGCTGCACTACGGGAGTATCC
>Ga0179593_1427033_pt1 | contig 12276 bp, 16 predicted proteins | sample CZODoug2_1_08_16_FD_185931 | JGI IMG/M metagenome (GOLD analysis project Ga0179593, IMG submission 185931) | Vadose zone soil fungal communities from Angelo Coast Range Reserve, California, USA - CZODoug2_1_08_16fungal (PacBio error correction) | ecosystem: Environmental > Terrestrial > Soil >... | reverse complement strand
CTCCTTTTAGGTGTAAACATCCCCCCTTCTACCCCAATAAACACTTTGGAACTTTGAGCCCCATCCTTTTTTTCTTCCCCAATCTTATTTATTTCTTCCTTGGCCCTTCACTCCCTTTCCCCACTTCAGGATGGGTTAGTTTTTTTAAACCAGGGAGCCCTTTGAGTGAAAGCCTTTTCTGCAATTTCGATTATTAGTTTTTTTTGTCGTTCCGTCCTTTCCTTCTTCTTAGCTAGTCTATCCCCCCCCCAACCCCTTTCCCAAGCGCTCGTCAGATATCCTGGGCCCTGAAACTCACCGGTCTTTACCGCGGCCTTCCTTTCCAAAAAAAACCTTCTGACCGTCACGCTTTTTTGCTCCCCGTGTACGGTGTTTTCTTCCTGCCCCTTTCCCGAAGGGTCATCCCCTCTTCACCTTTTTTTTTTCACAGATCACTTCTCTAGAAATGGGCTCACAAAGCCACCAGTGTTTTGAAATCTCAACCTCCTTGCTGTTCTTTTTCTCTAGGTCTTGTCAATTTTTGCCCTCCGAGATGTTCTCCTATCCCCCGATCACGTGAAGCTATTAGTTTCCCCTTGGACCATTTTTTTCCCCTCCGAAACTTCCTCCCAACGGGCATATTCCTGCAGGTTCTTTTTGCTCAACAATCACCGTGTTTTTGTGCCGTGATTTTTCCTTTTTGTTTTCACTTATCATCTGGGACCCCCTTACTTCTTTTACTCTGTTTCAGTTTTTTTTAGTTTAGTGTATTTTTTCTCCTCCCATGCGTTTTTCCCTTTTTAAGGACCCAAGAATGTTAGTCTCTTGTGATATCTTTTGTCCTTCGAGAATTTCTGGGAGAACGTTAATCTACTTCCTTTTCCCCCCCCCTCATGGGACTTTTGGAGTACAACTCCCGTCGTGTGTTTGATTTACCTTAGCGGATTTCGACAATCGAAGATTTCACGAAGATCATAAGACTGCTCTTAAATCTCATCCTTTAGTATTAGACCTGATTCCGTGAGGTTCCCGTCTTGGTATTTTTGGTCGCTCGAATTAAGAGGTCCGCTTGTGACTAGAATTCTTTACCCATTGTAGTTAATTTTTTAAGTCTTGCTTCTTTCTAGCTGGCGAGTATGTTCGATTAGTGGGGGGAGTCCTTTCTGAAGGTTTTTTTTGGTGTGCGGTGCTTGCTTCTCCCTTCGGTTTTCCTTCGTCCGAGCTCACTTTCTTGGAACACTTTCTTTCCTGTGACGCTGTGCGGGACCTTCCCCCTCTTTCTTTGTACACCCCTTCCCCCCCAAAGACTTTGCCTTCCTCGTGAAGCAGTGTCCCTTTTCCTCTTAGTTTGGCTTTGATGTCCCGCTCTTTTTCCCGTTGGCTCTATTCTCTTCCCTACAAAGTTCCTGATGATCTCGGATTTCCTGAGGTTGATTTGTTTACCCGATTCTTTTCCCCCCCCATGCTCGTTTTTTGGCTTCGTTTGATGTTTTTCTTTCAGTTGCTTCCTTTGAAAGGACAAAATGGCTTTTGTTAACAGTTTGTTTTCTTTGCCCCCCCCCCACCCTTTTTTTTCCTTACCGTGGGGGTTCGTGTCTTTGCCTTTTCGACTCTTTTCTTTTTTTTTCTTCCTTTTGTTCGAGCTTCGAATACCAGTGCTTTTTCCCATTTGCACTCGCCTCTTTTGCGCCCCAAATTTGCTTTTCTTTTTCCCCCATTTACGTTTTCGAGACAGTTTTTTTTTTCGTGTGTGCGTTGCTTCGTGCATTTTGACTACGTGTTTAGACCCTTAGTTATCACCGCTCTGCGCTTCCGGCATTCTCTTTTGCCCAACCACTCCCATGGACTATAAAGACGACGTTCGGCATTGACTTTTTCTTATTTCCTTAGCAAATTGCGCAACTTTCTTTTCTCCGGCGTTCGCTCCTTTCCTGCCGACCGTTCGTGGCTTGTCCACTAACAACTGGAAAAAATAGCCTCTTTCCCTTTTTTTCTTGCTCACATTCTCTCCCCCATCCTTTGGTTTGTTCCCAACCTTACTTTTGTGTCTGTAGCTACCTTTAGCCGTTGTTTTGGCAGGTCCCTTTTCTGAACATACCTTTTCTTTGATAACTTTCTTGGGTCTTAAGAAAAGGTGCTTTCATGATTTTAACCGCGGTAACCTCTTGGTATCAATTTCCACACACACCACTATCCCCTTTTAAAAAGTTTCCCAGTTGACCTGCTCCGTAACACGTGATTTGTTCTTCCACGGTCCACACACCCGTTCCCAAAAATCCTGGTTGGTCATCCACCGAGAGGGAAAACTTTCCTGTGACACCCTATGTTCGAACACAGGGGTTTTTGAACTTTCCCATCTTTGATTTCAATGCGTTCCCATTTCGTTCGGAGCTTTGAGAACCGGGCTCTGCCTGGAGGATAGCGCTGATGCTGTGGACGAATACCCTCCTTGTTAGGTGACCATCCCCCCCCCCCCGTCCCTTGTGCGCCTGTGCAGTCTTCTTGTCCCAAGCTCGTGCCCCTTCTCCCGGTTTAGCCTTTGTAGTACGCCGATTTCTTTTCCTTTCTCTTTTTCCTCTTTTCCTTTCCGTTGTGGTTGTTCTGATTACACTTTTCCCGTGGGACCGTTTCACCCCAAACGCGGGACCGGGAGACGCTGGCGTTTCGCTGTACAATATCTGCCCGGCTCCTTGAATTTTACTGGTTCTTGGGGATTTTGTGACCACAAGCGATGAAACGTTAACCCCGTTTTTATTTTCCGCGCTATCAGCTTTAGTCTTTCTCATCCTATCCTCATTCCTGAATTTTCTCTTTTTCCGTTTACTGACGTTCACCCTTTCGAACCTCAGTGTGGTGACTCATCATTTTGTACTTCCCCCCCCCCATCTTATGCACCTGGTTCTCTGGGTTGGATTTCTGGGCCCCCCACATTGTTGGTCTCTCTACCTTGTCCGGTGCCTCCTTTCCGTCTCTGTTTACGTCAGTCACTTTTGACCTGTTTTAAAACCCCCCGTTCTGGACTTCTTTTTTTTTTTTGTGGGATTGCTTCCCCCCCTCTGTCTTTTTTCACTCGATTGAAGATTTTGTCTGCCCCGAATTTTTTTTCTCCCCAGAAGTCTGTCGCCGGATTTTCCTTTCACAACTTTTGTTTTTTTCCTTTTTTTTTGTTCTCTTCCTACCCAACTCCCATTTTTTTTCCACCACCACCTCTTAAAGAGCTGTTGCTCCGCCTCTCCCTTGCATTTTTTCCTCCCTTTTTCCCGTGTTTGAGCTAACGTTTTTTTTACTCACAAATAGCGATTACGGGAAGGCGTTTGATTGTTTGTCAATTAGGTGGCGAGCCCTATACCCCTTCCCTTTCACCGGTTCTTCTTCTGGGCTTCTTTCTTATTTAATGCCGTTGTAATCCCGAGTTGTATTGAGGACGCCGCGTTTATGTGTCTCCCTTGAAGAGACCCAAATTCCCGTCCCCCTTTATTTGAGTTTCAGACACCTCCCTTTTTGGTTCCTAATCTTTCTCCTCCCAGGCTTTTTGGATAGTCAAAAATTTTTTCTGCCAAACGTAGTTGTGTTTACCAGAAACCTGTGATTTAAGCTGCCATTTTACTGTTCCTTCCCCACTGACCCCCCCCCGGTTCCCCCCCCCTTTTTTCCCTTGGTGATCTTTTGGGGTCCTCCTTTTCAGAAAAAAACCACTAAGCATCCGGCTTCCCGCCCCCGTGCATTTTTTTTCCCCCCCCCTCAGTCGCCCCTCCCCCGACCTCTTCAACGCTCTGTAACAAAGTGCTTTTTTTTTCACCCGAGTCTCCCCCCATCAACTAACTTGGCGACCAGACTTTGTGTCCTTAACGTTTTTTTTCCTCACACAACCCGTTGTGTACCCCCCCTCTTCTAGTCCTTTCGCCCTCGCACGTTCTACCTTGTATTCTTGGGCCCTGTTCAAATAATTTGGACGTTTCGTTTGCCTTTTTTTTCTTGACTTTCACTTGGCTTTGTTCTTCCGTTTTTTCTTGGAGGGCTTTTGTGATCGCGCGGCATTTCGGTAGGGGCTGACTGTGACATATCCTCCATTCTCCCCTCCGAACTTTTTCCCCCTTTCCCCCCACTTTCCCCCCGTTGTCTTTCTTCTCGAACATGTAGACCGACGGTTGTGAATGTTTCCAGTGCATTCGTTTTTCAGGATCCCTCTACGTTTTTCATCTTTTTTTTCCTCCTTCAATTTTTTCGTCCCAAGAAAGGGGAGACCCCAAGGTTGCCAAAAGGACTTTTCACTGTCCACCAGAAGATTCCGATTTCTTTGTTGATTTCCCCTTTACTTCTGGATCTTTTTCTTTTTTGACTCTTCAGTCTACAGCTCTACATTCTTTAAACTCTCCCCCCCTCTTGTTACTGCCCTTTCATTGTTAGTTAATTGTTTCAGTGTGCTTTTAAATCTTAATTTTTGACGAATGCTATTTTCCCCCCGTCTTTTTTTTCACTACATGTTGTCCCTTCCTCTGTATCAATCTGCTGCTTTTTTGACTACACAAAACGATCAAATGCGCGGCTTCCTCCAGGATAACTATTTCCCCCTTCCTGAGCCTCTCCCGGTTTTGAGTGTCCTTGTTTTGCGTTCCAGTCGTTGTCGATTTTTGCCACAACCAATTTGCGTTCGACCTTTTCTTTCGAATTGTCCAAGGGTCTTCCTGGATGGACTCTTACCCCTAAATTTTCGGAAACTTTTTTTTCCTTCGCGGGTGCCAATTTTGAAGAGGTAACAAATTCCCTGATCTCCCTGACCCAGGATTCCACCTCTTTACCCTTCTTTTTACACTCGCCTTGTTTTTTCGGCTTGCCGAGATAGTTGTCTTGTCCAACCCTCGGCGGTTCTTCTGAGGCGCATTACACACACTTTGATTCTAGCTTTTCCGGTACCATCCTTTTGTTGGCAAAATTGGTTTTGCCAACTTCTGACTCTCCCTTCTTTCGTGTGTTTTCCGCGATGTGACTGAGGCGAGGGCCCCCAAAGTTTTTTTGGGGTTGACCCATAGGCGAAGCTTCCTGGAAACTTTCTTCGTGGTAGTTCCTCCGTTTTTTTCTCCGTTTCCATTTTTCCAAATGATAGCCGTCTGCAAGGGCTTTTTGACTCCCCCTCGTCTGTTTACGAAGTGCTGTCATGAAAATTCTGTCGGTGAAACTGTTTGGAGTTCATTCTTTTGCTTCCTTTGTCCACATTTTTTCTTGTTAATTGGTTGTGATTTTGTGAGAGGGAGTCTCTCTTCTTGTATAATCCTCGTTGTTTGGTGTTCTTTTTTTTTAACTAGCTTTTCAGTCCTCGTCCCGTCCCTCCCCCCTCGACCCCCCACTTTCAAACCTTTTTTTCCCTGCATTCCTTCTTTTTGTTTTCACGATTCCGCGCCATTTTTCAGAACTAGGAACCAACACAGAACGACTAGCCCGCCTTTCCTCTAGCACCCCCTTGAAAGCGTCCTCTTTAGGGTCTGCCCCGCACTTCATTTGCATTTTACTATCGGTTGTGTGTCTCAAAACACAACTTGCAACCGGTTATTTCATATGCGTGAAAATCCAAGGGCTTTTTTCAAGGGTCCTTCCTTTTCCCCCACCCACCCCCAGCCCCTTGTCCCATTGACACTCTACTGTTTTGTAGGCGAATCCTGAACAGAATATTTTTTTTGACATGCATCTCCTCTTTTCCTTTTGAAGACTCAAACACACAAGGGGATTGTAGTCCAAAGACATGATCGGAGGTTATTGGTGCCCCCGTTTTTCTTCATTGTAAACCATATTTTTCCCCGGTTTCCTGGTCCCTCCTATACTGTCTTTATCAATATTTTTGTTCCCACAGTTAAGCTCTTCAGCTTTACATTAGCCAGTTTACCTTATCAGACACAATTTTTTTCCTGATTTCATCCCGGTAGTCTTGACTGAATCCCATCTTTCACCGAATTTAGTTTTCGTTTTTCCGGTACCCTGTTTTTGTTTTTGTTTCACACGATTAGGGACTTCAACCGGATGTTTAAGGTTTTTTATTTGATCGAAGGACAACAGTTCTCCCGTTAAAGGTTTATTCGTTTTTTTCGTTTTCCCTTCGGAGGCTCCTCCTCGAGGGTCCGTTTAGACTCGACTTCCCCTCCAATTTTGCCTTTTGCTTCAACCTCCGACACCCGTCGTTTTGTTGCCTTGTGTCGTGGCGTGGTCTGTCAAATCAGTAGATTTCCCAACGTTTTCGTTTCCCTCCCCCCCCTGTCCTTATACGTAACTCGAGGTCATTACCATTGTTTCTGCTTGTTCTTGGTCCCTACCTTTGTTCGATACCTGCCGTTCGAGGGGGAAAACTTGAAGATATAGATGCTTTTTGTCTGAATAATACATCCAACTTTCTGCTTTTGGCTTAGGATAGATTGATTGCCCTTCGGTTCTTTTGGGGCAAACAGGTTTCGTTTAATACTTTGAGGTAGGTCTGCGAGTTGTAGATCGGGCGAGGCCTTACAGAATTTGGTAGTATCCCCTAGACCTCTCTAACTGTTGCCCCCCGAGCAGGTATGGAGCACCTATTGATCTCTCTTCACGTTCCCACAAGAGTGTGTCCCCTTCTTTCTTTGCGGCGGCTACCCCCCCCTGGACATATCTGCTTCGGTTTCCCAAGATTTTTAGGTTTTCAACTTTTCTTTCCCCATACTCCCCAGTTTTTTTTGATGACCTTTTGTCCCTGAAGCTTTGTTTACCGAGCTGTTTCCTTTCAAAATGCGCAGTTCGAATTCGTTGTATTGTTTGCTCGGCCCGTTGTGAATGTGTGTGTTTTTTACCTAACCGGTTTTTTTTTAAGTGGATCCCCACACCATTCTCCGGCCTTGGTAGTGCTTTGCACGGCTCATCGATGCGGACTTTTTTCAGTTTTCGCGTCCTCAATTTTTCTCCCCAGTTTTATTGTTCACTTTTCTCGGAACTTGCCGCCACCGTGTTTGTGAAATATTCCCAATCCCCCGAATGTTCGTGAAGATTTAGGTCCCCCTCATCCTGTTGTTCTTTTTTTCTTTTTCTCGCATTTTCCCCCCCGTTTGGTCTTAACACTCCCCCATTTATGCCGGTCCGGGCTCGTTGTCCCCCCGATTCAGTACCACTATACAGAACTCCGCTTCAATTTATCGTCTAGTCTACATTTTCGCCCCTCGCATCCGGCGAGCGCTTTTTATTGCTCTCGGTGAGCATGTCCCGAAACATCGGGAATGACGTCGAGGCTTTTTCAAACCTCTCGCTTCTTTTTTACCAAACATGGATACGTGGTCGAATTTCGACGTGGCTCCAGTTTTTTTTCCTCATAATGCGTCGAACAAATACCTTTTCCCTTGGTTATCACCTTTTTTCTCGATCAGCCCAACGCTTACATCTTCTTTTCGTGTGATCTGGATCAATAGAACAAACAACCTCATCAGTTTTTTTCCCCCTTTTTCAATATGTACATCGTATTGGATGGCTTGGCACCGTTACCACACCCCGTTTTTTCCCCAAAAAAACTCAACCCCACCCTTTTGCCGTCTTCGGGGATGACATCGATGGCTTCACACTCGAGCGAGACACGTGACCTTCCTCTGATCCTTTACTGTACCTTGTGTTGTTTCTTCGCTGCTTGTTCCTTTCTCTGCTTTTGCCCGTCTGTTAAGCGTCTGCAGATTTTTTCTGTCATCCGCTTTTGTAGACAAATCACGTCCCCTTTCTTTTCTTAGCCGTCAGCTTTTTCTTGTACAGCCTCAGTCCCCTTTTCCCTGTCCGTCGTTTTTTTCGTCTTTTTTTTTATTTCTCTCTCTTTCCACTCCTCGTGTTTGAGTCGATTCCACCCTGAAATCGGCGGAAGAAACCCGCGGGACGGAGATGGCGAGTGTACACCTGCCAGCGTTCCGGAGAAGGTGGGCTGGGTTGATGTTGTCCACAAGCGTATTGACAATTTCCAGCGACTATCAGGCCAGGTGGCGGAGAGTTCGTCCAGCCCTCGATCCGTCCTCACGTGAAAAGATAGATTGCATTTTTTTTTCCCCGCTGTATTCCTCGTTTGACGTCCCTAAATTTTTCCTCCCTCCTTCTGGCGTGGTGTTTCTTTTGCTTTTCTGTCAACGTGTTTTGGTTTTTGAACACGTCCTCCTCCTCTGTTACCGGAGCAGGTCAATACGTTTCAACGGATGACGTTGTGTTTTTGTGATTGACGACGGATTTGTCTCACGATCCCTCGTTTTTTTCTTCATTCGGCTACTTAGCCATAAGGTTGTTCGACCTTGGCTGACAACTGCTTCAGGTAGTCTTTTTCGATTCCACGGACTTCCAACAAGGCGGCAGGAGTGGAGCTGGCATGATTGGTGCATGTCTGCTCGTTTCGTGGTCACTGTTACACGTGGATCGCATCAACATGACTTCGTTTTCCCTCTTTCTTTCGAGGGGCTCCTTATTTTCGATTACCTCAAGTTTGTGCCTGGAAGTTCCTGTATGCCAGTGGCACCCTGCGGTTTGCTTTTTGTTGAGGCTTTTTACTCGCGGCGTATCCGGACTGTCGGACCACCTAGGCATACGAAAGTTCAACCTCAACGGAATGATTGCTTTGCGGGTGAAGATCAACAACTGTTTTTTGGGATGAACCGCGATGCGTGGCCCAGACCTGGGCGGTTTCATCGGAACGCTGCACTCGCTTCGCCGGAGACCCCGACCACCGGCAGGATATGTGTGCATCAACTGAAAACAAACACAGTTGCGAGTTTATACCTAAAAGTTTTCTCCGTCCTCGCTCATCCACTGACTTTCGACCGTGTCCTTTTCCGTGGCTTTGCCTATCTGAACCATTCCTGCAACGAGATTCTCATTCATTGGAAAGAATTTGTCGACTTTGTAAAAGTCCGCGTGTTTTTCCCCTCCCCTTGACCGTTTCCAGGTTCTCAGTGCTCTGTGTGTGGAGTGTATCCACTTGTCCAACCTGACAAGACTTTTTTTATGCCTGAGCGAGATCCGCGGGTCCGTTAGAGGTTGGGCTGATGCTGCGCGGCATCGTAGGATCCTTTAGCTTCCACCCACTTTTGCCCCCTGCTTAGCCTGTTGTTCCCTCATTTGCATGTTGCTCGGTGACCAGCTAGGACAGGGCGATGGAATGTCTTCCTCCCATTACGGGTTCGAAGTTTCCTCTTTAAGGCTTCCTCGAACGATTTTATTTACCCCCGTGCCGACGGGCATGGTTCTGGATGTTCCCGCTTGGAAGAGTATCAGGGCGGCTCGTATCGTTATTTCCTACCCTGGCCCCTACACTCGCAACGTGACTGTTTTTGATGGTTTCGGGGACTTTTCCTGGTTGGAGGACGTCGATGCTTGTGGCACTCGAGGGGCGAATTCCACGTCGGACTTGCCCCAATCCTTACCGGGCTGTCTCTTTTTTTTCCTTCGATCCGAATAAAACTTTACCCCTATCCACAAAGATTATTACGTTGCCCCCGCTAATCGTTTAAACGGTCCCGCGCAATCGAATGGCGTTATTATGGTGGCGGAGCAAGCGCATGTCTGATATCGTGGCATTTTTCGGCTGAATTTCCGTTCTTACATGGTCACAGCGAGCGAGGCTCCCTTAATAATGGAGGAGATCATTTCTAGGTGTGCCCTGTTCTCTGTAAAAACGATCGCCCAGTCACCCCCCCGACTTTTAAGCACCCCTTGGTGACTTTGGTTCCGGCCCATTGTCCCCCGACGGGGATGATCTGTACAAACCAGGGACGTTTTCTTTCTCGGCTTCTGATTGTCGCCCCTCCCAACACCCGGATCGATGTTGGTTTCAGAATGTTTTTTGTGTGGAATAAAGGACGAGATACCGGTTGAATTCGTCTTCCCCCCCTAGATGATGCTGCGCGCCTGTTGCATTTTTGTGTTGTCGCCATAGCGATTCCGTGCAATACTTCCGAGAACCGAAAGGTGTTCCCTGTCAAATGTTGGCGTAGCTAAGGGGCTTTTGACTCCCACGTTCTGTTGTCTTGTGAGTCGCTGGGACTCTGGGGAAGCGATGACGGTGCTCACCCTGGTTTTTCCCCCCTTCTGGGGTGTATGGGTGTACTGTACCGGGAGTATACTCCATCCTCTCCGTTTTGTTGTTTGGGAGGATCTCCCTACTAGGTCCGTCCAGCCCCCACTCTCCCCCTTAAACTTTGTATACCCGTGCATGCGTTGCCCCGGAGCTTCAGCACATTCCCCAATACCAGACGCTGTCGGTTCTTCAACCCTGCCCTTGCATTTCGGTTTACCAGCCACTTTCTCTGGGATTCGTACGCGAACATTTTTATTGAAGGCGGCTCGCTTGAATCACCCACCAATTGACAAGGCTCCAGGCATCCTCGGGCAGACAAATCAAAAGTAACTCGACTGCCTTCCCACTGTCACCCCGTGTGCCAATGCACTTCCGTTGGAGGCGAAACCCCCTCAGAACGGCCTGGCCAGCCCTTATTTGGACAGACTCTTCTGTTTTTTCAATGGGCCGGAAACCTGGACAACCATGGGTGCTTGAATTCGTCAAAAGAATGAAAGGTTTCTGGGAGTTGTCTTTTAAACAATTTCTTTACCGCTCTTTTGGTCTCATATTTAGTTCTTTTTCTTGCACGTGGTTTTTCCCTGCCTTGCTCACGCCATTCTGACCACAGTTTTGTGCACGTTCGAACAGCGGTCTGCGCATCCCAGATTCATTATAGGATTTGGCCGGTAAAACGATTACCACTTTTACTCGCGGGTGTGGGTTGAAGGTTGTCAGTTCGTCTCCCTGGCCATGCTGATCAGCAGTTAAGGATCAGCATGCGTCTACCTTCCTTCTTGGGAAGCTCCTCTCGAGTTCGGTCACTCCTCCGACTTTCCTAAGGCCGTTGGCCGCTAACCCCTCGACGTTTGTTTGCGGTGTTTTTCAGTTGGGTGGCTGGTGAAAAATAGATTTTTGCATCCCCGGATTCCACCCATCTCCGTCTTACAGTCACGCTGCGTCTTCTCCAGCCGTAGGGTCTTGGTATGCTCGCTAACGTCCCGCTTCAGAGGAAAACGTTCGTGAACTCATTTCTTACCAGCTTTTTTTTCGTTCCGTCTGTCCCACTTTTTCCATCCTGTCCCATTCCAGGCGGGGGCGTAATAGTGGGAGTGGATTTGCCTATACAGGGCTCCGCCAGGTCCCCAGTGACTCTCGTGGTCCACTAACGGAACCGTTTTGGGCCAGGATCGCCGCTCCGTCAGATGTTACAGTTAAGGGATCAATTCCTCGGTTCTTCCCTTTCGACTGAACAACCCCCCCTATTCGGCCGTGGCTATCGGTTTCACCGTGTGTCCGCCAATAAATACTTCCTTGTCACGATCTCGGGTTCCGGGGGCCAGGCTTTTGTTACCGGAAGCGTTTAATTCCAATGGGGCGCAGTTCCCTTTGATTTTTTTTTTTCTGGAGTGCTCGGGTGAAGCCGGAGGAATACCGGAAAACGGGTTTTTCGATGCACACCCATCTTATGCGGTTCGTTGTCTTTGGGAAATCTCAGACGTGGTGCAGTCTTTCCTCATGCGCCAGGGGTTTTTTGCCACTTCATCGACGTGCGACACGGTATATTCGCCGGAGCTGCTGGTCGTGCAAAATGTGCAAGTCGGTTGCTTCGTGCGATTATTCTTTACTTTTCGCTTCGGTACGCCTTTCTTTCGTCGCCGTGCTACTCCCGCCTATCAGACGGAACCTTGATGCAGCAATACAATTGAGCACACTCGAATACCGGCCCCGAGCGCTTCTTTGCTGGATCGGCCATGTCCACGAAACGATTCGGGAAACATAGTTTTCACCCCATCTCTCCGGGTTTGTTCACAATGAAAGCGTGGGATCGACTTGACCGGAAGCAAGTTGTTTGCAGGCCATCGCGAAAACAACCTTCTGGCTCCACTTCTGTGCTCGTATTCGAACGGGATCGTGTGATACATCGTTCCGGGTTTCAATCTCCCCCCAGAAACCACCCACTTGTTTTTTTGAAACGTTTTTCCCCTTTTGCACCTTTTTTCTACTCCGTTTGGAGGCACCCGGGCAACGTACCCACCCCCGTTGGCCACAACACATTAACCTCCGAGATTTCGAACGATGCGCACATCGAGGTTCTCATTTTCCACTGATCTGATCTTTAGATTCGTGACGAGGCTTGTCGAATCTCGCGCCTGGCGTGATAGCTGGAGGTTTGGTCAACGCCTTGTAGGATCAGCCCCTTATAGGTAGTGCCTTATTGTTGGCTCGCCCCATTCTTCTCCCGGCCTTTTCGGTTTCGGCCCTCTTTCATT
>Ga0179593_1409693_pt1 | contig 12276 bp, 12 predicted proteins | sample CZODoug2_1_08_16_FD_185931 | JGI IMG/M metagenome (GOLD analysis project Ga0179593, IMG submission 185931) | Vadose zone soil fungal communities from Angelo Coast Range Reserve, California, USA - CZODoug2_1_08_16fungal (PacBio error correction) | ecosystem: Environmental > Terrestrial > Soil >... | reverse complement strand
CCAACCTGGAAGCCGTTGATGTCTGAATGGCACTCCCACGCGACCGTCCCTCCCCCCACCCGGGTGATTCTGGTCGCAGAGTTAGTAACCGCCTGTTGACGGTGGTCCCCCCAAACCCCCCTGCCCATGTCTTCGCCCCTCTAGTCTCGGTTTACCTTCTTCGGGGGTGCACGCAACTTTTGTATGTCCTAAGGAGACGTTTTTTCCCCCCCCCGTTCCCCTCCCCACCTTTCCACTTGAAACAAAAAACCACTGACGTTTTCTGTCCCGTTCTCTGGTTCGCGAGGAAACTTCGTTACCTGCCAATCCCCTCCCAACGAACTTCAGTGGTTAAAGGCACCCGTTTGTCCCCTTCTTTTCCCTTTTTTAAGGTGTTTGATTGTTTTCCACCTTTACCTTCCTTTTCTCGATTTTATTCATGTTCGTTTACGTGGAAAGAAAATCCCTTCTTCATGGGTTCGAGCTCGCGACCCGTCTTCTTTCATTGAGCCTCAGCGACGGGTATCATGGTCATTAGGACCTACTTCCTGTTGTTCCCCGCTTTTCTCTTTCTCTCCCCCTTTTCTTTTCCTCCACCACACTTTTTCCCCTTTTTGTCCCCGGCGCTGTGGTTTCAGGCAACACACCTGACGGGCTTCGCATGTTTTCTCTTTTGAGAAGAACCCTTCCAACCACCCCACTGTTTTTCCTCCCCCTCACGTGCCCCTCTCTTTTTTAGTGCTAGTATCTGGGAGAAATTCGACTCCAATCCGCACGAGCCAATCCGCCTAGGCATGCCCGGTCCTGGAACCTGGTTCAAGCTTTCATCACCAGTCGTCTGGCATTTGTTCCCCTTCTTTTCCAACTGGCGAGGTATACGCCACAGGATTCCGGCTCGCACGGCCTTCCCCTCCTTTTTCCCCAGGGTGCCTCCCCGGTTGATCTGGATCCGCCCCGACCCTCATCCCTCTTCCAGAATAGCCCCCGCTTTTCCTTTTCTTTGGCCTCAACTTTTTAGTTTTTGTTGATGCGAACCCGGAATGAAGGGAAGTTTTTTGACCTCGCAGTCATTTTTTTTTTCTGCTTCCACCCCTTCGGTTCCCCTGCGACTTCGGAATTGACAGATCCCGACCTATTGAAAACGATATATATGTTCCCCTTTCCCCCCTTTACGAGAGATGTGGTCTATATCGCCCCTTCTAGTAGATGGAATCCCAGTCCTTTTCCAGTCCGGATCACTCTCTGGAATGCTAGGTCACCCGTTCGCAAGGCCGTCTCCCGCTTCGGAACCCTGGATCCCGCCCCCTTTCAGGATACAAGGTGGCTATTCGTGTTTGATATAGAGGGATCCTAGGTTCTTTAGCAGAGCACGCCTCTGGTGCTGGCCCCCGGAGGGTTCCTCTTCTTTCTTTGTGATTTCCCTTAAATATGTGAGTATAACGCTCCACTGTTGACAAATCTTGACACGCCTAGCTTTTTCCTTTTTCTTTTCCCCTCTAAATTTTTTTTTAAAGGGGAAGGAAGATGGGTGTTCTCTTGATTTCCTTCCCCAGACCTTTCCTGCCCACACCTAGACGCCCGCTTTTCTTCCCCCTGTTGCTTGGCAGACAAAAACTTTTTGGCCGTGTCTCGTCGCCCACGATCCCTTTTCAGTTCAGGAAGGGTTGGTGTTCCTGACGACCCCCTTAAGTTCGGCCCCTTTTTCTTCTTTGAGTTCTTAGCGCTCCTCTTATCCTTTTGTTGTAGTTTTTTTCTTCCAAGTTTAAGAAAGACAGTCTGTCGATCCCTCCTCCTCGTCTTCTTCTCGCAGCCCATGAACTTTGCTTGCTTGACGGAAAAAGAACTTTGAAGGTTTTTTTTAAGGGCCAAGCATTTGTGGCCGTTGTCCCACTGATTCCTTTAATCTTTCTTTAGCTTTGATTATTGAGGTCCCCCAATTATCGTTGTGCTGGCAGTACGAAGCTTTTTTCCTCTTAAACGGCCTTCCGTCAGTATGGTTGTGGGGCCATTTCTTTGAAATGCATACCTTAGTTACCTTTTTGGTGTCTATCAAGCACCATGTCATTTGCCCCCCTCATCCTACTTTCCCCGCCCCCTCCTTTACCCTTTTTTTTGTAAAAGCGGGCCAGGAGGTTTTCCCCTCCTTTGACCAATTCCTCACACGGGTCTACTTCCCCCCCGGTCGCTGAGGCCTGGAAATGAAAAGTTTAAGTTCTCCAGGCCCCTTCACTCCCCTTCTTTTTTTTCTCTCTCTTCTTAATTTTCTCCCCTGTTAAGACGTGGATTTAATTTACTTGAACTCAACTGTCTTTCCCATTCACCACGGTGTGATTATGGTTAGCGATTCTGGTTCAAACGAAATGGACACCGCCTCCCTCCCATTCTTCCCGGCTTTCCGGATTTTTCCTTGGAAAATGGGATGCTTCACTCAACTTTTTCCCCCCTCTTCGCGGTGCAACGGCAAATGTTAACACAACGATGTCCTCGAGGAAGTGTTACGCCTTCCTGAGTCAAACTTAGATGTCCCCCCTCCCCCTCCTCCTTTTTGTCCCGCGGTTCACGGCTCCCCCTCCGATTTTTTTTTACTCCCCGTGGCGGCCAAAACTTTCCCCAAGTGCGGGAAAGGATAGTCCTTAATGTGGTCGATTTGCACTAAGCCTTACTTCATTTTTTCTTGTCATCCTCGATCTTCTTGGAACTTCTTTCTCGTAGCATAGAGTGGCATAATGGGGACAATCTTCACGCCCCGGCCCTCTTTTTCTCTAGATTCAGGACCTCACTCCGTAATAACGGGAAGACCGAGGCGCTTTCTTAATTTACACAACGATCTGTTTCTAGTTTTTCCTCCCTTCCACCCCCTCTTTTGTCTTCAACCTCCAATAGTTCGTCCATTTGGGTCCCTTTCGTCTTTTGGGAGAACTTCGTCGCCCATAACTCAAGAGAACTCACGAATCGGCTGAAAAGGAATTTTGCCCTGGCAATGGATTCAACCCCGACTCTTTTTTTCGGGGAAGGAGTGGTAACGGTCGCGGTTTATTCCCCAGGGGATTTCCGCTTAGTCACGGCTCCCAGAAGAGTCCCCAAATCCTGTGCAGAAATCGTGCGTTCTTTTTAGATACGTAGAGTCCCCCTATTCCCTTTTTCCTGTCATTCCCATTGCGGGAATAACCTTTTTCCGGGTCGAGTATGTCGAGTACCCTTTCCTTTCCCTCTTCTTTTCTCTATTCAGTTGGTCAGGTTCTTTTTTTACGTTAAACTGTTCCTCGTTTTTACAGCTTTGGCCCCCTCTTCTTCTCAATCTTTTTTTTTTCTGAGATCTTGTCTATAGGAAGATAGCGCTACCCTCGACGTCGCTTTTACCGAAGTTTCAACCTTTTTCTCTTCTGGACGCGAGGGCACTTTTCCGGTCCTTGGGTTCTCAAATACCTGGCCCCTTGGACTTCCCCGTTTTTTTTTTTTTTTTTGCTATTAGGGGGCTAATTTCTATTTCCTTTCTTCTCTGAGCCACCAGTCGAGGGGCTGCAAAAAGGAGGGTTTGGAGGCTGGAGGCAATTCGATTTTGAACCCCCTGTGAGATCTTTCCCCCAAGGTTTCCCACGACCCCACCCCCCCCCTAATCCGTAGCCCGGTTTTTTTCTTCTTTTTTCCTTTCCGGCGGAGAGGATTAGCTTATTTCGGGATGTTTCCTTTCCCCCTTTTCTCCCCACCTCGAGCCGGGCACATCTTCAAAGTGCTTTTTGGACTCCCCACGTGTGTTTAGATTCCTTTCGCCCACGCTGCCGACTCCTTGTTTCTCCCCAATTCTCTTTTCGTCCTGTAGGCGGAGGTGAGATAACGGAGCCTATTTTTCCTATGACGCCCCTTTTTTCTCTTTTTTGTCGAGGAGTCCCATTAAGCAAGAGATGCTAGCTACATTCCAATCTTTTCTTTTTTTGTACGAAATGACCTCCTGAGTGATTGCCAGGACCTCCCACATTTCATTCTCAAGGGCCTCCTGTGGCCAGTTTGGGAGAACTCTCACCGGTTTCCATCTTCGAGCCTTTCACCTCTTGCCGTCACCACTGTCTCTTGGAGATGGGAGTAAGAAGTTATAGCCCAAGTTCGTCCACTGCCGCGAACTTATTTCCCTTTCTTTTTCCCCTTTTATTAGTGACATACACCCTTTGTGTACGGTGCAACAGCCCCTTCTTGACACCTCATCATTCGCCCCCCGTAATAATTTCGTTGTGGTCAGTTGAGGTTTTTCAGGTGCATCACCCCTCCCCCCCCCACCTTGGGTGGTCTTGAGTTCCTCTTTTTTTTTTCAGTCCCTTTTTTTCCTGTTATACATTCCCCCTCTATTCTTTTTCCTACTCTCCTTTTTTTGGTCAGAGTTGTGGAGAACCGGACTTTTTTTTAGTTGACCTCCATTTTCCCCCCCCCACCAGTTGTGCTGGTCTCAGAGGAGTCCCCCTCCGGGCCCCTTAGTTCCCAACCCTTAACAGTTGTATTTCTCGGATTTTTTTTCAGTGGAACCTTTTCTTATCCCGACCCCTGTTTCTATGTCAGAAAGTTGTTGTAGCCCCCCCTGTTTTTCCTGGCCCCAATGTTCACCCAACCCAATCGTCGTTCTCGGCCTGTCCTATGCATTGCTCCCTCTTTTTAGGCCCCTTTTCCACGAAGAAGTGGGCCCTGAAAATTCTTTTCTGTCCCCCTCAGATTCCTAAGGTGTCCTTTTTCTCAAAGGGAACCCTTTCTCTTGGTACCTGCTCTTACTGAGTCCCTCCCCTCCCTTTTCTTACTCTTGGATTCTCTCGAAGACGAGGAGGATGGAGATCGAAGTGGAGTTGCTGCTCTTTCTTTGATCCTCAAGAAACTTAAACAAGGGTAGCGATTTTCTGCTCCTTTTCCAACGAAGCCCCAGTCCGCTTTGGTTCCCTGCAGCTCCAAACACCCGGACTTTTCTCCTTTCTTTTCCCTTCCGACCCCGGCCAACAAAAAACGTTCTTCTTACAACGAAAAGTTTCTCTGTTTCGTGTGTGGTCGAACTTCTCTCCCCCCCGCCCTCCCTATTTCCCCTTCCCCGGGTCCTTACATGTGAAATCGTCCACTCGCCGAGTGATACGGCTTTTCCGGCTGTGAAACCTTTGCCGGGTACAGAAACGATTCCCTTCTTTTTCGCATCCTACAGCCACCTTCCTTTTCCCCCCTCCCCTCTGCTTGCTATTTCTCCGACACGGAAGATCCCCCTCTCTGACCCCGAATAGTTCCATTTTTTTCTCCCCGTTTCTTTTCATTTCCCGGGTTAGTGAGCGTTGTTGCGTGACCCCGGCCGTGTTTTTCCCTTTTTGTTTTTGACCTCGCACAGCGGCTCTCCTTCCTTTCCACCTTCCCCCGTAGTCAATTTTTTCGTTTTTTTTAACAGATCTTCCCTCTATGTCCCAAATATATGCTTCCTTGTTTTTTTTTCCTTGAGTCTGTGTCCTTCTCCTGCCGATTTCCCCCCCTTGCCGCAGTCGCGGTAATAGAAGTTTTCACTTCCAGGCGAGAAAGTTTTCGATTCTGCACCCCGTCTTTGACAATTATGTTTTTTCTCCCCCCTCCCTCTCCGGCCAACCTATTCCCCAGCACACGGGCAGGATAAACGGGGCTATTAGGGTTGCTCTCGGGGCGATTGGTTTCCTTCCCTCTCACGCCGAGGGGCTCACTGAGGTGGCGAGGCTTTTATTTTTTTTTTTTAGGACAGGAATCCTTTATCGCGCAGGTGTCCCTCTTTCACTCGTTTTTTTTTTTTTTGTCTTGACAGATTTACCCTTTTCCCTTACTGCACTTTTCTTCCGTTTCTGTTTTTGGATGGCGGTCCCCCTTCGCCCAAATACGCGCACGTTTTCTTTCAATTGAGTTTGTGCCTTTCCCCCCGTTTTGCTGTTCCGTTTTTCCCCCTCTCCCCCTTCCCCGACAAGTCCGTGGGGTGTACTGTCCAAATCCCCCATTCCTTTTCGCCCCGTAGCGTATTGAGATAAAGGAGCAGATAGTTACGCAAAGGTGGGACTTAGCTCTATTTTTCCCACAAGTAGCCCTGCCCCCTTCCTCTGTCAGGAGTGCTCGAAGCAAAATTGAAGAGGAGTGATTGACCCTTTAAAACGACACTGTCCAGGTCTCTCAGGGACCGCCCGTTTCACGTTTGAAAGAAAAGGCTCTTTTTTCTATCTATTCCCTGGCCTCTTTTTCCGTGCCTCGTCTTTTTATCTCTTCCCTGAAGTTCTTTAGATCAAAGGGTAAAATGGCTCGAACTGTACACTTTCCGTCCTTTTCCATTGCGGTTAACACCTGGCCATTATTTAACATCCCCCAAATGGGTTTTTCCTCAAAGCCCATTTTTGACATTTCAACTCTCTCCCTCTCTACTTGCTTTTCCTTTTCCATGAGTTTCCTCCCTCTTCGAAACACCCCCCGTTTCTCTTGTACACCCCGGTCTCCCTTTTTCTTTATGCACGTTAAATAAAATCTTTACCTTTCTTTCCCCTATCTTTCCCTCCTCATTTCTCTATATCTTCTCCCTTCAGAAGTGGATTTCATCGAAGTTCCCTCAAATCCTCTGTACAAGTTACCCCCCCTCTTCTTCGTGTTTCCGAAGAGGAGTAAAACCTGCCGTAGTACCCCTTTTTTCGTTCTTTCTGTTTTTCCCCCGTTTCCTGGTTTGGGATGAACTCCACCATGTGTATTTCACTCCTTCACCCCCTGTGACCTTCTTCCCCCCCCCTCTTCACTTTCCGCGGCGTGTACGAATTGATGAGACCTTCGTACTTTTCCCCGCCAGATGAATTGTTTCCCCTGTTTTCTCCAAGATTCAGGTGATAAGTTGGGGCCCCCCCCGGGCCACCGTTGTGTCCCGCCTTATTTTGGTCCTTTTTCTTTTCCGTTTCCCGAAACGTTCCTCTCATGGGCTGAGAGCTCTCCGATGTTTTCGTCTTTTAGAGCGGCCTTTTTTTTGATTCCCCTAATTCCCTTTTCCCCCGGGCGGTCTCATCTGCTCCCGGGCTTCTTAACCTCCTCTCGTTTCCCGACCGGCTTTTTGGTAGTGTCATTCAAAAAACCCGGAGTTCTTCGACATGTCTTTGGTTCGTTGACCAAAAAAAGTTTTCTTACCCCTGCACAGTTCTTCTGTCCTTGCTTCGTCTTTGTGGAGAAATTAGCCGTCATACAGCTACGAGACCCCCTCCACCCCTTCCTGCTTTTCGGAACATGGAATCTGTTCATCACAACCCTTAAATTGGTACTTATTCCCGGCGAGTGGGTTCCCTTGTGAGTCTTTTATACAGTCTTCTGCTCTCCCGGACCCTCCCAGCTTTCCAATAATTTTTTTTGTTTAGTCCTCCTTTCTCTTTCAGCCTCTTCTCTTCTCCCCCTTTAGCCCTTTTCAATCCCGGTGCGGGAAAACAGGGGTCCCTTAGAGTTTCTTTGTTGTTTTCCCCCTTTCCTTTCTTTTTCTTTGGTGACCTCGTCAGTCCAGTCCTTTTTCGAAGGACGATGAAACTTCGGAGAGCTGCCCTTCTACATGTCTACTTGTTTCTATTCTTCTCCTCTTTTTTTCTTTATCTCTGGGTCAGATAGGGAAGATATCCTGTCGTCCTGTAGAGGAATAGAAAGTAACGGCTGCGACGAAGATTCTGCGAGGTTCACCCCGTTTCAGTCTCTTTTTCGACACAGTCCCCACCTTCATTTTTCCCTTTTCCCCCAAATCTGCCCTCATTTTCTTTTCTCTCAACGTTGTTGTCTCCTCGTTCTCTTTTTTTTTTTTTGGTTGGTGATCACAGAGTAAAAGAAGCTTTTATGACCCCCCTGATGGTTTCCCTCTTTAGTGCCTTTCGTGCGACGTCCTGCGAACATGTGAGTATAACTCTTCTCTAAATTCCCCCTCCTCCCGTGTCTGGTTTATTACTCTTCTTTGACGTCCCTTTTTTTGCTATGAGGGAGGTATAGTGACTTGATGGAGGTCGACCTTCTCCCCCACCTCCGAGAAGTCCCATTCACTGTTAGTTGGAAGAAAAAAGTGTTGTGGTTTGTACGCCACCAACTATCAGGTCCTCGTCTTGTTTTGTTCTACATCCTTTTGCACCTCTTCTTTTCTCTCTACGGGACAGAAGATGACCCAACGGTGGGAAGGGTTTTCGGAGTCCAAGCTTTTCGCTTTCTTGTCTCTAACAACAAAACCACCCTTCCTCCTCTTCGTCCTCATCTCTCCTTCCATGAATGAGGATCTTGTCTTTCCCGTACCCCTCCCATCTTCTTACCCCCGAGCAGGGTCCCCCTGTGAAAGTTGGCAACGTTTAACCTGTTTCCTCCTCACTACCCATGTCATTCCTGCGTGAAACAAAATTTTCTGTCTGGATTCTTTCTTACGTTCCCTTTTCCCCCAGGCGTAAACGGCCTTCCAGTCATATGGTTGTGCCATTGGCCGGTGACGGATACTTTTTTTCCCACAATTTTGTCGTGCCTTTACCCCATGTTTCCACTTCACCCCGTGAATTACTTCTAAGTCCGAAAATGGTCGGTTTTTCCCGAAGTGGCCAGGCTTGTCCCTCCCTCGGTTCCCTTTTTTCTCCAGGGGTGTACTTGTACACCTATTTTGAGTTCCTGAAGGAAAGCACTTATTTCTAATGGCCCTTCTCTTTTCATCCTCCGAGTGTGGGGTTTTCGTCTATTCGGAGGGCGAATGGACTCTTCCCCTTCCTGCAGGTAACTCCCCCCCGGCGCCTTGTTGAAAAGTTACCCCCCTTTTCTTTATGGTATGATGTGTTCGCTGTCTTTTCCCCCCACTCCTGGCTTCTCCCCCCAAAACCGACAAGTTCTTACTTTCTCTTGGATTCGGTTTTCCTGGTCACATGGCTGTTATTCCCTGAACACCCTGGTGATTCACGAAGGAGACGTGTCCACCTCTTCATTGAACACAAACCCAGATTGCTTGCCCTTTTTCCAGACGAGTGCATTCTACCCTCTTCCCCCCCCCGCCACAACGACGAAGTTGTGTTTTGTCTTTTCCCCCAGAGTCTTCCGAAGAAGATCCGGTCTCTCACCCCTTTTTTCCAATTTCTTTCCCCCAATGATAGACCTTTCCGTTTTTTTAGTTTCCGGTCCATCCAACTCCTCCTTTGCCTTCGAGCTCGAAGAAGCGGATTGAATGGAATCCCACGAGAAGGGGACCCTTGTAAGCCTTACCTCCTTGAAAAACCAAAAAAAAAACAAACCCAAAAAAACCACCCAAAACCCACAAAAAAAAAAAAAAACAAAAAAACACACCAAAACACCCAAAAACACAAACACCCCCACAAACCCACCCCCCCACAACAAACCCACCCCAACCACCAACAACAAAAAACCAAAACAAAAACAAAAAACCCCCACCCCCCCCCAAAAACAAAAAAAAACACAAAAAACAAAAAAACAAAAAAAACCAACACACCCACACAAAAAAAAACAAACACAAAAAAAAACAAAAACCAAAAACAAAAAAAAAAAACCAAACCAAAACAAAACAACCCACAAAACAAACAACAACTTTCTCTCCGTCCTTTCCACGGGATTCTCAACTTCGCTTTCCCTTTCCGAAAGGAGCTTTTCAGTCGGACCCACACCTTTTTCCCCCTGCGTTGCCTACCCCCACCCTGACCCCCAACACAATTTTGTATTCCAAAAGAAACTTGAATATGTTGATCGTATGTTTGCGCCCTTTCCTCAGCACGACCCAAAAAGCATTCTATGGCCCGGCCCCTTTTCCCTTTCAAGTATTCTCAACCAGCCGTATCTTTTCCGTTCGTGTTCCCATGGTTAGTCGGTATAAGTAGGATTACGGTTCTTTCCTCCCCCCAGCTCTTCCCCCCATAAGGTTGAAGAAAATCGGCGTGATCTGGAAATAATTTGTTCCCCCTCAGGAAGTCCAAATCCTTTTCGCTTGCCCCGGTTTCACTCAGTGTTCCGTGAGAGTCTGTTGCGACAACCCCCTCCTTGCAGTTGGGTTGACTCTTTCCAGCTTTTCTTCTCCTTCCGTGACCCTTTCCCCTGAGTAAAGAGACTTAGGAATTGTACAGCCCGGACTTCACACATATTCTTTTCCTCCCCATTTTTTTTTCTAGATGTGTAATATAGGTCCCCTTCCCCAAGGCAATGAAGTAGCTGGAAAAGCGTTACCCCGTCAGCCTACCCGCCGCTGTTTCCTTCTCCCTTCCCCCCCGTACCGGCAGGTGGTTAGCAACAGCCTAACCGAACCGGATGCCCCACCTTCTCGGCATACTTGCTATCGTTTCCCTGGCTCTTCTTTTCCTTTTCGCAAGAGCCCTGCGCTGGGGAGGAAAAGGAGGTTTTGAGCTGGTAGGTGTTTCCGGTTCGTCTTGTCCTCCTTTTCGTCCAATTCACCATTTTTACCAACGAAGACCCTAGAGAAATAGTTGAGTAGTTGTTTCTTTCTCTTTACCGGTTCCTTCTGTTCCTCCCCGACTTTCGTTATAGTGAGGGATGGAGGTGATAAGTTTCCGCCACACCTACGTCTCTCCTTTTTTGTTTACCAATCGGACCGTCTTTTTGCTCCCCCTTGGGTTGGCCTGGTTTCTCCGTTATAACCTGTGCCTGCCGTCCGGGTTTTTGGTGTACTTTGACTTTTTTCTTCCCCCTTTGTAGGCGAGTTTCGTCTAAGGAGCAGTCTCTTTCTCCCCCGGGGGCCTGGGTATTTCTTGAGTCCCCAGTCGAACGTTTTCTCAAATCCCTTTTTCTTCCTTCCATGTCTCCTTCGTTCTTTCCCCCCCCCTTCTACCAAAATGACCCTAGTACTGGTCAAGCAAGGTGGCCTTTGAGCCCAAGCTAACCGGGAATCTTCCCCCCCTTTTCTTTCTTGTACTCTTTTCCACTTCGTGTTGCTTATTTGCAGTACGAAGTTCTTTCCGTGTTGGACATCTCGTTCAAAACCCCCCAAAAAAAAGTCCTTGGGTTGTGCCATTCAGTTGCCCCTTCCTCTCCCTCCACTGTTTGTCGTTCCTACAGAACCTTTACCATTCCCCCCGAATCAGAGTTTTCCCTCTCGGTTTTTTCCTCCTTTCTCTCTTGCAACCATAAAAACTGGGGGATACTGTCCCACGGTCGTAGTTGAGTCCTTCTTTTCCATCCACGGCTTCCATTTCCCTCCCTTGAATTATAGATCTTTCCTCCTTTGTGGATGTTCTCGCTCTCCTTTTTTCACCAATGGTACAGCCCAGTCCTTCCCCCTTTTTCCGCTCTCCAAGTACCAAACCCTGGTTTTTCTGATGGTCCTCGCGTAGTCCCCGCCGGCCCTTGTTTTTTTGGACCCACCCCATGAACAGTCTCTCTCTTTTTTCCCCTTTTTCATTTTTCCCTTTCTTTGATGAAAGAAAAACTGGTGTTCTGTCAAGTGGAGAGTTTCGCTTTGCCCCTTCCAATGGCACCCACAACCAGATTGTCTCGTCCCCTTCCTTTTGATCTAGACAGAGAACCTTTCGTACTGCAAATCTCAACCTCCGAAGTTTGTCTTGGTTTACTTGAAAGCTTAAATGGTCATAGACTGATCCGGTTCCCGTGGAGCAACGTTTCACCCCTTGCGGCTTGCATAATATGCCCATGTGTGTTTGGGACCCTTCCCCCTCTTCCTGGGCTTTTTCGATGATCGTCCGTACGAGGAGTTCCATGTTCGCTTTCATCCTTCTTGGCTGAACTTTTTGGGACCCACTCGTAAGAACAAGGACCAATTTTGCTTAGTCTTTATATCAACGGACGCTTACCTCCTCCCCCGTCCTTTGTGGTTAGCAGGACACCACACGCGACGGTTTCCTTTTCCCTTTTTTTTTCTTTGGGCGTCTCCACCCAGGAAAACAAAAAGTTTGTTACCAAATACCCGTTTTTTTCCTTTCTTGTAGTTGGCGGCGCGCCCTCCCTCCTTCTCTCACCCTTTTTCCTTTGCAGCAAAGGGCAGGAAATGGAGAGCGGTCATCAACACCGAGCCCTCTTCCTTCGGTCCGGTCCGGTCTAACCTTTTCTCCCGGTCTAAGCTTCCTCTTCTCCCCTTCTAGATAGTTACCACCCCTCCTGGGTGCGAAACAAATCCCAGTGTGCTATGGTCTCCGCCCGAATATCTCTCTGCCCAAAAGAATTATCCCTTTTTGTCTTCCCCACTGTGTTAGGCAAAAGGGTTTTTGGAGTTCTCTTCCCGGTTGACCCGGAAGGTTTACAGAGTCCCATCTTCTTGCTTAGCAGGACGTGAAAATTCCTTTGTGAAAGAGCGCACGGCCTGTACAGATAGGGCCCCCTTGACCC
>Ga0179593_1739774_pt1 | contig 12277 bp, 8 predicted proteins | sample CZODoug2_1_08_16_FD_185931 | JGI IMG/M metagenome (GOLD analysis project Ga0179593, IMG submission 185931) | Vadose zone soil fungal communities from Angelo Coast Range Reserve, California, USA - CZODoug2_1_08_16fungal (PacBio error correction) | ecosystem: Environmental > Terrestrial > Soil >... | reverse complement strand
CCTTGTGTCTGTCGAAGGTGTGGGCCCCGGTTCCCTTACCCCTGAGTCTCACAGTCGAATACGTCTTTTCTAGCTGAAATGGGAACTCTCCCCCAGGGGCGCCCTTTGGTCCTCTTGGCCTTTCCCCCTCCCCCAGGGCCATGAAATGCGGACGGGTCTTTTTGATCTCTCCCCCTCCCCAGTTGGTCGGGCGTTCGACCTCATTTTTTGTGGCGGCTTCCGGCCTCTTGATCGAGCCGCAAGACGGCCCAGTTGTCTGACACTCCCCTCACTTTCCCCCTCCCTTCATCTCTCCTATTCTCTGCCTTCCTTCCCAGCCCCCACTTCCTTTTGGGGGGTCCATTTTTTGTTTCGGTGTCAACACACGGCTGAACTTTGTTTTGATTTGCGTGTTTCTGGTGGTTTGAATCCCGGTTCTCTGAGACGTAGCCAATCCTGCGGGTTCTCCCTTAGTTCGCACAACCCTAATGGGAGACAGAGATTTGGAGACAACCATTTTCTTCTTCCGGTCGTTGAGACCGTCTGTATTCCTCTTTCCCCCCCTCACTTCAACTGCGACTCTTTAGTGATAGAAGAGTGAATCGAAATTCCCTTCCGGGGTTTAGCAGTCCCTAGAGGGGAGATCGCAGGTTCACCCCCCTTTCCTCTCCCCCCCCAGCTTCCTTGATCTAGCTGTTCGTAGTGCTTGTCTCGACTCAAGTCCTAGGTACTTTGCCTAACACACTTCATTAATTGAATCGAGCTCTACCTGTCCGGACTCTACCGGTTTTTTCTTACACGACCTGGCCTCGCAGAAATGGTGGGAGTAAGAATGCTACCTCTTTCGGTAATGACGCCCTGTGTTCTTTTCGTTTTCCCCTTTTTGACCCCCTCCTTCAGAGCGGTGCAGTTCGAACAAGAGGTGGCCCTTCGCGTCCCACTCTTTGTGCCATTTACGGTCCCTTCTAGCTTGGCCGCCTTTAGGGACGTCCGACGATCCTGTCCGTCCCCCCCCTAGCTTAGCAAACATTAGCGTTGTCTGAAACGAACGCCAAGGAGAGATCCCCGCAAACAGAGCGCTGTTCGAGCGTCTAGAAGCTGTGGCGTGTCTTTTTTAAAAGAGGGCCTATGAGGCCGTTTCGCTCGGCGTTTTTTTTGCTAGTTCTGACTTCAGGCTCTGCGAGGTCTAGGCGCTGGGTTTGAGCGAAGTTAGGCTCCCTAGGCTTATGTGAGTAGAGGAATGGTGGTTCTGCTACTACTGCCCTCTCTCGCCCCCGGGAGAAGCTCGAACGGAGAAGCGTTTTTCTCCACCATCACCCTACGCTGTGTCTCGGATTTTTCCCGCCGACACTGGGCTGGATCCCTTCCGCCTTTCCCCCCCTGCCTTCGCGGGCGCCTCCAGAATGGGGTTAATTAAGAAGGCAATTTCGACCGTATCAGAAGACTCTGCTCCGCTGGGCCGATTCCCTTGTGGCTCCCCCCCCCGCAGAGAGGTTGCGTCCCTCACGTCGACGGCTTCAGGTCCCCCCCCGCTTTCCCGTCACCTCCGCTTTGTGCTAGTACATGGACGATGCTCTTTTTCCCCCCTTGCTGACTTTGTTTACCTCGCCGAGGTCCCTTGTTTCCGTCCCTTCAGCGTCGTTGCCTCATCAGGCGCAATGAGACCGGTTCACCTACCGCTTAATAGATCTCGAACCCAACCTCGCCTGCCTTGAGTTCCGTAGCCACCCAACTCATGCGTATCGACCCCTTTACGCCGCGCTGCTGTTTCTACACGCTTTCTCCCCTCCCCCGGGGCTCCAGTCGGGAAGGGTCCTCATCGTAGGTAAGGTTTCCGGAGTGTATGGGCCGCCAGCCTTCACCTTTCCGTCGGGTGGAGGTGCGGTCGTTCGCAAGTGATCGGCCAGAACGTTTCCCCCTCCCCGCCCGCGCCCGGTCATTTTTGGCCCTTTTTACACCTGCCGCTGCTCGAATTGGTAGCGACCAGAACCGTAATAAAAATACTGCGTTCTTTCTTTGGCATAATCAACCCGGTTTCTCCCCCGTCACGATCTGGGACGGCCCTGCTGGTTCGTAGAAGCACAGACCTTTCCCCCTCCACATAAGACGCCTTTTCGTAAATAGTCTTTTTGGACGCGTCTTAGTGGAATGGACTCTCTTTTAGTTTATCATTGCGGTATCAAGGCTTTCCCCCCCTTTATGCCGCCCCTATGGACCGAGATATGACGTAGGTCTATCGTATCCTCCCACGGGACTCCAGCGAAGGTATAGTTGGGTTGTCCTCCTCCTCCGAAGAAGCGTTGACTGACCCCCTTATCCTTTGCGATGTTGATGTCGTAAGTGGGGTTCCTCACGGAGGACGGCCGGGGCGGTCCGAGGCGTCACTTTTTAGTCATTATAGAAGCAAAAAATGACTGTTCCGAGGATGATCCCCCTTCCTTCGTCCAGTCCTATTATTTACTCCCGTTGTTGTGTTTTTTGACGAGATTGAGGCCCTCTTGTCCCCGTTGATCCGCCCCCCTCCCCGAACAGAGGTGTGGTTTATATGAAGGCAGCATCCCTATATTCTTCTTTCGGCGCCTGACCTAGCCTCCCGACTGATGATGCGGCCGTGTTTCAGCCTCTTTTGAGACGTAATTGACGTCGATCCGAGAACTCTTTGCGGATCCGGTCGTCCCTTTTTTTTTTCTCTTCCGGCCTTGGCAGACCAGTCCGAGAGATGCGTACAGGCGATCGCCGGACGACGTCACGACGTTTCTTAGATCTGGTCCTCATCGCGCCGACCTCCGAGGCTTGCGAGCCGCAGTCTTTTCTTCTCCCCCTCCCTGTTCCATGCTGTTCTGGGAAGTACATCGCGGTCCTCCACCTGTCGCTTGTTTTAGGATCGAAGGCTCTTTTACAACCATCGTTCGGAACCCTCACAGATAGTGTCCGTTGTAGTTCCCTGCCTTTCAGCACGTCTTTTCCCTTTTATTTAGTTTGGATGTGTAGCGACGACCCTCAGATGAGCTCGTCACTATGTCCCTTCTGGTTCCTTGACTTCTTTTAAACCCCGTTAGTTACTAGATCCTTGAGGACGCCGCAAACGCCTTTCTTTCCGGTTACTTCTATTGGAGAATGCCCGGACATTGACAACGCAACGTGCCCTCTTCCCCCCCCTTGAGCTTTTTATGCAGAAGCGCGGAGGAATTTTCCTCTCTCTTGGTCGTCGACTCCTCCTCCATTTCCTAGGGTCCTATATGCTAGTTCTGCGTCGACTCCGTGCGAAACGTGGTCTTTTTTTTTTTTTTTGCAATACTCCATGAGTACGATGAAGCCCTTCCCCTCTTGGAGCCCGAGTCCAGGTGCAGACCGCAGTAGGTTGGAGAATCGACTCTGTACTCTCCCCCGGGTGGCATCGAGCTGTTGCCCGAAGAACTCTTTCATCGATTGGATGTCGCTCCGTGGCCGCCACTCCACAACGGTATCGTTTTCGTCTCTTCCCAGCTTCCTGCCGGCTAGTCAACCAACTCTTTTCTTTGCGGCGCATGCCGAGACTCTTGCTTGTTTGCTCACTTGCAGAAGTTTGCTGTCTCCCCACCTCCTCCTCCCCCCCAGCGTTTTTTCTCCTATTCCTACGAAGGACGACCAGTCAGGAGAATGTCGCTGGCCCGGTTTTGCATTAGTGTTCCCAACATTCGCTCGTATAAGACCCGAGGCGGGCTTTTGCCCGCTCTCCCGGCTCGCAAACCCTCGCTAAGCCGCCTGCCCTTTCCCAGACTTTTTTCATACCCTGCATACAGGACCGAAGAGGTCGTTTGTTTTTTTCTTCAACGGCCATCAAGTGCAACTTGGCCAGTAGTGTTGAGGAGTTTCCCCCCTCTTTTTTTTCCCTGTCTTCTAGTGGCGTAGTTTCAGGTATGTTCTCTCTCCTGTGCTTGCCAAAGACCCGACCGGGGCGAGCGTGCGGTGGACTTGGGATCTTTTTACCTTCCCTGTCGGCAGAGGGCTGCTCAGGACGGCTTCTGGCACATCCTCGTGCAGCCTTTTCTTGACAATTCCCTCCCCCGCGGGGCCCGAACCTACAGGTGTCCCTGAGTCTCCCCCTCCTTTCCGGCCCCCCTAAAGTTTCGAGCCGATGATCGCTGACAACCCGTCTTTTCTCTTCCTCTACTGTTAGATCCTCCCCCCCTCCTGGATCAGTCCAGGGGGGGACCTTCTCGTACCCGGGGACTTTGAGAGCGCCGCCTGCCGACCGTCTTCTCTTTCGGATGTGTAATGGTTGGAGTCCCCCCCCCATGCACTTGCCCTGTCTTTTGCTCAGTCACCTCCTTGCTTGTTTCACGGGCGATCGACCGCTTCAGATCCTTATCCTCTTCCGTCGAAGCTCCCGGACACTCTCGTTTTCCGACCGCTTCTCCTATTTGGGTCTCCCCAGCGGCGATCAAATTCTAGGTTGCGGGGGTCGATTTTCGCTGATCACCTCTCCGAAGGTCGCCGAGATGGCGGCGTCCCCGGACCGCCCCTAAGCGAACCCCCCTTTCCCTTTCATTCCGACTTTTGACGGTCCCGCCCGAAAACCGACATCCAGTTTTTTTTCAGCCGGCGTTCCTTCGGGACTGGCTTCGATCCGATCCTGTGTTCCTTCCCCTACCACGTTTCTCTCGGATATGACCCGCTCCCGAGTGGAGAGAGTTTCTCCCACTCCTGGGATGGGAGGCGTTCTGTTGAGTCGAAGCCTAACAGGGGAGTCCCTGGTCTACTTCATCCCTCGTCCTCCCGCAGAGTAAGTAGTAGAAGTGGTAGACGACGACCCCTTTTCAAGGCCCTTCCCTCCGACCATAATATCCTCATTCTTTTTTTTTTTAGAAGAGTGGAGGATGGTGAACTTTCTTTGACTTGGTCAAAGTTTACGCCCCCCCGACTCTTTTATCAGTGAGGGAAGAAATGAACGCCTCGATACTGCCTCCTGGCTCCCGTGAGACTTTCTTCTCTAACGCTAGTAACATGACTGAGGACGTACGAGTCCGTTTTTTATAGGTTTCCCTAGATCCAGTGGTGGCTTGCGGGACCCCTCCTGCCAGGCCCGAGTGCCCCGCTTTGAGGTAATGGGCGGTGTTTTTGCTTCTCACCCCTCCCCGGCGGCTGGTATGACAACGGGGGGGACTCGTTCTTTTCTTCCCTGTTTTAGTCGGGTGACGCCGCTAGAAGCTTCCCTATAGCAGGCCCGGCGGGTGATGTCGCCGTTCGACCCAACTTCTTTTCGCCCCTCCTTTTCTCCACCCCAACGTTCGTCGACCCCCAAGATGCCTGTCTTAGTTTCCTTTTAGGCCATCCGGGGAACGGCAACTTGCCGACGTCGATCGAAGCTGTCTCGCACTTGAAATACAAAGCGGTGGGGCGTTCTTCGCCCTGGGCCTTTTTCTCTGCAGTTGGTGCCCGGATCCCCACAACATCGAGCTATTTCTCCCTCTTTACGGTCCTTGGGTCTTCTCATCCTTCCTCCTCCCTACACCCACCGATCGATGCTGATTCGAGCTCCCCCTGTGGGGCGCGACTTTTTTTTTTCTTCGCTTTGTCCTGACTTTCTTGATTCGTTCGTCAGCATGGCAACGAGGGAGATGCCGGTGGTCGCATGTATTCATTGTGGTGGGGGGGGCCGGCCGTTTCAGAGCGGCTTGTCCCCTCCCCCTCTTCTTCTTTTCGTGCCCCAGACATTCTTGCCCCTTGCTGATCAGCTGCCCTGGTGTTAGACTCCTTTTTTTTTTCGCCCCCCCGGTATTCGTTCGGTCGACAACGAAGCCAGGAGCGAGACCACAGGTTCCCCCCGAGTCGCAGCGTTTCTTATCGAGAATCGTGGCGCCACGCGTGAAGACGAGAAACATTTTTTTCCCCCCTTTTCGTGGTCCATCGTGATGGTTTGACGGGATTTCTATGACTTTAGGGCGGGCGGCGGCGGACGGCTTTTTCGAGCACGTCTTCTTCCCTCCTTTTGGCTGTGCGGCTCCGACGGAGGTGTTTCTAATGAACTTCAGATTCACGTCGTCATCGCCAAGATCCCTCCCGGCTCCATAGCGGTCTTGGAAACTTCAGACGCTGGCGTTTCGGATTTTCGGCAGCCACTTTCTTCTCCCGCCGCCTTTTTTCTTTCTCCTCGACTCAAGCGTTGGGGCTTTACGAAGGCCAGGCTTCCCGTCTTTGCCCTCCAGCCGTATGGCATTTGTTTAGTGGATTCCATCAGCGCGGTTGAGCTCAAGTCCCCGTTTTTTTCCGCTGCGAACAGACGGGGTGATATGTTCGAGATACGATTGGCGGGATATCGTCCCGTCTGGGTACACTGTCTCTTCCTGCTGACTTTCAGTCTCTTCATTCTTCCTAGTAACCGCCCCTCCTTCCGTTTCGCCCCGTGCCGTCGGGAAGCGACTAGAGCATATCGCAGACTTTTTCTTGCACCTGTGTCCCCCAAGTCCCGCGTCGCATCGCCCCAGGGCCCCCTCTTGGATCTTCTCTATACGAGTTTCCGGGATGACGCAACGTTTGGCTCGAGGTAAAACTTTTTCGTGCCTAGCAGTCTTCAGCCAGATGATGAAGCGGGGGCGGCGTTTCCCACTTGCTTCTTCTTTTTCTCCCCTCCGGATGCCGACACCGTAATTGGAAACTCCTCCCGCTGATGACGCCCATTGATTCGAGCCATCAACGGCCTCTTAATGTGAACGCCTTTCATTTTCTATTTTCCTTCTACGCCCATTCTTCCACTATCTTGGACTTTTTTCTTTTTCCGACGATGGTCTTTCCGGACCTCTCTGCGATCTTATCCTCCCCCCTTTCTTTTGAGGACCCTCTTGCTGTAGTCGTGTTCATGGAACTCGCCGCTGGTTCACGGAAGGTCGTGGGCTCCTCTTTCTGTCCGAACGATTTGGTACCCCCCCGTATTAACTGTGTAGTCGTCGTCAGTATTAGAATTTTTAGTCGGAGGGTGTCCAGGGGAGTTCTATTCCGCGGCGCCTGGGTGATTCAACGCCAGTTTTCTCTCCTACACGTCTCTTTCTAAAGTTTTCAGTCGTAAGTCAAAGGAGGAATTGGTGTCTCTGCTTGCGAGCCTGGATGCCTTGCCATCTCAGGAGAGTAGATTTCCTTTTCTTCCCATTTGTTCCTTAGGGGAGGTTCTCCTGCCGGGAGCACCACGTCTATATATATATAGTGTCTTTGTTTTTTCTTCTGTGAACTTTTTTCCCTTGTGGATAACGAACCCTCTCCTCACAGCACCCCCCCCCCCCCCCCGTGGGTTGATCATGCAGGTCCCCCCGTGAGCTGAGCCAATCCCACGCCGCCTCACCAAGCCCTGGTCTCCTTTCGACTCCATTCTAACATTAAGGAAGTTTAAGTCGATGGTGTATTCGATGAGAGGTTTATGGTTCGAATGCGGCCGATGTCCTCCCTTTCCCCCGGTCCCCCCCCGTACGGTTCTACCCTTCGGAGGTCACAGAATCGGAAGAATTCGACCGTCATTACGTCCGAATCGCGCAGCGATCTTCCTGAGCCCCTGAGACGTCCTTTTACTCCCAGAGGCGAGTTACTTGGCCATTTCGTTTTGCCGTTTAATCGGTCCTCCACCTCGCTCGTATTTTTTCTCTTTTCCGTAATTTTATGCCTGGTATGAAACCTCGTAGTCTCCTTCCTCTTTCGTGACGACCTTGGTACCGTACCCCCTCCCTCTAAACCGTCCGCCTTCCCCAGGAGGGGCCGCTCGAGACCGAAGATTTTACGAGACTAACGGTAGGTCTTTTTTTTGTGCCATGACTTTTGGAGACCCACCCCACCCCCCCAAACCCACTTTTTTCCCCCAATTTTGACACCACATGAGACGTTCACCCAAAACTACCCATGTATTGGAAGACCGCCCCCTCGTGGCACGCACGAAACCCATTAGCTTAATCCGCTATGCATACTGGTGTGTAGTTTCCCCAGCGACACTCGCCTTGACCTCGACCCCTCCCCCTGTTTTTTTTCATCCCTGCCCGAACGAGCGTTTTCTCCTTTTCTCACGTAGCCGCACTTTACCTGGTGTTGACCAGAGGCTGTGTCGAAGCCTTCGAATCCGTTTTCTGCGAGGTTCTTCGCTACTCGCTCCCTTCCGCCGTGTTAACGTCTAGTTCGTCCCGCCCCTGTCGAAGCTTTACGGCCGCATACATTCCAGATTGGGTTCTTCACCCTTCTAGGGACCAGAGAACGACTTTTCTTTGTGGTTTCTCATTAGAGCTTCCCCTATCCCCCAAGTATGGTGACGGGAATAGAGGATTGCCCCGTCCTCCGGCATAAAGGGTGAACGGTTTGCTGCGTGTCGCAAAGAAAGCACCTTTCCTCTGAGGCTAAACATACCCGTTTGAAAATCCGTCGAGGGCACGGTAGAAAGAAGGAGATGTAGCGGACTTTCCTTTAAAAACTAGGCTTTAGAGTGTCGAAAGGATCTCGGACGCGCCCCGGTTTAGGGCAGTGAGGAAGAGGAGTTTCTTTCCTTTTCACACACCTCCCGAGCCGAGCTCTACTCGTTGCGAGCCAAGAAGCCTTGAGTCAGTGTTCCCGCACGTCTTCGTCATTTTGACTCCCGCGTCGTCTTTTTTTTTGAGCCCCACCCCTTTCGACGTCGGATCGGCACGGAGCGTCCCCCTCTGTCCCTCCTTCCTCGCTCGACACCCCATCGCACCGGACTATTCGCCGAGGATTGTCATACCGTAGCAACCCCCTTTTGACCTCCAAGGCATCTTGAACACTTCCAGTTTTTACTCTTCACCCGTTTCGACGCAACGATGTCGTCAGATTTTTTGGCCAGCGTATTTTCATTTTCCGCATACATGTGCTTTAGTGGTACCCTCACAAAGGAACCTTTGACTAGCGTACGTTTGTGGACGTGCGCCCGCGTTCCTCCCTTTTAGGGACCTTACGGATAAGATATTGCTTTCACCTCTAGGGGACGCTACCGGGGCACACTCGGTTTCTTCCATCCCTGCCTCTTACGGCGGACGAAGACCTACAGATTTTTCCCTGTTTCTTCCATACCTTTCATGGTGCGAAAGTCCACGTTCGAGCATTCTTTTTTACGAATTCGATTGAGGCGGGACATACAGGTAGTCATCATCGGGTCAGTCCCTGTGTAGGCATTTTTAAAAGGAGTCTGCTGCCCTCTACAAAGTACGACCTCTCAGGTTGGAATCGGGCACACGCACACGTCTTTTCCTCGATTTCTTTCGAAGACCGCCTGCTGGTAGGTCCGAGACGTCTTTTTTATACACGACAGTTCCGAAGGTGACCGCCCCGGTTTCGCTATAGAGCCCTTTCCGCCACCCTTCGGTTCATACGACCGTGTGATCCCGTTGTGGTGGACGCCCAGCGTCCGCGCCCCTCTTTTCGGTTTTTGAACCGAAGGCTTCACACATGAAGAGCAGGAGACGTCCCTTGCGTAACGACGCAAAGAAGACGTCCCCCCATGGCCCCCTTTCGTCTTCCTCCGACTTTTGAAGTCATCGAAACACGCCATTACAACCGCCCCTTTCTTCGTCTAGGACTTTCTGGGGGATTTTCACGGCTTTCCCTCCCAAGTGAGATCGGACCGAACGACCCAGATAAATAAGGAGAGTACTTTTCCGTTTCCCCATGGTATGGCTGGGCTTGACTTCTACTATAGAGCAAAGGGGAGGCCCATTATGGGGGGTTTACGGGGTTTCACCTTTTTTCCCTCAGGATATCACGACGTAGGTCGGGGGCCTTGACCCCGGCACAGGCCTCGACCGTGCATTTGTTTTTACCTAAGTTTTTTTTTTTATTTCGGATGGCGGTCGAGTAGGCGTTCCACTTGTGGGTCCGTCATTTTTCTACATACTCGTGTACCATGGCTCCGCCTGCTTTCACTGCCGCTCCTGCCTTGGCCCGCCGTAATGATTATACTCCACGAAACTCAGAACAGCCCGGTTCTGCGCGACTTTTTTCTCTCCTCTTTGGGGGTAATGTTTCCTTCAGAGACTAAAGGGTGCGGCAGGAACAGTTAAGTTCTTTTCCCGAGGTTACGGCCTGATATCCTTTTTCTTGGTGTACTGGATGGTCTAACCCCCATCGGGAATGTAAACACCGGAGGCTTGTCACTGGGGGGACCGGGCTTTGTTTTTTCGTGCCGTCGGGGACTCCAATAGAAGGGTTCCAAGATCGATTAGGGTTCCGTAGTAGATATCTACACCTCCCCCCCCCACTAGAGGGATTCTCAGATCTCTCGATCACCCACAAGTGTAGCTTTCACAGTATTTCTCCCCGGCGGGCCATCTTGCACCGTTCCCCGCGACCGACGGTGATCGAATCTCTTCCCTTTCCCCAGCCTGTTCTTCGCACGTTCCCTATTTTGGCTTCTCGTGCAGGTCGTTTCGGATACAACCCAACCCTTTCTTTAGGATCGTGTTCGCCTGGATTTTCCTTCCTTTTTCCTGTTTTTGACCCAACACCCGGTGAATTCACCTGATTTGACGTCTGATCTTTTCCACATTTATCTGACTTACCCCACTCGACGGGTTTACGTCCAGCGAGAACGAACTCTTCTCTCCTACTTTAGGAGAGTCGAAATTATGAAAAGGGCTACTCTACATGGCGTCAGGGGCTGTGCTGTCGGTTTAGGTCAGCCTTCGACGCTCTAATCCCAAACACCTTTCGGGTTCAGGTTGTCAATTTTTTGGTGACATGGCCCCGCCGTCGGCGCTTGAACTTCCCGGTTGCGTCCCGGGTAACTTCAGATTTTTCTCCCGTTCCAACGTTTTTTTCGCTTCCTCAACCTTTTTCTTGAGTCCAACGAGAAAAAATTATAACTACACGGACAACGGCCGAGATGACTGTTCATTAGTTCTCCCTCTCCGCTTTTTTCCCAGAAGGGAATTCCAAAGGTATTCTTCTTTCAAGCTGGGCGGGCGCAGGCTTTTCTTTCAAACTTTTTTCGCGGCACGAGGAGTAACGGCGCTTCCCGTACTGAGAGGGTTCCCCACGCCGTCCCTTCCTCGGCTTTGATAGCCGGATACGACGGCAGATGGTTTTTTCACTACTCAACCCTTAACAGCCTCCCTCTTAGTCCGGCGAATCGCTGGGATAGCAAACACCTGGGACGGTGGTTTGGTTCTTTTTTCTCCCTGCCACTTTTTCGTCTTCTATACGGCACCCCTCTCCCTTCTGACTTTCCGCCGAAGCAGAAAGATTTGTCCTCTTCCCCTGCGGCACAGCTATTGTCTAGCCATCCCATCCCTTGTCCCTCGGCCTCTTATTGGCGTTCCCCAAAAGATCGTTGCAGAAAGCTAAATAAGTCCTTCCTTTTTCACTGCCTAGATGCCTTCCCGCCGACTTTTTTATCTTACCTTGATGATCTGCTCACCGACGGGAGGATTTTATTCTTCTCGAGTGCTCCCTGTTACAGCGTTTCCGTCGGCGTGCTTCAGCTCAGGGCTCGGATCACCTACTTTTCTTTTTCTACATTTTATTTCGTACGAGAATCGCTTTTTCTCTTCTTTTTTTCCGCCGAGCAACTATTCGCGCTTAGACAAGCCGTCGCATCGCCATTTTTTTTTGGCGCCTCTTTGATGCCTCCCTCCCAGATCTGTCGGGCCGGGATGACCTAAAGTGCGGAGAGTCCCCTTTTGCGGTCTCGGACAATGACCCTTCCCTTACTCTCTATTTCTGACAGGGGGCGTTTTTTTCTAAAGTCGTGCATCTCGGAGTCGTCCCTCGCGCCCCATTCTTCATGTTGTACCCCTGACGAACGAACCTTCTCGCATGTACGACCCAACGAACCCGCGTGGCTGCTTTTGAGGGTACACCCAAGTTCCCCGATCTGTTTCTCTCTTCCGAGTCCCCCCTTATCATTCGACTAGCCATCTTACAAACTTTTTAGAGCCGACATTGTGGCTTAGTACCTCGTCTGTTCTGGAAGAGTCGAGTGCATTTCAAACCCTCTTCTTGGTAATACCACGGCGCGGATAGCCTTTAGATAGAGGACCTTTACGCATGTTCTCCCGATGACTGTCCGGGCGTAGTTTCCGGGCCGATCTGGTTTTCCTCCTTCTCCTGTCGCCGACGGTGTCGGAAGGTCGCAGTACCCTTTTTCCCTTGGCGACCCTTCAGCTGCCCTGCCTCGACTTTCACGCCACCTCTTCGTTTCGAAGTGTTGCGTTCTTGCGACACCCACATCCGGGGTGAGCGGAGGGCTTTTTTCCGAGGCGCTTTTTGATTATTGCTTGGCCTTTCTACTCAAAAAAGCCTGTTCGTCTGGGAGGGCGTCTTTTCCCCTTGTCACGTC
>Ga0179593_1724641_pt1 | contig 12277 bp, 18 predicted proteins | sample CZODoug2_1_08_16_FD_185931 | JGI IMG/M metagenome (GOLD analysis project Ga0179593, IMG submission 185931) | Vadose zone soil fungal communities from Angelo Coast Range Reserve, California, USA - CZODoug2_1_08_16fungal (PacBio error correction) | ecosystem: Environmental > Terrestrial > Soil >... | reverse complement strand
GTAGTGCGTCTCCTTTCCTCCCTGATCGTGGGAAGAGGGCTTTCTTTCGTTTCCCGGAAGGAGTCGGCGCCGGGCCTTTTCTTCTCCCTCAAGAAGGGGTTGTCCCCTTTTTTTTACACTGAGTGGAAAAACGTTTCCTTCCCCGGTGAACCATATCCTTTTTCCACGGAGGACAGGGCACGTCAACCTCCTCTCCCTTTCTAGTCGGTTCCCCTTTCCCCTTCCTTGCCGAGCCCGGCTTCCTCGAGTCCCCACCAGCACGGAGGGCCACAGACTACCTCCGGTTTCCCCTCCCATGCTATGTAATTTAAGCTTCGCCGTCTTTCCCCTTCCCCTGGGGGATATCCACGGACGTCCTTCTTCTTCTTTGGAGGAGCGAGACGGCACCTCCCCCTTTTGGACACGGCATAGGCGAGGCCCCTTTTTCCGAGTCTTTGCTTCCAGTTGCTCTCGTCCTCCTTCCCTCTTTTCCTTTTTCCCCATGCCTACAGCAAGAGAAGGGCTCTGGTTCCTCCCCCTTTTTGGTGCTGGGCGTCGAGGGCTCTTTTTTCGCTTGAACGATCAATCTCTCTCTTTCCTACTCTTTGTTTTTTTTTTTTCTCTTATGGATCGTGAAGAAGAACGACCTCTCCCCCCTCCCCCCAACGAAAGTGATCGTTTAACCTTTTTTTTTTTCTTTTATGAAGAGAGAGAAAAGGTAGAGCTGGGAACTCTTCCTTTTCCTCGAGACGTTATTCGAGAAGCCGGGACAGCGCCTTCTTTTCCCGTCGAGAATACTAGAGGCACTCCTCCCCTTTCCCTTTTTTTCTCCTGATCGAGATGGGAACCATGGTCCTTTTTCCTTTTTTCTTTCCTTACAAGAGAAGGTCGCGGCCCCCCCGGAGGCTATGACGAGGGCATGGGGTTTTCTTTTCTCTTTCTCGGGCAATTAGGTTTCTACCCCCCCCTCCCTCGACAGCGCCACTTTTTTTTCGTAGCCGTAGGCGCGTTCCCTGTCGTTGGTTTCCTTCCTCTTTTCCCTTTCTTCCCTCAGTGACGACGCCCCTTTTTTCTCCCCCTTTTTCCTTTATTGTGAAATACGACATCTCTTCCCCCTTTCCTTTTCCCTTTGAAGGAGATACGCGCGCCCTTCCCTACGGAGTCGTGGGAGAGGCCAGGAAGTTCCTCCTTTCCTTTTTTCTAGAAACAAAGGAAAGCCTTTTCTTCATGAACGAAGCGCCCTTACTTCCCTTCGGCGAGAGAGAGATCACCCTCCCTCCTTTGGTTCGATAAAAGTCACTTCTTCCGGGCGAGAATTTCTCCCTTCGTAAGAACAGATCCTCCCCCTTCTAGAGATGAACCCCTCCTCTAAGAAGTCCGGTCCGTTCTTTTAACCTGCTGTTTTTCCCCCCCCCGCGAGCTACTTTTCTTTTTTTCTTCCTGTAAGAGAGGTTTCCTTTTTTCCCCTTCCCCCTTCCGTTAGAAGAGAACCTGTTTTTTTGAAGAGTGAAGGATCCGTTTGCTGTCCTCCCTCCCCTTCTCCCCCCCTCTTTAGGAAAGGATGAGCTTTTGTCTCCCTCCTCTATGGTGAAGAAGCCCTTTTTCCTCTGGAATAAAAGGGGTAAGGTTGACCCTTCCTTTTTCAGGGATGATCCCGGGAGCACAGCGTCTCCCTCCACCCGATGACACTCCCCTTTGGCCAAAGTAGCACTGACGTGTTTTCCCTCCTTCCTCCTGAGATGAGGTGGGCGTAGGCCCTTTTCCTCAATTAGATCTGCCTTTTCCCCCCTTGAAGAGCGAGGAGAGTTGATGCTTTTTTTCCCCCCCCCCACGATGAAGCCGCGGCCGCTCCCTTTTTTCTTTCTTTTTCTCTAAGAAACTTTTCTTCCCCCAATTTAGCCCTGGCGTCTTTCTTTCTTTTCTTTATGAACGAAATCGAGTTCCCGCCGGTTGAATATGGGACGAGCTCCCCCCCAAGGAGTAGCAAAGAAGATCTCCTTTCCTCAAATATTCGGGTATTCCTAGTTTTTTTTTCTGAGAAAAAGGCTTTTCTCTTTACGATGATTAGGGAGGCATTTCCCCTTTTCTTCCCAGTAAGGAAGGTTTTTCCTTTAAATTGCCGCATTCTCGCTCCCCCCTCGAGACGAATTTTCTTTTCTTTGGGTACGCCGAAGCTTTTTCCCTTTCTCGGGAAAGCACGTTATTGACCGCTCCTCTCCGCGTGTTCATTGTTTGTCTTTCCCCTTTTTTTTATGAGTCTCCTGGGTTTTTTTCTTTTGGATCCTACGCGTCCTCACTAGCAGTGGAGGATTTTTTTTCCTTGAAAGCCCTCGAGGTCGCGCCCCCCTTTTCCTTCCTTTCCCCCTACAGATGGGCGCCCGCGCCCCCTTTTCCCCCTCCTTTCAAGAAGATGAAGTCGGCCTCCCTTTCTTCTTTTCTGAAAAGTGTTGACGTTTGGCCGCGTTTCTTTTTTCTTCAAAGCTGTCGCGTAGGCGCGATTCCGGCATCTTCCTCCTTCCCTTCCTGGGCGTCAACGTCGCACCCCTCTGTCTTTCTTCCTTCTTCCCTGGGACTGTGGCGTGTCTTTCTCCTTGGGAAACCACGTGCTGTCCCTTCCCCCGGGAGTTCTTGGCGATCCCCCCCCTTTTAGCAGTAGCCGCAGCCAGCTCCCTATTTTTTTTTTATGGAAGGAGAAGCCCCTTTCCCTCCTTCTTTCAGGAAGAAGCTGCCGCCAAGGACCACCCCATGTACTATTCTCGCCGTACCTGTTCTTTTCCTCCCTGTGAGGGAAAAAGAATGAGGTTCCTTTTTTCCCCCCTTCGAAAGAAGAGGGTATCTTTTTCCCCTTCTTCCCCAAAGGGGTAAAATTTTTCCATACTATTTCCTTTTTTTTCCGAATTCCCCTTATTCACTTCGGCCATGGACCTTTTTTTTCATTTAGGAAGTGAGAACCTTCCCTCTCCCTTTTTCTCTAAATCGAGCCGGATTTCCCCTTTCTTTTTTTGTTAAAAATACGGCCACTTCTCTTGGGTGTCTCAGGATCGGAGGATCCCACGACCCCCCCCTTTTTTCCCCCTTCGAAGCCTCAACGTTTACCTCCCCCCCCATGAACATCTTGGTTTTTGCTAGGAAAGAACGTTCTTTCTTCCATAAAGTCAATCTTTTTCCCCCCCAGAGGTGAGAAACATTCGTCCTCCCCTTTTTTTTCCTCTCCTGCAGGGGACGGTCTTCCCCCTCTTACGATACTCCTTTTTTCCGAACCTAAGAAGCTTTTTGCATACTTTCCCCTGGTGCCGCTCGCGCTTCCGGACTCTGGCTCTGGATCTCGGCCTTTTTTTTTTTTTTTTTTCTGGGGGGCCGGTTTCTCCTCCGAGAACCTGCAGGTCAATTTTTCTTCCCTTCCCAGCGGAAGCGCAAGGGCTTCCTTTTTTTGGGGAACGTTGCTCTTTTTCTCCCCCGGACCGGAGAACCCGCGTTCCTCTTTTTTTTTCGGCCCATGTTTGCTGGTACCCCCCCCCCCCACGACCTCATCCGGGATCTTCCACTTGTTTTTTTTCTTTTTTTCTTCCGTCTCGATAATGTATTTCTTTTTCTACCCCTCCCCCAGCTAGCTTATACACGGATACGACACCTTTTCTAAGTGGAAAGGGGCGTAGGTCCTTTTTTGGGGAAAGAGCTCTCTCTCTCCCAGGTGATAATGAACTTCCCACCACCGAATCGGTCACCCGTGTGATCGCTACATTCCCCTTTTTTTTAGGCACCAGCGCTTTTCGGGGAAGTGAAAAGCTCATCGTGCCCTGCCCCTTTCCCTCCTTTCAGGATTACGCACGGGATTTTTCCCCCCCTCCAGGGAGCGGACTACCGCACTTCCCCATCAGTTAAAACGCGCTTCCTAAGAGAATCCCTTTTTCTCTCGGTTTGACCTTCTAAGGGACGCCGGTGCCTTCCTTCATTCGCGCGCGCTCTCGGCCGTGTTTTCCTTTGCGTACGAGAGACCTCTACTTCTCTTTCCTTCCTCCGGGTCGGATGAAGACTTCGTCCCCTCCAAGGAGGTTTATTCTTTTAGTTAAGGAGAGGAGTGCACCTTTCTCCTTTCCCTTCGGTCCCTTTTTGGAGATATAGATGAGCCCTTGACGTAGTCCGCCCGGCGATCGTTCTCCTCTTCCCTCCGCGAGCGAATGCACTTCTCCCTTTCTTTTTAAGATGTAGGGTAACCCCTTTTCTTTCAGGCCTTTTTCTTCAATGTGACCAACGCCTGACATCGCACTACAACTCCTTCCCTTTTCTACGAAAACAGATATACTTTTTTTCCCTTCCTGGGGAAGAGTCCCCCTCCCCCGAGAACTGAAATCGAGTGCCTGCCCCTTCCCCTTCAAAGAATACCTGGGGTCCCTGTTTTTTCCCCCCCCTCCTAAGCTGGCCAAACCGGAACAGGTTTCACCTTCCCGCTCGAGGTCTCGGCATGGAGTGCCGCATTTTTTTTCTCCCGAGGCGGCGCTGGTGCCCGGCTCCTTCTGGCCGCGACGCGGCCCCTTTCTTTCCATTTCGAGCACTCTTCCTAAATGCCGGCCGCCTCCTTCCTTCTAGGGTTTTTCCGTCACTTCGTGGTTTTTTTTTCTTCGAGGCGAGCGCGTGCGGCTGCACTCTTTTTTTTTTTAGAGAGATGGATAGTGCAGAAGAACATCTCTTCCCGCAAAAAAAAGAATTGACCTCTTCTTCTTCCCTTTCGAGTTGCGCTGAAGCGAGCGCTCCCCCCGTTTTCCCGGGCCGAGCGAGGAAGCCCTCCTTTTCAGAGAGCATACGAGGTGCCGTCTTTCTTCCTACAGAAGAGAGAATAGAGCTCCCTTCCCCCTGGGATGGTTTTTGCCAGCTGAAGATGACTTCCCCCCTTCTTCCCAAAACGGAGGTAGTCGGTTCCGTCAGTTTTGTCGGACAAGCGAGGAATCCTTTTTTCCCCCCCAATTCGGTGGGCCCGTCCCTCCCCTCAGCCCTGCCATGTAGTAGGCCGTTGGTCTCCTTCCCTGTGTAGAGGATGGTCCCTTCTCTCCCTCCCCCTTTTGGAAACGCAGTGGACCGCCTCTTTTTCTTTTGAAATCGACATTTTCCCCTTTCTTGGGCAGCCGCCGGCCGTCCGTTTCCTTTCCAAGAGCAGCTTTTTTTTTTTTTCTGCCGAGGAAAGGAAGTCTTCTTTCTTCCCCCTGCCCAGACGCCGAGAGCCTTTTTACCTCCTCTCGAACGTCACCCGGGGTTTAGTCGTCAGAGACGATCACTCCTTTTTGTTCTGAGAGGAAGGAGACAAGGAAGTGTTTTTCCGGTACTAGAAGCCCAGCCCTCCAAGGTCCCCACGTCTAGACAGAGCGGCCTCCCCCCCACTTCCCCTTTTCCGGCGTTCCGTCGCGGATGAGCGGGCCCCCCTTCTTTTTTCCTTCCCCTCTAAGAGTAAAGAGAGAGTGTCCTGTTTTTTTTAGTGTAGACGAGCACCCCTTTTTTCAATCGGAGGCTCCCGGTGCTGCCGCCTTCCTTTTTCCCTTCGGCAAGATGAGCTGGGTCGCTCTTAGATGGGCCCTCTCTTTTTTTTTTGAAGTAGCTGAGCACCGGTTTTTTTTACACGGACTCTGTTTGACGAGGAATCTCCCCTTTCCCTTCTTGTAAAAAAAAGCAGGCACGCGCTCTTTTTTTTCCTCCTTTGAAGGTGGGAGTCTTCTTTTCTAGATGAGTTTTTAGTTCCAATAGTTCCTGCCATCTTTCCCCTTTTTCCCCAAAGTAAAGCACCCCCTCTTTCTTTTCTCTGTGATGAGGGTTTTCCCCCCCCGAGGAAGAAGAGGCGCTCCCTCTTTTTCCCGTACTGCGAGACGGCCGATCCACTTCCTCCCCTTCTGCGCCCTGGGATGTGCTGGACCTCTATTTTTTTTTTTTTGCCGAGAGCCACCGCCCCCCTTCCTTTTCCCGAGACCAGGCCACGGAGTCGATTCCTCTTTCAAACTTTTACCCGGAGATCTTTTTTTTTTTTTTTTTTTATGCAGTCCCCTCTTTTAGGATTTCCCACGGCTTCCAGTCTTTCCCAGAAAGAGGCCCTCCCCCCCCCTCGAGAGAAGGTCTGGGAACTCGTTTCTCTTCTCTCCCTGTATGAGGATACGTTCTGGGACTTTTTTTTTTTTTCTTTTTCAGATGTTCATGGTGGATGACCCCTCCTTTTCCCCTTTGAGGGGTCTTCTTTTTTTTCATGGGGCTTTTCCACCACCCCGCGAGCCTTTTTTCCTTGGCGGATGTGAGAACTTCCCTTTCCTTCCTTTTCCCTCCGATGGAAGCGAAAAAAGGGCCCTCCCTTTTTCCTTTTTCCTAAAGCTGGTGGAACCGCGCCCCGTCCTCCTTCCTTTTGAAGAGATGACGTCGGCCCACGTTACGCCTTTTTCCTTTTTCCCTTTTTTGCAGCGGTGATTAGGAGTCCCTTCTTCCCTTTTCCGATCCGCATCGTGAGGACCTCGCTTTTTTTTTTTTTTTTCCAAGTCGACCCCTATTTTTCCTCCTCTGGATTACATGGACCGTTGGCGTTTTCCCCCTTATCTGGGCACACCACTTTTTGCTTGGGGTCCACGCACTTTCGCAGAAAGCCAGCTCCGTCGTCTTTCAATAAGGAGACTCCTCCCTCCCCCCCCTCTCGTGAAGGACGAGTCTGTCTTCTTCCCTACTTCATATGCTCGCCGTCCTTTCGACGGGACGCCCATGTTTTCCCAAATGCCAGGAGAGTACTCACGGATGTTCTTTTCTTCCCATGGGACATCGAGAATCCCTTTCTTCCCCCCCTCCTTATAAGATAGATGACGTGGGCTTCCCCCTTTCATTGACCGGGGCGCGGGCCCCCCGGCCCTTTTTCTTTGCGAACTCCTTCATAGGCCATGGGTTCTTTCCTTTCTAAGTTCCCCTCCTTTTCCCTTTTTGTGGAAGCTGAAGCGGTTCTCCTCTTTCTTCCTCTGTCCAGGAGACGATCACAATTTTCCTCCGACCCCCCTTTCTTCGGAGGCCCTTCCCCCTCAAGTGATGTACAGCAAGTACCGGATCCTTTTCCTCCTGAGGTGCGCCAGGACCTTCTCTCTTCTGGTTCTATGAAGGCGGGCGCCTGGTCTTTTCCCCTTCCCGAAGAAGGTGTGTTCCTCATGAGAAGCGCAGATCTCCTTTCTCCTTTTCTTCCCTCGAGAATCATCGGACTCCTTTCTTCGTCTCGGATGTGTCGACCTCTTTTTTCCGCCAGAGAAACCGGCAGGTTCAATGGTTTTCCCCTCTTCTTCCCGGGAAAGAAGACATTTCTCCTTTTTTTTCACGTGATCGTAGAGTCAGCTCTTTTCACGGAATACACCCCTGATCTTCGACATCCTTTTTTTTTTCCCCCCACCCCAAGAATAAAACGATCCTTTTTTCTGTGATGGATGGTGCTGTCTTCCCCGGGAGAAGGTCTTTCCTCTTTCAGAAAGACGTTCCCCCTTTCTAGGTACTACTTACCCGCCACGGCACTTTTTTCGTAGAGTGTGCTTTTTTTTTCCCAGCTCTCTTTTCCTTTTGATCCGGCAAGGCAAACCAGATTCCTTTCCCCCCCTGGACCCGGATTAAGATACTCACCCCTTTGGAACCATTCCCCGGGAGTTTTTAGGAGGCGACCCCGCTTTTTTCATTTTTTTTTCAGAAAGTTTCCTGTCCTTTCCCCTGTGAGAAGCACTCGGTCACTTTTTTCTAAAGAAACGAGCAATATACCAGGACACCCCTCCCTTCTCCCCTCTCCTTAAAGTAGTCTTTTTTTTTTTTCCCCTCCGAGACGGGACTCCCCGTCCCCCGGAGGAGCGGCCGCGCTGCAGCGCGATTTATTAAGGAGCTGGGCGTCCCCTTTTCTGGAAAGGCCATGTTTCTTCCGACAGCCGCACCCCGCACTTTTTTTTTTTCTCCTCGCCCGCACGTTTCTTTTGAAATGAGAGACGGAGGCTTTTTTTTTCCCCCCTCTCTAGATCGAAGATACATTTCCCTTTTTCCCTTGCGAGAGTTCGTTCTAGCCGGAGAGAGCGCAGGCCTCCTCCTTCTTCATAAGATGTACGATTTACCCCCCTTTTTCCGGTAGAGGCGGTAAACTGCGTGGTCCCCTTTTCCGCCCCTTCCCCCCCCTTCGCGACAAGGCAACGCGTCCTCCCCCTACAGACTATAAATGGAGAATGCGCGAGTTCCTTTTTCCCCCCTCCTCCAGAGAACGGATTACTAGAGCTCAGGTAACACAAATGCCTTCCCGACTACCTCAGGTTGGCAGTGCGACCTGCTCGTACTTCCTTTCCCCCGGAAAAGGGGGTCTTCACACTTTTTTCTTTGGAGTGACGAGAGTATTTTCCCTCTGGAGGAGGAGCGGCCCGGCTTCCTTGCTGCCGCGCGCGGCCCCCGTTTTTTCCTGACATAGGGGAGCGATCGATAATGCCGCCTCCCCTTTGTAGAGATAACTTATTGGTTTTGTTTTTTTTTTTTCGCGTGAGGATGCCTCCAGTCCCCTCTCCCTATCCTTTCCTTGTTTGTTTTTTTTTGCACGCGCTCGCCTCGACGCCCCTCACCTTTTTCCTTCCCTCTAGATGAGAGTGATTGCGGCATGTAGCCTTTTTTTTCTTTTTCTTTCCCGCGAGCCACGGCCGGCGCGCGGACTCCCTCTCTTTTTGTCACCAGAAGCTCGCGGGTGCCCCTTTTTCCCCCGCCCCGAGAGAATAGAGCGACTTTTTCTTTTTTTTTTTTGGAAAGAGGCGAGATGGCATCCTTTTCCCCCCTGAGGTAGTCGGTGCCGAAGGGCATTTTTTTCCTCCCTATCTTTAAACGAGGCTCGGTGCCCCCTTCGGTGGGAGAAGGACCCCCTCCTTTTTTCCCCTCTCGGATGTTGGAGTACCTTTTCTTTTTCTTTTGTAGAGTATGGTCAACGTCGCTTTCCCCCCCTTTTGGGCAACAGTGAGACCCTCCCCCCTCTGGTAGGAGGTGGTTGACCCTTTTTAGAAGAAGGCGCGCCTGGTCCTTCTTTCGAATCGCAAAAGCCTCGTCCTCCTTTCACCCTTATTTTGAAGGAAGCTGATCCTCTTCTCCCACCCAAGGAACAGCAGCCTCTCCCTTCCTCCCTAGAAGAACGTCCCCTTTTTCGAGAGAGAAGATCACCCTCTTTCCGGGGTTGCGAGAGTCCTCCCTGAAGTGGAAGGTCCCCTTCTCTCCTTTCAAAGAATAATGCGCCTTTTGCAGAGAGGAAGCGACTTTTCCGCATGCGCCCGTCGCTTCTTTTTGTCAAAGCCGCCCTCTTCCTCCTTGGAGAAGTCAAGAGCGGTTTTCTTTTTCCTTTCTTGAATAGTTGCGGTAGCAGATCACCTTCTTTTTCCAGAGTGTGATCAGTGACTGCAGAAAGAATTCTCCCTCTTCCTCCTGATTGCTGGAGTAGAAGAATCCACGCCTCCCCCCTCTCTTTCAAGAGGGGGTGAAGTAGTTTTCAAAGGATATGGTGCGGGCAGGATCACTGTCTCCCTTCTCCTCTGTACACAGTGCCCCCTTTTCTTCTTTGAAGGTGGCGTAGTCTTTTTTTTTCTCTTTGGTAGGAAAGTAGTAGGCCCCCCTCGTGAGACAAAGTAAATCCACCCCCTTCCTAGAACTTAGGTTCGGTGATGAGGTGGGTTTCTTTCCCCCCCGAGGCGCCCTCCCCCTTTCTCAAGAGGGGGTATCCGTTTCCCTTCTCACGATCAAGTCCCTTCAGGCGGCTGCCTGTTCTTTTTTTTCCAACATGAAATGAAGCGTTGATCTTTCTTCCTCCCCCCGGCAACACGCGTCCTCCCTTCTAGAAAAAGAGCCAGTATTCGATCAGCGGAGAAAACGGGCTCTTTTCTCGGGGAGGCGCGTCCCCCCCCCACTTAGGGGTGAGACCCTCTATTATCGGCTCCCTCCAGACCGTGAGCGTAAGTTTCCCCCTTTGTAGAGCAGATTGATCCTCTTTTCCCACTTTTGGACGAGCCGGGCCGCCCCTTTTCTCCCAGCGGTTGAGAGTTATACTGGGCCTCGTTCCTTTTCTTTTCTCCTCCAGAGATGCTGCGTCCACCCAGAACTCGCTTTTTTTCCCCTCCTTTGAAGATGCCTCGATGTTCTCTTCCTTTCTCTCTTCCTTTTTCAAGTCCTCCAGCTGGTGGCCCGCGCCCCCCTTTTTCTCCCTTTCCTCCGATGAAGTCGGACCAAGTATCGATCGTTCTCTTCCCTTTTTACCCCGTTTGTCGGTGATTCGCGATGTCCCGCTGTCCCTTCCCGAATGTGAGGACCTCGTCGTGGCTCTTCCCCCGTAGACCCGAGGTCGGGATCCCCCTTTTTCCCTTGGAGTGGGAGAAGCTCGTCTTACCCCGTCTTTTTCCCCCCACGTGCTTCTCCGAACAGGGGTCCTGGCCCCTCTTCTCTCTTTGGCGCCAAGAAAGAGCTCCCTCCTTTTCTTCTCTTCCCCCCAGTGGTGGCAAAGATCGTGAAATTCTTCTCTCCCCGAACTTTTAATCCGGACTGCTCGCCTCCCGGTAAGTGGACGACCACATTTCCCCCTTCTTTTGGCTCCGGCGGATCGCGGCCGACTCTCCCTTCCTTCCACCGCGGGACAAACGGGTCAACATTTCTTTTCCTTCCCTTCAGCTTTTCAATTCTGGCATGGACCGTTCTCTTGAGGACTTTCTTCCCCTTCCTTGGCCCTTGTGGTTTGCCGCCTCGAGTTCCTTTCAACATACGACACGGCGCTTTTTTTTTTTCTCCTGGGAGCTCCCTTTCTTCCCAGGAGACGGCTCAACCTCTCTCCCCCTTCTTAGGCGCACGGCTTCCCTCCTTTCTGTACCGAAAGAGCCCCCCTTCCCCAGCTTTGAGAACGACGAGTTGTCAAGAACTTCTTTCTTCGGTACGAAGAGAAGTTCCTTTTTCCTTTGGTTCGGGCTCACCTGGTCTTCCCTTTGTGGGAAAGAATCAACGAAGACTCCTCTTTTTTTAGCCGGTTGCTTCCGCGAGAGACCTTCCCTGGCTCTTTATACGGTATCGGCGTTCGGTCTTTTGCGCTCAGACCGAGAAACCGTCTCTTTCTTTTAAAGACAGCAGGACCAGTTCCAGCGCCCTCCTGCCCTGGGAAAAGTTATCGTCGATGCAGCGCCGTCTTCCCTTTTTGAGCCGGCGTCGGCTTTTCTTAAAAAAAAAAAGCACCCCCCTTCCTTCTATTAAAGGTTTTTTTTTCTCCGGACTCGATTACATGTATGCCCTCCCTCCTTGAAGAACCGCAGATCGTACTACTACGCCTACTGGGATACGTGCCCAGGGCGTTTTTCAGCGGGTGGGGACCTCCTCCTTCCCTCCCCGGTGATAATGCCATTCAACCTTTTTTCCATGACCCTGATAATTCTACTTCACCCCCGCTTTCGGAGACCATCGAGGTCTTTCTTTCTTTCTTGCTCTCGTTCCTCTTTTGTGGTGTAATAATTCGCTTCCCTCCCCGGAGACCATGAACGATTTTCCTCTCCTTTCTACCAGCCAACGAGCACCCCCTCCTCTGACCGTCTCCGATGATCATCCTTTTTTTCGCGTTTTGGACGCTCATCCGCGACGTCCTTCCTTTCCGAAGGCCGAGATGAATCCCTTTCTTTTAGAAGGAGCCTTTTTTCCTCTCCCCCTCCCCGATAGAGGACACTGCCTCTCTTCGACGATCCGCACAAGCACAGTCGGTGGGGTGTGATCGTTTAGTGGAGTTACGGTGGCTCTTTTTCCCCTTAGCTCTAGGAGGGCGTTTTCTTCCCTCCCTCGATGAAGAGATCCCTTTAGAAGAAAGGAGCTCTCCTTCTTGGATCCTCGATGCCGCCGGCAGCTTATAAGATGTCGATTGTTCCCCCTCCCGGAGGGACAGGTCCTTCCATGATGGCAAAAAGGGTACGTCCTCATGAACATCCGATTTACCTTCCGATACCTTCCTCCCTGGGAGACTGCGCGTTCTTTTTTTTCGCGAACAAGAATGCCCTTCCGGCTTACTAGTCTTCCCCCCCCCCCCCGGCATTTTTGGGACGCGACCTGATCTTTCCCCTCTGACGCTAGGCCAAACCGCCCCTTTTCCCCCCGGGTATCGATTGTCCCGCTGGGAGGACCGCTCTCTGCAAAGAGGAGCAGGACGATGGCACTTCTTTTTCAGAGCGCGGCCCAGGTGCTCGCGGTTCTTTTTTTCTCCTTTCGGCATAATGCAGAAGCACGCTCCTTTTTACGAATCCCCCCATTTTGGTGGTGCGGGAGTTTTCGTGCGGATGCACGATCA
>Ga0179593_1656461_pt1 | contig 12277 bp, 14 predicted proteins | sample CZODoug2_1_08_16_FD_185931 | JGI IMG/M metagenome (GOLD analysis project Ga0179593, IMG submission 185931) | Vadose zone soil fungal communities from Angelo Coast Range Reserve, California, USA - CZODoug2_1_08_16fungal (PacBio error correction) | ecosystem: Environmental > Terrestrial > Soil >... | reverse complement strand
CCCAGCGGGCCTGCCCCCTTTGCGGAAAAAAAAGGGTTTTATTTTCCGGCCATGGAAACCGGTTTTACAAATTTGCAGGGCCACCTCTCTTGGGCGGAAGGGGGGGTCCCTTTGCCGCCCCCCCTTTCTTTCATACGGGGGGGGGGCGGTTCGTGTCTGTCCAAACCGGAAGGTTTTTTTAAGCGTAAAAAGGGGGTCTTTTTCCGCAGCGGGTTAATTCCTCCGGGACCCGTTTTCTTCCCCCCCGTTTAAATGGGATGGGGCCTTTTTCCCCGCCAAAGGACGTTTTTTAAAGCAGTTGCTTGTTTCTTCTTTTCTTTCTCTTTTTTTTTGGAGTGGGTGAAAGCTGTCTTGGTTCCCCTCTCAGGTTGGCAAGGGACCCTCGCCGAAAGGCCCTTCCCCCCCCCCTTCCTTCTTTGATTTTACCTGATCCGGCAGTTTTCCCCCTTTTTCCTGACGGAAAGGTCCTGGGCGTGTTTACGTTCACCGTCCCCCCCCCCTTCTGGTTGGTCTGTGGGGGGTTGTTTTTTGCCGCACCCATCGAGGTATTCCCCCCAACCCCCCCGGAAAAATTCACCCTCTCTGGAGTTTGGGGAACACCTTTTTTTTTTGTTTTTTTCTTTTCCATTAAAACGGGGGAACGGTTTCCCCCCCTGGTTTTCGGGAGAGTGATTTTGACATCCTTCTTCCCTCTTTTCTACAAACCAGGTCAAAAACAACCGTGCGTGTTTCGGGTTCCCCCCCCCCCCTTGCTTTGCGGGTTACTGGTTTCTTTAGCAAGGCCCTATTCCTGGGGTTTTTCCCCCCTTTTCCAAAACGGCGTCCAGGTTTTTTACTTCTGGCACCCTCCCCCCCCCTTCTTTCCCAAAACGTTGGCGTGTTTTTTTTTTGACCTGGGCACGGTTTGACAACGGGGCAGCCTCCCAAGGCCAAACCTCCTTTTTTTGTTTGGAATTTCCCCTTATTTTGGTCCCCTCTTTTTCTTACCCCAATTGGCGGCCTTTTTTTTTTTGAGGGGGGGAACCAAAAGGCTTAGATCCCCCATTTGGCAACCCCCCTCTCCCTCGGAAAACCAACCATTCCCCCCCCCAACCCCCGGTCAGTTTCTGATTGGGTCTTTTAATTTGTTTCCTTGGGAAGACAACGGGCATTTTACACCCCTTTTTTTCCTCTGTCGGCAGGTTGAAAAAGATTGTTGCTCTTTTTTGTTAGTGGGGGAAGGAGGGGATCCCCCTTTTCGGGCAAATCTTTCCCGTGTTTCACGGGGAAGGTTTTTTCAGCTTTCTGGCCTTTTTTCACAATGATGTTGTTCTGGTTTTTTCGAACCTTATATTGTTTTTTTTACCCCCCCCCCCAACTTTATTTTAGGTCAACGGGTTTTACCGCCCAAGGTTTTCTTACCCCCCCCCTCCTTTTTTTCGGCCGGTCCCGGCGTTCCCTTGGGCCCACGGGGGACGCCTGGTCCGGCGGTTGCTTTTCGCCGTCTTTTTGGACAAGGATTTTTGCCTTTACTTTTTCCAAAAGGAGGGGATTCCCTTGCCCGCTTTCCTTCCCTTGGGTGGAAAGCTTTTTTTCCCGCTTGTTAAACCCGCCCTTTGATGGGGAGGCTCTTTTGCCTCCAGCCCTCCCTTTTTTCTGGTCGCAAGTTTTTTTTTCCCCTTTGGCCCAAAGGGGAAGGTTTTTGGGGACCCCCCCCCCCCCCACAAACCGGAACTGTCCTGGGGGACTCCGCTCCACCCCCCCTTTTTCCCCCCAAGGGGAATACTACTTTCCACCTTTTTTTTTTAAAGATTTTGTTTTCCCCGTTCCCCCCATGGCCACCCTTAAACCCCCCCCTTTCCCCTTGTTTCATTTTCGTGTCAGAGCAGGGGTACCATTTTTCCTTCCCTGGAACTGGACGGTTACAACCCACCTTCCCCCGGGAAACTTGTCGGAAATGGTTTCCCGTTTTTCACTTTTTCCTCCCGACTTTTTTTTTGGCGGGTTTTTCCAAAACCCCCCTATCCCCACGTTCACCATTCAAAAAAAAAAACCTTGTGTTCCCCCTTTTTTGCTTTTTTTTTTTCTGGGAGCGGGGTTTCTACACCCTTCCCCCCCCTTTTTTCCCACCACGGTTTCCTTTTTTGTGGCAAGTCAAAGAGGCCGTTTCCCCCCCACCCTTTTCCAAAAAAAAACCTGGGTTATTCCCCTCCCCCGGGGGGTTTTTTGGTTCCCCCGTTCCCCCCGGGGCCAAAACGTCAGGCGTTTGGGATCAACACCTTTTTTTAAAACAGCGCTTGCCCCTTTTTTTGCTGGTGGTCAAACTTTCCAATGTGTGTTTTTTCCCTTTAGTCCATGGGTCCGCCCCCTCGAAAACCCAGGTGGGGCCCCCCTTGCTTTCTTTACTTACTATGGGGTCAAAATCCCCCCCCATTTTTTTTTTGTTGCGTCTTTTCCTTCCTTTTTTTACAAAGAATCTTCCTTGGTCCACGGAACATGTCAGGTCGGGGTGCGTTTTGTTGTCCGAAAAAACTACCCCCAATTGTGCCAAAAAACTTTTTCAGGGTTTTTTCCCCCTTTTTTTCGGGCCGGCTTCTGATTTCCCCCTACTTCCTCCACCCCCCCTCCATCCGGTTCCAAAAACCCAAACAGTTCACCCCTCCCCCTTTTCTTTTTCTGATGAAAACAGGAAGGTGATCTTGGAGTTCAGTGCGTACACAAAACCCTTTCCTCTCCTTTGAAACGCATGGTGGTGTCTTTTCTGTGTTCTCACGGGACCGGGACACTGGTCACCTTCCCCCCCTTTTTTTGGTGGTTAAATGAGGAGATTCCCCCCCCCCCCGGCCATCCCAATGGTCCCCTTTGGGGCCCCCGCTCCTTTCACAATGGCCAAGGGGCTTCTTTTTTTCCTTCCGCTTAGGTTTACCGCGGAGCCTTGGTTCCCTGTATTTTTTTCCCGGACGGTAAAACCCGATTTGTTCCCTAACCACTGTTTTCATTTGACCCCTCTCTTTATCCCGGCGGGGCGTGTAACCTGCGCCTTTTCTTTTTTGTCATCCCCAGTTTACCCCTTTTGTCCTTTAAATAGGTGTTTTTTCCCCCAAAAGATGCCAAACCCTCTCCCTTTTCCCCTCTTTCGTCAACGCCGTCCCTCCAACCGCGGCCGGGTGTTTCCCAGGTATTTTTCCCTCTGGTTTGACTGGCAAATTTTCCGGGCCTTGTTCTCCCCAATTCCATTTACTGAGTTTTTTCCTTTCTGACAAAACCAGTTACCCTTTGTTTTGGACCTTCGTCTTTTTGATCAGGTTATTGAAAAAACCCCTCTCCGGGGGGAAAATTACCCCCCCCCCCCCTTGGTGTTTTTTCGCTTTTTTTGTTTGGGAAAATTCCAGCAAAAAGTTCCTTCCGGGATTTAGTCCCTTTTTCTTCCCCCTTTTTCCGATTGATTCCTCCCCCCTTCCTGTCCAAATTAATTCGTGGCTGTCCCCCCCCACTCTACACCACAAAAGGTTACGGACTTTTTTTTTCTTCCCCGAACTTAGTTTTCGGGTTCCCCTCCCTGCTTTTCCCACGAGCTCTCCCGCTGGATAGCCCCTTGTTTTCTTTTTCCTGGGAAAGATCCCCCCCAAAAAACCCTGTACCCGTTTTTTTTCCCCCCCCCTCCCCCCTCCCGGGGAAATGAACTTCATTTTTTTTTCCAAAAACCGGTGGAACCGTTTCTTGCCCATATGGTCTCCTTCCTTCGCACTGAGGTTTCAACGGGCCCTCTTTTGAAAGGTTGAGTTCCGGGGCTGGGGTTCCAGTTGAACCCCCCCGAAGCACCGGGGTCCGGCACTGAGTTTTTCAATATTCTCTTTGACCTTTTCTTGATTTTCCCCCCCATACCGGGGGTTTCTTTTCTTTTTGTCGGGGGGGCATTGTTGCATCGATGCTCCTCTTTATTCTTTCCCTTTCCCTTTTGGGAGAGGAGGATCCCCCCGCCGATGGAATGTGCCCCCCCCCCTGGGACACCCCCTTATTTTTTTTTTAATCGCTAGCTGGGGGGGCACCCTTTTTTTCGATTGGTAGAAAAACCCGGCCAGTTTTTGGTTTTGCGGGTTGGGGCGGTTCCCTCCCTCTGTTTTGCGTTTAAAAAACTCCCCTCCTTCTTTTCCGGTTGACCCAGTGAGTACCTTTTCTTTTGATTTCCTTCTTTTTTTTGCCCCTGTCCAACGTTTCCATGTTTTTTCACCCCAGGTGATTCCCGGTTGCGGGCTCACCCCATGTTCCTTTTTTGGATTAGCGGGAGGGGGGGGTTTCCCTTTTGATCTTTGAAACTTCTAAGAAACAGTGGTTTCGGGTGGGGGGGGACTCTCCCTCTCCCTGGCTACTTTTTTTTGGCTTTTCAAAAAATTTTTTCCCCTTTTGTAGTTCCGTTTTTTCTCCCCTTTCTTTCCCGGGCGCGGTTTACTGCCAATTTCGGTGACTTTGCATTTTATGGTAGGACAGTTGTCCCCATCTTGATTTAAACGCGGTCCCCCCCCTTGGACTGGTACTTCCTCCTTTCGTTGGCCCACAATCCTTAAGGTCAGCCAAGAGTTTTTTTATGTTTCAGGCCAAAGTGAGTCCCCTTTCTTCCCAAATGAAGGGAAGACCTTTTTGCCCCCCCCCTTGGTTGGTGCAGTTCCCCCTTTGACCCTTCTCCCCCTGTTTGCGTTGAAAACGCCTTTTTTTTTTGTTCTGGTTTGCCATTTTCTGATGGTTGTGACCCCCCCTATTTTTCAAGTCAGACTGGATTTTTGTTTCCGGTGGGGATTCCAGTTCCCCTACCTGGGGGAAGATTAAACCGGTGTGGTGGGGATGTTTGGGTTGGAAGTAGGGACCCCCCCACCAGGACCCCACGTTTTTTTTTTTTCCGATCTGCTTTCTGATTCCCCCCGGTTTCACCTTTGGTTCATGGTTTCCCAAACCTGGAAGCGTCTTGGAGCTTTTGTGGAAAGGGATTCTTCTTTTTTATCTTACCGCTGGTCTTCCTTTTTTTTGTTTTGTAGCCGAGCAAGGCGGTTCTCCCCCCCCTCTTTTTCTTCGCCGTGAATTTTCGCGTTTTACCTCCCCACGGTCCCCTTTTTCTTTGGCCCTTCGGGTTGAAGCCCCCTACCCGGGTGGCTGTTTGGCTTTGAGTCATTTTCCTGTACCTTTCCCCTCCCCCCTCCAAAAGGCCGGGGGGGGGGTTTCCTTTTTCCCGTGGGCCGGGGCATTGTAAACGCACCCTTCCCCGAGCAGAGTACACAGCTGGCCCGTTCCCCATGGCCGTGGGTTTGACCATGCCTTCCCACCCTTTTTTTTCCTCCCCTCCCAAGCAGCACAGATGGGTTTACCACGGTGTAACTTCAAGGGGTTTCCTCTGCACCCCCCTTTTTTGGGCAAACCTGGTCGGGGCGGCTCTTTTTCCCCGGTGAGGGAACTTCTTTTGGGTTTTCCTCCTTCGGGGCCGGGCAGGTCTTTTTGGTTACATTATTGAGTTGAAAGGATTGCCCCCTTTTTCCATTTTCCTTCCTTTACACCAGACAAAAACTTTTGTTGGGAATGGAACTTTCCCCAGGTCGGGGGTTCCTCCCCGTTGGCCCCCCTTTGTCCCCTGGACTTTTTCGTGGACAAACCGTCCTTGTTTTTGGGTGTGTTCTCCCCTTTTTTTTACTGGGGGCCAGGTGGTTTGGCAAGGCTCCCCCGCTTTCCCCCCCAAGCGGGGCCGTTTTCTTTAATTAATGGTTTTTTGGGGGTCGTCCCAGGACCGGTCTTTTTTTTTACGTTGAGCTTTTTTTTCCCCCTCGGGGATGACCATTTTCGGTTTTGGCAAAGTCCCCTTTGTGCATTTGCCGTCGGGTCCCAGTTTCTCCCTCTTTAAAAAAAAAACTGCTTTTTTTTCCGGTTTTCGTACCTTGACCCTATTTCTCGTTTTTTTTCTTCCACACCAGGTGGAGTTAGGCCTTTTTTTGAACCATCAACCTTTGGCTCTTCTTTTTTTCTTTGCATGCGGTTGTGATTTTTGCGTTTGAGAATTGCCCCCCTGGCTGGGGCACATTGGCTGCGCAAATTCCACGTGCTTCTTTTCCTTTTTTTCAGCGGGCCATTTCCCCCTACCGCTGTAAACCTTTACCAGCTTTCAACCTCCCCAAAAAAGCCTTTTCCTTCAGATCCTCTGTCTTTTTTGTCCCCCTTTTTTCCCTGTCTGGCGACGTCCCGGGTTCTTTTCCCTCCCCCCGGGGGACAGGGACGTTCCCGTGCAGTTTCCTCTTCCCTTGCACGTAAAACCCGAGGTTTTTCGGGCCGGGTTCCGGGGGTCCCCCCCGGTTGTTTTTCCGGGCCCAGGGGTTTTCACAGGGAAAAAAAAAGCTTTTCCGCCCCAGAATGTGGATATCTTGTTGGTAAAAATTTTTGTGACCCGGGTGTTCCCCCCAAGGGGGGGCCCCCCTTTGATCGGTTAGGCTGGCCCCTTTTTCCCAGAGGGGCCCCCCCCCCCCTGCCATCCAAACTCTTTCCCCTTTTCCTCTTGCTCGATAAGAGTTAACGTTTTTTTTTCTCGCCCCCAGTTCCCCCAAAGAGCGGGGGGCGCTTTTGTGATTCTCCTTTTTCTTGTTTTTACGGGTGGGTTGCCCCCTTCCTATTGGCGCCTTTGTCTCCCCCCCTTTGCAAATTGGTAGATTGTCTTTTTCATAGGGCACACCAGGGTTTTCGTTCGGTGTTCCCTTCTTCTTGTTTTTTTTGCAGGTTGGGTCCCTTACCCCCCAGTGGCGTTGGAAATTCATCCCCCCGGTCCCCCCCCCTTTCCCCGCAGACAACGTCGGGTCTCCGTTATTTGGCGGTCCCCCCCCCATTTTTCGGCCTTTTTGTTTGAGAGTGGAAAAGACCTTTTTTTTTTTTTTTTTCCAGGTGGGCTTTCTTAAAACCCCCTGGACCACCGCCGGCTTTTTCTTCCCTACTTTTGTCGAGGTAGCACCCAACCCCCCTGGGAAGTGGTTTTTCTGTGTGGTTAGGTATTCTCTCGTTCGCCCTTTCTTCCGGCAAAGAGGGGTTATTTCTTGCAGGAGGACGTCCAGGGGAATTGGCCCCTTCCCTCCCTTTTCCTTAGTATCAGGATGGTGGATCTTTTAAAGTTTGTTGGGATTTTCTTCTTTCTGGGCGTTTCCCCCCCCCTCCTTGGGACAAAGTGTGCCCGCTTTCCCCCCTGCTCTTAGCCTCGTAGGCTGCCGGAGCAGGTTAGAACCGGGTTTGTTTTTCGGCCCCTCTGGCTGGAAAAAACCGCCCAACCTCTCTTTTTTCCGTCCAGGATAGGGTTCCCCCCCCCACAGGTCCCTCCTTTTTCCCCACACGTCCTCCAGGGCCACCCTTCCTGGTATGACGCCTGGGGGGGATGTTGGGTCCCTTCCTGGTTGGCAAAGTAGAAGGTGATAAAAAACGGTTATCGGTTTGGGGCCCTGTCTTTTTCCCCATCGTCTTTTTACCCGACCGGTGAAAGGGTAGTTTCCTTTCCCTTTTTCACAAGGCGCGGTCACGTAGGGTGCGTTGGTGGCCTTAAAGCCGGCCGTAGCTTTAAAAGTTCCCCAAACTCGGCTTTTTTCCCTTTGGGGGCGTTTTCTTTGGCCGAATTCACCCTTTTTTTTTGTCCCCCAAAAAAAACGATTGGCCTTTTGGTGGTTTGGTTACCGAGCGGGCCTGTTCCCCCTTGTGGGCCAATTCCCTTCCCCTTTCTCGGTTTTACCCCCAAGGGTGTTTTTCCCGGGTGTGGGAGCTTTGGGACCCCTCATTTTTTTTTTAAAAGGGGGAGCCCTTTTTTTCCTTGGCCCATGGGTTCCAGGGCTTTTTCTTTTTTTTTACGAAAGGGCCTTTTTTTTTTGGGTTTTGTTTGATAAGGCCCCTTCAGTCTTTACCTTATTTTCATAATAATTTACGTTTTTTTGAAGTTTTCTGAAGTTCTTTTGTCTGGAAGAAGGGACAAATCCCGGCAATGTGTGCCTGTTTTTTTTTTTTTTCTCTTTCCCCATTTTCTTTTTTTTTTTTTGGACCTTTTTTCCCACATTTTTACTTGTTTCTCCAGGCCCTGTGTCCTGGGAGGTTTTTCCTTCTTGAAGGGTTTTTTTTTTGGCTGTGAATTTTTTCCAACCCCCAATTTTTTTTGCCAAAAGTTTGTTGTGGGTGGGTAAAAACCCTTCCCTCGTTGGGGGGGAACTTTGCATTTTTTTGAGGGGGGGTCTTCCAGGAGTGTGGGTCCCTTTTCATCGTTTTTGCCGGTCCCACAATTGGGATTTGCTTTCCATGGGTCCGTTTTCATTTTTAAAGGCAAAACCACCGGTCGCCCACTCCGAGGTGTCCTGATCGTACCCTTTTGAGGAGCAAGGACCCTACTTTTTTCTTCACCCAACCAGGGGGCCCCCCCCGCTCTTACTTTTTTTTCAAGGAGGATGGGCCCCCCCCTCCCAGCGGCTTTTTACCGGGACTCCCCCTCTCACCTTTTATACTTTCTTGCCCGTGGGAGACGAAAAAAAGTTTCCCCTCTTCTTTCCTGTGCCCCCCCCCCTCCCCTCCTTCTGTTTATAGATGTAGGTGGGTTGGGGGGACCCCTTTTTTTTTCCCGTTCCCGGGCCGTGTTTTTTTTTGCACCTTTCTTCCCCCAACCCGTTTTCCCCCCTTTTCTTTTTTCCCTGATACGTTGAGGGGGGGCCCCGAACGACGGTTTTTTTTTTTTCTTTTTCCGGGGAACCAACGTGTTCCTTTCCTGCCCCCGTTGTGTGCTGTTTTCCCTACGCGTTTCTCTTTCCCCCAAAAACCCCCCCCCCGTCCCCATCACATCGATCGGGAGACCCCCCCAGTTCTAGGGTGGTCCCCTTTCCTTTCGGGCTTAACCCCTTCGGGCGCGGCGGGCCCTGTCAAAACGAGAGTTCTTCTCGATTTGTCAAAACAAAAACACTTGAGTTGGGTTTGGTGCCCTTTTAAAGGTCCTGCTGCGTTTTTCTCTTCTTCGAAAGTTTTTTTTTCTACCTTTTTTTGGCCCTTTTTTTTAGGGAAGGCCTTTTTTTTCATTTACATGCGGCCGACCACATCGGGTCTTCCCCCCACCCGGGAACCCCCCCCCACCCCCCCCCCCCCCCCCTCCCCCCCCCCCTTCCCCCCCCCCTCCCCTCCCCCCCCCCCCCCCCCCCCCCCCTCCCCTCCCCCCCCCCCCCCCCCCCCCCCCCCCCCCCCCGCTGCCCCCCCCCCCCCCCCCCCCCCCCCCCACCGTTTTTACTTTTTTTTTTTCCCGAAATTAAACGGCCACTCTTGAGTTCAAATTGTGTACCTTTTTTTCCAACCCGGTATACGTCACCCCCTTTTCACCTGCCACCAACAAAACACCTTTTCTTTTTTCCCCCTTTTAAAAGGAAAACCTTTTTCCCTTTCCTTTGGCTTCACTGCCGGTGACTTTGGGTTCCTTTCCTTTTTTGCTTTTTCGAAAATCACCCTCCTTTTTCTGCCACTACCTTTTCGGGACACGCCCCATTCCACCCTTCGTATAGGGTTTAACATCCCCCTTTTTTTTTTTGGTTTTGAAGCTGCTTAGACCCTGTTCCCTTTGAAGGAGGAGGGCCGGGCCGCTTTGGACCGAGGGGAGGTGGCCGTGCTCTTGGAGGGGCAATTTTTCCCCTTAAAGATCTTTTCCCCGTGGGGGCCCCCGTCAAGGATTGCTGTCTTTTTTCCCCAATGATGTGTTTATGGTTTAGACGCCCATAAGTGTTACCCCCCCCCTTTGCAAAGGGATAGTCACACCGTTTTTTCCCCTTTCACTTAGTTAAGGGTGTTCTTTTTTCTCCCCCTTTCCGGGGATTGGCTGGGTCCATTATTTTTATCCTAGGTTTGATAGAAGTCCACCGTTTTTCCGGGTCCGTCCCCAGTATTCTTGGGCCCCCATGGCTCCATGGGCGAAGAACCGGGCCTAGTTCTTTTTTCGGTGCCGGTGTCCTTTTTTCGTCTGTTACAGCGGGATTTTTTCAGGCGCTTGCAACTTTTTTTCTTTTTTCCATCCTTTTAGCCTGTTTCGGTGGAACCCAACACCCGTTTGTTTTCAGTTTTTCCCTGGGATTTATCCGTTTTTCCTTTTGGGAAAAAACTTTCCTTCTGACCCTCTTCCCCCCCTTCGGGGGATTAACCCTTTTTTGTGGGTTGGGGTTTTGTCCCCCCATTACTACACCCCCTTGTTTCTACTTCTCCCCCCCCCTCGTTTGGTCCCTTACGAAACTTGCCACACCCTCCCCCAAGTTTTCCTGAACCGGGACCGTTGTGCCTTTTTTTTTTAGGGAAAACTTATCCCTCCCCCTTCCTCCCCCCCCCTTTTTTTTTCTTTTCCAATGGTGTTGCCCCCCTTCCCCAAACTCTCAAAAAAAAGGGTACTTTTGAACCACTCTTCCGGGCAGCCTTTTGGGGTTTGCACCCCTGTTCCCCCTGATTCAAACTCCTCCCCAGGTGGCCCTCCGGGGGGTTTGGGTCCTTTTGTCTTTGCCCCAACCTCCAGTATTAACCGGGGCCCCTCCCCCCAAAACCTCTTTTCCAAGTAAAACATGGCTTCCCTTGGATGTAGAAAAACCACCTGTAACTCCCCCTTTCCTTTTTCTTTTGGGGGGGACCAGTCTTCCCCACACTTGTTGAAAACGTGTTGTCACTTTTCAGGGGGAGTTTTGGTACCGGGTAACTCCCCCTTAGGTCCCCAGTTCTCCGTCAGCAGGGTGTCCCTTTCGTGTCCTGTGCGTCCCGATAACCGCGTACCCCCGGTGGTTACCCTTTTTTCAAGGGCACCATGTACTTTTCCCCCAGGCCCCCCTTCTTTTTTTTTGGGATTCGGGATTGGTTCTTTTTCCGAGCCCCTTTGATTTTGCCCTTTGGTTCCCCACGTTCCCTTTTCCGTTCCTCTTTTTTACCGAGATACGAAACTCCCCCCCCCCCACCCCGCTCCCTGGCCGCTGGTTCCCCTTTTTTGGGGCAGGGGGGCCTTAGTTCCCCCTCCTTTCCTTTCCAACACCTCCAACCCGACAAGGCCCCCCCCTTTGAAGATGCTTGAACCCTTTTTTTTTTTCTGGATGGACGTCTTTTCACACAACCTTTTTCCCTTTTTTTCACTTCGTGAAAGGGACGGGCCGGGCCCTTTCCGCCACGGGCAAGGCCCCCATTCGTTTTGTACACTGCGGGGAAGCCCCCCCCCCCCCCGGCAGACAACTGGGGACCGTTCCCCCGCAAGCCGCTGTTTGGTTTTTTTGACATGTCCCAAGGCGAAAAACCAAAACAGGGCCCCTTGCCCTCCTCCTTTTCCCCCGGAGCAACGAGGGGGTTTCCCCCCCCCTTGGGAATACCTTCGATTTTTCCCTTTTTACCCTAATCTTTGCACGCAACGTCCAGTATGCTGGTTAAGAGGGCGGAACCCACGTTTGCTCTTCTTTTCGGGGGGAACTTGAAAAGCTCCTTTTGTGTTGCTCCTTGGCTCCCCCTTCCGACCTTTTCCGGGCGTTACCAAACCTTTTTTTTTTCCCCCCTTTTTGTCCCCAGGTCATTTCAAATCTCTTTTGCAACACCCTTTTCAATGGCCATTTTTTCCTTCTTCCCACGGGGACCCCTCCTTGATATTTTTTTATTGTTTTCCCCCCCCCCCACTTACGGGAATGGCTGCGACCTTCAAAGAGGGGGGGGTCCAGGGTTATTGCAAAAAAACCCCCACCCCCCCCCCCCCCCGGGCTTTTCCCATTTTTTTTTTTCCCGTGGTTTTTTCAATCCGGCGAAAAGTTCCGGTATTTTTTTTTTTCCCCCCCCAGATGGCCCCTATGATCACCCCCCACACTTTTCACCCTTGCAGAACAAAGCACGGGGGTTTTTTACAAGTTTTCCTGGGGGACGAAATCCCCTTTTCCACTTTCCTTCCCTCGTTCCACCGCCAAAAGGCTTCTTTTTCCAACTCGTCTTTCTTCTTTGCCTGGTTTCTTTTCCCCCCTTCCAAAACTTAAGGGGGACCCTCCCCCCTTGGCCAAAAAGTTCTGCATTTCCCCTTTTTTTTCCCTGTTCCTTGTGAAAAAAAGGGGACTTTTTCCTTTCCGAGTGCCCCCCGCTATCCCCCCCCACATTTCCTTTTCGTCTTTGGGTGGGAAGTTACGGCGTGACCTTCTTCTCCCTGGGAAAGCCGTTTTTTTCTTCCCCTTGCGGTTTTTATTCTCTTTTTTTTCCCCGCTCTGTTTTTTTGGAAGGGGGGGAAACCCCCCCCCCCTTTTTTTTCTCGTGGTCGGCCGGGGGTTTCCCTTTGCTTTTA
>Ga0179593_1342455_pt1 | contig 12277 bp, 12 predicted proteins | sample CZODoug2_1_08_16_FD_185931 | JGI IMG/M metagenome (GOLD analysis project Ga0179593, IMG submission 185931) | Vadose zone soil fungal communities from Angelo Coast Range Reserve, California, USA - CZODoug2_1_08_16fungal (PacBio error correction) | ecosystem: Environmental > Terrestrial > Soil >... | reverse complement strand
TTTTTCCTTGTCCATTTGTACCCATTGTGGTTGGATTTGCCTCTGACCTTTTTTCCCCCCAGTGGCCGATAGTAACACGTTGGCGACAACCTTTCCCCTTTATTAGTTTCGGCGTTTTGTTTTTTTTAGGTTCTCCTCCTCAGGTCACCTTTATCCCGGATCGTTCGCAACACTCGTCCCTCCCAGGGTCCGGCTGAACTGAATTGCAAAAGCTACCCAGTTTTGGGTCTGCCCCGTGCAACGGACACATTGTTTTCTCCCCCGAGTCCGTCACCGGCCTTTAAGAACCCAAGAGAGGACTGGGCTTTCCCCTTTAGGGTGCGTCTTGTCAACTTTTTCCAAACCCCGTTCTGCAGTTCTACTTCAACACCTGGTATTCCCCCCCCCTCCTTTGAACCTTTGTTCAACTCCTTTTTGCTCCCACCGTTCTTGGGGTCTAGTTTTTTTCTTTTTTTCGGCCAGCATCGGACATGTATGGACTGTTTTCTGTGATTCACTAGGTTTGTTGCACCCCCCGTTTTCCCCCTTTTGACCCCTCAAGTCCAGCTGATTCCCCCTTAATTTTCATCATCAGACATGCTTTTTTTGGTCACTGGGGTTGCGTTTTTCTGTGGCACCAGCATCGCTCCTTTGACCCCAGCTTTTCCCCCCCCTTTTAATCCCCCCACTGACTCCTTTCTCCTTTTTTGACGTACTTCTCATTCTCGACTTTCTTAGGACGTTCCTCTTTTGTTTTTCCGAGCGAACGAGGCCCAACAGGAGCAGTCATTCGTTTTTGTCTCTCCTTGCTTGTCTTGGCTGTTCATCCTCCTGGCCGATCTCCCATGCGGCGACCTTTTTCCGCGTGCCTGGTGTGCCCCCCCGATGGACTCCCGGTCCCCAAATTGACACTGCTGCTCTTTTTTCCCTTTTGAATGCGCGCCCCACCTCTTTCCCGGCCTGCGCTTCCCTGATCTTGCTCCAATGCACCGCCCACCCCCCCCCCCCCCCACCTCCCACAACCCCACCCCCCCCCCCCCCCCCCACACCAACAAACATCCACCCCCCCCCCCCCAAAAAAAAAAAACCCCCCCCCCCCCCCCCCCCCCCCCCCCACAACACCCCCCCACCCCCCACGTATTTCTCTAGGTTAGTATGTCGGGTATATCGCAGGTCTTATTGCCGCCTGGTGCTTCGTTTCAACGTTTGTTGTTTTGGTTAGTTCGCTTTTTGATCCGTTGCTTTTCACCTGCGGCGATGGCGTTTTGTTTTTTTTTTGTGCAAACTCACGTATCATCCTCAGGGACTGGTTTTTTCATTTGGTTGCCCGCATTCCCCGGGCCTGACTGCGGGCGCAATAGCCCATGCCTTTAGTCCCTTTTCGCTCTGTATGTCCTATGTCAGTGGCGAGCTTTTTGGCAGCCCCCGGCTTCCCTAGTCGCAAGTTTACCTAAAACTTCCGTCAATACCCCTTTTGTTTTGCTTTTGTCCGCGGCTTTTTCGGTGCAGTTTTCTGGCTTTTTCGCCTTATTCCCCTGGGACCCCCCCGTCCACACACCTTTTTGCATTCAATGCTTTCCCTTCCAGACAGGCCTGCCTTTCCCCAGTATACCCTTGGCTTAGGAACGTCTGTTTTCCGAGTGTCCCATTTCATCTTTTACCTAATTCGAGCGTCCGGACCCCTTTTTCCACGTGGTGTCTTGCCGTAGTTTTCCGGGCGCAACTCTCTTTATCTTTTCTGTCACCTACAGTGCAGTGCGCGGGCGCGTCCTTTTTTCTTTTAGACAGTTGCTTTTTTAATCTTCCGTCTTTTTCCTTTTTCCGTTTCCCAGTGGTTTGACCCATTCCCCTTTACGTGATTGCCCCTTTTTATGGAACCTTTTATACTCCGTCTTCTCCCGGCCCGAAGCACACTTTTGGGTTAGCTTTTCCCTTTGGCATGTCTTACATCTTGTTTGTGGAGGCTGGCCGATGTCACCCTTTTTCTGGTAACCTTCTCCCTTTTTTCATGCTTGGGTCCGGCCTTGCTTCATTTTTTGCGTGCTCCTCCTTGCACGGACCCCGCTTTACAAGGGTATCTCTGATCCCGTTCGTTTCAGTCATCTCTCTCTGGGTAACCTACTTTTTTTTCTTTTTTTTGTTCGATCTTCTGTATTTCACCTCTGCAGTACTGCCCCGGTTTCCCCACCCGCGGTATTGCATTCCTGATCCCCCTCCCCCCAACTAACGGTTGTCCCCCCTCCCCCCTCAGGCCCCGGCTTTGTTTCCCCCCCCAGGCCTGAAACTGGAGTTTGGTTCCCTATTGGCAGGTTTAACCCAGTCCTCTCTCGAGGTTGTCGCCCCCGACTGGGAACCCCCCGGCCTGCCTTTCACCCTGACCTGTTTTTTGTTTTGCAGCTGAAGCTTTCCTCCGCTGTTCAGGAACTTTTTTTCACGGACCTCCTTTTGTATGGCACCGTCTTCGTTGTGTGTAAGTGTCCGTCCCCCCGCACCACTCCCCCCCCCGTTGACATTGATCTCCTGTTTTCGACCTTAAGTTTTGAGTAAAAGCACCGCTCCCTATTTGGCGTTTTACGTGGCCTAGGTTTCTTCCACGCTGGTATTTTTTCCCCCGAATCGGTCCGATTCCCGTTTTCTCTTTTCCCTGTCTCTTAAAATTCCTCACTTGTTTTTTTTTTTGGGTGACCCCGATTCTGCTTTTGTGACTTTCGGTGAGGCGGTCTGTGACCCATCATGCCGGCCTTTTGACTTTTCTGACCGGGGATCATGTTTGTCCCTCCCCCCCCTTTGCTCCCCCGTAAACACGGCCCCCTCCGCTTGTGCCAGACAATCTTATTTTTTTTTATCCCACGTGTAGTTCGTACTTGTAGTCGATTGTGCCTCTTCCTTTCCCTGGAGGTCTCTCACTTTACCTCGCACTTCATCTCTCTAGATCTTGGCCTAGGGCGGACTGTTTCACAAATCTTTCTTGTGAAAGTTCCGTTCCTTTAGCCCCAATTCTGTTCGTTTTTCATACTGATCTGTATGCCTTAGGTTTGCACCTCTCATTCTGCCCACGTTGCGGTTCTCCTGCACACCCGGTTGCTTCTCCATTTCCTCCAACTGCGCCACCCCCCCCCGTTTTTTTTTTTAGTACCAGCAGGTTCTGGAAGCCCTCCTTGCGGCTCGCGCTACCCCCCACCCTTCCCCCACCGAGGCTTTTTTTTGGAATCCAAAACTTTTTAGAGTTTTCGGCCCTTTTTTCAATACCTTCGAACCCACCGCTTAGATCTCCATTGTTTATACCGTTAGCTCTGACCACACTGGGTGCCTTTGAATTACCTGGCGTTTTAGGGTCGTCCCCCCTCCCTCCCAACAGTTTGACCTTCGAAACCGGTTTTTTTAGTCCGAGTTTTTTCCCGATCCTGACTGTCGGTCCCCTGCCCGGAACCATAATTTGCAGGATAGCCCCCCCAAACGAGGACACTGGCTGAGGTTGGTTCTTTGGCGCTTATTCTTACGAGCCTCCCCACACGTCAAGACTTTTGACGAAAACAGGAGCCCTCCAACTTGCTTAATCGGTTCCTCCTGGACACTTAGAGGGGTTTTCTTTGCCGCCCTTCCCCTTGACGGGGGTTTTATAACATTCGCGCTGATGTTTCTCCCCACCGCCGCGCCATATCTACTTTCTCTCATGATTCCGCTTCTTCAATTTTTTGTTGTTTACATTCTTTGTTTTGGTGGCCTTTTAATTGGCTTATGGAGCCTTGGGCCCCTCTTTCCTCGCCAGATTGTACTTGGCCCCAGTTCCATCCTCCAGTGACTTTGTTCCGGCCCCCGAACCCCACGTTTTATCCCCCTGCGTACGTGGGACCTTATCGGTTCTGTCTCCTTTTTGACTATAGCCACCCTTGATGAGTGAAGGTGTGTTTTACCAATTACCCCCGCTTTGCCCACTCTTTTTTTCCACTTTGACCGAGCTTTTTGCAAGTTTCAGTTGTGCAATTTCCCCCATCGGTTTTTTGTTGTAACACTTTTTTCTTTTTCTTAGTCACTTTCATCTATTTAGGTTTGAATTCTTTTCCCCTTCTTGTTTCCTAAGTTTTGGCGACCTGTGTTTGTTTGTATTCCACTGTTTTTACGGAATACATACCCGCCCTTCACCCTTTCAGGAAATTTTCTCGCTTTTATGGCGTCTGTTCTTTTTGAGTCACCTTCTGCTGACTCCAAAATAAACACAATTTGTCTTACCTTCACATATTATTTTTTTTTTTTTCTCTCCCCCCCTTTTCTTTTTTTGTTGCGGGGTGATATTTGCAGGTCACATGACCCCATTTTGTGTTTCGTCTCCCTTATGAATCGTTGCGCCCGTTTTTCACCCTTCGAACACTCTGGCTACCATCTTCTTCCTCGTTGCGCTGTTCCTTAATCCCCCGGCAACCGTGATCGCTTTTTCTCCCCCCCCCTTCGTTTCATCTGTTGTTTGCTGGGTTCACGATGCACCACGTCCTTTTTACTCTCTCTTTTTTTTTTCCCGTTGGAACCAAGTTGTTTTTCAACGAGTGCACGCCCCTCAGTTTTAACCCCCAGTTTAGGGCCCTTTTTGTTCACAATCCTTTTTTATGCTTCCCACATCCGGTCCCAAAATGAGAGTTCTATAGCGTTTTTTTTTTCCCCCCCTTACTTTTTTTCTCCTTGTACTGACTCCTTTGGCTACCCCGGTTTGTTTTTTCGTCCCGCCATGTGCAGATTTTTTGGACGTAATCGCTCCCCTCCCCTTTCGAGACGCAACCCCGTCAATCGGGACCCCTTTTTCCCCCGTTTTTACGAGAAATGTAACTCCGGTCATTCTCGGAGGTCCGCGGATGATTTTGGTTCGCGTCGGGTTCAGAGCTCCCCGGCCGGTGGTGTGCTAACCCCCTTTTCCTGCCCCTTCGTTTTTCCCGATCCTCTCCGCGCCAAGTACCGCTTCTTACTTTGTTCCTTTTTGGGGACGTGTGTGTTTGGATGGACTTTTGCCCTAGTGAAACCCCGGAGTCCGTTCCGGTTTTTTTATCTTTTTTACTTTTAGGTATGTGCCTCGGCTTTTTTCCCCCTCCCTTAGTTTTTTTTTTTTCTTTATGATGGACTGTTGTTGGGAATTTCCCCCCCTCCAAGTAGAGGTGTTTTGGGTCCGGGACATGTCCCGTAAATTCTTGTGCCCAGAGCGATTTTTTTTTTCTACATCCTTTTAGTCAATGCAACGGGAACCTCGGAATTCCGTGTTTCTTTTTTAGAGTTTTTTTTTTCTCCCGCGGCTGCTTTTTTGGTATGAAGTGGACCCAGTTTTTGTGCGCTTTTTATGGCAGAGCCTTTTTGCTCACCCCCTTGTGTTCTCTGTTTTAACGAACTAATCCTATCAGGAGTTTTTAGTCTCGGTTTGCGTCTGTACTCATTTGTTTCTCTTCCTCCTACCCTTGAAGACCTTCTTTTTTTTTTGAATCTCGAGATGCTGGGGACCAGGATTCCTCCTGCCCGGCAAGCAGTTTTTGGCATCTCTCTCACTGTTAAACCTCTTGGGTATTCCCAACCCTTGTTTTTTTCCGGTTGCGGCCGTCCCGTTGTTTTTCGTGCTCCTGGGTGCTGCGCATGATCAAACTCTTTTTTAAACCCCCTCCCCCTCCCCCGAAATTTTTTCTGAGGTCCCCTTTTGACCCTCAGGAGTTTTTTGGACACAGCGAATTCGTTCCTTCGGTGTTCCTCGCATGGTCAGTACCGATTGCGTTGGTACCAATAACAGCTCCTCCTCGGATTTGCTCCCCCGGCCCATAGTGTTTTTTGACTTCCCCTTGTACCCCTTGAGAGGGGCGCTTTCCCGTTCTGAGTCCCCAATTTTGTTTTTGTAGGGCCTTTCCTGCGTTCCTCCTTCCCCCGAAGTGAACCTGTGCTCCCGTTCGTTGAATTTCCCTTCCTGAGTGGGAATTTTCTTTTTTTTAGTGCGACTTTCCGCCCAGTTCACCGGGGTGATTTCTGGCTCCCTGCTTCATCTTCTTTGTTGGTTTTCCGGCAGATTCCCTTCGGGGCCTGTTCCTGTCTTTTTTTTACACGAATTGGGCCTTCGGTGTCTTCCTGATTTGCTCTTATGCCCTGTGTTTGGATTACCCCGGTTCTTTTCTCCTCGTCAGGTTCATATTTCCCTTTCCCCCCCTCCCTTTTTTTTCGGGAGTTAACTCTCTTCTCTTCACCCTGAACGGCAAGACTCCCCGGTTTCACCTCTGTCCTTCCCCTTTCACGGGATCTACGGCCTACCCAAAGGTTCCCCTCCCCCCCTTTGTCCGCAGGGCCCAGTTTGCGTGGTTCCTTAACCGCGGGGCATCGTTAATGGTTCCTGCCCTGTCACCAGAGGCCCCCAGAATTAAGCATCGGACTTTGACAGACCGATTTCAAACCTGTATTTTTTCCACGGTTTTCTTTGGTTTTCCCCCCTCCGTTCCATGCGATTCAGGGGAAATGACCCCGACCCCCCTTTATTTGCCCCCGGGCTTTCAGTTTTTTAGGGACTCCTTAATTCGGTCAACTCCCCCCTTTTGTGTCAGATAGAATTAAGCAATCCTCGCAGTTTTGCCTCTCAATTTGTGTCAATCCTCTACGTGGATGGGGAGGTGCATCTTTATCCTCTGGTAGTTTTTACCCTGCTCGCAGCTCAGTTCAGATTTTTCCCTTTTTACCGTAGACTCCAACGTTTTGGAGACGAAATTGTTTGCAGGAGTGGTGCACTCGTTTCTTTTAATGCAAGGTTTTTTAGTGTTGTACGTTTTTTTAAGTTTTCCCCCTTTGAGACCTCCCACCTGGCTGTCCCTTTCCAACGCCGTCGTCTCCCCCCGCCCCCCTTTTATTAGTACATGATGGGAGTTTGGTTAAGTGCGCTTTTTGTGTTGACCTGCAGGTCGGCTTTTAGTTGCGTCCCGCATAATCTTTTTCCCCTCAGCTTTTCTACTCTAGTTAAGAGGTTTTCATGGCTCTGGTCCCGTTTGTGAGTTACCCAGCGCTCCCTTTGCCCGTACATGGGCCCTTCTACACTTTTTTTGCTCCACCCTCCCTTCTCTTTTTGACTTACTTTCGGACCACCCCTCGCATCTGTCCCAGTTGGCTGCTCAGTTCCCCCAGTCTTCCTACAATTTACCATGAGCCCCACCCCCTTTTCCCCGTCCCTGTGTCGCCCGCTTTCGATCGTAACTCCTGCCCCCCCCTCCCTTTTTTTATGACGGGAATTTTCTTTTCTTTTTGCCGTTAAGTGGTACACTCATGGGGCGACACTTTTTTGTGATTCTCTTGGCACGCGCCCCATTCCCACCCTGACCACCCCGCCCAGCTGGGTCTCATTCCCTGGGTTTTATTTCCTTTACAAGAAACCACCCCACCCGTTACCATCGGAAAAAAATTTTGGGATCCGTGGGAGGACTTTGTAACTGTCGGCCACTCGTTAGGTGGTTTAGCGGAAATTCACTGTTTCTCCTCATTTTTTTTACCCCAGTGTTATTCTTTACGTGGCCCTTCGTTCGTTTTCCGCTGGCCCGTCCTCATTCTGATGTCCGATTGTTCCTAACCCGGTTTGTTCCATTTCCTCTTCTCGGCCTCCTTGAGTTTGCAATTTCCTTTTCTTTCCCCGCGTTTTTCCCCCCCCAAGCGGGTGTATCCACCCCGTGGTCTCCTTTTGCTTGGTTTTCTACCTTCGCCTGGTCCCCTTCTATCTTTCTCCCCTTTTATTACCGGATTCCGGGTGCCTGTTGACTTGAATGTTGCCGATTTATTTTGTCGGTCATGCAGTGACCCTTTGATCGTATTTTGACGTCCTAATGAACTGGTTGCGTGTTCTCAAACCTCCCCCACCTGCCTTAAACCGGAGTGTTCCCTCTGACCTGATCCCTTTTCTGCTTTCGCCCCATTTGTCCACCCTTAGCGTTGTCCTTAGTTGTTATCCCCCCCACCCTCGTGCCCTGCCACCCTGGTTGCCGCTTCTTTGTCGTGCCAGGGTGTTTGACGGACCCCCTTTTGAACCACGTTTTCTTTTCTTTCTTTCCTGTCGACTCGTCGCTTTTTGCACTTTCCCGCCTTTTTTTCCCGTGATGCCTCCCTGTTTTTTTTTTTCCCGCCGCTTTTGTTGTCCTCCCTTGTGACGGAGTTTTGTATTCCATGTTGCCCCAACCTTAAACGCCTTTCATGGTTCGTCCCCCGCGGTTCTGGGTCTAAGCGGTTCCCTTTTTTTGTTCGTAACTAGAGGCCCTAAACTTTCCCCCCCACATTGGTTTTTTTGGGTGGGGGGAATTTCCCCCCCCATCTCTCTTTTCCTCATCTCCTGTTTTTTTTTTGTTGTTGATCTCTGTTTCTTTCACTCCCCCTTGGGTTGTTCGTAATCGACATATGGGCAATGGTGACCAAGTTCAATCACCCCTTCTGAGAATTCCTTTTCAGTTTTTCCTCCCTGAGATTTTCCCTTACGCACGTTTCTCCACCGCGCGTGTTCCCAAACTTGTTTTTTCCCCTCCCCTGTTTCGGGTTGCCAACCTCTTTCCACCCTGCTACGTCTCTAACCTGGCCATTAACGTTGCCCCAACGTTTCACACGATTTCCTTCCCTTCATTAAGCCCAAAGCGCTTTCAAACGTGGTTCATGTCCCCGCTTGGTTTTTCCAGCCGGCCCTTCGACGTTCTCCCTCAACCTGTTCCTACAACTCGGTGTCCTGATCTTCCTTTTGACCCCCCCCTTTGGGGGCCCCCCCGTGTTTTTTCTTTTTTGGCCTCCTTTCTTTTTGTTTGGACTTTTATCACCATCGGCTCCTTACCAACCGTGCCCATTTTTTAGGACCATTCAGTTCCTCTTTCGCCTGCCCTTTCATCCGTTTTTTTGCCGTCTTTTTAGAATTGCGGTTCGCGGCGGTTTTTTTCTAACGCCCCAGTGCGGCCTGTTTGATTTTTTCCCAGCTGCCTTTCATGCCTGGAAGTCCACAAAGACATCTAGCGAAGTCCCCCTACTAATGTGACGTAATGTTTTGTTGGACCTGTGATCTGTATTCCCCAGGTTTTTTCAAGACAGCCCCCAAAGGTCGGTAGTTCCTCGGTTATAGTGGGAAGGAGCTTTCCCTCGCCTATAGCGATTCTTCCCCCATCCCCCCTTCTTCTTTTTCGAGGTCTGGGGTTTTTGGCTTACCAGCACACCGACCCCCTCCCCCCGGTAGGTTTCGGTATTCTCGCACTCGTCCCGGGATTTTTTTTTATTGCGTTTTGTAGACTGTCCAACGTCCACCCTTCCCCCACACGAGATCTTTGCTTTTTTCTTTTTTTTGGTTTTTTTATGTCTGATCTTAGAGGTGCTGTCTTTAAGGTTACCCCAGGGCTCCTTTTCTATGGGCGAGGCGGTTTCATGCTCCCCCGCACGTTTTTTTGTTATTTGCGCACCCTTTAAGTATTTCCATACTATCATTCTTTTTTTTTCTTCCTCATGCCACTCCCTGGACCCGTCCTGCGTGCCGCTTTCCTGCCCATTTTGGATCGCATCGATCTGCTGTCTTGGCCTCTTTCAGTCCGACCGTTTCCCGCATGAAGGGGCTTCCCATTTCTCTCTCCCCCCTACCCCCTACCTACCCTTTTCCGTTCCCATTCCTGGTGTGCGTAAACTCCCGGCTTTTTCGGGTCCTCCCGTTTTTGCGGCGCATGTACAATCACTTTTGCCACTTCCCTTCCGCCCCTTCTTCCAGGGACCGTACCCTTCGTGTTGCCTGTCCAGTGCGTACTCTTGTTTCTTTTCTTGCCTGGACTGAGTGGCGCTACCCTTTCTTCTTCCGTGATTTTTTTGGGAACCTCACATCTGCTTTGAGTCTGGCCCGCTTTGCCCATTTCTTTTGATTTGCGTTCTTGACTCTTGGACGTGTGGATCGTCTAGATTACTTTTTTTGTCGACAGGGGCCGTGCTGACACGGACGGTCACAGTTGCCTTTTCCCTCATTTTGTGAACGTTATTGAATTCCAGGTTTTTTCTGGAACTTTTTTCAGTGAGACGCCGTTTTTCCCCCCCCTTGACCCGGGGTGTTAGCCCTTTACTTGCCCTTTTTTATACTTTTTCTGCATTTGTGTTTCCTTTCCTGGCCTCTTCCCCCATCCCGTTTTTTCCCCCTTGACCCTCCTGTGCTGCTATTTGGGGTGGGGCCTTTTAAGTTCCTTCCTTTCCGGAACTGTTGACCACGGGTCTTTCTGCGCCGTTCGTTAGTCAATTTTTTTCTTTTTCCTCTTTCCCTATCCACTGTTGGTTGTTGTCATTTTTTCTGATGCCCTCATTTCACCCCGATTTTTTTGCACCTTTTGTTACAGACCAGTCTTTTTTTTCCCCCTAGGTTAACCTGTTGTAATTAGACCAAATACTCCCTTTGACCGACCGAAGGCCACCCGGCCCTGTTTCCTTGGTTACCCACAGTCCGATTTAAGCAGATTTTGCATGCCTTGCAGATCCCCCTCCTTGGAGAGTTTTACCGACTGTCATTTTCCCAAAAGGGCGGTCCCCAGGTCTCTGCCACACGTTCTGTCGCAGCTGTCCTGGCACTTTCCAGAATTTGAAGTTACATGTCACTCCTTGGTGTCCCCCTTGACCCAGGTTTACCTTGCGGGACCCCCGCCGGAATGACTGCACGCCCCGTTTTATCTCAGCCAAACCCAACGGCGCAACTCCTGCCCAAAAGAAATGGGAGGACCCCTGTTTTGCCCATTTTTTGATTACTCTCTCCCAATTATTTTCCCCCTGTTCCCGTGAGACGGTGTTATTCTCATGTCCAATGCGGCCGCTGCACGATTATTTTCCTTGTTTTGGCTCGTTCCAGGTTCTGTACAACTCATGGCCATGGCTGTCGGCGTGCTTGCCCCGTTTCTTTTTTGACTTTGCACCGGTGTTTTTAACCTCGTCCCCTCCCCCCTGATTTTTTTTACAGCCCCCGTCTTTTTTATCCCTTTCCCCTGATTTTATTGCGGAGATAGATGTTTTTTTTCCTCCTTCACGGTTACGGCGTCGTCCATCGTCCAGAAGTTGCTAGCGATTTTTTTTTTTGAGGCCAGTTTGGTCGTCTAGTTTGCCAGTTGACTGCCATTTTTCCCGGGCTTTTTTGCCCCCCCATTCTTGTGGTTCTCCCAAGACTTGATTGCCAGGTCGTGGTTCCACCCCCCCCCCTTCCTTTAATTCCGCCGTCCTTTTTTATCAGCCATTGGGTTTTCGCCACTGAGTGAACTTCAGCCACAACTTTTGTAATTTCCGAATTTTGTTTACGACAGGTGCCTGCGGCTGACTGAAACACAAGAGCAGGGAAAACTTTAGGTTGAGCCGTTCCAACATTGTTTTGGCGACTCCCTGCGACCCCCCCTGGTCGCGAGTAGCAGTTCGCTGAAGTCCCCCGTTCAAAACCGACGGACCCACCCGCGGGTGTGGCGTTCCTGTGTCTTCCCCCGCCACCCCCCCATGGCCTATAAGAGACGATTATTTCGTTTCTGTCTCAATAGGAGGAAACTTGTCCTTGCCTCTCTTTTTCTTAGGTCCAACCGTTGGGTCTAATGCTCACCCGTTTTTTTGGGGCGCCTTCTGTCATAAATGATGCACTTCCTCTCCCCTAACACTTTTTTTCTAGACTTGATCTTACCCTTTTCTGACTTGTACTAGGGATTTTAGTGTCCTGCGTGGCTGGCATTCGGTTTTCCTTTTTCTAAGGCTTTTTTGCGGTCGCCCCCCGCCGCGTCAACCCCGCATCGCGATGATGTCTCCCTTTTCCCCCGGTGATAAGAGGATTTTACTTTGGTGCTGTTTTCAGCTTTTTTTTGGGGCGTCCTCGGCGTATTGTGATTACGATGTACTCAACTTGCACTATTTTTGCTTCCCGTTCAAAACCGTTGTAAGCTCCTTTCTTTTTTTCGATGAATATCCCGGTTTTTATTGGCGATTTTTTGACCTCGACCCTTCAGTGTCTTGTGGGCAAGCATAGTCCCCTTTCCCCCACTTTTTTTGGCGTCCCCCCAGAGCTTGTTCTGCATTCCGTTTCCTTTCCTCGTTTTTCCAACCCTTTTTCGTGCGGCGACCCTTATTCGTTTTTTTATTGATTGGTGTGGCATTGTTGGGCCCGCGCCATGTGGGGGGTTTGGGGGGGGGTTTTACTTCTTTTTTTGTCGCTTTGGTTTGATCCACTTTTCCTCTAGCCGGCCCCGCGCAAATACACGCAGGAGTTTTTCGCCGTCCCTTTTTAGGCAGCGGTACTCAACTACGATCCCCTATACACCTCCCACCCAACCTTTGGTTTCTTTTTTGACTCTTA
>Ga0179593_1584002_pt1 | contig 12278 bp, 9 predicted proteins | sample CZODoug2_1_08_16_FD_185931 | JGI IMG/M metagenome (GOLD analysis project Ga0179593, IMG submission 185931) | Vadose zone soil fungal communities from Angelo Coast Range Reserve, California, USA - CZODoug2_1_08_16fungal (PacBio error correction) | ecosystem: Environmental > Terrestrial > Soil >... | reverse complement strand
TTTAGACGTTCTTGGAACAATCTCACGCCTGGCCTCATACTAGACCTTTCGCACTCTCGCTTACCTCACGCCTCCGAGTCAGGTCCCCTTCCGGGCACTATGATGCTCGAGGCTTGTTTGTGAGAGTGTGCTTCCGTCCTTGGTCCCGCCGTTCTCACGCCCCTCCACGGCGATGATCTTTTTTTTTTTTTTCTAGCTTTCACGTCAGGCTCGTCTTAAGCTTCAGCAGTTTTTCCTCCAGCTCGCTTTCTCCGGACGCATCGAGACGCCGGCGTAGTGCCTCGTTCTTTCATTTTCCTTCAGTCTTAGGCTTACGTTTCCAGCGTTTCCTTCTTGCCCGGCTCTGACTTCAGATCCGTATCGTTGACGACGACATGGATCCTTTTCGCCTGTTCCCCTTTTTGGCTCTTCTCCTCAGAGGAAGTCCCGTTTTCTTTCTCAGGTGTGGCTTCCGCCCCGGCCTCTTCTCCTTCTTCACTGGAAGAGGCCCCCCCCCCCCCCCCCCCCCCCCCCTATCCCGCCCCGAAGATCGAGTGTCGAGAGCGCGCGGTTGCCGAATTTGATTTGCCTGCGATTCACTTCTATTCCTTTCATTTTCTCGAGCTTGTCGCAGCTTCTTCATGCCGCAAGATCCCTCCTCCGCCCACGTCCGAACTCTGCAACATCGAAGCGAAGAGGTTCTTTCTTTCAATCTTTTTGCCGGGCGTCGCTTCGCCCCCTTTTGAGCGCGACTTTTTTTTTCTCAACGTCGGCAGCCCTGGGCTCCCTTTCCCGCGATCTTTCGGTGGATCTTCTTGGTGCTCCCAGCCCTTTGCTTCGCTTTTGAACCGCATCGGAGTCTTTTCCCGCGGCTGCGTAGCGACGAGTAGCGCACAACGTCGGTTTGCCTCGCGCACGCTCGGCTCGTGCCTTTTTTTTTAGTCATCACATCGTATTGGCCTTCCTTCCGTCTCCGGTTGAGGTTTATGCCTCGTCTCGATCTGTGGTTCTAGCGCCGGAAGCTTCTCCCTCGCTCGCAGCTCTTTCGTACTTTTCGATCGCGACCCGCAGTTTTGTCGTATTATCTTCCGCGCGTGATCTTTTTACCCACATCACCAACCTACTCTTTTTCGTAAGCGAAAAGTTTGCTTAGACCTGGAGCGAGCTCTTCTGCGTCGGCGATTTTTTTAGTTTCAGAAAGCGAGCCTCGCCTTCCGTATCACGAAGACGGATTTTGCTCATCCTCGTGTTTAGCTTAATCGACTTCTGCTCCTCAGCCGACCGGGCTATTCGTGGTATCTGGCGATTCCTCTTTGCTCCATGAAGGTCTACTTTCCTCCCCTCTGCGCTGGTCTGCAGTCTGGCTTGCCGCGGACCAGTGGACCGAGTGTGCAGCTCGCGTTACTCCTTCTTTAGGCTAGTCCTTCCGATATCGGTGACTCCTCCTTTGTACCCCTTCCGATCTAGCGCCGGCTTAGTCTGGTCGTACTTTTTTTGCAATTCAAGTTTGCGGAGTTTTGTTGTTCTCTTCCCAAAGAGCGTACAAGCGCGGCGCCAGTCGCGTGACCGCGTCGCAGCCCTAGATTAGTTCTCCTTTGCCGGCCCCGCCCGGTCGGACTTCCTCGAGGCATTATAATGTGAGCATCTAGTCCCTCTCTTTACTTGGTAGGCCTTTCCCTGTTCCCTCCTAAATTTCAGTAGCTTTTTCCCTACCTCTACCGTTGCTCTTCCATAGTTCAGAAGTTGTTTTTTGATGTGTGTCAGTGGACGGTCCCTGCTTTTCGCTGCGTCTCGTGGCGGTCCCGCTTTTTTTTGCTATATTACGACAAGACGATCGGGTCGTTCATCACGGAAGTCGGGCGCGGACGATTCTTTTTTGGCGCTCAGGCGGGCTCTAGTTCTTGCGGGCCGAATTTGCTTGCTTTCACTTTCTTTCTATTCATAGACGGTCTTTTATCATCACACTACTACTCGAACCCGTTCGTTCCGCCGCCTTGCCTTCCACGATATTCGACACCCGATTCGCGAGATCGAATTGGGTCTCTCTCCGCTTTTCTTCCCGCGTTCTCTACGGTCGCGGAGCGACAGAGTCCGGCTCTCTACCACCACGAGTTTCCTTACCCCCCCATGTTCCCCTTTCAGGCTCTCTCCCATCCCACGTTCGTTCCCCCGGAGATTCTTTGATTTTTCGAGAAAGTCCGAGGCCTCCGCGATGCTCTTGTTTCCACATCAAAGCTGTTCTCCTAGTCGAGGGGCGGTGACGGTGTTCACACGCCTCTCCTGGTCTGGAGCGGAGACCGTCATAGCGTTCTTCCCCAGAACGGCGAAGTTCGAGGAGAAGATTGCTACCCGCAGAGTCTGCACTTCAGGAGAGCGGTTTTGCTACCCTTAGCGGCGGTTAACAGTTTGATTTCCCGGCTAACGCGGTGCTGTTCGCTGACGCGATTCGTCGATCCTTTAGAGTCTGCATTAATCTCTCTAGTAGTCAATCGAGACGGGCTTTTACCTCTTCGGGATAGAGAGCTGACCTTTCTTTTTTTCTTCGATCGCCGCGCCCCCTTCGCTTTGCGCCACATTAGCGCGCCCGCGGTGCCCCTGATCGCCGACCCCATGCGACGCCGTTTTCGTACGAGCGTTTTAGTTCCTCCTTACTTCCGTCAGGCATCAGTTTTGCTGCTCTTTTGCGCTCGAGCGGCACGCGGTTTCACTCCCTCTTAGCATACCTCTCCGGCTTTCCCGACTGTGCGAAGACCTCTATTGCCGAGCCGCCTAGTTCCGGCCTTTCCCTTGATGGCGGAGAACCGCTTTCTCCGCTTTCTGGTGACCGTCAGGTTAGTGGGCGGGGTTTCGGGGACTTCTGCGTCTGCGCCTCTTCCCCGGGATACGAATCTGTCGGTTGATCGCAAGGCAGGCTAGGTCAGTCTCAACCTCCGCCGTCCCTCTAGGGACGCTTTTTTTTTCTTTCGACCGGGCTTTCTTCTCGTAAGTTGTCCGACGCCGGGATGCGGCCCCCCTTCTTTTTTAGAAGGCAGTGAAACGTTTACAACTATCCATGTTTTTTCAACTTGGGTCCGTCGCGATACCTTTTTCCGGCCAGCATGTCGCACGTTTTCGTGCGCCGATGGTGTCGTCGATTTATTACATCCCAGAGGAGGTCCTTTCGTCTTCTCAGGCTCCAAGACTTTTGATCCCTCTGATGACTAGACTAAGTGAAGTCTTCCTTCGTAGGCTTTTCCTTTTTTCATCGGAAGGGATAGGTTTGGAGTTCGTTCTTGCGTTGATCTCTCAGAAACCACGCTAAGAGTCCAGTCCTCTCTCCCACTCCTCTCCTCGTAGTACTGCTGACCGTAGTGTCTGCGGGAGGACTTTTCTGTCGATCTCTTGTCGAAGTTTTACAGTGATGAGGATGACCTTTTGATTCTTTACCAGGTTCATGTGAGTTTATCCTTCCTAGTCTACAGCTGTTCTGAACGTTATTGGCGGACCTTCCGCTTAGTGAGCCTCGACGAGTTTCTCCTATTTTTCTTTCTGTGGATCTGTAGTCGCCTCCTGGCCCAGCTTTCTTTCCTTCCCTTATACCGGTCTCTTCGTTCCTTATCGCGCGGAGTACCGACGTTTCTTTGCCCCGAACGAAATCTTTTCTTGGTTTTCGCTCCCTTTACACCGCTCGCCCGCTGTGTTTCGCGCGTGCGGCCTGGTATCCACCACGCTTTTGATCTCATTCAGGCCGAAGGTGTTGAGACTTTAGATCTCTCCCAACTGACGTTTCGTATGTAAGGGCTTCTGCTCGCTCGGGCTGGCCCCTGGGGTCCGCAGGAGACAGGGTGTTCGCTGGTTCTCTGCTTTCCCGCTGCTCGATCGAAGGATAGAGCGCCGACCATTTTTTTTTAGCCCGAGGGTTGACTGGCAGTCTTCTTCTTCCCAGCGCCGACATGTTTTTTCCGTTTTCAGTCACGCTCTCGAAGGTATCTACTCCATTAGGTAAGATTTGACGGTCTTTATCCCGGCATCTCTCCTGATTTGTCACTTCGTTTTTGTTTATCGACGCTCGCCTTTCTTCTCCAGCTTCCCTTCGAACATGGCGGCGAGAGGACTTCTGTCCCGTGATCCGCGGGTGCCATTCGCGATTGCGACTACCTCCCCTTTCGGAAAGGTCACCGCGAGCGGGAGGTCTCTTTGATAATTAGGGATTCGTGAAAATGCGATCACGATACGATTCTGCCTCCCCCAGATGCCGCTTGCAAAAACCCCTTCCGGAAGTTACGGTCGATTTACTTTTTATCTTTACGGGTTTCCCTACATCGCTGCAGGAGTAGACGCGAGCAGTGCAGAATGCCCGGACTGTGTGTAACTGACCAGAGGTATGAGCAAACTCGTCGAGTCGGTGGCCTTCCATGGAGCGCGGGCCCTCTCTGAACGTAAAGTTCGTCGCTACAGTTTTTTTTATGCCATGGGGTCGTTGTCTAGGGGCACAAGTTGTTTGTTTTCCTCGTTCGTCGCTCGGCCCTTCTTGAGGAGTTGCTCCCGGTCGGCGTCGCGCCCTGATCTTTCCCTTGCGAATGTCGACTCCTTTGCGTCTCCTGCTTGGGTCGACTTTATCTATTCTCTTTTCATACTGTTGGCTGTTTTTTTTGAGTCAGTCGAATACTCTTCCTGCCGGCTCCTTGCGACGGCAGCTTTCTCTGCCGCGTCTCCGCGTTCTTCTCTATTATCCTTTCCCGTCTCGTCCCGTCTCAAGTAGATCTTTGTTTTTGACTCCGAAACAGGCATTTTCCGCAGACGACCCCCTCACACCGGGCATTTGGCAAGCTCTCTCTTTGGAAAGTTCTTTCCCCGCTCATTCCTCCCGATTCCGGGCGGGTCGTTCGCGCGGTCGGTGCTTTCTTCTGAATACGGTTTGTTAGGCCGTAAGCCTACATCAGAGCGATATGGAGACCCGATCGTTTCTCAGAGTGACGGTTTGATCCGTTGAGCCTTTTCCGCCTTACGTTGACGCGCTTGCGCCGCCGCAGTACGCAGTTTTTTCAGACTTCTCCCTCCCGTTAGTTGACATCGGGCAGCGCACGGGGGGACAATTATGTTTCTTTCAAGTCGCGTCGTGGTCGTTTTGACCGATCACACCCCATTTAGCGCGCCTTTTTCTCTCTTTTGTAGATTTAACCGGACTCTGCCTTCCCCAGAGGCTCGCCGACCGCCGCGGGCATGTGTAAAATCACATCCCTATTTTTAATCGAGTGACCTTCACGCGCCTGCTTTTTCACTTGTAGGCCTTCTGTTCCTCGTTCCCCTCCAACTGCGGTATGTCTGCGCGCTCTCGGCGGGTATTTCGAGATATTTCTTTCCCTTGGCCTACCGCTCTTCACGCCTTTCGACCGGAAACGTCCCAGCAGCTATTCGCGAGAATTTTCAAATTACATCTCTACTAGATGGTTGAGTCATATAGGTAGAGGTCCCCGTTGCCTTTATTGGATGTCTTTCATAGAGTGTTTCTTCTTCGCCCAGCAGGTCCCCTCGCTCCGCAGCCATCTCTCCAGATCTTGTCGGACCTCCTACTCCGATGCAGTATAAACATCTGGTAGCCGAGAATTGATCTCCCGGTTTGTTTGTATTTTGATTTCTCCCCTATCTGTACTTCTGCCCACATTCCTCCCCCTCCCGATACCTTCCATAGCAAGGGTTGTCTGCTGGACGCAGACCGACGACTATCTAGACCGCATGCGAGTTGCCTTCTTCCTTCTCCTGATATCTCGTACATTCACTTTTCGTTCTGCGTCCTCCTTAAAGCTTGTCGGGCTTACTGATTTTTAGTGGATTTTAAGCATGAAGTTCGTAACCTCTTTCTCATCCTCCCCTAAAATTAGCACTCTCTCCCTCCCCTCCTTTGTCAGAAGTAAGAGGAGCCCGGACTACTACCCGCGCCGGTTCTGACGGTACTGGATGGACGCGTGTGCGCTAGGCTTCCCACTCAGAGGAGACTAAATGTCCTCCCCCCACGGCGCTTTGACACACGTACTTTAGCGCGCATCTTCCTGTCCGTAGGCTCAGCGCGACGTCTTGCTCCCAGTAGGATCTTCCCTCGCATGTACCGTCGGCTCGATCGCTGGTTCTAGTGTGCTTATCAGTTAGCGGATACATTCCCCCTTGCTTTCCTTCTCAACCCGTTTGAAAAGGTGCCTTTGCAGACCTGCTTTCTTAATGCTTTCTACTCCCGTGGACGAAGAAGGTAGAGGTCGGTTTAGATTTACAGAGTTCATTTCCTTAAGTGAGTCGACTTGTTTTTGAAGGCTCCCCTTTTCGAGTGGCTGTTTTCTTCGGTCAGCCCTTGCCGCCGGTCTTGAGCTTTTTCGTTCGCTCCCGAGGGCGCTAGGTTGCGCTTTTCCCCGTTGCGATCACCGCTAAGCTGTCTCAGAGGTACTCGAGCTGATCTGGCGTCCTCCTCAGATCCTTACTGTTGCCTGCCCATACACGTTGAGAAGCCCACATCTGCAGATACAGCTGTCTAGAACTTTTATTCGGCCTCTTTCGCGCTGTTTCCTTTTTTTTTTTTTAGGAGATAGAACATTTTTCTCTTCCTCGACCACAACCCCGCTTTCGCCCGGTGGCCGCCCTCTCCGGCACCGCCCAAGCCCGTTGATGACTCAAGTCTTCCGGACGCCCCCCGTTGAGACGTCGCGATCGACAGCACATCGTCGAGATGCTCAGCCGCCTTCTCGCGCCGTCGGCTTTGCATTCAATCGATATCCTTCCGCCTTTCTTGAAGTCCCCCTTCTTCTGATGTGCACCTCTAAGAAGAGAGTCCTCTCCGAGATCTGAGCACTAGCGATTCTTATCCTGCCAGAGTTGCATCGACAGAGTTTCCAAATCTTCAGGTCCCCCGCCCCGTAGCCTGCAAAGCAGTAGAAGCAGGTCTCTTTTGACTCCGTAGACGACGAGCCCGTGCGTCTACCGATTTTTTTAGAATCTACGCAGAAGGCCCCCCCGGCCCCTATATCTCTCCTTCTCTACGGAGTAGAGCGCGAGGCCGGAGGCGACCATCCTATTGCGATCCGTTCCGTTCCAGTCGCCTGAACTCTCTTTTCTTCTTCCGGAGACGGGTACCCCGTGCTGCGCGCGATGCCCAGGGTTTTTCAAACCCTCGTTTTTGACTAGGTAATCCTTTCTGTCGCTCGCGTTTAGAGTCCCGGCCCTTTCGCCCGCGTCGAGACTTTTCCTCGATCCTCTTATCCGGCTAGCGGAGAGATTTTACACTTCAGAAACCTTAACGCCCCCTGGGTAGGACGGGTTGTTCCCTTTACCCATCCGCTCAGTCATTCGGAGAGATGCTTTGCTTCGTATTTAGCACCACTTTTTCCCTTAGCGCGTTTTCGTCGCCCGTCTGACGTTTTTACCCCGACGCGGCCTCGAGCATCCCTCTTTTTCTGTCGGCCCTTTCGCACCGGGGAGCTAGCTCCGGGGCAGTCTTCCTGCGCACGCGATCCTATCCGTGACGAAATCTTCGATCCCCGCCCCCCCGTATCTCTCTCTTTCCCTCTTTGTTGTTTGAATATTGCCCGTGTGGAATCGCCTTCTCATTTTTTTTAGTCGAGATGGCGCTACTCTTGCTCGAAGGCCTGGCAGACATCTGAGCCGTACGCAATCGATATCGAACGAGAGAGCGCTCTGTTTGGTCGTCCGCGGGGTTAGTTCTCTGGGGAAGAGCAGTTATCGGAGGGGGTGTGTGCTGAACGTCTTTCCGTCACGCTGTGCTTCCGTGTTTATAATCGCCGTTGACTTAGAAACTAGAGAAAGTTGATTTCTTAGAAGCTGTCCACTCGACTCATATGAAGATAACACGCGGAGCCCTTCCCCCGCTGACGAAGGCGGGTCTTGACTGGATATAGCCGCTTTCCGAATCTTGGGGCCCGTCCCGCGCGTTTCAGCTTTGCTTCTTATCTGCGCGAGATGCACCCCGCTTTTCACACTTGGCCCCTGCGCGGCTTCCCTTTTTGTTGAGCGCCACGTCTCGATATCTTTAGATTTTTGCTGGAATTTACGATGTTCTCTTCTTCCCAGCTTGTTCGCAAACTATGCTTTTGCCGTCGGTCGCTCGCGGTCTGATCCGACGGTGGCTCAACGGACTCCTTTTGTTCGCTTCCTGTCGGCCCCTCTATTAGTCCTCGAGGCTCTGCCTATTGGATGCCCACGTCTCTGACGCACGAGCTTGCTTATCCCGCACCCGTTGCGCGGGGCTCTGAGAGGACCACCCCCCCTCCCTGGTTTGTTTGTTTTGTTTGTTGTCTTTTCCTTCCGGGTTTGGTGGGTTTCGCTGGGTGTCCCTTTTTTCCTTTTTTCATATTGTTTCCATCGAGATTCTGTTCATCGCCCCTTTACCTAGTCAGGTTTTTTTTCGCTTTGTGCTCTCGGAGCTTCCTTTCTTCGCGTTTTTTGGAACGCTTTTGCGTCAGTTTCTCGGCTCGCAAATCATGAGTTCCCCCGCACAGGGATTGGCTAGTTCCGTTTCATTTACCTCCGAGAGTGGCCGCGACCTCGCCGCTTGCCTGACAAAGATCCCGCAGTCCTTTAAATTTGTGCTCGCCCCGACGCGCTTCGTCGGGGCGCGACGAGGCTAGATTAAGCGCTCCTCGCAGCGGGCGTTTTCGCGTGCGTTCTCGCGGTTTGGTTCGCGTGCGTGTCGCGGTTTTGCTCATCGACGCGGGAGTTCTAGACCCACTTGCGATTCAGTTTATCGCGTTTATGTGTCAGACCGTGCTGCTTCTATGCTCCCAACCCGTATCCCTTTGCCGGTCCCGATGTATCGTTTAGAGTTTGTTTTTTTGTCGTCTGTGGGGGGCCCTTTGTCTGAACTTTATGCTTGCTGAGTCGGCCCCCTCCCTAGTGTTCTCTACCTGCGCAGACGTTTCGTATGGCATCCGGGGTTAACTCAGTCTCTCGAAGTTTTCGCTCTTAACGAGCGCTTCGAGGGCTGGTCTTGTCGCATCGAGAGGCGACTTTTTGCCCCCAAACCAGCTTGGCGGCTTCAAGCGTCTCAGAGATCGAACGCGCACCGCATCCCCGCTACGGATCATGTGTTTTTCTTCTATTACGACATGACGTTAATCTAGCCGTCTTCAATCCTTCCAGCCTTTTAGTCGGAAACGGGTTGCGGTGTCGGCATTTCGCCCTTCCCGCGCTCTCGCGTCAGCTTTTCTTCTGTTTCTTCGCTGGGGGCACCCGCGCCTCCTGTTGCTCCCTTTTTTTTTCCGAGGCAGAGCGGGGTTATTTTTGATCTCGCCGTGTTTTTCAGTTCGTCGCATCGGCTTCAACCCCTTTCGCACCGCATACTCTTTCAGACGGCTGTTGACAGGGAGGCGGCTTTTCTTCTCCCACTGTTGGACGAGTTGAGTTCGTCTCGACGAGGGTGTTTTCTCATCATTACCGCAAGAGCGGTTCAGTTCTACGACACGGTCATTGATGAATTGATCCTAGAAAGAATGAGTCCCTGCGAACGCTGTCTCCCCGCTTCTCTTCCGAGGGGGGGACGGAACCGATGATTTTCGAGATGAGAGTCTTTTATGTGTTCTGCGGCAGTAGTAGCTCCTTCCCACAGTGGATTTAGACGATCTCGATAGGGGGCTGACGATGGGCCTATTGTTCCAGAGCTCTTCGTACGTACCTGCCAACCCTTGTCCCCGGCCACGCTATGATCGTCCGTGGCGAGCCTTCCGACCCTGACCTTTTCGGATTTTCTCTTTGACCTGGTCCCGTCCTCCCCTGCTTTTTCGATCCAAATGAAGTCTCTTGGAGGCACGTGTCCACTAGTCCGGCGTCGATTAGACTTTGGCCTGATTTTTCCCCCCTGCTCGCGGGGCTGGCGTTCTCGTCGTGGGATTCTTGTACCGGGCGCAGTGGTCGGCGTAGCGTCCTTGCTCGACAAGAGATCGATTTCTTTTTGAGATCGCGCATGATTCGAGTTTTCGGAGTCCTTCTTCTCTTTTTCCTCTTAGGCCCTGGTGGCGCTCGATTTGCCTGATTCCGACCATCTCAACCGAGCGTTCCTTTTTTTTTTGACCGAGGGGTACGCTTGCGTTGGACTAGTCTGTGGATTCCTCAGCCTCTCTTTTTGGTTTCCTGATCAGCCCTTTTCCAGCTCGCTCCCCTCTTCATCTTCCCCCATTCTTCTCCCGCCTCGGGACCGGGATCGAGGTCACCGTCCATTTCGCACGTCCCTACACTCCCCGGTGCGGCGACCGACTCTGTATTCTTCATCCCCTGAGCTTTTTCATCCCCTGTTACGACGATGCGCGCCTGACCTGAACGTAGCGCCCCTTTCGCGAGTAAGTTGGCTGCGTTCTTTTTTTACCACTATAGAATGATGCTGCTTTCTTTACGTGTTTTGAAGATAGTAGCAGATGCTCTCTTGCCGCACCTCTGTTTGCTTCCAACGCGGGGTTATTTTGATTGAGCGGGAGGTTCTCCCTGCGGCACTTCACTGTCGATCCTCTTGCGTTGCCGGTGCGGTCGTCTCCCGCAACCAACGGCGGCGCTTTATCTTTTCTTTTCTTTTATCCTCTTCGGGCGCGCCTACGTATTGTTTGTCATCGCCGATCAGACCCCAGGCCGAGACTGCGGTCCTCGGTCGAGCTCTGACGGATCCACTGTGGGAGAGAGTAGATCCGTTCTCTCGATTTGCGGCTCGACTTTATCAGATTATCATTTATCGCAGCGAAGGGCGACTAGGAATCTTGAAGTCGAGCTCTCGTAGTCCTGTTTTTCCTGAAGATTCCTGCTTCTTCTTCCTTCCGTCGACGACAGAAACCTGGCTGCTGCGGCAGATTCAAGTTTCTTTTTATTCCCTAAAGATCCCACTTTAGATCAAGAGGAAACTCTTTACCACGTCTAGACATGACCCGAATCGCCTCTGTCGGTTACAAGCGGAACTGTCAGACATGGAGTCGTCATTTATTGTAGACCCGCGCGCAGCCGGCTATCGCCGTTTCTTTTCTCTACGACTGTTGACTCTTTTGGATTTTTGTTGCTAAAGGCATTTTTTAGCTCCCTTACCCGGATGTTTTTTTTGCTTCTTATCACATCGGTCGCGTTACTTTTGTTCCACATGTGTCGGGAGGCGTAGACTTTAGGTTTTTCTCCTTCTCGTGCCCCTACGCGGATGGTACCTTGACCCGCGTTTGTCGTGATCTCGAGTCTTCTGACCCCGTTTGCCGCTCGATCCGCGCGATCGGCCCGTGTATTAAAAGGCCTAGCGGGGTTTTTTTTCTTGAGCTCTTTTTCAGCCCTTTCCTTTTCCGGCATCCTACGGGGGCGTCTTTTGAATCTTCCCTTTTCCAGTTAGGTTCCCGCATGCAGAGTCCTACTGATTTTCTCGTTCTTCATCGTTGTCTTCCTGAGATGTCTTTCCTCTCTTTCCCAGTTCAAATCGACCTTTAACGTCAGCCGGCAGCCATTTAGTTCAAGGCACCAGGACCATAGAGAAATTTCCTAGTTCTTTCTTCGTGACTACTCCCATCTTGTAGACTTCCAAACCGTACGAGAGTTGTTTTTCCGATATCCTAGCTTTTGTTTAGATCCAAGGCAGGTCGTTTACGGGGATAGTTTTCCCAGCGTTGATAAGCGCGAATTTTTTTCGCCAACCACTTGTATTAAATCATATCCCTCTAGTGAGACGGGGGGGGTCTAGTGCGATTTAGGACCCTATTCCCAGAACACTGCGCCTTCGTCCTATTTACAAGTCGGTTTTGGTTTTTTCTTTGAAGACTCCCTCCCCGCATCTAGTCTAGTCCTTGAGACACCATGTCCAGGGTCACCAATAGCCCCATTTGAGCCCGTGCTTCGTTAAGAAAGTTTGGCTTCCGGAATGCTCGTATGGAGATCTAAGCATTCCTTTTTCTTCGTCGCATCTACTCGTTCAATCCCTCCTACCTCGCCGCCGACCCGGCGTAAGCCCCTCTGATCGCCTCCCTTGCGTTCATTGAACGAAGGACCTGTTTTTGTTTGGTTCTAAGTTCTAGTGTTTTCTTGTGTTCCGCTAGCCGGACGAGGTACTCATGCTATCCCCGGACACTCCTGCTGAGACCTCGTGAAATCTGAGTAGATCGCTTTAAGACCGCGTATTTTGACCTCCTCTCTGGCCAAATCCAGCATCGGAGATATAGCCGTTTAGTTTGCGGCTGTACAGACTGATCGGATGTCCGTTCCCCCGCCTGTTCCGGGACTGGGTCGCCTTCAGCGTCATGTTTTTCGATCATTTTTGACGACGAATGGTCCCCGCTCAGCGGGTGCGAGTTCTACTCGCTAGTTGGAAA
>Ga0179593_1447476_pt1 | contig 12278 bp, 13 predicted proteins | sample CZODoug2_1_08_16_FD_185931 | JGI IMG/M metagenome (GOLD analysis project Ga0179593, IMG submission 185931) | Vadose zone soil fungal communities from Angelo Coast Range Reserve, California, USA - CZODoug2_1_08_16fungal (PacBio error correction) | ecosystem: Environmental > Terrestrial > Soil >... | reverse complement strand
TTCGTTTAATGTTTCTTGCGCCACAAGAGATGTATTTTGATGTTTCATCTGCCCATGCGTGTTTTTTTTTCTTGCCCTTCATAAATGGTCTTTAGCCAGATTGTAGTATGGCTGGGTTTGCGCGTAGAGGTCGTCCTTCAGAACCTGCTCGTCTACTTGCGGAACTTTTCATGCCCCGCAGAATGGCAGAATTTTTTTGAGTAAAGGCCAGGGGGGCTGCTCCCTAGGGGCCCTCTCGACCTCGCAGCGTGTTTTCCTTGGTGTCCCGCTCTCTTTGGACCTACCCCTCTTTCCTGGTTCATTACTTACGGGCTTTTCGACATGGACTGAAGTCTCACAGTTCCTTTTGCCGGCAATTCCAGATGAAACCTGCCCTGAGTTCGCCTCGACTGTCTCCTCTCAAGACCTTCCACATTCCTCTCTGGCATTTTTCCCAAAAGGGCGTCTTCTTTTATTCTCCTATTATTGGCTTGTCGCGGGCCAAGGATCGGTTGAACAAGATCATTCCCAACAATTTCTCATCCTGTTTGCTTTGCCTTAGTTTCTTTTTTGGTTAGCGCTAAGTGGGACTGCCCGTTGACTGTAGCCGGGGCGATTTCTCTTCACAGTGTTCTTCGGCGCGGACTGGGTCCACGTTCCGTTGGCCCGCAGAATTCAACTCCTTCTTGGTTAGGCTGTGAAATCTTCTTTTGCCGGTCGCTACCTCCTGACCCCCAGACCCCCCCTTCCGTATCCCTTTCGTACACTCCCTTCCCCGCACAACGAAGTCGCCCGATGCACGGTCTCTTCCTATTTTCCCGTAGTTTCCTCGCGAGGACTTTGCTCGGCCGATAGTGAGAATAACTGAACGCCTTCGTCCCCTCCCGTCTATTAAACTAGGAAGAATTTCCCGGGATTAAAGCATCAATAAGGTACTTATACCGCCCTCCCCGGTGTACCCCCCAGTTCGCATTTGATTGGGTTGTTTGGATCAGCTGTTCTGAAAGACCCCTCCTTTCACGGCCCTCTCTTTCCCGCCGCTTTTCTGTCGTCTGCTACAAATGGTTCGGCTGTTTTCTTTGTCGTTGATTTTCCTCCCCGATTTGGCGCCTTTTGCTATCGACTTTGATCCCTCCGACGCCCGGGAAGGACCCCTTTTCGTCTGTGCCCCAACGGCGCCTGCCCCGCCGCTTTGGCTCTCACGATGTCTGGCTCTTATTTCTTGCGCTGGCCCCAATCGCCAGTGTCTTCCCCTCGCGAATAACCTGAAGACATCCGGACTGTTTGGGGGAGCCTCCCGAGAGTACTGAGAGAGTGGGACCCCCCCACCTCCGAAGACCGTGTTGTGGTTGGGTTGAGAGGGGTGAGTACGCCGAGGTTTTAGTGAAAAAGCCTGTCGCTACGGTCGCCCTAGGGGAAGGTTCGCACTTTTATTTTCCCTGACCCTTGAGTCACGGCGTCTTTTGGGAGACACTCTCTCTGTATTGCGCCTTTAAGCCTGTAAGAGATCCCTCGACGCGGATGGGTGTGTCCTGGAGAAGGGGAAGCCATCGCGGTTTGTTTCTCGGCTCTGTCTTTCCTGAACGCATTCCTCATACCTTCAGAACCCACGCTTTAGTCCCATTTACCCCCCTCCCCGAACCTGACCCTCCTCCCCCAGTTTGGTTAATGCTCTTTTTCCCCTTCCTGCCGAGAATGTAAGCCGGTACAACGGAAGGGTGTTTTTTTTGGCCGCGGCGTGTTCCTTTTCGCGGGTCTTTTGCGGGGGGTGTCCCAGACCTCCACGCACGCTCGCTCCCGGTGCGGCAAAAGACTGTGGACAGTTATAAGGACAAATGCTGATATGCTATTTTTAGAGACAGGCGGTAGCGATTGCCTATCAGCCTCTTTGCTTTCAACGCGCTTGTGTAAAGTCCGCTTGAGCAGTGGCTTCCTTGTAGAGGGCATGTAAAAGTTTTCCCTCCTGTCCGGTTCCCCTTGTATCGTTGACTCTGTTACAGGATGCCTTCCTTCCGCTTCCACTTGGGGCTTGAGGTACCAAGAGACAGGGACTACCCCTAGTCAGTGGTTGATGGTGAAGTCCGACGGGGACGGCGACACCCTTTCCCAGCAGCCACTCTAAAATACGTTGTTCCTTAGAGGGAAAATGGACCTTTCTTTAGTTCAAGCGCCCATTTTCCCTGAGTAGACCAACCTTGAAAGCGACTCCACCGGCGTTTGCACGGTTTTTTTCCCCCCATTAACACAAGGAGCGCCACGCATGAGCTCAAGTCTTGAACTTCAGCGGAGGGTTGCGACTAGGCCCGTTACAGATATACGTGTTCCAGTATCTGAAATGCTTCACTCTGGCTAACCACTCTAACGAATATAGAGAAACTGTTGCCAGAGTCATCTCATCTCATTGGTCGTTTCTATAGGCGTTCTTAGAGCGTCTCCGTCGCTATTTTCCCTTTTCCCGAATTCGTGAAGGGAACCTTCTGGGGGCAAATTTGCATTCTTTGCCCCTCGTCCCTTTTCCCAGTCCTCGGACAAGGTGTTTCCGTCCGCTTTACCCCCGGACACTCTTTCTTCTTGAGCTCTAATTTCCTCCTTCACCGCGCCCCGCACGCGGCCTTCTGGTATTCTCCGGCTTGGCTCCTGATGCTGCCTTTCCGACTCCGTGACTCTAGTCTGACGGTCCCCGTCACCTCGCCCCCGAAAAGCCTGTCTTTCCAGACCTTTTGCTTAGCCTTCTCAGACAGCTTCTATTGTGCTTCGACCCAACGCAAAACTCCTCCGGTGTCAGTGGCCTGCGTCCAACCCGTGGCGAGGTTCGAAGTGTTAACAATCTCCCTTGGGTTCTAGTTGTGCTGTGTTTGAGGGGGTTGGCGAGAACTCAAGCTCCCAGAACCGGCCTCGAAAGCTTCGAAATTGAATCATTTTTTTTTGTGGTACTGGTGTTCAAGTCTTCGTTAACTAAGGATTTAGTGAGCCGAATAATCTGCACTTGTTACCCAGCGGGGTCCTCCCAGATTTCTTTGCCCGACAAGAGAAACCCTGACGACGCTTATGAGCGAGGCGTCAGTTGTTTTTCAACCTGCCTCCCTGATTTTACCCTCCGTTCCCCGTTTCGCACGGCAGTACATCTGTGACAAAGCAGCTTACCGGAGCATACTGCCCTGTGATCTTGTCGTACCCGTTTGCCACAGTGTTTAGCCATTGACTAATTCCAGACTGTCGTGCCAACCCGAGGACCGGGAAATGTTGTTGTACGTCCCACCTTCCTTCGGCCACAACTTTGTTGTTGGGTAAGAAGCTCATGATGCAGACTAGGTGAGTGGTGTGGTCCTTTCCTGCTTGGGGATCCCGGGGTGAAGTCATCGCCCGCGTTACGGCAACCAGGATTTATACTTTGTACACCCAGTCCCCCCCAAACCGGTTCCACCTTCCCTGAGTCGACGTCGAGGACTGGGATCCTTTTCGCGCGCCCGAACCTTCTGTCAGGAGCCCCTCCTGCTGGTGGACTGGGAGCGCCCAAAGACGGGTTCGGTTGTCTCAGTAAGGACGCCGTCCATTTTCCCGAAGTGATGAATCGGATCCGTTTGACAGCCACGTCACTGTGATCAGTATTGTTCGGTTGTTCAGTGCAGTGACTCAATTCGTCCCTCCCTATTTACACTTCTCTACTTTGTTGTGAGAGATCCAGCTGCGGTCAGGCCGGCTAAACGTCCTTACCGTATGTCCCCCTTTTCATCCGTGTCCCCGTATCTCTCCTTCATCCACTTCATTTTCCTGAGACCCCGGCCTTTGTGAGTCCGGTCCCCCCCCAGTCATTTGTCCGTACCTTCCTTTGGGAGGAAATAAAGCTCGTCTTTTCTTTTCTGTTCGGCCGTCGCCGATTTTTTGCAAGTTTTCGATTTTTTCAACCTCCCTCCCATGCGTTTCCATCTCTCATTGTCCTTGAGGGTGGTGGCTTCAAAAGACCCCACTTATCTCCTCAAAAAAGGAACGGACTAGGGTTTCGAAGCGTCATTTCTTGTCGTGTAACTTTATCTTGACTGGCCTTCGTCTCTTCCAAGATGTGCCACGATCTGTCAGGCGTTTCCCGCCCTTCCCGGATCTCCTTCATTCCCCCGCCGCTCGACGCCAGCTCTAGGAATTTAGCTGTCTTCTGTTCGTACCTTGCCTCCCCTTGCAGTATGTCCTCTGTTTTCCTTCGGCCACCCCTGGTGCAGAATTGTACCGCCGGTGGTCTCTGCCGCGTATCTTGCGGCTCCGATAACTCCCCCCCATTTTCCCCCCCCCCTTTAGGTCCAGCTCGCCCCGTGGCTTTTTTCAGGTGATGTTTTGAGGGGGACTTTCTGACCCTGCCCGAGGTTTGTTGTCTGTGTCCCTTCGATGACCCTTTCCCGGTTAGAAGGAGGTCCCCTCCTCTTTTGTTGCCGCGTATATTGGTTTTTCTTTTTTGCTCGACGTCTTTCGTTACTTCTTGTATTCGGCCTCTAATCCCCAAATTCCTTATTGGCTTCAGAGCGGTTTTCTCTTGACCTTGGCGTTTTCGGGGATCCATGTAGTCTGCACCTTTCTCCTAGAAGTAGCAGCGGGTTTGGCTTACTCTCGACGTCGCGTAGCGTCTTTCGGAAGACGCATGGTTTCCGAATCTTGCAGCGAGGGTTGGTTCAGGAAGCTGAAACGGCCCGACCGCTTATCTTCCCCCTCATTACTTGCTCTCTCTCCCCGCCCATCGCCCTCATGGATATTGTCCCCCACCTTCCTCTGTGTGAGCGTCAGTTTTGTTTTTAGTCCCTTTTCCAGGACGATTCTTGGTAAAGTCCCCCAAATTCTCGGGTCGGATGCTCTGCGTCTGTAATGTTAGCCGGATTTTTTTTCCGGACTTCGTTGATGATGTAGCCTGGTTCGCGGTGATGAAAGTTTGAGAGGAAGCAAAGGAAGCGGATGGGGGAAACACCCCCCCCCCACGCTACCCCCCGCCTCCCTCCTCCCCCCAACCCCACACCCACTGCCACTCCCCCAACACCCCGCGCCCCCCCCCACCAACCCCACAATTCTCCCTCACGCATCCTCCCCCCACCCACACACCCAACACAAACCCCCCCCCCCCCCCCCCCCCCCCCCCCCCCCCCCCTCGATTCACATTGTACTGTTGCTTGGCTGAAGCTGTTACGGTGAGACTTCAAAGGATTCCTGTCCCGGACCATCCGGAAGGATCATGCACTTTCACGTTCCCCCTATAAATGCACCCTTAGAGAAAGCTGCACGTCTGCTGCACAACTAATTTTAGCAAAGACCCGGTGCAGTGTCGCGGACGGGCGTCCTAACCGGAAGCCTGCGGAACGGCCCCCAGACTGAGCCCTACCACCCCCGCCTGCCCCTCTTCGAACATTGGTTATCTACTTTGGGTTGAAGGCCCGTGTTTCGCTTTTCTTGTTTCTTGGTCCTTCCTCTGGGCGTAAAAGAAAACGTCCCCGTGTGCCGTTTTTTTCCGCGCATTTTTAGCTCTGACACCCCATGTTTGGCCTGCGAGTGATGATGTAATGGATAAATCCCCCGAGGTTGCTCCTTGATAGTGCCGGCGTGCCTCCCGCCCTATTGTGAACCCCCTGCGTTATGCAGGTCCCACCCTCCCCGCCGCTTATCGATCCCCTTTGCTGTCGCTCGAAAGGCAGTTCTCGTTCGTCCCTCCCTTCGCCATGGATTAAGCCTGCCTGAAAAGAAGCGACGATGACGTCTTCTTGGCTCTGCCCCCAAGAGTAGTATCTCTCTCTTTTATCTCGAATTTGTTTGTTTTTCGCGTTGAGTCTCATAAGTTTTCCGGACTAACTGCAAGAAGTGGTCTTCCGGTCCTTTCCATGTTCTTATTCAAAAGATTTTCTACTTCCTTTCCACGAGGACCCCGCTATGCAAGGGAGGCTCCATGAACAGCCCGAGAGGAGTGTCTCTATATAAGAGAGGAGGCTTGGTAGCTCGACCGTTGACGACGTAGGGCACGGGGTGCCGTAAACTGAGCCCCCTTCTTCTGCGGACAGGGATCCCCTTCCAATAAACAGCAACCCCTCTCTTGACCAGGTAACATGGAACCTCTACTCTCCCCGACCCAAGTGTGGCGGATTCCCTTCGTCGCCGAGACTGACGGCCGCCTTAAGTGGCCCTCTTGCGTGTCCCTTTGGTTTTTCGCGGGCCTTTTCACAGATTCCCCCTCCCTTTCTCGGGTCCGAATTCTTGCGCGCTTGATAAGGCCATTTTATTCCGGGAGCTTCTCCGCCTGCGCGTCCTTTTTTTTTTTATTGCTCAGTTCTTTTCGGCTTCCTGGGCAAGTTTATTCGGTCGCGCAATGTCGTCGATGCTTATCTTGAAATTCAGGATTCAAAGCCTTGTGGCAGTATTTGCGCGTGGTTCTTCTTCTTTGTGTTACGTGGCTGGCAGTGTCTGGTTCGAAGATTACTGATCGGAAGTGGGCGGGTCGTTGGGCCGGAGACGGGCAAGCAGTTCCTGCTTTTTCCAACTTACAGAGGTTGACTTTTGGAATTTGATTGTTTTGCGTTTTGCCACCAGTCCCGCGCCCCCGTCGAAATCTCCTCTGGCCGGTTACGCCCGCGCGTCTGAGACATTTGAAATACCACAAGTCTGCGCCCCAAGTCACGTTCACCCCTCTCCCGCGTTCAATTTTTTTTTTTCCCTCCCTACTATTTTTTGTTACTGGTTAACGTCGGACCGCCCCTCTTTCTCTTGCTTACAGCTACCTCCCCATCAAGAGTTATTCTCCAGCCTTTTCGATTTGTGTTCTCTATTTTGGCTCGTCGAGGAAACGTGCTTTTCTACTTTCGCCCAGTGACATTATTTCCTTCTTCATTCGACCGTCTCTCGTCCTCCTTTCGTCACGGTGCGGCCTAGATTTTGTCCCACCCGTCCCCGTGCGGCTCGCCGTAGAAGGTTTAGCCATTTGGAATGAAAAGGCCGTTTGCCGGATGATCGACCCCAGGCGCATTCGGCGTCGATAATGCTTGTTCGGGTTATGAGTAAAGGGCGCCCCGCCCCCGCGATTACGTACGACGAGGCCGGAAAGCTTGGGAGGCATTCTCCACGTCAGTGTTAGCGTCAGGCTAAACGACAAGCGCGGCCAGGTGTTTTATCCCCGCCCCGAAAAGAGAACCCCATGGTCCCGAACCATGTTTATCCGTTGCTCCAACTACCTGGGGGCGATTGGATTGGGTTAGGGGAGCCTTGTTATCTCCCCGACTCGCCTGCTTCAAGAGTTCCCGGTTTTGAATTGCGGCCATGATGCAGAATGCATCTGTACCGCAGTGGGAAAGGAGTCTACAGACAGACGCTGCCCCTCCCTTATACCCCCTCTTATCCCCCTAGGCTAGGACTCGTTCTCGTAGGACGTGTAAAAGTTGAATACCCCGTTAAGGCGACCTTACTTAAGTGATCTCCCTCGTTTCAGCCTTTGCAGATAAGCCGTCTTTTTACCCAATTTCTCCAACTTTTTTTTTTTAGTCAAACATGATTTCTTAGTGTTACTTCAATTCTTTTTATTGTTCCTTTTTTGCAGCTTCCTATTTTTTCCCGTTGTGTTTGCTACCATTTTTTACCCCATCCTAAGATGCGGTAAATTCTTGCCCCCCCTCCGAGGAGTAGAGCGATTTTCAGTCGGATTCTGAGCGGTAACGAAACGCCACTGGATCTCCTCGCTCCCAGTGAGTCGAAACCGCAGTTGAGTGGTTTTTTAATGGGAATCTACATAACGAAGGGGGCAACGGTCCTCGCCTGGGTCCCTTACACGGATAGCGTCCTAACCCCGACTTGCAGCGTTTCATTTATTAGTTATTTTCGCTGGTAGTGGAAAGAAAAGTCCCTTAAATGGCAAATTTTTTTGGTTACTGTCGGGTGAGTTTCTGCAAAAGATATACAGTTCCTCGCAAGCGGTTTTTTTCTTTTTGAGATTTGCTTAATGCTGTCTTTCCGTGACCACAACCGTACTTCACGTTTATTGCCCATTGTCATGCAGTTCCCTTTATCATGACCAGTCTCAAGTTTCTAACTCAGATGAAGACTTCGTCACGCACGTCGTTTCTGCCCCTGTACAGTCAGATGTTCTTAATTGCCGATGTCCAGCTAGGCCCCTCCTCTTCTCCTACTCTGGAGCTCTCCTCAGGGTTGCCGGCCAATGGTGAGGTTTCTTTATGTCGCCCCCAGTCCCCGGGAGCTCCTTGCGAGAGGCCCCCTCACCCCCACAGAGGACCAGCCTTGACGTACCCACCTTTACGGCTTTTGTTTTTTTCAACAATTTTTTTTTGTAGTCAACCGTCGAACTTGCGGCCCTCTTCTCGTCTGCTCCCCCGCTGGATAGACTATCTTTGCCGGCGTTCTCTTTCCTTAAGTCTTTTCCTAGTCCAGCACTTTCCACTTCAGACTTCCCGCATTACCTCATAGATGTGTTTGTTCCCCCTTCCCTTTTACGAGAAGACGGGGACAGTTCGCGTCAGAGGCAGTTTCACTCCCGTTTGTAGGTTAACCCACACTGGTCAAACTCGTTTCGCATTCAGTCTGTTTTAGCTTGCAGCATGTCCCATCAAACCTCCCTCCTCAAAAAAGGGTGCTGTGGGTATCACCTCTAAAAATCGCCTTGGCGATTATTGATTGGGTAGTTTCTAGTCGTTCTTTGCCAATGAGTCTTATTCGTACAATAAGAAGTGTAGTTGTGATTTTCCCCTTAAATGATGGTGGCTTGAAGCCGAGTAGCGGAGCCGCCTGTTCGTTGGTCTTGGTAGCGCTCTTGCGTTCCCCTGCGCACACGTCTTCTTAGGTCGGTGCATAGCGCCTGGCCTGATGAAGGAGCGCACAGTCCGTCCGCAGGTTATGGTTCGGCTGAGGATTCTCTCGAGTCAGAAGGCCCTGGTAAGGGTTTTCAGACTCGACCTGCCCGAAACAGGCTTTATGGTCCTACGAAAGTTTTTGCCTCGGGGAATCTGCATTGAATGGGCGGAATCCAGTCAAGATGAAATTAGCGTTCCGACTCCCCCTCCTAAGTCTGAATAGAAAACCGCCTACATAGAATCCGGGATTTTTTGTCAAAAGCGGTGAATTGTTCGTACGATGGGTCGAATGAGATTGCGTTAGACTTTGGACGGCTCTGTCTGAGTTTCATCAACTTTTTCTTCAGATGGGGACTTTTGTTTGGGTTTTCCCCTCTGTTATGACTCGTTGTCCGGACCCCCTTCCCGTTGATGCGTCTGGTGGATACCGTCTGCGTTACGGACAAGAGGCTTCACTCGGGACGTTAACACTGTTCGGCAGCACCAGAAGCTGAAATGGGCCGCTTTTGAACGGGTAGGGGGAGCGTGTGTGACAGCTGCTTGCGTTTGTGCTCCCGTTCCCGTGAACCAATTCAGTTTAGATCAATGCGCCTGTCCGCCGCCAATTTCCATTAACGACCAAGCCTCCCCCTCACCCCGCTTCCCGATCTGCCCCCAGGCCTTCTCCAGTAAGCCCTGGGCAGGGCTATTCCCCTAGTCGGCAGAAATGCTGAATCAGGAGGACCTACGACTATGAGTCAACCTGATTGATCTACCGTGAGATCTTAAGACGAAGCCTAGGGGCCTTCTCATCGAGCCTGTTTTGGGGAGAGATTGTTATAGCTCAGTTTTTTCTTCTGGGGCCAAGAGCGGCTTTGAATACAAAGGAGTCCCGTGTCCACCGTGAATTGTCCCCGTACATGTGAAGGAGATGGCCCGTGGACTGTAGCCTTTTGTACACACCCAAGTCCGCCCCTTCTGGTTCGACTTTAGTTCCAGTGGAGTTTTCAATCATGCACGTGTCCGGCGAACTTGTCCCGCCAACCCCTGGGAAAGGATTTTGCACAGCCACCCGAGAGGAATGGTAAAACTGAGCCTCTGTCGCGGCAACAGCTGGTTCCCATTGAGCACAAGGACCGTGAGGGACCTTACGAGAATGTTTTGCCGAAAGGACTGTCGTCGTGCCCAGAGACAGACCTCATGAGCAAGTGGATGATGCCGTTCAGCCACTGGAAGATGCCCTAGGTCGTCGGGTTTATCGAAAATATTTAGTCTGATTCCTTTTTCCTCCTTATGCAGAACCACTGGTGTTTGTGTGGACGCGAGAATACGTCAATCCGGATTATTACGAAGACGGGTAGGTTTTAGGTGACTGTTTCAGACCTAGGGAGGGCGAACCGCTATTCCCAGGGTTTGCGGGGTTTTCGAGGCTCCACCCCTCCAAGAGACATGTCCCCCTAAGCCCCCCTCTGTTCTCTTATTCCGACCGTATTGTCCCAGACCCCCAGTCCGACTTCTTCGTGGGCCCTCCCCCCATCTACTTGGTTTGATTTCCCCCCCCTCTCTGCCAGCAGGAATATCACGCTCTCCCGTCGCCCACTTTTCTTCTTGCACGTTTTTTTCCCCCAGGAACATACAGCACGGAACGAACCACTTTGACTCCTTGCTGTCCCCGACGCATTTACCGAGTACAGGCCCCACAAAGGAACCGGGCCGCCGGGCACTGTTAGTGTAATAGAGGTCTCCCCACCTTCTGGACCCCACGATTGCCTTTAGCTCCGGCACACGGATAATGCAAAGACAATTTGAGTAAGAACTCTTTTTTCGGCCCCTGTTTCCTTGCCTCCACAAGGAACTCTACCATCAGATGTACGACCTTGTCTATGCCCCTCCCCCCCGCTAAAAATCTTTTTTTTGCTCTTTTTCCTTTTCCTCTTTTTTTTTTTGGAATGAATTAGGGCATCTGGACTCCCGCACGCCACCTGACGGCGCACGCAGTGTCTAAGCTACCCAGGGATTTTGTTTGAGACTCCTGTCCAGTTAGTCTTCCCTCTTACGATCTCGCATGTTCCTTATTGGCGGTTGATTTTACAAAGTAATTTGTTCTTCAGGTCTTAGGTATCTTGGCGTGAAGGCGTTTCAGGAGTTGACATCCTTTCATTCCTGCTTTCCGTTGTAAGGAGACACGTTCAGGCTTGGCTCCGATTTCATACCTCTCCACCTACATGTTCTTCGCTTGTCCACTTTCCGCTTATGCGTCCTCGGCAACTTTTCCCGCCCCCTCGCCCCCGTCGAACGACCCACTTCCCTAAGGTTTTTTTCAAAACTTACTTCTCCCCTCCTTCCGCTGATACCTTCCGTACCATGAGAGGAATTTTCTAGATGGTCCGCGACGAATGTTAACGTTCCTAAAGCAGTTTACATCTTTCACTTCCCCCCGAAAGGCAGCGCAACCTTTTGACAAGCTCCAGGCGGGCGTCTTTGTTCCGAGTATTTGAGGTATGGTACCTGATTTTTCTTGAAGTTCTTTTTTTCGCAGTAACTCATTCCCTTTTTCCATTCTTCTTAACCTCCTGTCTTTCCCCAATTTTCCGAGATGCCGTTCTCTCTGGAACAAGGTACCGTGCGCCCATGTGATGACCGGTGAGCCTTCCCTTCCCCTCCACGCCTTGCCTCCGCGCGTGGGGGATTTCCGGGCCTTTCTTCGCTTCTGCCTCTTCTCCGCAGTGCTCTCCTTCTCACGGATAACGCCTTTCTTTCGTCCCTGGCTAGGTCCCGAAATTCTCTTAGCCTCTAAGAAACGCATGAGTGAATATAGATCCAAACTAAAATCTCGGACGTTTGAGTATGAGAATTTTGTTCCAATCACCCCCATAAACTCTTCAAAAAGGGGAGAGTTTGAGAAGTTTCCCCTCTCCCCCCTTTTAGAGGTTTCTTGGGTCTTTTGATCCGCTAAATCCTTCCCCGTCCGTTTCCCTTCTTCTGGTGTCATAACCTTCCTGCTGGATTTCTTAGACACACTGATGCGATTTTCCCCCCCGTGTATCGCTTCCCTCTGGGCTTACCGCATCCCCCCTTCCCTCTCCCCCCTGGAGGTTCGATTGTTCATTCAATTTTTTTTTGATTTTTAGTAATTTTCCGCCTTCCATTCTTATCAGCAAGCTGTTCAGCTTTCTACAGGCCATTCGGTAGAAGTTTCCGAAAATTTCCCCCCCCTTTTTCACCCTTCTTGTCATCTTTCTGTTTTGCCTTTCCTCCAGCGATCATTTTGCTCTTTGAGATCCCGGTGAAAGCCAACTTCCCTCCCAGTCTCCCGCACATCGGAGTCTGACTCGCGGCTGGGTCCTTCTCTTCTTCCTCCGCATGTCTGGCTTTCGATGAAAATAATGGACTGATGAACGAATTTGGGAGTGGCTCATTTAATCTTCTGTTCGGCGGATGACTGACTTTTAGGCGTCTACAGTATGACACCTGGTCGGTGACGTCATGCGGCCGGGCCTGTCA
>Ga0179593_1445931_pt1 | contig 12278 bp, 9 predicted proteins | sample CZODoug2_1_08_16_FD_185931 | JGI IMG/M metagenome (GOLD analysis project Ga0179593, IMG submission 185931) | Vadose zone soil fungal communities from Angelo Coast Range Reserve, California, USA - CZODoug2_1_08_16fungal (PacBio error correction) | ecosystem: Environmental > Terrestrial > Soil >... | reverse complement strand
AGAAAGGGAGGCTTTTTTTCAGGCCGCCTTCTTCCACGTATCCTTCCCCTATTGAGATCGGATGCCGTCCAGGCGTGCAGATCCCTCTTTATTCTGGCTGTCCGGACCGTTCATTACAACGTTCGCTTTCTGCACGCAGTTCTGTTTTATGGCATCCCCGGGATATACTTTCCCCTCTTTTAGCCCTTTACACCTGAAGCGTGCTTTGGAGCTGCACATACCAACTCCCTTTCCGCTTTTTTAAACAACCTTTTCCGGCATCCTTTTCCATACCCCAACTTTCTCTGGAGTGGACTTTCGTCAGATATTCCCCACTGATGAACCCACTCATTCTTTGTGAAGAACTGCTGGTTCTTTTTTTTATGTCAGGGGTCTTTTTTTGAGACTCGTCCTTCCCCCAATGCGGCGCCCTCACCCGACTTAACATTCCACCGTCGTTTTTTGTCGGTTCGGGGGTGAAACTCCGCTCCCCTTCATTCCTTCACGCGGCGCAGAACAGTCTCCTTTGCTTTCTTTTGAAGTTCTTGTTTATGTTTCTACCTGGTTTATAATTTCCTGCCCTTTCCTTTCACCTATTTTTCTTTGTACCGGACAAAGCAGAAGACTCTCTCTCTGCTACCGTAACTTGCCACTCTGTCCGAGCTTTTTTCGGACCGCTTTCTTTCCTCCAATTCCCCCATCCGAGATTGATCTTCCGGCAGCCCAATTCCCGGTCCCTACCCCCCTTTTCCTATTCCCTCAGTGTTGCCAGATCAACTGGCCCCATGACCATGTTTCCCCTCTTTCCGCGCCTCCCATCCCTCCAAGAAAAGGAGATGCATCTTGACTTTTATTCCGCTCCAAGAATGCGCCCTCCCAGAAATCACCTCTCATCACACCTGCCCCTCCATCTAGTCCAGAAATTGCAGCAGCCTTTTTTTCCCCTCCTGGTGTGGTGAATGTTCGTCTTTCCCCTTCCAGTAAAACGTTGCACCAAGAAGTCACAGAAAAGACTACAACATCCTTCTCCTTTTCATTGATTGTCGCGGCCCTCGTTAGTTCGTTTAACTGCCGGCGTCACAACGTGTCCCCCCGTCGGTTACCTTCACCACCGGCCATTGCCCGGCCCCTGGCGTCTCTTCCTTTTCTCTTCGCCTTCGCCGTCGGTCCCTGCTCCCATTTTTGGGTACGCTGCGCATCAAGAGATATTCCACAGATATTCCTGTAGTTGGTTCCGTGTGGTCAAGCCTTGCAATTCCCGTTTTGGAAGTTCGTTCCGTTTCTGGGAGTGCCCACGCCTCGGTCCTCTTTTGCTTCTTTTACTTATGCACCCTTTTATGTCAGTGGTGTCGGCCGTTTTTTGGCCGTCTTTCCTTTTTTTCCGTCAAAAGACCGCCTTGACTCCTCCTGTTTCCCTTTCTCTCCTTGGTTGTTTGTCCCTTTGTTCAACGCTGAGGACGTCTTTTTCTTTCCGAATCCTTCTCCCTGTGAAGCGCGGTTGGCGGTGTGGGGCGTTCGTTGACCCTTGACCCAAAAAACCTTCTCCCGTCATCCCCCCTTTCCCCCTCGATCGTGGCTCCTCTGCGATTGTTTTTTATCCGCCCTCTTCTTCTCTTTTGTTGTCGAATTCCCTAACAATTTCTCCCTTCCGGGGAAAATCGTTTTTGGCATCTTTGTCCGTCTGCAAGCCCAGCCATTTTTCCCCCTGATGCTGGCCTTCTTTATTCAGGGTTACGACACCCCCCCTTCCCTCCTCCCTCCTTGTCGCCTGTTTCATCTACCACGGGGCGCGCAGGTGATGCTTTACGCTTGATTTTCCCTTCTCCCTGTACAGTTTCCACTCTCCAATCTGTGTTTTATGATGATGCGATGCCTAATCAAGGCGGTTTACCCTATTATCGGTTTCTTCCCTTCTATGAGCGATTCGGACCTCCAAGATGCCCCTCCGTACTTTCACAGCTGAATGCCCTTTTTGTTTGGAAACGAGTGCTGCCGAACTTTTCTCTCTCCGGCATATTTCTCTCCTCCTTCCGCTGCTGCCTCCCGATTGCTCCAGCCACCTAGATCCCTTAGTTCTTTTCAAGCGTTCTTGATAGGCCCCTCTTTTGGTTTTTCCAGTCATTTATAAGTCTCCTTATTCACCACACTTACCGGAGTCTCCTTTCTTTGCTGCGGACCCCCCGCTTCCTAGTTATAGCCAAAAGGGTGCCCCCCATAGTTCTCGCATCTGTTCCCCCGTGATTTTTCGGACACACGAAACATTTCATAGAGTCTGTAGGCGTTAAGACACCAAAGCTGCCACAATAGCTTTGACCTCCACACCCCACATCGTTTTTTCTAGTAAACTGGCCTTTTGTGTCATATCCACCCCGTCAGATTTTCTCTCCTTTCAATACGTTTATGGTCGAGGCCCTTGAGGACGCAGTTTCCTTTCTTTCGCTCTCCTGAGCCACGGCCGCAGAGCATTCCTTCAGGCGGTCATCGCCAAGCTTGATTCCAAGGCGTTTTCCTTCCATGAAGACGTTCGCGAGGTCTGTCCGACCTTACGCGTTCTCTGTCTGCAACAGTGTCCAATTTATCTATATGCGTCTCCACCCCCGTCCCTGGGTCCCCCCCCACCCGGTAGGCTTGGAAGCCACTAGTATTATTGGCGTTTCCCCTTCTGTTTGGGACCCGAGGCTCTTGAGATTCCTCTGGAGTCGTTCTATTTAGTGGCGGGTAGCCTGCCTTCCTTCGGTACAATGCATGCACTAACTCCCGGGGGTAGCTCACGAGTCCCCCTACTTTTTAACGTCCCCTCCTTATTTCCCGGTAGTGCGGCGGCATTGCCGACTCCCTTCCTTGCTTTGTGATCGGACTTATTCCACTGGGCGCATTCGTTTCTCCTTGGCCGGACACCCCCCCAAGTTTTCTCCTCTTTGGTGTCGGCCGACAGCCTGACCGTCCTTTTGTCGTCCCCTACGTTGAGATTTTTGACCCTTCCTTCCCTCAATCGCATCGCCGGCTATAAGACCGTCGACGATTTTTTTCGCTAGCTTCTTAGTACGGAGTTCTTCAAGAACGTGTATTAAAATATGAGTTCGCCTCCCCCTCTCAGTTTCCGCCCCCCTTACTCCCCTCCGTTGTGTTTTGTTGAGAGCCTCTTCCCTTCCCCTAAGTCTTCGCACCTCCTGTGGCTCACCAGTCTTGTCCTTCCGAGTTCGCGCAGCGATTTTTAACCATCATATTTCCGGAAGTGTTATTAGGAAGGGCTCCGTTGACGTCCTGATCTGTCCCCCGCTTTCTCGGAGGAGGACAAATTCTGTGCGACTGTCTAACTGTTTCCGAGTTCTTGTTATGTCCGGCATACCGCCGCCTCTTTGTTCCAATTCCGATCCCAAGTTTCTCTGAGCATCCCAAATGCCGCCTCTATTGACTTAAATTTGTGGAACCCGCTTTTTGTTGATTACTCTCCTTTTTCTCGCCCCAAGGTGATTAGTTTAATCGGAACCCTGTCCTCTCTGAGCTGCGTACGCCCCACACTTTAGCCCGATCGAACGGCTGCCGTCGATCTGCGCCGCTTTCCCCCCCGCCAGTGAACGCCCCATAATCATTGTTGCTCAGCCGTATTTTTGGTTTTAGAGTGTATGATTTTTTCGCCCTCTCCGTGGCAGACTTGGTTTTTTTCTCTTCATTCCCTCTTTCCTAATCTCGCTTGGAAATGCTGCTCTTCTAATTTCACGCCTTTAATTTTAAAGCGTTCCCCCGATAGAGTACGCGAAGCTCCTTCGTGGTCCTTTGAGTCGCCGTGAGTTCACGCTTGTCTGAATGGGTCGCTCCTGCGAGTTTCACGTAGAATCAGAGGTTGGCTTAACGACGTCTTCTTTTCGAGAGCAGCGCGTTTAGTGCATTCAGGTCACATATTGTTTCCTTCTTTTTTCTTTACACGCTTCAGCTTTTAGTATTCTTGTCTTTTTTTAGACCATTTGTGCCCGGTTTTATCTTTCGCACTTCTCCCCTCTTTTTACCCTTTTGGCGAAGCCTTTTGAGAGAGGTCTAGCCCTCCCCCTTTCTCCCCCTCGTCAGTTTTTCGGCACTTTGATGGATGCCAAGCCAGTGTGAGGTGCCGGTTCCGTCCTTTCGGAACATTTTTTTCTCTTCCGTCTTTTCGAGGGTGTCGTGCTCGCGGAGGACACGACAATTACTTTTCCTCCCGATTCTCTCGGGACTCCGGCGGCTTATCCTGGCAGCAGTCGGTTTCCCAAACCCGCATTGCTGCGCAGTATCCGTTCCTTTTTACTCTTCTGTTCTTTTCGGGGCCGCAGCCATAGGTCTGGTCCCCAAGCAGATCGTTTTCCGTTCCTTGCTGTGCGATTCCATCATCGTCACGCTCTAGTGGGAACTCCCCTTTTCCTCCGTTCAGCGGACAATCCGAGTAGGCTCCCTTGATATTCCCCGTCTTGATCACTTCGGATGGTTCGGCGCGTGTGTGTATGTAATAAATACTCGACTCATATGATCTCCACTCCTCTGGCTTCGCCAGGTGGCAATGACAAGCCTTCCCTGCTCTTTTGAGCTGGATGTTCGGGTTTTCCCCCTCTTACCCAAATCGCCGCGTTGGCTCTTAACTTAAAGCGTCAGAGAGAGCCCGATTTCTTTCTTTTTTCCCTCCGGCGGAGGTTTTCCCTTTCGACATTTTTCCCAACGCGAGTCTCTCCGATACTGCCGGAATTCTTCTTTCCCCCTCCGTTTCTTTTGCAACAAATTCCAATCTCTTCCCCTTTTCCTCCTACTTTGAATACCCCGTAGGCTAGGTCACTTCGGTCTTTGGGCGTCAGAGTATCTCTTTCCCTCCCTCTGCCACACTGAATAATTGCGTTTTTACCCCTTTTCTCCCAATCGACCCGTCTTCTTACCTGACAGTACCGATCGATTCCCATTCTTTGCTTCGTCAATCCTTCTCTTTTTTCTCGTCTCAGCTTGGAAGTGATCTATGTTTTGCAGACGTACCGTCCCTCCTTGACCGGGTTCTTCGTCGGTGAGAGCCACTTTAGCGCCAGTTTGCTCTTCCTTCCTTTTGACTGTACAGAATTTTCAGCTTTGCCCATTTCTTCCCTAGCCCCTACGCCTTTACCCCCCGTCCTCTTCCAACCAAGGAATATAATGTTGTAGCGTTTCTTTTTATTCGTGGTGTCCTTTTTCCGTTTAAGTGGAACATGCCCCCCCCTCGTGCCCCCTTTCTATTACACCCTTTCTGTTCGAATAGAGCTTGCGTGTGCGTTTGGTGTCCTCTTCTTTTAGCTTTGCGGGTGAAGCGACCTCTCGCGGCCTTTCCGGTCCTGGGCTTGGAGGATTTGAGTTATGTCGCGTGAAATCTCGACATTTGTCATTTTTTTCACGGAGATTCTTTTTTTCCCCTCAGGTCCTCAGAGGAGTGACTCTCATTGTCTTCTAACTCGCGATCCTTCTCCCTCTTGAGACGCGCGGTAAAGAGTGTCTTGTCTTTCTAAATAGGCCCTCGTCGCTCTCTCTTTCCAATCCAAGACATCGGTTATCACCGGCCAGTGCCTCCCTCCCTGTAGAAGTCATCTCGACGTACTCTCACAGTCATAAAATTAAGACGTGCGGCGCTTCCGTTTCTTCTTTTGTCGTTTCAAACCGGAGTTAAGACGACGGGCGGTTTGACTTTTCCGTCGTCCCTCCGTGATTTGACTTTCTCGCCACTATTGCCACTTGAGAACCCTAAAGTGCGTCCTCTTTCCCTCTTTTTTTTTCCCCCCACTCAGGTTTTCCTAGCTTTACTTCTGCCGCCTCAATACCGTACCTCTGGGCCTTCGATGATGGCATTATGGCCTTTTGATAAGCGGGTTTTTGTCCTGGGAGTTCCTCCCTCCTTTGAAGAGCCTTTTTGCGGAACGAGTGCTCCATGCTCAGGGATCCATCCCGCCCGGGGCCTACGCAAAAGTCCCCTTGTACGTTTCTTTTCTGTGTGAACAGCCAGAGATCAATGAGTGATTTTTCTCCGGAGGACGTCTCTTCACCGTAGAGTAGAGACTGGCGGAATATTCCGCTAAAGCCGGCCTTGAGAGACGTAGAGTTTTTCTCCGAAGCAAGGTGTTTTATTCGCTATATCAAGGCGTGAGGCCCCTGAAGTGCTTTGCTTCTGCTATCCCGAATTCTCGTAACCCTTTGCCCCTCGTCCCCATAGGACGCCCCCTCCGTTTATATATTTCCGTCGTTCCCCTCAAGTCTACTTTTGATCTGAATCGTTTTTCCTCCACTTAACGGACATTACCCTCTTTCCCGCCACTCCCTACTCTTTCTTTTGTTTTTGAAAACTCCCACGCAAGGCGCCACCTTTGTTGCAACCCCTTCCTTCCCTTTCGCAAACTCCCCCCAAACTTTTCCTTCTCTTGCGGCGGAGACTTTTCCTTGACCCCAAAAAAAACTTGCCTTGAACACACTCATTCTGGTGGTGTCCCTTCTGTGTGTATTCTTTCCCTTCTTGTGGTTTCCGGGTGGTCCTCGCGCGTCAATCTGGAATCCCCGCGGCCAAACCGCACCCGCCCTTCTTTCTTTTTCCTCTTTGGGTGAACTCCCCTTCACCGTCAAGGCAACCTTCTCAGCTTGATTTTTGCCAAGTCCTACATTTCTGCTTTTTTCCGTCTCTCTCCCCCCGGTTCTCACGTTCTATTCTCAACTTTGGCTTTTAACCCGATTTTTTGGATGGTGTCCAGCCATATCGCGGCCTCCACTCTTCCTACCGACACCGGCCCGCTTTTTCCCGATTTCGTTGATCACTGCCACTGGATAATTAGCGACTTAAGTTTTAATAAGTTTCGATTCCTCTGTTGCAAAAGAAACGGACCCCACACTGACAAAGTACCCCGCTTCGCTCCCCTCTACTCGCCGAAACGGCTCTTTTTGCGTTCAAGGCCGACATTCCGTCCCGTCCCCTGCACACGCTACAATCATTCCTCCCCACATCGGCCCCGTCAGACTTCTAGTCAAGACTCCTTAGCCCTGTTGTCTTTTTGTGGACATGTTCCGCTGAAAATTTTTTTTCCATCACAATTCCCAACCCACGAGACTCAAAGAAACGCTACACTATTCGTTCTCTTGAGCATTTTTTTTTCGGCACATCTTCTTTTTTTTTCCCTGATGGCCACCTATGCAGAGGTCTTTTCCATACACCACTTCGCGTGAAACTGACACTGGGAATATTTCTGATCTCGCCCCCCTCCCCTCCGTCGTGTCAGGAGAGGGCTCAAACAGGAGCGGGTAAGTGCGCCAGCATAGATCGGACACGCCGCCTCTTTTTTGCAGCTTTTCTTCCCTCTTCCCTGTACGGTTGGAGTCGATTAATTGAGGTTCCTTTTACAGGACAACGAAGTGGTTATAAGTTGATTTGCCTGGCCAGACCGCCTTCTAGTCCATTTCTTTGGACGGCGCAGCATGTCTTGCCAGTTTCCCTCTTTACTCCCAATACCGAATTGCCCACGCCCGGTATCTTCCCCTTTTTTCTTGTATCGCGGTCATGGTTCAACTTAAGGAGGTCCTGTTGGGAAGGACGCCCCGCGTCTTCTCAGGACGCGTGTGTGTTCTGTCCCTGAAATTTACAAAACCACTCCGCCTTTCGACAACCCCCTCCTCCCCCCTCTCGTGGTCTTACGCTGTGTGATGGTAGCCCTGCGTCTATCTTTCTTAGAGATTCACATGAACCATTCCGCAGCTCCAGCGGGGCATCTTCTTGTTTGAATGCCGGCGGATGTGCCCTCCTGCCGAGTTCCCAGAATGATGATGGACTCTATTTTTTTTCTTCAGACACACACTGAAGAATCCTTCGCCAGTAGTGTTCTGGCATCCATTAATGATTAAGGTTGGTGGGTGTTTCTTCTTTCTCTGCCTTAGTTGCTTCGTCCTTTTTTTTATTCCACTAGTTCTTTTACGATGATGGTCTCGTTTTTCATCTCAAGGCGGCTTTTTCCCTGGCCAACTCTTTGCGTTTATCACGGCCGCGAGCGAGTGCGGGGTCCCGACATGCTCCTACGCTCCCACCCTTCAGGGAGATCTGCGCAAGGCATGCGGTCCTTGCACAACGAGATGCTGCCGATTCTCCTTTTTTTTCGTACACCTCGGATCCCTTTTCGTTCGCTGAGTGCTGTCGACTTCTCTCCTCCCCAATCTGATTCCTTTTTTCGACAAGAGGGGTTGCCTGCTCTCGTTAACTCACCCCTTTGGGTTATCTCCCAATCGAAGTTGATCAAAAATTTCCTCTTCTTAAAACCTTTTTTTCTTTTCCCTCCGCTCACAAGAGGGGAGCCCCAGGGTGGACACCCTCGTATCTGCGCATGGGACCCGGCTTTTTTTTCTGTTTGTAAACCTCCCTCCTCCCGATTATGAGCGTGTTTCCCCCGCCAAGTCTTTCAAACCCCCCCACCCTTTGACCGAAATACTAAAATCTGTTTTTCTCGCGCAAATCTGAGAATTCTTTCATCCCCCAATTCGACCGGCTGCCGCGTTCCATCCTTCTGTAGCCGCAGCCGAGGCCTCCTTATTGAAACACCTTCGCATTCGCCCAGCCCCCGAGTGTATCTTCTTCCCGTACCAGGTCGTTGCAAACGCTTTTCATTTCCCACGGCCCCCGCGTTTTTAGTGAGTGTTTCCCGAGTTTCGCCTGCTTATTTTGATACTGTCGGGATGCCCCGCAGACCCAGTCTGCCCCGATAATTCGGTGCTATCAAACCCCCCTTTTTGACCCCAACCCCCCTTTCTCCCACGGTTGTGGATCAACGTCTTATTGTGTTAATTTTTTTCGTGAAAGCTTTGGGATGCTGAGCCTTTATGATTTCTATCTCTACTCTTTTCTTACGACTTTTCCATTGATCTTGCCCCCCCTCTTATGACCTCATCACCTGTTTTCAGATAACGGTTCTCTCTCTAATCCGATCGATTTCAATTTCCTTTATGATCGTTGCCCCTTTTGGCGGCGGCACTTAGACGCCGTCTGCCCTCTAATCTCCCCCCTTGCGCCCAGGCGTTGAGTATGCTCCTTCAACCCCTCTTCGAAAGCTTGAGGCTTCGCGTTTCTGACCCTTGTGCTCACGCTTGAGAGAACTCTTTCCTTTTTTTCCTGACCTTCCCATCTTCAAGCCGCTTCGCTCCAACCGGAGAATTTCTGTGTGCTCTGAACGACTGTCCCCTCTTTCCCGGGGTCTTCAAGAACTTGGTTTCTTCCCCAACTCTTATTGGCGTCGACCTTAGATACGCCCTTCATTCCTTGAGAGGGGCAGACCCATCTCCCGTGTTGTGTTTTTTTTTTCGGAGAGATGGCCGGCGTACTACTTTCTCCCTTCCCCTCGTGTTTCCCTCCCCTTACTTTAAGCACTCGTCGCGGTCTGAGCCGAAAACATTTTTTTTCTTATAAGCGTCCTTCCTTTTTATTTGTCAGTTCTGCTAAAGTACCTATCTTTCTCTTCTACCGCCAACATTGGAGGAGAAGCATCCTCAGTCTATCCGTTTTGTCATTCCATCCTTTAAGCGGGGTGTTTACTTCAGATCCACTTACTGTCTGGGGAAATCGCCTTCCTTCTGCCACCCCCTATCCATTACTTCTTGGTCCTTTGATTATCCTCCTTTATGTTCCCCGTTGATGTGTTCATATAGGTAACCCCCCCGGGGCAGCTTTCGCGCTTTTCGTTCTCCTCCGCGCCTCTTAGTTTTCCTGTTAAGTCATTCCCTCGCGACTCCTCCCCCCGAACGTGACCCGTCCCGAAGAGTTGTTCATCCACTCTCGTTTGGGTAAGGTTCGTTTGATGCTCGAAGTACCCTTATGGCAGGAATTGGTATTTTGCGCTCAGTCCGCGGACCATCTTGCCTATCAGATCGTTCCACGTAGTCTCAGCCAGAAACTATTTTCCCTTCAATTCCTTTGCCTTGATCGCCCTTCCCCTCTAAGATCGACTGTCCCCCGGGTATTGTGTATTCGCGGTCTGTCCCATTGCGGCTCTTCTGGTCTCCATCTGCTTTGGGTCTGTAATCTCCGTCGACGGTTTATGGATTCCACCGTACGTCCTTTCTTTCTCAGACTATGTTTTTTTTCGGATCATTCTTGCCCCCTCTTTTAGGTGGGCTCCCCGATAGACCCTCTCCTGTCGTTGTTACCGAGACACCATCTGTTGTCAAGTTTTCGTCGACCGGTTGGTACCCTTTTGTCGAATCCCTCTTTGTTCTCCCTTTCTAGACCGATGTAATATCTTCCAAGGGTGTTGCATCATCATTGTGAATTTCTCCCCCCATTTTCCAGTGTGATGCGGCGCGTTCTCCACTGTCTTTCGGCCCCAATACTACAGGTAGGTGTCGGGTCGCCTCTTTGGCCCGAACTCCTTTCCGACACCTAGCAGTTTCTTTTTTTTTCTTTTTCTCTTTGGACTCTCTGGCGATTCGGCCCGCCTCTCGTTTGCCCTCCTTTAGGGGCCATCGAATCTTTCTGGTAGCGGAGGTGTCGTTTTCCGTCACTCATCGCTCTCCGTGACTTTTTAATACTCCCTTTTTTTCCGTTTGACTATGCGACCACGTAACAGTTCTAGTGGTCACCTTCCCTTTCTCCTTCCTAGGTAAAGTTATCCCCGCTTCTGCTCCATATCGATTTGTTTCGGCTAGTCGTAGGTTTAGAGTTGTGGGTTCGGAACACTCCCTGATTCCGTCCTCTTCGTTTCCACTTTTCTTTTTTTGCCAGCGTTCCGTCCACTTCTAAAGATTTGCGTTCTTTTTCGGCTTCGCAATTCTTGGGAAATCTCGACACCCCCCCAAGCCCCTTGGTTGCGCCACAAGCTCGTGTTCCTATGCCTTTGCTTTGTCCCGGCGGGGGTTTTTCAGTGTCAGAAATCCCCGCGGCCCCCGGCGCCCGCTGCTGTGTACTTATCCTACGTCTCTTGACTTGCACCATTGACACCTCGATCCAGTCCTCGCAAGGGCCCTCTTATGCAGTTCATCGTTTTTTGTGTTCATCGACCCTTTGGGCATATACCTTTCCCTTGCCCCAACCTTCCCTCTTGCGTTCGTCCCCCTGCGGCCGACCCTATTCACACGAGTTTGACCCTCATTTCCGCAGGACTCGACTTCCACCCTTCCCTTTGACCCCTAGTCCTCTTTCGCGTCCTCCGGGAGCTAGTCCCGCTTGTGAAGATTCTTTGACTCTTCCCCCCCCCGCTCTTCTTTTACTCCAAGTAGTAGGTCGTATTCCCCTTTATCTCCATTGGCGTTTTTCCCTCCTTAATGTGGTTAGTCCGACTCGCATCTGTTTTCCGAGGTCCCGTAACTCTTTTTTTCTCACCCACGTCTCCATCACGAATCATGTTTTAGGTATTGTGATCTTTTGGGTCTTTGCTTGACTGGTTAAGCGTAACCATTCCAACCCTCGCAACCGGTTTAAGTCACCCAATCTGGACTTTTTTTCTTTTCCCTAGGGGCGATGTCTTTAGCGTTGCTGTGACGCTTTTTGCATTCTCTGGTATAGTAATTCCCTTTTCCTCTATCTTTTGTGAGATTCGGTCTTGCGACCCGGTTGGTTTTCAACTCCTTTGACTTGCTTTTTGGGCTCCTTTTTGAATGCTGTTAATTTTGTTCCTCTCTCCTTAGGTCCGTCCTGTCGGTGCCTCCTCTGCCTTTTGTTATTTCTTCCCTCTTTACTCCGTTGGAAAGAGTTCCGGGAGTTATCCCTTTTTTCTGCACGTGTCGATCCTCTCCTGCCCCCCTTCCATCAAATCGATTCCCCGCCAGTGCAATACGCCCTTCTCCAGTACCCTGTTTAGAATTAAATGCTGGCAATCCTGACTTACGACGTTGCTTTCCATGTTCTTTTCCCCCTTTTTTCCGTTTTTTTTTTCACACCGTTTTTACTCCTCCTGGCGGTTTTTTGTGCCGAGTTGCCGATCCGCCTGTTTTCTTCGATCCCCGAAATTTACCCGGAATATCGCCCCCTCCCCGTGGCTTCCAGAATGAGTTGTTCAATCGTTTTACATAGATTTCTAGAAGACCCGCTACTCTTTTGGGTTTTTGTTTGGTTTGCGTTGTGGCCGTACTGGTGTTTGGAGCTGGGTGGCGCAGTGTTTTTTGTCTTTTCCCCAAACCCATCTGTTCAGTCTTGTTCAATTGCTGCACGCGTTATTTATCCGGACTTTACATCACCGTTTTTTTTCGCAAAAGTGATGTCGGAATCTTCCATGCCTACCCCCTTGTACTTTTGTCTCGTCTCGTTCTTGCTCTTCCCTATCTTTACTGCTTGTTTCCCCTCCTCTCCGTCAATCCCTGTCCCCTTG
>Ga0179593_1387361_pt1 | contig 12278 bp, 14 predicted proteins | sample CZODoug2_1_08_16_FD_185931 | JGI IMG/M metagenome (GOLD analysis project Ga0179593, IMG submission 185931) | Vadose zone soil fungal communities from Angelo Coast Range Reserve, California, USA - CZODoug2_1_08_16fungal (PacBio error correction) | ecosystem: Environmental > Terrestrial > Soil >... | reverse complement strand
TTCTTTTTCCTTGAACCGAGGCACGTTCATATGCTTTCTCCGGGTTTTTGCTTCAGACTTCCCCTTGATTCACATGAGGGGGACACCTCGGATCTCCGAACTCCCTTAGGGTATTCACTCGGGTCCTCGGGCTTGGTCTTCCAATTGATCAGATAGAGTTTCTGTGGGATCTGGTTCTTGTTCCCTTTCCACATTATCACCATTCGGGAGAGCACCTTCCACGTTTGCCTATTCACTGGTTTTCCGTACCCCGTCTTAAGGCTCTTCCTTGCCGCGATAAACTCAGGCTTCGTTTAATTCCGTGCCCCCCACTGAGAAGTTTCTTTCCCCCTTGCAACGATTTGCAGCCCTGAAGGTATTACTCTTTCCCCCCCCCCCGCTCCTTTTCTTTTGCGGTTTCTTCTGCTGCGGCAGTACGAAATGTATCTTTGTTTGGCATCGATAGGCTTTAATGGGCCTGCGAGCCCTAACCATCCCTGTACTACGCGCCTTGACTGGTATTCTTTCCTTCCTTGATAATCGTTATCATCAGATAAAAGCAACGTTTCCTGCGTTGAGATGCCCGCCCCGGCTTTTCTCCCCCGCCTTTTTCCCTCCCTCCTCCCCATACACCGCCACCCCACATTTTTCCTTTTTTCCCCGCTCTTTCGCTAACTTAGATCTCGAGTGTTCCCCCCCGCTGCGAACACCATGTTCGGACTGGACCGATAACCTTCGTACCTGCCTAGTCGCGCGATCCCGCGAACTTCGCTTCCTTACCCTTTCTGGTACCCGATCTTGCGCCGCCCCTTCGACGTCGGGGCCTGTTCCCCCCTTTATACGTCCCCCCCTTTTTCCTGATCTGTGAGGAACTCCTGTTGCTGCACTCGCGGGACTATCTCTTTTTTTCATCGCATATGGATGGTGTGGAAATCTGTGCATACTTTCCGTACGTTTTTTCCCGGCGGAGTTTTCCTTTCCTTTCCACAACATATCCCACCACTCTATTCACTCCGTTGAGTCGATCACGCTTTCTCTAACCCCCACTGTTGTTCGCGGATTGTTCTTTCCGCCGGAAACTGTCATTGGAACCTCCTTCACGGCTCATGAGTGCGTCTGCTCTTTCAACCTTCGTCGCGAGAATATCAGTTAGAGCTTTGTCCCAAGGCCCGGCCCTTCTCATCCCAGAATTGTCGGACGGTTTTTCTGGGAGGGTTTTCGTCATTCCTACATTCTGTCCACTTTCATGTTGTCGTTTTAGCGACGGCAACCTGACAGTGGACTCCTCTTGTCCCGCCCGGACCCGGACTTTGCAAGCTGTTATAGAACCTCTCGTCTTCTGATCCCGCTGGTTTAACGACCTTCATCTTACTCAGCACTTTTTTTCTTCTCGAAGCCTATCCATTCTCATCACCTTTCAATAAGCCTGATCTCGAAGCCCAAAATAAGATGGCAGTTCTTGTCCCCCCCCACGCCTTTTTCCCTGTTGTTCTCCTCCCATTTCTGGCTCCAGAAACACATGGATCCACTTAACAACTGCGACAGTTGCTCCCCCCTCGGACTATCTAACTAGGACCGTCTGCCACCCCTTCCAGTAAAAACCTGGCTCCTCCTTGCTTCCACTTCTTGGTCTTTTTTAATCGGATCAGCCGCCTGCCCCTCCAGAATTCCCCCCCCACGGCTGAGCCAAGAGTCTTAAGTGCTACCGACTTCCCCCAAGTTCCGCGAGTTTCTTGCGCGAGCTAAGCACCTACGAGAAGAAGAGCCTCTGCTGCTATCCGCTCTCCACCCCCACATCTCGGCCTTGGACGTCCCTCCCCCTCAATCCCCCTCCCCCAGGTCACGAAGCCAAATCCGCAGTGCCTTCTCTTTTCGTCCAATAAGATTCGTTCGGGATCGTCCGGCTTCCCTTCAATGTTTTTTTGTAGGATACCAATGCTTAATTGGCTGCAACCCCAATCTGAGACTGCTTTTTCTATCTCGTGTCCGAAGTGATTCTCTTCCCCAACCCTAGTTGCCTTGAGTTTTTTTTATGACGTCCTTTCCTGTGCAATAGACTCACAAAGCAGGGGTCGGCTTAGTGAGGAATTGACGTACTCCTTCTTGCCACCTCCCCTACCAAAGTAGTCCTGTTCTTTGATCGCCCATAGCCCTTCCCTCCCTCTCACCCCAATGCCCCCGTTTGAGCTTCCTCCCTTCCGCCCGTTCCGGCCTCCGCACTCCTTTCCCACCCCCCCCATTACTGAGCAAAGCACAAGGAATTGAAAACCTCCTCTGTTTCCTTTCCCGTGTTAGATGAGGTTTCCCCCCATGTTCGTTTCTTTTCTTTTTCCCAGCGACTTGTTTCTAACAAGAGCCTCCAGGGCAATGGCTTTTTCATGCCTGATTTTTACCTGGGGCCTGTAGCGTTTGGTGTTGCGCTGTATTGACAGCGAATTCGTCTCCCCCTCTTGGCCAGAGATACCGGTTTGCCGGTCATTAGAGTATTAAAACCCTCTCCCTTTGTTTGCATCCCCCCTGACGCTTTTTGTGTTCTTATTTCACACGCCCTTTTCTGAGGTAAAGGACGCTCACCCACGAGGGCTCGATTTTGTATGTGATTTTTTTCCCCCTTCCCTCCTTCCCGGTCACCTGGATCACTGTGAAAGGCACTCCCCGCTTGTGGGCTTAGAGCATCCTTCCACACCAAGCCTTTAAAATCAGGCAATTTCCCGTTGAACTGCAGCACATTACGACTTACTCTTGCATCTTGTGTTGAATTTCCCTTTTTTTTTTCTGAGCCCAATGTTCCTTAGGCTTTTGCTCGCGCGAGTCTTTAGTTCGTTTGGTCCTTAGTCTCGTCGCAAGCCCGCGCCTTCAATTGTCGTTTGTCCCTCTCTTTTGTAAGAGTACTTACTTTGGTCTTTGGAGGCTTTGGAAGGATTTTTCTTTTCTTTAATGGTGCGTTGATGCCGCTCCCCATTCCACTCCTGGAAGAGGAGAGTCGGGAGGGTGTTGATCCTTTGCGGGGTTGTCTCTTTTTTCCTCACCTTTTTTTGTCTTTTTTCCCCTTCCTTTGCTCCCCTTGTCGACGAATGGATTCCTGTGAGGGATCCCCGTACTGTGTTAGGCTCCAGAGGCGTTCCCACTAGTTTTTGTTTCGTCAGACTGCATCTTCGTCTGACTCATCGGTTACTCTTCCCTCCTTTTTTTTTTTTCTCTTTCCCCCCTTGCGACCCCCGGAAACCCCGTCTGCCCCCCTGGTTCCCCGTGTCTTTTTTCCCAGCTATCATGATTCTCATTCCCCCCTTTCTACCACCTTTTTTCCTTTTTAATGCTGTCCGGTGTCTTTCCCTTCGGAGTCGCCGGTTGGCTCGCCCGGATACGAAACCCCTTCCCCCGTTTATAGTTTTTCCAACCGGCCAAGTTCCCCCCCCCTGACCCCTTCCCTCTCTTTGATGATCATTTGCCGTTCTATTGACACCCCCTGATTCGATTCTTTTTTACGGCAGTTGTCAGAACTCCTCCCCGCCTGCCGCTAATTGTCCTCAGGCTTCCCACTTCTTCCTCCCTCCCAATCCCTGCTACAGCATCTTTCGGGGGTTTATCACTTCTTTGGATCTCCCCCGTTAGGCTCCCCTTTCAATCCTATTTTGTTTATACCCAACTTCCCCCCGTTTGACCTAAGACCTTTCCGTCCCTTACCTTATGCACAGTCGTTGATCACAACTTTCCATAAGGTCCCTATTTCAGACAACAGGACTGCGTCCCGGCGGTGACGGACCGCCCTTTTCTTTCGGTTCCCTCCTCCCAGCTTGCACCTGTTGTCCTGTTAAACTCTCTGCTGTCCTCGAATGATTACTTTCCCTCGCCCTCAGTCTGCGGCTTACTTGGCCAGACCTTCGTAGTAGCGTGCTTCGCGAAGCGCGCTGTCTTCCGCGACCCCCTGGCGCCTTTCCTTTTTTGCTTCTATGCACCGCGAAGGCCCCCCCCCACCCCTCCTTCCCAGCTCACTACACCCTTCATTGTAGTTTTCTGGCCCCCCCTTACGTGAAGAACCCCACTTTTCAGTCCCACAATTCCGTCACTCCCCTCGCCCTCCTACTGTCTTCCCTATGCATCCACTGCTCTTCCTAGTTATTGTATCCTACCTCATCCTGGTTTCTGCAGCAACCGGTTCTCTGTCTCCTTATCCCGCTAACGACGTTCCTCCCCTCTCCTGACCGATCTACAGACCCCCCCCCAGGTATCTGTCTTGCTCTTCACCCCTCGACTAACTTGTATCTATGGTACCGTGACATCTATGGGTCCGGTTTTTCTTTTTTTGCGCACTCCCCATATCCATCCCGTCATTTTCTCCCTATTCCTCTGCCTCCTCCCCTCACGACTCTTTTTTCTTCTCCGTCAATTTCCTGGCTCTTCGTGAACCTCTCTCTGCATCGCCTACTTCCGCTAGTCTCTACCCACACATTCCCCCCCCCCTCTGATCCCCCCTCCCCCTCTCCTCTTCCCCACCCGCCCCTTGCTTCATCTCTTTTCTTAGCTATTCAACGCCGAATGCGCCGGCCTACCATGCTCCTACCTTATTCACAGGAAACAGCGCGTGTCTCGCTCCTGCCATCTTACTATATTTACACTTCGTTTAAGACACCCAAATTTCATTTGTAACGACACGAATTGCTTGTTCTCGTCTTTCTCGTTCCACCCCCCCCCACCCAGACCCCTGAACTCACGTGCTAGCGAGACTCCCCACCTCCCCTTTTCGTACCTTCCTGATTCCCTGCCTCCCCTTTCTTATCCACGGAGGTTCCACCTCGACTCGCGTGTGCGGTAAATACGAGACACTCGCACCCTCTTCGTGCCTTCCCTCTTCTTATTCTCAGCAAGCATCCCATTCCCATCCGCAGCCCTATTAACCTCTCATCACAGTTTCACACCTCCCCCCATTCCGCTCCCGTCGAGACTCCACTTTCGACCCCCTTGGTGCACCCCCTGGCCCATTCTGTGCCCCTGTTACCACATCCGTCCTTTCCCCCCCTCACACCCGTATTCTGCCCCCTAACTCCCCCCCCACAGACCCCGCCCCCCCTCAGACACAACCCTCACTCCCACGCCACCCCTCCTTAAGACCACCCACACCATTCCCGCCTCTTTTCACTCCCGCTTCTCCGACCATTCATCCTTTCTCCCCCACTTCTCCCCCCGGAGTCTTTCCAGCCGTGCTCCTTTCTTATCTTCCCACTTCTTTCCGCTCAATCCCCTGGACTCATCGCCCTCTCCCAGCACCCCCCCCTCCTCCGCGCTAGTCACACAGACCCAACAGCACGACCCTCCTCTCTCTGCCGCCCCCCCCTCTTTATAGACCGGTGACTTTCGTGCTCCCACCAATCCCGCCCCCCTCCCGTCAACTGGCCAAGCCTCATCTCTCTAGTCTGCATCGTCCCTCCCCTCAAGAGGCCCCCAACCGGCCAACCCTCACAAGTCGCGTGAGCGTAATCCGTGTGCCTGACCCCTTGTGACTATATACCTTCCTGTTGTCTCTCTTTTTCAACTTTGGACCGCCAAGTACGATGATACACCATCCCCCAGCGAGTCCTCTAGTCATACGTTTTCCGCCCCGCCGCCGAGCGCCTGAGTCCCATCCCTCATTTCCCAAAAGCCTCGTTTATTTGGCCGATCTCGCCTTCGTGTCCCCCTCAGGAATCAATTTTCCTAGCTGCTGACACCAATTCCCCCGACAGTGTCAGCATATGAATTTCATGCATCTCCTTTCTGTCGCAAAAGCGCGGGAACAGTACCCCCTTAGACCGGAAAAATTGCTATTACGACGCCGTCTCACCTGCCGCCGTTTACACCCATCTCCCCCCCCTTGTGGTTCTGCTCTAGGACCTCCCAACGTGCCACGTCGACCCTCCTACTAACCAAACGTCTAAGATTTTATCGTCCTTCCCTTCCCCCCACTTCCTCCCTTCCGGGACCCTCCACTTCACGTCAGGCCTCCCCAACATCTGAAGCCTTTTCTGTAACCGACGGGCGTGCAAGTGTGAACGCCAGACCCCTTCGTGCTCTTCCCCCTTCTCCCTCCCCCCCCTTACCCCCCTCACCTTCCTTCTCCCTTACCATTCTCCTCCCTCCACCCCCCCCCCTTCCTCTTTTCCCCCCCCTCGCCCTCTTAATCCCCCCCTTTCCTCCCCCACAGACCTTCCCCCGTCCCCCTCACCCCTTCCCTTTACCCTTTCCGCTCTGCTCCGAACGTAGGGACATCCCACCTATAGTAGCTTCAATATCACCCATCCGGGGCCTTTACGTTGCTATTGGGCTCCCACCTTTTTTGTTTTGATATCAACCCCCCTGCTCCTTCCCACCCTGACTACCCAGCCCAACCTTCTCCCCACCACCTCCCAAGATCTATTCATTACCCCCACCAGATCTCCGCAAGCCTCTACCCCACCCCCCTTGCCCCCCCGGCCCCCGGCCTTCCCCAGATCCGCCCTTCTTAAACCATCCCTTCCTCTCCCAAGCCTGACCTCTTTCCACTATTTTACCCCATTCGGCGCAACTTCCACCCTTCTCCCACCGGCCTTAACCTTCATCCATTGCTATTTTCTATTCTTCTCCCGCTTTTACTTTTCGCTCGGTCTCCTTTTCACCACCCTCCCCCCTATCCCATAGATGCCCTCTCCTACCCGGTCTCCCTCCTTTTAGCCCGTATGATTTTTCCCTTTCACTCCCTCCCCCCCCGCCTCCCTACGCCCCCACCAGGACTTTATCAGACCCGTCCCGTCCTCGCAGCCCGCCAATCTCTCATTCCCCTACCTCCTTTCTCCTCCAAGCTCCCTGTGCTTCCAACGGACATATCCCCTCATTAAACTCTCTCCCGACAGTTCCACCATCACACGAGACATGCATCACCAGGCCTCTCGGTCCTACTTCCCCCCTACCCCTCACTATTCTAGAACGGAAGGTTCTCTTGTCCCTTCGCTCCTCCCCCTCTCCCCCCCTTCCCACCTTACATCCTCCTCTCCACTCTCCCGTTTGTCCCCCCCCTTCCTTTCGATTCTCTCCCTCCTCTCCCACCCGTACCCCCTTTCTCCCCTTCTACCTCGACCCCCCACCCCGGTCCGACCCTCTCTCGACCCTTTTCCCCCCTCCCCCCCCTTTCCCTTTCCACCACCTCCCTCCCTCCCTATCATCCTTTTCTTCCCCCGCCCACATCTTCCCGTCGACCTTCTCTGAACTCGCTTCTATACCCGCATTTTTTCTCACCCTTCCCCGCGTCCTTCTACCTCCTTCCCACAATGACCTAAGAACCTACCAGTCCCTCTAAACGCCATCTGGCTCTTCATTCACTCCGCCCTCGCACACACTTACCCCCTTCTCCACCCCAACTCCCTCCCCTCTTCCGCCTTCATCCGCGCCCCTATTAGCTGCAACACTAGCTTACCCCCTCCCTAACCATCAAGTGCTCCGTCCCCCCGCTCTACAAGCCTTAAAGTCCAACTCCCCCTGTCATGCGCCCTAGTTCAGACCCCACTGGGATACACTCCAGCCTTCTACCCCAGCCCCACACAGCTAGCCACGTCACCCCCAACACAGCTCGGTACCTCGCCTATTCCCTAAGGGAAACATCCCCGAGCATCCATCCTCCTTGTCACTCCGAATCCACCCTCTTCCCCCGGGCTCGACGAACCCACCTCCCCGCCTCAAGGGCCGCTCGCCCTCTCCCGATTCCCACTAAAACGATCCTCCCCTTGACTTTATTTCTCCCCAATTTCTGGTAGTCCCCGCCCAGCCCTTATCCTTTGAGGGTACCCGTCCCCCCCTCCCCCGCGCTCCCTACCCCCATCCGACTGACATTTTCCTTTTCCCTCGCCCCCTACTCCCTGCAGAACCCCTCCCTTTAAGAGTACCTGTCACTCACTCTGGCGTCAATCTCTGAAATAACATTCCCTCTCGTTGACCTCCCTTCTTTGGCCTCCCGGTCTCGTTCTCGCCCCTCCCCTCCTCTTCCCTCACCCCCACCCCCGCCCCCCCCCCTGTCCGCTATTCTCCCATCTCCACACCCCCCACCATCCCTCCCCGCTCTCCCCCACCCTTCCATTCTCCTTTTATTTGACCTCTTGAGTACTCCTCTCCCTCCCCCCGCTAACTACAGACCGAACTCCCACGAATTCCCTTCCTTCTCCTTTTCTCTGTCTCCCACCTCCCGTGAGTTTCGACCACTTTCCTGCCATAACTTTGCCCTGCGAGTCCTGAAGCTTACGCGTTCGCAACAGTTTTAACCGTGATCCGATCATCATCTTCCCCTTTTTTCCGATAATGCCTATTGCACCCAATCTGCGTCACCCCCCCTACAGTCCCCCCACCCTCTCGCCTATCAACGGGGAGACCTACCCCTCAAAACCTAACAGCAGTATTTATGCTTCCTAGTGGAGTTCCGCTTTAGTGTCCAAGTTTTCTCTGCTTTTCTCAAGGCTCCCATAATCGTTCGAGCAGTTTGACCGCGGACTTAATGCGCCGCTTCCCCCTCTCTTTAGTGGTTCCAATGGATAAAAGTACGTCTCTCGATCTAGGTTCGCTGGTTTCACTCAAACTCGTGTATGCTCCCCCTTTCAATACTTCTTATCATCCTTTCCCAGCCGTGGCCTAAGTAATATTCCATCTGGTTATTGCTTCCCCCCCCCCTCCCTTTGTAATTTGTCCGGCGTTTTCACTTCCCACCACCCCCTCACTTTCGCCTCCCCCTAGCGGACCTAGCCAGTCAAGTCCTCTCACATTAGTCCGCCTCCTTCTTATATTTGACTATTTTTGTGTAGAGAGATAATGCTTCTGGAAGTTTAGTTCGCTTGTCCCCTTTCATGCTGATTCCTCCGGTGTGCTGGGACTTTCTTTGTTTATTTTACGCCGGACAACCCCAATCTTTGTGACGCCGTGACTTCTCTATTGAGTCTCACATCTCCCGGGCGTGACAGCTCAGCCTTCTGATTCTCCTTTTGCGATTCTTGCTTGCCAAGCGATCCCTCGCAGCCATTTAGGATTGTTTCCATTGACACTCTCACATATCGCCGGGGATTAATTCTCGCCGCTTTTCTGAGCTCTTAGTGCGCCTTTCGCGATCTACTCTTCTAGCACCCCTTCCCTCCCCGATAAGCAGAAGACGTTTCGTTTCTTTGTAAATATGGACTTTCTTCTTAGTTATTGTGACTTTAGTGTGTTATCCTTTTTCTTTTTTTGCAATTCCCTTCCCTTACCCGGAGAAAACAAGTCTTGCTCCTCTTACGGTTCATTTCCTTAATATTACCGCTGCAACTCAGCCTTCAGTTGAGGAATTGTCCTCACTTCTCTCGCTTATACGCTGTCTTCGTGCCGCTCTTTCTGGCGCGCCAGTCACCGGCTCGTACGGTGCAGTGCTCTACCTCGGAAGCCTTCGCACATTCGGCGTCGGCGCCAAGGCGGTGTGCCTCTTCTGCCCTGTCTTCCTCTCCTTGTAAAGCCATGAGGGCCGAGACTCCCGTCCCCGCGAGTTATGTGCTGCTGCAAGCCTGGTCTGTACAGATTCCTTTCCGGGAGAATCGGTCGTCTTCATACTCTTCGGACTTTCTCGCGGCCCTTGCGTGCCGCCTTTTTTTATACTTCTGTTTCTTCTAGTGCGCGGAAATATCGGAGCGTTCCTCCCGCCGAATCTCTGCCCAAAGACGGCTCCCTTCTTTCAGGGTGACTCTTGTTTTCTGAGCAGATTACTTCGTCTTTTTTCTTTTAAAGGCCCCCTCCCCTCCATAGGAGACTTCCAATTGACAAACCGATGTGGACTTCTTTCTCGTTATATACTCTCGCTTCTTTCACCCGCTTCCCCCTCGACGCTTTTTTGGATATCGTTTCAGAGAGCTCAACACCATCCTGCGTCATGGACGTACCTCCTTTCCTTACACCTTTTTGTCTCCGCGAACGGCCCCTTCCCCCGGGGAAAGAATTCTTCATCGGCTGTTGGCAGCCGCGAGGCGTGATGCCACATGAGTTTTTCCCACATTTCCCTTTCGCTCGCAACCGAACCCCCCGGAGGCTTTTTATTGTTTGCTCTTTTCTTGCGGGCTTTTTTCTTCCCCATTTATCCTCTCGTCGCTCGGGGTGGGATTCGGACGGTATTTTCCCCCAGTCTCTTCTCACGGACGGTGAGAGATTCCCCCTGTTTCCGTACCCCCGTCTTAAGCTCTCCCCTTTTTCGTCAAGCTATAACAGGTCTTTAACTTTGAGGGAGTTTCCCACCCAGTGACGTGTAGCTGTTTCTCCAATCTGTTCCCTCTTCCCCCCCCCGTTCTTACGCTAGCCGGTCGCGGTTCGGTTTTGGTTTAGTCAATCTCTCTCTCTCATACACGGATCAGCTGGGCGGAGATCGAGCTTAAGCTATGTGGTAGACTCACCACATAAGTAAGAAGTCATCGCGAAGAATTTTTCCTGGATTCTATCTTCTCGCATTCCCCTACCCCTCTGCGTCGCCACCCTGTGTTTCTCTTCTGCAAGCACCCCCCTCCCCTCTCTTTCCGAACGCGGCCGGACACACCATTACAACCAAATTTTTTGATACGAGCGCCATGAAATCCTCTTGGTCGTTCCCTCCACCCATGAGTCGCGGCCGTACCAATCGTCACCTCCCTTTTGTGCTCCGCTCCCCCCCCTATTTAGCGAAGCACCCCCCCTTTATACGAATTTTTTTTCGATATGAGCGATTTTTTCCGTGAATCTTCGAGGGTCCGTATCCAAGGGTCCTTCACACCTTCTCCATGCTGTTCTCGACCGAAGCGCCCTCCTTGCCCTTTCTTTTGGAGCGTCTTTGGACTCTCAGGTATGGGATTTTGACAATCCTTTTTCTTCAGTACAATACGAGGCCCGTCTGTTGATGGTACCCCCCCTTTTCCTTTAAGTCTCCACCAAGAAGAATTCAAAATTACTTTCCGATCCCTCTTCGTTAACCCCCCCTCGGTTGGCCCGTAGCGGATTGTCCGTTCTCAAGTACTTTCTCCTCTAACTGCTTGACGGGATTCATTTTTCTTGGGCATGCGTCTTCTCTTGCTCTTCAACACCTTCGTCCAGACGTCTAGCGGCCCTTCTGTTTTTACAAAAGAAAGTGTCCCTTCCCTCCCTCGATTCGTCGACTTTCTTCCCCCTCTTTTTGTGACCAAAAATGTTCCCTAAAAATTGCATTGTTTTCGCTCCTTGTGCCGACCCGGCCCCGGCCGATCCGATGCCCGCGGCAAGGAGAGCCCGTTTACGACGCTGTGTTTCTCTGTGTTAGTGTCCTCTCCCCTCCTTTCCCAAAAGTCCAGAATTGCGCCAGGTTGCGGATTTAAGCTGTCTCCCGTTTAGTTCCCTACGAAATTGCTACCTTTCATGACGGATTCTTTTCTCTCCCCCCCCTTTTTTCTGGTTTCTTCTTCCCCCCCCCCCACGCTTTTGAACTATTTCGTTCTCCTTCCGTCCCTCCGCAAAACCTTTTGGATCTTCCCCCGATTTTTTCCTCTCAATGCTCAAATTGTCTGCCCCTCCTTTGTACCCCCCCTCCTCTCCAAACGTGCTTGACCGAGACACCAGTTCAAGATCACACCCTTCCTCGATCGCCGTGTTTCCAGCGGGAATATTTGTCTATTCCCTTCTCCCCGCCATGACCCCACGCACACGCCCCCGGAACACTTCTCCTCCCAATTTCCCCCAAGACTACTTCTCCGATTCCCCCATCCCCCTTCTTCGGACAATTTCTTGTCCGAGCGACCAAGCACACAACTTACTCGACTCCCTTCGCTACCCGCTCGTCCAAAAATCCTTTTTCTTGCGCACCTCCCCTCCTCAATACAAATTCCCCCCGCGTCCCCCCCCCCCCCCTAAGCATTTCTTCCCTTTTTCGCCCGTCCTATGCTGCAGTTCGTTCTAGAAAAGTTTTCTCGTTCAAATGTGTTGGTTGATGGATACTGGCTTGCATTTTGATGCCCCCTTTTCTATCTGCATTAGTGAATCCAGCGTTTACGTTGCTTCTTCTCAAATCACATTCCCTTACCCCCAGCGACGTTTCGTTGGTGTTTTTTTTAATTCGGTCGCTCTGTTGCTCTAAACACACTTTGGCGGATTTCCTCGAGGGAATTGGGAATTCGGCATTTGGGGGGGTTCCCACATTTCGTCCCCTCTTAGCCCCCTCTTCTGTCCATTTTCTTCACGTCCAGACGACGAAAGTAGAATGCCCCTTGCTGTCGTCAGTACCCAGTTTGCCTGGCTTTTCGTCTTAGATGCAAAGTCTTCTCCACCATTTCTCCCCACTCTCCCTTCCCACCCCA
>Ga0179593_1301762_pt1 | contig 12278 bp, 19 predicted proteins | sample CZODoug2_1_08_16_FD_185931 | JGI IMG/M metagenome (GOLD analysis project Ga0179593, IMG submission 185931) | Vadose zone soil fungal communities from Angelo Coast Range Reserve, California, USA - CZODoug2_1_08_16fungal (PacBio error correction) | ecosystem: Environmental > Terrestrial > Soil >... | reverse complement strand
GAGTTAAGTGTCGCCGCGTCTCCCACTCCCTTCTGAGACCTATCGTTTGGCGCATCGTCTCACTCGTCTGCTCCTTTTTTTTCCCTTCTTCTCAGATGCATTATTTTGGCGTCCTCTCCTGATGGAGCTCCCGATGCCAACCCCATGCGACAAGTATTCCTTGTCTCTTTTTTTTTTTACTTTAATTACCCCCTTTTGAGTTGTCTCCACAGCCATGTTTTGAGCCTCTTTTGATTTTAGCTCCACTCTAAGTCCCTTTGGTGCGAGCACGATCAGCTTTTCCCTCCCCCTTTCCATTCGTGTGACCCGTTTTCTGATTTCCCATTTAATTGTTTTTAGTCACTTCCTTGTTGTCCTGCCTCTTTTCCCTTAATGGATTCGCCCCTTCTTTCCCTTGCAAGAACAAACCCCCCTCCATTTGTTCCATTGCAGTATTCTCCCCCTCCTCTTGGACTTCCAGTTCTTCCCCCTTTGATTTTTTTCTTCTTCCCATCTACCCACCGTACACTGCATTGTGCGGGTTCTGTGCCGCAATGACTTTGTTCAATCTGAATCGATTTGAACTTCTTCGGGCTTGACCTTATATCTGCCCTTTGTTTTCCCCACCTCGAGCCGAGCCGACAGAGTCTTGCGTGTCCCCTCCGGGCGTTTTTCACCGATTACGTCCCAACGTCAGGCATCGGCCGCCCCAACCAGATCAAGCTTCCCACATTTTTTGCCATTTTTTAAAGTGACACCCTTTTTGCATTTCCGCTCCCCTCCCCCCTGCGCCCCCAAATCCTTTCTGCAATTTCGTTCCTGAAGAATTCGACTTGCATGGGATTCTACCTATACCCTCTCCTAGGTCTGCATTCGCTGAAATTCTTCTTCCCTTCCCCTCCAATTTCTTTTTCCTGATGGCGATGATTAGGCTGTCTTTTGAATCCTTTCGCTTTTTACTACTGATACCTTATGCAGATAGGGTTCGCTTCTCTTTCCCACGACTTTTCGTCCTTCCCTCCCGCGAATATCTCCGGTGGCTTCTCTCCCTCTACCCGAGATCCCTTCGTTTTGCGATGTTTGTCTGCGAAAAGGTTTAGTGCTGTTTCAGCAAACCGTCGCTTCTGCTGCCTTACGTGTTTTTTCTTTTGCGTCCTCCCCCATATTATTCGTGGTTTCAATGTTTTAGAGTCGTGTTCCTAGCGGAGTTTTTTTCCATTTCGCCACAAATTGATTCGCGCTTTCCCCGACATTTTGCCTTTTTACATGCATTTCGCTGTCTTCTCTCTGGTCTGTTTTTCCAACCCCCCCCCCCCCCCCGGTCTTCCTAACTTTTCAGCAATTATTGATCCCCCTTATTAGCAATCTCCTACCAGTTTTTTCATCGGTGCCCCCTTGAGCCCTGTCGTGTTTCCGCCGTGCCTTCCTGCCCCTATCCATCATCTTTCTAACGCCTATGTGGCCCCATGGTGGACCAGAATTCCCCTGCGTCACGCTCAGCTTCGAATTTTTGCAGAAGTAGCGTTTTTTTTGTCAACATATTCTCTCCTTCACTGTTTCCAACTTCTGGTTTTTTTTTCATACTTTCATGACGTTGTTACTACAAGTGCCTGCTTGGACTTGACGTTTCTAATAAACCTCGATATGTGCGAGTTTTTTTCTTTCTTTTCGGTTTTCCTTTTGCCTTTTTTTTGGTTCTTTTCCCTTTTGAGAGATTCGAATTGACCCCCCCTCCGCTAATGTTGCCCCTTGGTGTCGAGGTGCCATTTCCATCCGTAGATTATCCTTGCAAATTCTTACAGCCCTTTTGCTATGGCGGCTTTACCTTGTTTCTCTCCTCTTTTTTAACCTGATTCCGTCCCCCTCCCTCATGCTTTCTTTTTGTTAAACACCTACACATTTTTTTCTAATGTAAAAGGCACCCTGGCCTAAAAGCTCCACCGCCTCTTCCACCAGTCACCACCGCTCTGACCTCGTCTTTCTTTTTCATACCGCCCGTCTATAGTTTGGTTTTTTTCTCTATGAGTTGGTGGATTTTAGACCTCACAAGATACGTACCCTTCCTTTGGATTAGTGCACTTCTCAATCCACTGAACCCATCGTTTTTAAGCTTTTGGGTCCCATGACCGGATCGTGATGGCCTTGACTACACCCTTTTTTCCCAATTTGACCTCTCTTGTCGTCTCAGGGCCTCCTTTGCTATTTTAATCCATTCTCCGAGGGAACACGCGTCGATAACTCGACATCGGATGCTCGATTTTCCATATCTTTCTATTTTCTCATCGTTTTTTTTGTTGAGCTCTTCTGTCTCGGCTTCCCGACAGCTCTCCCCACCTTCTTTTCGATGGCTTTTTGTTTTCCTATTGTTTGGAGTTGAACAAGTGAAACTTGAGTCAAAGGGTCCTTTTCCTCTCGTCCCCTCTCCCACTGTTTGTAGCGTACATAAAGATGAATGCGAATCAGTGTGGGATTTACCTAAGGGTGCGATACATTGACCGATGTGTTCCTCCGTTTATTGCTGCCGCTACCCCCTTCCTCCCCTTCTTTTGCACAGCACCCTATCCAGACCTTATTGAGTAGCGAGTCCTCTAAGTTTTTGGGACTTCTTTGGTTTTTTTTTTTGGCCCTCTTCTCTTCCGTGCCCTTTCTTGTATTCCTTCGCCCCCCCCCTTTATCGGTATATCACTCTATCTAGGTCCATGCCGATTTAAGTTGAATCGCGCACTCGGTCTCGACCCTGATTCCTTTTTTAGTTTTTGTCGGTTCTTCCCCCCTTTGCTCCCGACATTTCTTGTGCATTTTTGCCCTTTGACCCCTCCCCAAGCCCACCAGAAGTTCCAGTCACTCCATTGAAGTATTTTGTTTTCAGCCTCAGTTTGACTCTTCTCCCTCGTTCCCCCCTCTGACATCCCCTACCCCCCCCGACCTCCTGACACTCTTTTTTTCTCCCCCTCGATCTGTCTAGGCTATGTTTTTTTTTTACATGATTCTTTTAGTCCTTTCTTCCTCAATTCTTTCCACTTCTTGACAAGCCCGAAACTTGTTCCCTTTTTCTGACCAATATGTTTCCCCCCTATCTCTTCCCCCCCCCTGCTCACTCTTCCGGACTTTGACCCGCTTGACTCCCGTTAGACAGTTGGGTTTAATAACATATCGCGAGTCAACTATTCCCCCAACCTATTGCCTTTATTCCCCGAGTCCATCCCTGCGGCCTTTTGTACTCGCATTCATTTGAACTGTCCCTTAGGTAAAGAGTTTTTTTTTCATCACCCTTATTCTTTTCCTTCCCCTCTTTTCGACCCCCCATCCATAAGGTTTTCCGGATCGTTGTATCCTGAGCAGGGTTACCCTGAAGCCTGTCCCCTTTTTTTCGCCTCTTTCCCCTTCCCGCCTCCCTTTTCTTTTCTCCGTTTTGAAAATTTTTCCATCCCAAAAGGACCTTCTCCGCCCCCTTTCCTCCCCTCCTGCCAAACCACAGGGACCACTGTCTAGCTTATTCCCCAAGAAGACAACCACCACGGCTTCTAGTTTCACTTTCCCTGTCCAGAATCCGATTCCCCCGTCATTTGCGGCGTCTGAAATCCGACCCCATGATACCTCGATCTCGGGCGGAAGTTACTCGAAACAAACGTCCTTCTTTTCTTCCTTTTTTTTTGTCCCTTCTTTTCATGTAATCCTTCGTTAGTCGCCCTGAATCGCTCGTTGATGAGCCCAGATTTATCGTTTTCCTTTTTCTCCCTTCTTGCACCTCCATGTTCTCTTCCTCGCATCTGATAGCATTTATATTAATTGGTTGGGACTTTATTTTCAACCCCCCATTCCTCTTTTTTTCTCTTTCATATTGCAATTTCTAATAAGTTCATTTTGCTATGTGTCGCTTCCCATTTTTCCCTTTTCGAGCTTTAGACCACTTCCCTCCCCCGACTCTTTCCTCCTCTTCTGCGTTGACTCTTTCTTCCCTTTATATCGGGGTCCCAGAGGCGAGTTTAAGGTGGCATCAGTGTCAACCTTTCTTTTATCAGTGGGATTTTTTCCCCGGTTCCCCTCTTGTCTCCATTTTCTTCTTTCTTTTTTCTCCAATCGGCCTCCCTCTCCTTTACTTCTTCGACTTTGTTTCGATAGACGTCCTTTTCTTTTCTGGACATCTTTTTCAGTGCCTCTAGCTCTTAAGCCTCTTCGCCTTTTCTTTTGGGCGCCCATTCCTTCATTTGCTCTCGCCATTACCAAACCCCGTCAATCTTCGTCCCGGCGTTGCTATCTATCTTCCCCCCCTTACCAATCACCGTCTTGATATGACGACCTCCTCGATTGTACTGCACAGCCCTCTTTGTTTTTTTTTTTTCTTCTTGCCCCTTTCCCCGAAGTCTTTTCACTCGACTCCGGAATCTTACACCTTTAGGTCCCACTTTAGTTCGTCTTTCCCCCCCCCCTCTCCCCTATTTCCCCTCCTGTAAATTCGGAAGTGACCACTTGATGCTAAAAAGGTTAACGACCCTTCCTCCTTCTTTGGTTCGATTTACACCTAATCGACCTGTCCTTCCCAACTCTTCCCTTTTTCCCTCGACCTTGTCTTTTTCTTTTGTTCGTAACTTTGAATAGCCAGATCTTGCAAGAAAAGTCTTTTGAGAAGTTTTGCCCCTGTGCCTATCTTTTCTCCCGTTTCTATCTTCTCCCTTTTAGTGGGCTTTTCTAGTCCACCTGACCCTCCTCTCCTTGTTTATTATAGAGAAGGATTCCTTTTGTCTCTTCGCACATCCCAACCGCCTGCGCCGATTCTTTGCGCCACAGCGATCCCTTTCCACTCGACGTCTGTTTGCTTATTTCCACGCTGAATTCTTTTCGAGCAGATCCAGACGAGTTAACCACTTTTGCCCTGTCCTGCCACTCTAACGGTAATCCCCATTTGAGAGGTTTTTTTTTTCCCCACGTCTGTTGCAATCTTTTTTTTTTTCTTCTGATTGCGGCTTTTAGTATTTTTGTACGTGCCGAGCTTTTTTTCTTTTCCTATTTACTTCTTTATGGTTTTCTCTTCGGATATTTTTCCCCTCTGGTTCCACTGAGCGTCGATTAGGTCCATGTCACCTCCCAAGACACAAGCAGCTGGTTTTCCCTTCCCCTCTCTCGTTGTCTCTTCTCCCTTCCCCCTTTCCCGGCTTATGGCCAGCGATCTTTCACCATCTGAATCTTCCGGGGTGGCCGTCGTTTCTTCGAGCCTCGCTGCGTGCACACAGAGAGAGCACTTTCTTGTCATAGATACTTCCTCTTTCAAACTCGGTCATCTCTCAGAAAAGAAGTCCCCGTGCGTTCTCAGTTTAGACCGGGAGTTTTTCTGTGGTTTACCGGTAGCAGTCCCTCTTCCCATCCCCTTTGCTTCAACCCCAGTCCCGAAAGCAGAACCTCCCACGGTCCCCCCTGTGCGTCCAATTGATTTCCTCGCAGTTCAGATGCCGTTTTTTTAAGTTTTTTCCCCATACTTCATCCTCTCGCCCTTTCTCGGTTCCCCCCCTCTGCCCTCAGGCGACTCCCCCCTTTGGATGCTCCCTAAAGCCCGAGTATACCGGCCTGTAGTATAAGTGCCCAGTCTGAGGCAGAAGAAGTCTTATCTACGTTATCCAAATTTTCCCCCTTCTCTCTGTCTTTTTTCTCTAGAGCCTGTTTCTGTGAAGCACACGTCCAAACGATCGGATGATCTCTACATGCCTTTAAAGCGTGGTGTGTGCTTACCCCCCTGCTTTTTCTTTTCATTCCTTCAAAGCTCTAATATCTCCTTTTTTCTTCTTTATAGTCCGACTCCTCTTTCTTGATCTGGTGTGTCGTCTTATGAACAAAAGCCTTTGACTGGTTTCAGACCTTGGACCAGGGTCTTTTGCCTTATCTGGGTATTTTTACATACCTCCCCATCCCAATCCCTTGATGCCCTTGTTATTTCTCTTTTCCGGACTACGCTCTTTTTGCCTGTGACAAACTGATTCGTTGCCCATTTTTCCCTTTTTTTAAAATGCTCGTGGATGACCTCGCCCTCTATCCTTTTTATTTAATATTTTCTCCTTATTGGTCCGCCCCCTTTCTTTCTTGTCCAAACTCCACTTTCCCTTCCCTTTCAATCGGCAACTAGATTCGTCGTTCGGGCTGGTTTTACACTGTTTTACCATCGTTTCTTCTCACTCCCTTCTCTTAGATCTTTGTAATTGCACCCACTTGACTCGATCTACCAACTGAGTCCGCAGTCAACTGTTTTAAGATGGGTGGCACCCTCTTCCTCCTTTTCCCCGTTTCCCCACTTCCCTGATTGTCATACCCCTGCATACCTACGCCTTGGTTCTACTCAGCAAAGGGCCTGGGCCCCTGTGCCTTTTTACTAATACCCACACACAGAGTTCTACGATTTGTCCTTCTTTTTGTTTCTTTTCTTTCTCTTTTTCCTCTTGAGCATGGGCCGATGTCCTTGTGCCCAACGGGATTATTTACGACCCCCGGATCCAGGTGCTGAGCAGCCCAGTGCCAATTTCCCCTTCTTCCCCATCTATTCGTTTCTCCCTTCTCTCCCCCTCCGAAATTCTCTTTATTGCTGGCATCTGTTTCGAGACCGGGATCCTTTCGTGAACCTGTGCTTATTTTATCTAGAGACTTGAGACCATTTTCTAAACGTCTAAGACCCCTTCCCTTCTTTCTTGAATTTTCCTAGTTCCAAACCATTTAGTGACGGCCTTTTCTCATCTCTCGTGGATTCCTTGGTTGGGGCGAATCACTCTCCCCCTTTCTTAGGTTCGTCCTTCTCCCGATCCTTAACCTTGAATCGTGGCTGTTGCCCCATGTCTCATTTTCCCACGACGTTCAAGTCCTGGGAATAGCTTGTTGACTTGGCCGGTGGTAAGATGACCCTGCTTTTCTCCTTTCCTTGAGGATCCCTTTTTTCTCCACCTCCCCCCTTGAACTCTTCTCCCTCAATCAATTGAGCTGTTTAGACCGATCTATTCTACCCTCGTTTTGTTTAGATCTCCGGTCGTCTTCTAGCTCGAGGTCTCCTTCCCTGATTTACTTTCTCTTTGTTCCTGAGCCAATAGTCTCCCAAGGACTTGCCCGGCCGAAGGTAAGCTGACCCCCTGGTGGCGTTGCGACGTTAGATACCCTCTTGTTTTTCCCCCCCACGTTCCTCCATGTTTTCGTGTTTCTTGATCCATTTAACCTCCTCCATGTTGTTTCCTCCTGATTCTAACCTTCCGCCAAGGTCTACTTCTGCCCTCCCCAAAGAGACCGAATGTTTTTTGTAAATTCCTTTCTTCGTTCTTCCTTTGTTGCCGACTTGCGTGGACTTGTTCTCTCGACGTTTTTCCTTGGCGTTTTTAGATCTCAGTTTCTTTAGACCTTTCTGCTTTTGTTCCCAGTGTACTTTAAGGAAAGGTCTATCCCCCCCCCTATTCCCTGGCCCTCTCTCCTTTAGGGTTTATTTCCATTGGAATCTATCTGTTCTGTTTGTTTCATCTGACGGAAAGGGAGTTTTTGAAAAAGGAAGTGCCTTTTTTATCCACCATCGGTACCGACCTCTCACATGCTCAAGGGTCCCCCGCGTCAATCCCCAATACACAAATGTTCCTTATCGACCCCCCCTCTTTTTCCTGCCGTCGCTTCCCCCCTCCTTCCCCTGCCCCGTGTGTCGTATGATCCGAGGGGTTCAGGGATCTGAAGTCGACTTCTCAACGAATTTTTTCCAAACTTTTGAAAGTTTTTCCTCCCCTTTTTTTCCACCCCCCCCCCCTCTCTACCCTTTTTTTCCCACCCAACGTTCCATGGCACGGTCCGCGTGCCCCCTCGAGATACTTTGTTGTCCCTTTGGTTTGACCACCCCTCTGTGATTTCCCGGATTTGTTCCCCCCACCCTCGTTTGCCTTCTCCTTGTCCATTTACTGCGAAGCTTGTTCTATATGTTCACCATTTCTGACTCTTTCCCTCTTACCGTAGATGTTCTTCTTTTGCTTCATGTAGATCCCTTCTTCCGGCTGACACCCTTGAATCCTTTATTCTATTATTTCTTGCTATGCGCCCCCGGCCGCCCCACTTTGACGACCGCGACCCCAACTCCTCCCCCGCATCCCATTTTGGCGTGTGACCTTGGCCCATCACCCTTTCCTTCCGACGGTCGTCCCACAACACAAGGTCCCTGTCTTTTTGATTTGTATCTCGCAACCCCGTGACCTCCCTGGTTCTCTCTTTCCAACGTTCCAAGAGCCTATGTTCCCTTCCCCTGCTTTTTTACCTGTCCACGGCCCCCCCCCTTTTTTTACGCCTCGTACCTCTCTTACGCCCACGTTCTTCTTCGCTCCTTCGTTTTGACCAGGCTCTGAAATCATTTCTTCCGGCCCACCCTTTTCCGCACCCTGTTTGAGGTCCCAAGATTGCCCCGTTTATCGACGTTTTCCGTGACCTTGCTTGCACCCCCCCTTTACAGTTGATATCTCCTCGACCATCCAGATTTATTCCCCTGACGTATATGACCTGCTGGTTTTTTTTGACATTTCTATCTGGCCCCTTATATATCGATCTTTTGGCCCCCCTACATCCTATCATTCCTTTTTTCCTCTTTGAGCATTCATTGCATTTCCTTTTTTCATAGATCTGAAAGCAAGTGCCGCATACCTTGCGAGATGATTTACCGTAGGGAAGGTCTAGATTTCCATCTTACGTTCTATCGGAAGGGTCATTTTTCATCACTTGTTCCCCACGGTTTGTCGTTTTGGGGATGGTTGTTTCATGGCCCCGATGGCTGCCGTTTTCCCTGGTTGTTTCGCACACTGGATCGTACCCACCACCCCTTATGTTCACGGGACCCGCACGGGAGCCTGTTTTGCTTTTCGATGGCCCCTTTTTCAATCCTGCTCTTTTCAATACCCCCTTTTTCTGAGGTCTCTTGTCCCCGTCCCCTGGGTCCTTTCTCCTCCAGTTCCCCCCCAAATATTCACCGCTATATAAGGCTGTGATTCTCGACTTTCCCCTTCCGTGCCGCGGCGTGACGTGGCAACTTTCCCGCGTTCAACCGGTGTGCCCACTTCTTTGATTGTTTTTATCGCTTTTCTTTAAGTCCCCTCACTTCCTCCCTAGTACTGTAACTTGTTACGACACCTCGTGGACGAGAGGGACGTCACTTTTTCCACCCCGAAGTCCCCCCCTTTTCCTGTCCCCTCCCTGCGAACCCTGGTCTGCCCCTCAGTCCCCACTGATTGAACCTCAGAAACCTCTTTTTTTTTGTTGACCCCTCTTTCCCCTCCCATGCCCTTTGACAAACGTCTTTTTTCCTTGCCTTGGATTTGGGGGCGGGGTTCTGCTTGTTCTCTGATTCACCCCTTTTTTCTCTTCTCCCTAAAGAATTTCCTTTTCATCAGACGTCCGACAGCGCTGAGCCTCGCTCTAATAAGCTGGCGCATTTCCCCGCTCGGGCCCATTCTTTTTTTTTTTTCGGCTACTATCGACAACCTCAATAATCTCTATTTCCTCTCTCTTTGTTGTTGATCTCCCTATGAAAGGTCGGTGGAGATCCCCTTTTTCCCTTCACCCCTCTTGTCCCTCTCTCGTCCTTCTTCCTCACAAGCTACGTAAACGCTAATATCTGATTTTTTTTTGCCTGGATTAAAAAGTTTCCCTTAGGCGAAGACCACGGCGTGATCTGATACCCCCTACCCCGCCCCCCTGCCCATGTCCCTGACCTTAATCAACAGGCGCTTGTTTGTCCTTTAGGAATGTGTTTTTGATGTACCCCTGTATCCCAAAGACCCTCCTAGCTTAGTTTATTATACAGTTTTTTTTCCTTTTATCAAGTTCGATTCGCTTACTTTGGAACTTCTGATGAGTCTATCAGAGGCCTCCATATAGTTCATTTCCATAACTTGTTCCTACATGCTCCGATCTTCCTCGACGGAGGGCAATACGCCCACCCCACCTGTACACCCTTTTCAAAAAATCCAAGCTTTCAATTTCTCAAACGAGACCTTTTTCCTTCCCTTTTTCACGGTGCTGGCCAGTCTCGATCTTCCCCCACCTATAATATCAGACCTCCGTGAGTTGTGTTTGGCAGCCCCAGGACCCCTTATTTCTGTGCCGAGCTCCTCTCCTAATTAGACAGGTTTTTTGCCCTATCCCTCTTCTGCCCCGTATGTTCCCCCCCCACGGACTAGTCTCCCCCCGAAGTTTCATTTCCTTCCAGTAACAGACCCCCGGCGTTTCTTATCCGATTGGGCGAAACCTTTCCCGAGTAGTCAATACTTTGCCCGTCCCAACCGTAAGACTAATCATCCGTTGTTGCACTTTTTTTCTTTCAACCTCTTCGCTTCCGCTGCCCGCTCGACCTTTGAAGCCTTTCTTCCCGCTTCCTTTCGATACGGCAAATGTAGTCTTTAAGATTGCTCTGCCTGGCTCCTTCCCATGGGGATTCTTCCAATTTCAAGAGTCTCAGCTGGCTCATTAATGCCCATATTGAATCTCTTGATGGTTATCTCCCTGGTCCAATGACCTTCACGTTGGCTATCCTTCTGCGATGCTAGAGCTTCTTTTTCCCAGGGCAATGTCGAACGACTCGTATACCCTCCTGCTTCCTCCCCCTTCTAATACCTTGCTGGGAGTCCAGGTCCCCTTCACGTTCAAAACCCCCCCCCTCTTTTCCGCGCCAACGACTCGAAGAGCGCCGTTGGGCTTTTTTTTTTTTTCCCTCGATAGTTCTTTATTTCGGGTCGGTCTCGCCCTCCCTCTGTGGCCGGGGACATCTGGCTTGCTTTCAGCGACGTTACCGGCGAGATCCTTTTGCCGGCCCTTTTTTTTTTGATTTTCTGCCATACCCTCAGCCGTTTGTTTCTGCTTTTTTTTGCGCTTTCAGTTCACCGCTTAGAGTTCCCTTGTTTTTGCCTGTTTTCAAATTATTTTTTTTCACCTCTGATTTTGGCCAGATTCTCCATGCCATCCCCTTGGCTCATCTCCTTCTCCGATCCTTGCCGTGGAGGTCATTTGGTGTCGCCCTCGCGTTCTTCTCCTTTCTGTTGGGAACTACAGAACCCTTCTTCCCCATTTTCATCGTTAATTAGCTCCCCTCCGCTTTTCTCGGCTTTGAATGCCCTGATCCTCAACTTTTTTTTATCCCCGACTTGGATTTAGAGTTCCTTTACCCAAGGATCGCTTCAGATTCTCAGCGTCCCGTCGCCATTTCCCACGTTTGTTCATCAGTCGAGTTTTGCACCCCGTCTAATTTCCATTTGACAATTTTTGTAAACCTTCCTTCTTATAGACCTACGACTTTCCGCAGAAGTTAATCAAAGACCAAAGGGCAGTGGCCTTTTTTTTTTTTTTTTTTTTTTTTTCTTTTTTTTTCTTTTTTTTTTTTCCCCTTTTCCTGCGAATACACCCTATGGGTTGTCCGATTCTATTTTCTTATTTTTTGTCTTTAGCTCCCTTCTTGAGTCCCTGGGATGATGTAGTGACCCACTATGTCTGATTGAGCCGAATTTGCCTCGGAAGTTTTTCCTTGGAAGGATCCTTTTCCTTCACATATGCTAGTACCCCTTTTCCGAGACCGTCGAACTGAGCTGAGGCCCTTCCGGTTTTTTCGCTCCCTCTGCTTTTCCCCAGTCGATTCCTTTTCTCAAGTAACTCGTTTATAGAGTCAGTCATGAGTGACTTCCCAAAAAAAACTTTTTACTGAAACTTCTTTTCCCGGCCAGGCTTCGCGCGAAGGCCTCCATAAGGTTGTCCAACCACCGTAAACGCCCCTAATCCTTAAATTCGTCTCATAGTGCCGCTTTCTTCCTTTCTCTGGTGGATGTCGCGCCAGCTCACCTGGCGGAGGTTAGTCCGCCCTCAATCACCTGCTTACGTTCCCTCTCTGATGGAGTCAACTTTCTTCCCCGTGAAACTTAGTTCTTGCCGTGTGTTTCCCCCGCTGGGATCGTATGCAAGCTGAGAGTCCTCCATTTTTCCTCTGACCTTCCCCTCAATTTTAGCCTCCAGTTTGGTCCTTGGGCCTCCACCCTCCGATGGAAAACTCTCGTCGAGCACCTTGCCATCGCGTCAGGGTCTCTCTGGGCTCCATCATATATCTCCTTCCAATCTTTTTTTTTTTAGATGCTCTTTTTTGCCAAAGCGAGACCCTCCCGGAATGCGATTTTTTTCCTTGTTTTTTCCTCGAGTTTGAGTTTGAAAGAGCCCCATATTACCTCCCCGGATTTTCTTTTCTAATGTCCTTGAAAACCGGGGGCTGTCAAGTGCATACGATACCAGCTTTTTTTTTTCCCCAAGGGCACGACTAAGGTTTCTTGGCGCTG
>Ga0179593_1240314_pt1 | contig 12278 bp, 11 predicted proteins | sample CZODoug2_1_08_16_FD_185931 | JGI IMG/M metagenome (GOLD analysis project Ga0179593, IMG submission 185931) | Vadose zone soil fungal communities from Angelo Coast Range Reserve, California, USA - CZODoug2_1_08_16fungal (PacBio error correction) | ecosystem: Environmental > Terrestrial > Soil >... | reverse complement strand
GAGGGTTCTTCCCGGCATTTGCTTACCTCCACACACTCAGCGTTTCAAAGCTGCGGTTTGAAAATGCTGCCCCCCCCCCATGCCCAACGTAACCGAACGGAGGAATAAGGTCTTCTTTTTTGCCACTTTCTTGATCCCTTACTCCTTTCCCCCTTGACCTCTTAGCCTCAGAAACTCGCGCATAATTTTTTTTCTTCCTTCACCGTTTCGTCCCACGTTTTTCCAAAGCTCCGGAAAGACGCTCTCCTTCCACCTTTAGTTCCCATTGGCCGTTATTTCTCCGTTGCTCTTTCACCTCCTCCAGATAGTTAGATCCCCCTGTCCAATTTTCCGGCTTAGGAGATGGACCCCTCTTCGTGTCGCTTTCTTCCTGGTCGTTGTCGTAAGCCCCTCTGCCAGTCTGTATCGATGAGACCAGACCTATTTTTTGAAACTTCTCCTCTGGACAACGCCTCTTGCGCTATCAGCTCACCCCCCCATTTTTAACTGAAGATAAAGGAGTCTTCAGTTCTTTCCCGCGGACCTCTCCTGGGACACAGCGCTCCGCCCGATTTCCCGATTCTTTTCCCTCCCTTATCCTCGCGCACCCCCTGCTGAACCCTCGTTCCGAACGTTCCCCATGGAATTCTACGGTTGCACCAAACCCGCAACGCGATGCCGAAGTTCAAGTGCCCCCCCGATTTTCAACGAGGTAGCACCATACCTATTTATTCGATTTTCTGAAGGTATTGCTGAAGATATCGCTTTTCTAGCCTCTCTTCTATAGCCTTCGTCAGCGCATCACCTCAGTCAGCTACTTCCACCTGGCGTTAGTATACCAAGTGTTATTGTCCATCCGAAAACCATTTCTCTGAGCGACTCTAGAAATGACTAGTGATTTTTTGAATCTTTGTTCCCTCTTTTTTCTTTTCTCCTCACTGTTTTGTGTAATCTCAAATTAGGGTTTTCGTCTTATTTCTACCTATATTTTCTTCCAATAGTTGTATGGCTGGCATTGGTATGCAGATTTTGCCTTTTTCTTCTTATTTTTATATTCACACTGGGACACTCCGATGATTTCAGTTTCTATCCGATACTTTTTGAGGAGAGTATTCCTTCCCGTTCTCGCTTCTAATCCTTCCTTTGTAAAGCTCTTCTTTCGCCCTGCTTTCTTGGTAATCTTTTTTTGCTTTTGTCCAGAAAAGGATGAATGAAAGTTTTAAGTCTCTGGAACCTTTTTATCTTCTTTTAGAGTAGGAGAAGGGTCTCATACCGTCCTTCGGAGCGCCCCAATCTTCTATCTAGCCCTCCTTAGATTGATTTAGTTATTATGTACTCTTTCCCTCCTCCTATTTTTCCTTTGCTTCCCGACGAGTTCTTTTTCAACCAGTACTAGGTTCTTCTCCTCTCCATTCCTCCCGACAGAATTCTTTTCAAAACACCGACCCCTCTAGTGTTTGGGACGGTGTCTCTGCCCTCGTCCTCGGTGAGCGATCGTTTTCCAACCAATCGGGAGCCTCGGGCCCCATAAACATTCCTTCCGGCGCGGAGTTCTAGTCTTCGTTTTGGGACTCTTTTGAAGTGCACCCTTCCCCGGATTCTTTCTTTCTTCCTTAGAGTTTACTTTAATTCTTAGATCTATTGCACTATCGGTTTCCCGTCTGCCCCCTGATTGAATATCTGTTTGTTTGGGTCGCTAATTTTCATTCCTCCCTTCGTTTTAGAAAGATGACGGTTTCTAGGCATGCTGGTTCCCCTCCACTTTGACTCAAGCCCTAGTCCCCTCCTCATTGTACTTCGCCGTCGGAGGTATCGAGTGCTGAAGTCCTTCTCTATCGATGAACATCCTTACCTCGAGGAACGGCTTTCTAGTTGGAACGCCCTTCAAGAAATTTCCTTCCAGAATGCTCTCCCCGCTCTCCCTTTGCTCTAGACAGATGACTGATTTTCCTTTGACTTTTTCTTTCCCCGTCCTGCTGCCGTCCTCACTCCCGAGCGAAGGGATTTGGAGTTCTATTGCCCATCGCCCCCCCTCGTTCTTGTCTCTGCCCTCTGTTGTTGAACCCTTAGCTAGCTTTTTCTTTCGATTAGACTTTCCCAGCACCTTCGCACTTTGACACGTTCTCTGTCTTTATGTCGAAGAGGGTGCCCCGCGATGGTACGATCTCTTTTAACGGAGACGTTCTACATCCCCTTCGTGTCTGTCCATGGATTCCAACGTTTTTTATTTTCTTGAGAGTCGCTATTTCCATTCGTTCTAGTACATCATATCTTTTTCATGCTCTCGTCTTGACAAGGTTCTCTTTAAGAAGTCGGCCAACCGGAATGGGCCGTCCGTCGCTGTTGAACCGTGGTGGGGTTCCTCCCTGACTGGTCTGGTACCTCCGCTTGATTTACCGACTTTCCCCCCCTAGTTTCCCAGTCCCTAGATTTTGGACTTTTTCATTTTCCTGTGAAATGCGTTTCATTTTTTTTATCTCTCGACCCTTTCGCTCTTCCTTTTTTTGTCGAGATTCGAGCGCCCTATGACAATCTGCAATGCCGTTTATGAAGAGTCCGCTCCACTTTAACCCGTTCTGCCACGATTTCTTTTGTTCCCCACCCCAGATCTAGTCTATTTCTCTCTCATATCTGCAAGCCCCGAAGTTTCTGACTTGATAGGTTCCCCGAGTTATCCTTCTTCTATTCATAATAGTTTTTTTGTTGTGGCTGCTATTTTGACAGTCCCTCCTACGGTTCCCGTCTGGCTGCGCTTTTAGCTAGTTCTCTCTTTGCATTTCGGTCCCAACCACTCTGAAAGGAGTTACGGTCCTTTTTATTCCTTCTGCCGTCGTAAGTAACTTCCAAACCCCTGGTTCTATATTCTCTCTGCCTTCCCTCTCCCATCGCGATCCTTAAAAACTTTTCCGAGCCTTTTAAGGTTGTTCGCGGACGTGCTCTAATGAACAGCGCCTGTGCGGCCCTATACCCATTCAAATAGGCTATTCCTCTCTTTGACCCGTGTCTTTTTCCTCACCCCCGGTGGTACAGAGCCGTTGGGTATTCCCCCCCCACGGTTCCTTTCAACATCTTTTGGGTTTTAACTTCTTTTTGACGGCAATTGAGCTCCCCTCGTACCTTTCCAGAGTTTTAAGAGGAAAAGTTCTTAATCGACGTGCCCTTTTTCTCAGATCTCTCTCGACCCGTATTGCCCCCGTACAGCCTTTCACGAACTCCTTCGCTTAAGATGATGTCAAATATCTCTTACCAGTGATCTTGACCTCATTTCTTTCCTAGGACATCCAGGGCGTTGCCCCCTGGCAGTCACGATGATTCTCTTTCCCCCCCCCCCCCCCCCCCCCCCCCACTCCGATATCAGATCCATCCATTCGATCGTTTTTTTTCTCCCCTCAGTATGCAGATGATGAGTCCTATCCGCCTCTTGGTAAGATATCGTCCGACCCTTTCGCTCGTCGGGCAGTAAGGTCAATAATTAGTACCCCGACGCCTTGAACCTTCCTTCTGCGTCGTTCCTTAGCTAGAGCGCCAAGACTCTGCGGCTTTTTTGAGATGATGACACCAAATTGAGCGTCTCCAGCTCGTAGGCACTTCAATAGAGTATAGACTCTGTTTTACTTCTCTCCTCTCCATACTTCTGAACGCTCTGCTCTCGGGTGCGAGCGTCGGCTCCCCCTCTTATCGAAAACGTCAGGTTTCGCACAAAAACGATTCGCCTGAAAATCGCCCAAAGACCACCCGAACGAGAAGAGTAGAGCCCCTTTTCCTTTTTTTTCCCCTGCGAATCTTGACCCCGATCAGTTACCCTCTTTCCCTTTCGCCCCCGTAAGACAGCAGTGCTTTGATACTTTTTCTTGCCGGCCCCGACTCGTCCCAAAAAACCGTCTCATATGCCTATTCAAATTGCACCATTTCTTCCCGCCTTCTCCTCATTGGCTGCGAGTCGTGACCCATAGCTTTCTCCCCGTCACTTCCCCCTTCTTTTGTTCGGAGCATGGGACAGAGGAGTGTAGAATTTTTTGCGGCCTTGCTATGCTTGATGAGCAAGCCCGTACTTCTCTTTTTGATGTTTCTACCCATCTGGGTATCCTCTCATGCCCCCTTTTTTTTCCCTTTTTTGAGCAGCTCCAAAATCCAGGCAATCCATTTCGGTAGTCCTTCTCCTCTCCTCTCTTCTACCGACATCGAATTTAACAGTCTTCCTGCCTCCTCTCGCGAAGACTCACACTGGTTAATGACATAATTTCTGCCCAGGCCCCCCCCTTCCCTAAACTTGCGTACCCATTCCCTGCACAGTGCCGCTCTATCGCTTTTTCTCCCCCAATCCCTAGTGGAGAAGTTTTGAGGAAGTATATATCTCAGCGTGCATTCTTATAGAGTTACTCTTCTCTTCAGGCCAAGTTTCACATCGTCCTTCTTCCCAACTCATATCTCACGAACGGCAGGCGGCGAGACCCAGGCTGCCAAGTACGAAACCGTTCTCTATCTAAGATCTTGAATTTTTCTCAGAATCGTAGAGGAACTTTTCTGATCCTTTCTCTCTCTCCTCCTAAGTTGTTTGTTTCTCAATTCCCGGAGGTCCAGCTGTTCTTTTCTTCCCTTTGACATTCGATCTTTTCGCTTACCCTTTTAGTGGCGGCTTTTCGCCGTCGTTTCCTTTTTTTCTCTCTTACTTTTTGCGCAAGGAAAATGTCGAATTTTTAACTTCGATCGCGATACTTATTTCTCTGCTGTCTCATATATTGCAATTAAATCCGTTCTCGCTATTCGACATTCATCATTTTTCTTTCTTCCCTCTCTCGTTTCGAGGCCCTTGCGGCTGAAGAAGTTTAGGGGGAGGGTTGTCAGCACCGGAGACTCAATTTTCCTTCGTCTAAACAAAGTGTTGCTCGTAATGGTAGAGCATCGGGTGAAGATGTACTTGGTTTAACTGTCTGTAGTTTCTTCTCTATTTCGAGAGACTACCTAATAAGTCTTTTGCTTTTAGTGATCATCGTCACCCCCCACCTCCACCCCCCCCCCCTCCCCCCTCCCCCCCCCCCCCCCCCCCCCCCCCCCCCCCCCCCCCCCCCCTCCCCCCCCCCCCCCCCCCCACCACCCCCCCCCCCCCCCCCCCCCCCCCCCCCCCCCCCCCCCCCCCCCCCCCCCCCCCCCCCCCCCCCCCCCCCCCCCCCCCCCCCCCCCCCCCACCCCCTCGGTTTTCTCTTTTAGCTCACTTATTCCCTCTTTTCCCTATGTGTCTTGGTCGTTCCGTCACCCCTCTGATGTGTGGCTTTGTCTTTAAGAGCAGGCTCCCCCTTCCCCTCTTCCCTTCCCCTCATACTCCCTCGGTGGAAGGGCTTTCGTCGAACCCGCTTTTAGGTCCGCGAGCTCGCACTCTTATTGATATCGGTCCTTTTCCCACAATCCGTTGACTTCGCGGCGTTCCGAGCTTCTTAGAGTTTGTGGAAAGCAAGTTCCGGAAACCACGCTACCTTCTTTTTTCTTTTCTTTCGTCCGCGCGGTCCACGTTTATAGTTTTTTGGCAACCAGATCGACCCTTCATCACTCCGTAGATGCAAGTTCGGTTGGTATTTTTCTCAAGTTTCCGTGCATTTCCCTTTTTTTTCTTGTAAAGCTTTGACGTCTTTTCCTCTTTTCTCCAGTCCCTCCTCTCCCTTTCTCCCTCGGACGTCGACGTTGGTTTTGGTCTACTTTTCTCCCTGCTTTGCTAGATCCCTGCCTTTGCACCTGTCAGAATACTGCGAGGCCAAGTCTTTTTCTTTTGCCTCCCCTTTTCACACTGGCATCAGCAGGCTCGATCTAGTTGCTCACCGAGCAGTCTGCTTTCTTCTCTGAAAAGACTGCTGCGAAATTCGCAACCTCCCTCTTCCGGTCCATGGCTTTGCGGACTATCCCTTTAAACAGATGTTCGTTTTTTTTTTTGTGTCTTTTTTGTGGGTTGTTTGAGATCGCCTTTCTGCAATGCGGTTAAACCACTACTACGATTTTCGTTCGCATATCTCTTCGCGATATCTTTTCCCCCCTTTACCTTTTTGAAATTTTGATTGTATCAGTAGTAGAATTCTTTCACACTGCCCCCATGCCCCTTTCCCGCTTCCCCTTTCCATCCTTTATTAACGGACTGATGGTGGTCCATGTACCTACTAAACCTAAGTTTGTTTTGTTGGATGAGAGGCCCTCTGCCCTCCGGTCATCAGATTTGCTAACGTTGTCCCAGTGCGATTTCTGCAATTTTCTTCAACCAAGGCTTGGCATACGTCTCTGTTGACTGTCCCGTTTTTGTACCCCCTTTTGCCCTTTTTCTTCTCCCGTCAATTCTGTCTTTCACCCCCTTACTAACTCCTCTTGCCCCCTCAAGAATTGACTCTGCCTATTGGGACTTTGTTCACTGTGCCGCCAGACCCTGACTATGTTTCCGACTCCCGATCCTCTACCCTTTCTGCTCGGTCCTTTTTGTATGATCTTTTATTCAGGTCCTCTCGATCCTATCCCCAAGGTATTTTTCCGCTTCTCTGAATCCCATTTGGAGTCCTCCCTTTTCCTTTTTATGAGAACCCAAAAAATGTCCCTTCACGTTTTTTTTCCCTCGCCTGACTGACAGTTCTGCCTGATGCTACGATTTCACTAGTTATATCTAGATTTTAATCCCCCTCCTTTTCCATTTTGTTTTTCCGTTTTTTTTTCTTCTTCCCCCCCTTGACCTATCTTCAGTCCAGGACCCTGCGTTTGCTCTTTATCGCCCCTTTCTCCTGATGAAGCATTTTTTTGTCCCAATGCGTACATCGTTCCGTCCGTATGAACGTGCGCTGTACGCCGTTTCCCCTTTTTCCTCATATGCCTTGGCCGCTTTCAATCTGATTCCTCCCAACTTCCTGCCGAAGGTTTGTTAGAGGAGTAGTGAGAGCCCTACCACTCTCATTTTCTTTCGGCCCCCCCTCCCAGTCCCCGCTTTTCGCTGCAGATGGGCCTGCAAGTGGTGTCCTTCTTTTCCTGCATCTGAAGTTAATCTACAATGTATTTCGTCCAACCTGCCCTTCCCCCGATCGTACTTGCCTTAAGTTTTTTTCCACTGATCACTTCTGCCAATGTAGCGGGTGCCCGCTTACCATTCTATGATTAAGATAAGCTTTAGACTTCTCCCCGCCTCCATTGGGCTTGACCGTCATTATGTGCTCCCTTTCAGGCCGGTATATCTTTTGCCTTTAAAATCTCCGTACCATTTGATGTTAACTCTTCTGTCGAAAACAAGGGCTCTTTCCCTTTTCCTCCCCCCGATGATTTCTCTCGATATCGCGAACTACCAGCGCTCCTTTTCTACAAGAGGATGCAGGAGTAGGGCATCCTCCCCCCCCCCCTACGCCAGCGTGGTTCAACTATAAGACGACCCTTGACTATTAGTTTTTTTAATGGCCCCAGCCTTCTTTTCTCCCTCTCCATCCCTCCCTTTCGATTAGAGCAAACTTTTCCTGATTGACTTGAGGAAGTCTTTGCTGAGCTTTGAGTGACACACCTCAGATCTTAATCGTTCCTTGTTCTCAAGCCCTTTTTTTATATAGCTTGGTGCCAGGTACCCTTTCCGGGTTTCAGTACTGACCCTCTCTTGCGTAGTGCTATGGTGCGGGCTACATTTCACTTTGTGAATAGTCCCCCTTTTCAAGTTTCATTACCCCCTGATTCTCTTGTCACTTCCTCCCTACCCCCCAACCGAACGATGCGATCGGATGGAAGTCCTAGATTTTCCCTCCTGATCTCTGAAGACTGACTTTTTAACTATCTCTTTTCTCCAACGCGCGTCACATTTGTTTCTTGCCGTCGTCCCCCCCCTCTGTCCCTTCCACGCCCTCTTTCCGTACCTTCAAAGTGGAAAATGTTGACGGACCCGCCTTTTCCCTCATTTTCTTCTATCTCGCGGACCCTCTTTTATGTATCTTCCATCAAGGCAGGCTTTGAGGATTCCTTTTTTCCTCGGAGCGTGTCTTGGGAGGCCTTTGCTGGGCAACTCTTTTTTTCTCTCGCGCCCCGAACATCCGGTTTAAGACCGCGAAATGACGGCCGATCAACGTATTCCCCTATTCTCCATGAAAACCCAACCTTTGAACTATAGTCTCGTTTCTTTCTTCTCGATTACGATATAACTTCCCGACTCCTGGTTTCATATGTTCTTGTCCGCGGAGAAATCAGCGACAATGACTCCAAATTTTTTTCTGCCAGTCCCCCACAATTTTTCCTCCGGTGAGTTCCCCCTTCCCCCTCACTCTTGCGTACCCCGAAGCCGGGAACCCTTGGCCGTCGCTTTTGCTCCCGGGATCAGATGATGCGATCTTTTCAGACGAGTGCTTCTCGCTAGCCGCGCTCTATTTCGCTTCTCCATTCCTCCCTTCCTTCCCCCTTGTAATTCGCATCAAAATTTTGTCCCTTGCTCTGAGACCAATTCGCAGAAGACCCCCCACCCTCTGAGAGTCTCCGCATGTCCGACCCTGTAAGAGAAATCTTGAACTATCGCAATATCTTTTCCTACCAATCCGTTGTTGTTGTTCTCTTCCCTTTCCTTCCCGCGGCTCGTCGGATCTTCTCGTGACATTCCGGTCGCTCCTGCTGCCAACTGTTTTTCTTCTTTGCAGTGGTGTAAGAAGCTTTGACTCGTTTGCTCTGATTTGTCAGTCCCTCACTTTAACGTTTAAGTCAGGAGCTCCAGTTCGACACGACTTCTCCTCTTCCCTCTCTTTCTCGGCATCTTTTTCGCTCTATCATAACGCTTTGTGCTCCGCGATCTTCTTGGGCCATTGACTAGGGTACGCCGACTTTCGGTTGTGGTCCCTCCCTTCTCATGCCCTTTTACTTAAACAAGGTGATTTTATGTTTCGGTTGCGTTCCCCCTTTCATAGTCGGAGCGCTTTTAGCTAGTTTTAGCTTCTACCTCTCCCCGGGATTGAATTATTTTTTTTTGGGAGTGTGATCAGAGGCAATTGAGTTGATAGACTTTAATTCTGTTCCTGTCTTAGCTTTTTCCCTCTGTCCGTATGGCGCCCGCTGCGCGAAATTTTTTTTTTGGGACGCTCTGTTTTTTCCCACTCCCCTCTCAGACTACTGTGAATTTTTCTCTAAATTTGCAGTCTCTCGTTCCGCGAGGCTCCGGCAAGCACTTCGGTATCCATATATTTCACCTTAACTTGTATTTTACTTCGGGATTTTCTCTCCTCTGGTTTGTGTGTGTACGTTTCCTGGAAAGACACCCTGTCTGTGTCTTCTTACTGGCGCTCGCTTTTTAAAAGGGCTTTTCTCTATCGATTGCCAAACTCTCTACTTGACTGCCTTTTCCTTTCTCATAATCGTTACCGGTTTTGGTCCATTGGCTTTTTTTCCATTGCCGCCTCTTTTCCGAAAGTTTTTGTCGCTTAATGTCCTTCCTCCTCCTCACTCGTACTCTCTTCCCTGCGACGCTAGGAGGTCCTAGCTTCCCCTTTTTCGCTTCATAAATGCTTTGAAACGCCTCTTTTTGCTCTGGATCGTTGGCCCCTCAATCCCCTCCCACGGAATACCTAGGCGCGCGAGCTCGCCCCTTTTTCTCTCAACTCTCTTTGTTTGGAGTAACCCATAATTCCTTTTTCCTTCCGCACCCGTTTCTTCATTTGAGGATTCTTGACGTTGGGTTTGTAGTTCCTCTCCTGCATCGGCTGGCTCCAAAACCATGCTTTCGTTTTAGCCCCGAGATCCTATTTCCTCTAATATTCTTGTCTGAACATTTAAATTGTCGCCCTGTCTTTTTCATAAGTCTTGTCACGCAGCACTGGACCGAGCGATTTATACCTGCCATCCGTTATACTATCCCGCTTTCTTCCATTTCAAGGAACGCTTCAGTGCTCATTGTTCTTTTCCCTTTTGCTATTTGTTTCAGTAGGGGTAATAGCGATCCAGCTTCCTCTTTCCCCGTTTCCTAGGTTCTCGCAAGGACCCCCAAACGTGAATTGCAAGACGTCCGGTGTTAAGTCCTTTTTTTTTTGTTCTCCGGGCTCGTCGCGTAAAGTTATAATTTAGGAAGATACTCACTGTTGTATACGCATTGTACCCAAGCGCGATTTGTACTTTTTGAGTGAGCTGCCCATGCTCTCTTCCGTCGATCAAGCTAGATCACATTTTTCCGTCTTTTGTCTCTCTTCCATTATTTTCACTGCGGCTCTCGAGTCATATAGTTCCACTGGTTCCCGGTGTTTTAAGCACTTGATCCCCCAAGTCAAGAAACTGGTCTGTTTGCCTGCTTTTCTTTGTTCCCCCAAAAATGTAATTCTTTGCCCTGGCTTTGCTAATAGCTCCGGCTATGTATGTTTTCTCTTCCCCCGCGGATCTCCCTTTAATACCGTTGTTGTTCTTTCGAGAGATACCTTTGTACCTGCTCAAGCCTGGAAGGACGCTCTTTAGCTTGATCTCCTTGAGCACGATGAGCTTTTTTTTAGAACCGTCCCGAGTCACTGCCACGTTTTATGCATTCTCCCGCGTAAGCCCCGTTTAACACCTTTGCCTCCTCTTCGATTGCCTATCCCGAAATTCTCTATCCTAAAAACTGGGCCGCGCCCGCCGTTTGGCGTGGTTTCGATACGCTTTCTTTCAACAGCGCATGTTCCTGGGCCATCCGACCCCCCCCGTCCCCCCCACTGCGGTTGGAGGTACATGAGGTTACGTGTTGCAATTTTTAGTTATCTTTCATGTCCTCTGACCCTGTTAATCGACATCCCGGGAAGGAACCCACACACCCTTGCATTCAACAGACCTTATTTCCCCATTTCTTTTTTTTTTTTTGCTCCATTGTCTTCTGAACCCTTCCTTCAGCGTTCATGAAATGTTTAACGCGACTTGCCATAGCCCCTTAGAACTCCCAATACCATGACCTTTCTTCAGTCATGGCCCGTCCCCATCTGTTTTATCCTTTGTGGCATATGTATAAATATCTTTTACCCCCCTTCTGGAACTACTTTTCCTCCTGATTCAATAAATGGGGATTTGTCCCTTGTCATCCCCGATTATTTCGACGTCTCTCTCTACCCCGAAATCGAGATGGTTTTACCCAGCAGGATGCTGAAGCTTCCCGCCGCGAACTGCCATCTTTTTTCCTCTCTCCTACCTTCTGTCTGCGTATTGGCGTGCGTCTTAGTGTCTTCTTTCCTCAAGCCAGCAAAGACCTCGTCTCTGCTTGATGAGCACAATGATCGTAGCGCCTGTTTTCCTTTTTTCTTTTCCTTTCGTGCAACTAGACGAGCCATTCTCTAAGTTTTTGTATTTTTTTTCCATCATTTATATTCGCAGCTGTCCGTCCCCATGACTCCCGTTCCGTTCCCCCTACTCCGTCGGGTCGATCCTTTCGTGTCGGGTACCTGAAGGAAATATCAAACCAGTTTTCTGAACCACTCGGCTTCCTTTCACCCCTTGCGCACACACTACCCCCCCCCCAAACCTCCCGATGCATCAGGACAGGCAGCTTGTTTACTTCCAGGTTGCCTTATCGTCCCCTTAGCACTTTGACCCCGCCTCTCCCTTCCTACAAGCAGCGACTTAATATTTTGTTTGCCGTACCCATTGTAGGCCACCCCCCACCTCCAAGTTAGCTGTCCCCTCTATCTTACAAATGTTTAATTGTGAGGACCTTCTAGGCTCCGAAGTGCCTTTAATAGTTCCCGGGTCCCGTCTCTATGTTCTCTCAATGTCCACGGCATGAGGTCTGGAGTCTCTTTGGACCGTTTTTTTTGCGCTTGTCTTTTGTCCCTCTTCTTTTAGCGCAGGCGTCCTGTTTCTTGACCTCGTGGTTTCAAGACTCTTACTTTCCGGCTCAACGCGATGCAGATGTTTTCCTCAGAGACCCAAACCATAGGCAATGCTAAATTAGGATTTAGGTCCCTTCTCGTCACCTCCCCTCTACCTCATCTGCTCCTCCCTCATGGCAAAGATGATTGTCTCTTTAGAATTTTTCTTTTACGTTTTTTCACCCTTTTCCCTCCCCCGTTTACCACACTTTTCTTCTCCGGGCGGCATCCCCCGCCACTTCAGTAACGCAACCGAGGTTGTAACTTTCCGCGACACTCTCTTTTTAGACACCAGGGGACGTTTTAGACCGACTAGTTTCGTCTTTCGCCCCGATTAGATGAAGACTCTTTTTCATTCTCGAGTTATCTCCCTTCTGCAGGCTGCCCTTTTCCTTTCTCATCACACCCATAAGAGCTACAACGGAAACAGGCCGGCCCGGAGCCCCCTACTGCCCACCAGTTCCCGCGATACCAGATCTACCATGTTCCAGAATCCGACCTGTTCCG
>Ga0179593_1490719_pt1 | contig 12279 bp, 10 predicted proteins | sample CZODoug2_1_08_16_FD_185931 | JGI IMG/M metagenome (GOLD analysis project Ga0179593, IMG submission 185931) | Vadose zone soil fungal communities from Angelo Coast Range Reserve, California, USA - CZODoug2_1_08_16fungal (PacBio error correction) | ecosystem: Environmental > Terrestrial > Soil >... | reverse complement strand
CTTATTTGAAAGCACTCACCGGTTTTCTTTCAAATTATCCTGCACTTTGTGTTCTTTTTTTTTTAACGTGATTCACCGCGCCTCGTTTCTCCTCTAACCTGTTATTTAGAGATGAAGGTCTTTTTCCCCTTATCGACCTGCTCGCCCTCTTTTCTTTTTCTTAAGAAGGTCGTTTTCTTCTTTCCCTCTGCTCCCCAAACCCCGATCGCCCAGCCCTCGTTTCTTTCCCACCCCCCCTTCCCGTGTGACGAGAGGGTGATTTGAGCAGATTAACCCCCGTCTTTGGATGATTGTTATCCTTTTCCCCCCGCTCTCATTCAAGTCCACACTCTTCTCGATTTTAAGGTATGCAGTTATTTGACAAAACGTCCGGGACTTGCGAGCGCTTTGGCTTTTTCTTTACCATAGGAGTAAGCAACAGTATTTCGGTCCTCGTTTTTTTCCCCCTCGGTTTTCCAGAATACTTTCCTGCGCTTCTCAACTCTCTAATTTTCTGCCTGATTTCCCTACAGCGATTAATGATACCCGCTGTGTTGTGGATTTTTGAACTTCGGCCTTTCTCCTCTTGCTCTTCCGCCCCCTTTTTTGTTTGTTTAATCCTTCAATCATAATTCGGTCCGTGGTGGTGCTGGTGTTTCTTCGCATCCCTTGCCTCTCCCTTTTGTTGCCCCTTGATCTTCCTTTGTTGTTTTTTCCCCAATTCCTGTCCGTCATTCCTGATGAAGTTAGTTTTAGCAATCCCCTGCCCTTTACCTTGCGTAACCTTGAAAGAGACTGACAATTACTTCACAATCCCTCCCCCCTCTTTGGTCCGGGTTTACTTTTTCTACTCATGCTTCTTTGCGCGTGCTAGTCGTATTCTCTCTCCCATTCACTTCGCCTCTTTCGTGCCCCATCACACCTTTTCCCGCGGCTTCGTCCCCTCTCCTTCACAGGAGCTCCCCCCAATTTGTGAATGTCCCAACTTTTCTGACCCCCCTCCCCCTGCACTGCACATTTCCCTCCTTAATTCGAGGTAAATCTTTGATCCCAGGAAGATGAATCTGTCGGCTTTTCGCCCCCCTAATCCATCTTTTCGCAGCACCTCTTCTTTTGCTGCTTCTGAATGGCCACCCACCGAGCTCTTTAATGATCGGTGTCCCATTCCTCCTTTAGACCCCCTTTTTACTCTGTTCTTTAGATGGACTCCTGTCCTCCTTCCTCCCCCTTTTTGCCCTTAAAACCCGTTCCCTTTTTACACTGTTAACGATACGTCCTCCTTTCTTCCCCCCTCCTTTTAAATGCGCTTAGCTTCCCCCCAGTTCCCCGGCCGCGATTTTTTCAATTCAGGGAATCGACGTTTTCCGTTCCCCCCTTTCGCTACCCAAGTAGGAGTTTCGTCTTAAAAACCTGGCTCCCCCTGCGGCCCTTTCGGCGAGAGTGAGCCCTTAAGAAATTTTCTTCGAGCCCTCAATCGCGTCCCAGTTTTTATTCGGAGTTAGGACCCCCTCTGTTGCTGGTTCACGTTTCCTTCTTCCTCCTTCAGACGGCGTGTTAGTGTTGGTTTCCGTAGCTTCATTCACAGAACTAGTTGACCCCCTTTGCCGATAGTTACTCAATTTGATCCCAGGATTTCTCGCACACTTTCCAAATTTTTCTTTCATATCCTTCCGCGCTTTAATCTTTTTGACGTTCGACACCCGAACGATCCGGCTCCTGTCAGTGGCCGACATTTACTTTAAAACGGCTCAGCTCTGTTATGCGGCTCCCAAGATCGGCTTTTTTACAGTACGCTCGGACTCTTGTTCATTTTCATTCTTCTTTGTTCCCGACAATCCGTTTAATGGCTTTGTCGTGGCTCTTACCAATATAATAGACCTTTTTGGGAAGAAGGCCTGACATCCTACCATTTCGTTTTTACCTCCCGTATCCGAATTGGACCTGAGATTTCTGTCTTCTGGTCCCGGCAGAGGAGACCCCTTTCTAGATAAAAAATTATTTTTCCCTCCCGGTCATGCGTTTCCTCATTGCCACTGTTTTTTTTTTCTTTCCAGTGACCCTTTGACAAAAGGGTTAGCATTTCCAGGCGCCGATCTCTCAGCGATGCGACGGAGGTGTCAACCCCCCCCCATGACCTTCCTTGTTTTATTATCCTTGCTGTTGGGCTTTCTAGGGCATTCCAATTTCCCGGGGGTCCAGGTTTGTAGCACAGGCAATGTTCCGTTTAAAATATAAACCCCTCCCCCCCATTGGAATATTTTTTTTTCTCTATCACTCCCCCCCTCCCTTGCTGTTTTATTTCTTTCGTTCCTTTCACGATCCCCCGCGCCCCTCTTACGTGATTCCTTGCGCCTTTCAGTCCCTTTTACCCTAATAGATAGTTGGTTTTCAACCAGCGGTGGAAGTCGTTTTCTTCCCCATTACCTTAGGCCCACCCAAACACTCCCAGCACACTTACTGGCTCACAACCGACTTTTTTTTAGGTTTCTGAGGGGCAAATACCGTGTCGAGCGACGTTTTGTTAGGGCTCTCCACTCCTTTCCAATCCAATATGAGGCCTTCTGTCACGCGCGAATTCTTGCTCATTTGAAGGAAAAGGGCCTTCCCTCCAATGAAACTTGCGGTTTTTCTTTTTTTCTCCCCTTTTATTTGAGTTGAACTTTTTTTTTTTTGTCCGATTTCCCCATCGACACGGTGATCGCTTATCCCTCCCCGGATTCCCTTTCAAAAAAAAGCAGAGTTTGTTCTTTTTTCCCCCTTTCACATCCAATCTGAAGGCACCGGCCCACGAATATTTCCTTTCCTTGTATCCTTCCCCCCTCGTGAGTGTGGTGTGCAATGCGTTCGTCTGCCCCCCCCCCACTATGATGAGTTTAGAGATCCCTATCTTTTTAGAGAAGAAGGAGCTTTCCGTTTTTCCTCAACATTCGTTTTTAACCGACCTGCGAGAGGTATTTTCTTTCTCCCGAGGCAGTTGGCCCCCTGTTTTGTAGCGCGAAGTAGTGCTTTTCTGGCGCTGCACCTGTTTTTGTTAAATTAGAATACCAACCATCGTACCGTCTGTCCGATGCCCTCCTCTTTAAGTGCGAATGCTCCCCCGTCTGGTTTTTAGCCTCCGTTTCTTTCACGAAGTAATCATATCTTCCTCCTATCCGTGTTGTTGATTTTTAATAAGACGGTCCCCCAGCGCCTCTGATTTTTCTGCAACCTCTTCTCTACCCCTTCCGAGCGCGACTACTATTCAGGCATCGACAGTCCCTTATTCTTGAGGAGACTTTGCCCCCCCCCAAGCCAAGAGACAAGTCCGCACTCCCCCCCCCGGCCCCCATTCTTCCCTGACCCCCCAAACCCATTCCTACGGCCGACTACAAGTTTTGACCCATACCCACCCTCGCAGGTCTGTTAAAACCTTTCTTTGAGAACCCTCCAGTTCTCCCCGTTTTTTTCGTCTGTCTTCTGATTGTCACTCATATGTTGTTTCCCCGCTCACAGCAGTTCTTTAATCTTTTTGCAACCACCCTCAACGATTTTCCCTTTCTCAGTCAGAGGCGAAAAATTTCCCCTTCCCTCTTGGAGAGCTTTTTCCCTCCCCCGTCTTTCGGTTGTTTTTTTGGCGTTCGCGGATTAGGCAAGAGCCCCTTTCCCTCTCATTTGCCACGGAAAAGCTTTTTGATTAGAAACCGACGGAAGTGGCGTGCTGGACGGTGCTGACTTCGAGTCGGGCTTCTTCGCCCGTACGCATAATGCTTGAGGAGTGTATCTTTTGTCCCGCCACCACCAGAACGTCTTTCCCCGAGTACACTCTAACGCCCAGTTTTCCCCTGTTCCAATTGGACCCTGTGTCTTGTTTTCTTGAATTTGACCGAAATTCCAGCCCTTTTTTTTTCCCCCCCCTTTTATGATGGTTCCCTTTCGTCTTCACTGCTCCCCAAGTGCCCAGCGACGTATGCGAGTCGTTCCGGTTGACCCACCCGTGAAAGGCCAGCCCTTCGGATCGAGAAGATTGTCCCCCCATTTCTTTATTGGTCCTCTGGCCGGAAAAGTTCCAACTGGGCGACCCCTTTCCCTGTCCCCTACTTGCTCCCCTCGAACAGGCCCAAGGCCGGATCATCCACCACCTTTTTTAGACTGCTGGTCCCTTAGGCGAAACCCCCCCCCCCCCCCCCCCCACCCCCCCATTACGGCGCGATCGTCTCCTATAACATGACCCACGCGTTTTCAGGCCTGTGATGCAAAACCTTTTTCATTGCGTGCTGACCTGGAGGAACATAAGTTTGGTCCGCCAATTAGCACCCCAGATGAAGAGACCTATTTTTCGTCAGAACCTCTCAAGGAAGCACTCCTTCTTATCTTCGGTAATAACGACTATTTTTTTCGTCTGTCGCCTCCTTTCCCCCAACCACCGTTGGAGATGAGATTGTCGTATTTGCACGTCCACCCCCAACTCCCCACCCGGAACCTTTCGCTGTCCACATCCGTCTGTCAAATGCCACTATGTCCTTTTTTCTCACGATAGTTTTCTTGCATGCACGATCTGAAGTCGAAGAAGCATTGTTCTCAGATGTCCCCTGGTCGACGTCCCCCCTTTTTAGGTTAGAACAGTTACTCCCCCGCTACAGCTCCTGTTCATATGAATCCTTTTTTTGATCGAGGAACCTTTTTCACTTTTGAGTACTCCGAAAACCCCCCTCGTTTAGATGACGAAGTATCCACCCCCCCTAAACCCGCTCTTGCTTCTCTCAACTTTTTTTTTCACCAGAACCGTTCACAATCCCTCTCCCCCCCCCCCCCCCCCCCCTATCGGGACTGCTCCGTGAAGAGATAATTCCCATCATTCGGATTTCACGCACTTGGAGCGACATGGGATCCTTTGGCGCCATCCCCGCCATCATTTGTCCTCCGGGAAAAAACTGTAGATTGGCCCCTCTTTTTTTCAGCCCCCGGACGCGCCTTGCCTCTTTTCGCACTTTCACGGCTTTCCGAAAGTTGATCGGACCATTTCACACCCTGCTGGTGGAAGGGTTTATCTGCAGCCCTAATTCTGAGTTTTACGTTTTCCCGTCAAAAAATGTCCCGTGATTCGACAGCAGGCGGGCGCTCCACCCGAATCAATTACACCACGAGCTCGTACGTGGTTGGTCTTCCAGTACTGAACCTCAATTCCGTGTCCCCCCTAGACAGATGATTTCAATTCGTACTCCGCTTTTCTGAGGCGGATTGCATCTTCCTTTTTCTGCAAGGGGTTCCCCTAACCGGCCTTCGTAAGAGGTTTTCCCGTGCCGATTTTTCGCAACTTCCCCCCCTTTTGCCTTCACACATGGAAGTTTTCACTGGTTTTGAAGGCTTGAGAATATCCGGTTTCCGTAGTTGGTTCTTTCCTTAGGCACGGCACCTTTGTCGCGTTCGAGAATCCCTCCAACGATCGCAGCTCTCCACCCCTTTTGCATGCGGCTCAAGGCACCGCGTTGTCTGTCCACATGTGCTCCGTGTGCGCTTTCAGGGACATCCGCCGACGCTGGATTTCTTAATCCCGCACCTTTCCTCCATTACTGCTTCCCCCCAGATTCCCCCCCTTCTATTTCATCCAGACGGTATCTTCCCGATTGAACGTTTCTAAACACAGCCAAGCGGCCCCCTCAAGCCCACTGCTTTGATTTGACGATCCATGCGCCCCCGCTATCCGGCTTTTTTAAATCCTTCCAATGAATTCTCAGGGTTATCATCATTAGCGTAGTTGCTCTTAATAACTGCTGATTTTCTTATCTGGACGTTTTCGTATGCACCTTTCCTCAACGCCCTATGCAGCCCTGAGTACTCCCTCTTTTAACGGCTTCTCAAGCTTTTAATTCGAGTTGCAATCCACCTTCCACTCTCTAGATTTGTAATGTGATATCGATCCTCCCGGAATGAAGCCAAACGACGCCCTATTCTTTTTAAAATCCCGCTCGCCCGGTCCCCCCCAGATTTGTGTCCCCCTGAACAGATGCTTTTGGTACTTCTCCGTTGGCGACAGCCTTTTCGCAGCAGACTCTTCTTCCGACCACATACCTTGAGTTCGTTTATGACGGCAACCTGCTGTCCCCAGCGCAACCCTCACCTTCGGTTCCCCAGCGAGACGTCCCAGAGTTTCCCTCTGTTGCAGCAGAAATTCCATGGATATACAAGGGTACCAAATCCAAACAGGTTAGTGTCTTCCCTCATATCTCCCTCTGGCCCCCCAGACAAGCGCCGTTGTTGTTTGTGAGTGCGTTTAGAGGTGAGGTTTGAAGAATTCCCCCTTGATTTTACTGGGGAAATTATATCCCCCCAGTGTGGCCCGGCCCTCCGCATGCTGGCCACGCGATCCGTTTCTCTCCTTGTTCCTAAAGTTTTTCGGTCCGGGGTTTTCTTTTCCTATCCTATTGCCGATGTATGGTTCCGGTCCGCAGTCGTTTCGTCGGCCTGTCTGGCGCAAACACAGTCTTCATGCGCTTATTGCCACCCAAAGTCTGGCCCTGACATGATCTCTTTCTTTTTTTTTTTTTTGAGTTTCCCCTTTAAGTTCCTTTTTTAGCTGAGAGGGAAGCTTCTAGATATACCTTAATTAAACAACTCTCGTTAGGTTTACGTTAGTCAACGTCGTTTACTTTAACGAGTTGCCCTCCTTCCCGTTAAATCCCTTTTTTATTACGCACTATCGCTATTCTTCGAAGAGGTCCCTTTCGTCCTTTCTCAGCCAAAGCTCTACTTTCTGAGTATCCCTCAGCGATTTTCCTGATAAAGGTTGTTACTATCTTTTGCCCCTTGCTTTTATAGCGTGTCTCTCGTCATCGTCAATCAGTTCTGGTGGAGTCTTTTTTTTTTTGTTTTTCTATGCGCAATCTGCCCCCTCTAACTTTTCTTGGTTTGCAAATGAAGCTCTGTTCAATTCCTTCCTCCGGTACTGTCTGAATTCGTTCTTTAGCCCCCGCTTTCCGCGTTCCTCCCGGGCCACCACCAGCGACGAAATGAGCACATTTCCTGACAAAGGCTTTTGCCTTTTTACGGCCGCATTCCGTTTCTGGCTCGCTTTCCGAGTCTGTCTGCTGATTTTCCCCTCTCTCGTCCTTTTTTTTCTACTCCTCCACACCCTAATCGTCTCTTTGCCCCCGGCTACCCAGTTCTGAATCTTTTGAATGCCCCCCCCGGGTAGTTGTCCCTTCCAAAGTCTTCACACTTGACGACTAAGGATTTTTGGTGAAACTCAGTTGCACACGACGAGCCTCGTCCTCTCCCCTTTGCTCCAATTCCCCTCTGTTCGAAGCCACGTAGCTTTGTATTCTGACGTTTTTTAACAAAGTCGTCTCTTTTATTGCTGATTTTTTCGTGAGGGAGCTCCCGCCTGGACGGTCAGAATTCCCTTTACGATGGTTTCCCCGACTGCTTACCGCCTTTCAGTCCGGCGCTAATTACCCGTTAAATTGTTTTTCCCAAGTCAAGTCCCGAATTTCTTCAAGCCTTCCTGTCCTCCTTTCGCTGTCCCCCCAGTCCGTCCTTTCTTTTCAATATGGGCCACTCGAATTTTGTTTTTTCGACACCTTTTTTTCCTATGCGGTGTATCGAGAACCACATTTTCTCCCTTTAGGAGGTTGAGGAGTCGGACCCCTGTCCCGACTCTGTTGATTGGAGCGCTGCCCTCGCGTGTCCCATTTCCACCCATTCTTTTCGTTCGTGCCCCGAGCTGGTTCCCCGTTGTAGAGAAGAAGCTTCGTTTTTTTGTGCAGTCTGCTTTCCTTACCCTCCATCGTTTTTCTGTTTATCTTTCCCCACCCGTTGAATCCCCTTAGGGTTCCTCCGTCAGCACCCTGTCCCCTTCAATTTTTTTGTCCCTCTGGGAGTCCTTGGAAAACCCATGCCGGAGCTCTCATTTTACGATTTAAATATCATCCCTGCGCACCAACTTCCTCTCTTTTCTGCCGCTCCCCCCAAGATATTTGCTTTTGAAGAAGGGAAATAGTTTCCCTTTTCAATTTTGTGTCCCATCGACCGTTGTTTTAAGGGTCCCTTGTCGTGCGACTGGACATCTCCTCCTACACTTTTTTGGAGTTTCATTCTCCCACTCCCCCCATGCTTTCCAATACGATAAGCAGGCTGATTGATCTTTCCTTGAAGCTCATCTGTTTTCCTTGCATCTGGCTCCCCTTGCCGGACGTCCCAACCTTCTTTTCCCCTAATTTCAGCCTTCTTTCTGTGTGGCTTTTCCTCCCAGGGCATTTTTTCAAACGGTTTTTTTCTGGGATACGATACAGAGCACGTCTTACTCAGTACTAAATGTGTTGGATTGATGCCTTGCCGTTTTTGTGCGAGGGCCATTCCTTCGTTTTTACCGGTTTCACGGTTTTGTCGCCCGTTGGTGGACGTTCCGGGAAATATATCCCAAAAATACCCTTTCCCACCAAAATTTTTGCATTATCCCCCCGACCCGACGAGGGCTGGCTTTCTGTCCTGTTTTCACCTGCAATATGCGCCCGATTATTTACGTCGCGGCTTTCTTTCCGCCTCCCTTGAACCATCACAGCTTTTTTTGGCACCCAAAGCACTTTTTTTTTTAGTTATTTTTCCCCATACCTGAGAGGTTCCAACCCCTCCCGCAAGCATTTCCCCGCCAACAGACTTTTGCTGTTTTCTTCCTTGGTCACTACCACTTGATTGCGTCCTTTTGTTGTCCTTTCCAGAGCACTCCCCCTCAATTCTTTCGTACTTCTCACGAAGCGCTTGCCGGGAATGGCACAGCATCAAATTCAAAGCCGGTTCTTTCCCGAAAAACTGTTGTTGTCCTTTGTCCCTATTTGCCAACTCTCCCTGGTCTCTTTCGAATTTTTTTTTTGACGCCCCCTCAACGTCCTTCTTTTCGTGATTTCTGCCCCCTACAGTGTTCACTTTATTTATCTTTCCTTAATGATAAGGAACCCTTGAGTTGGTGCTCCTAGAAAGGATTTAGCGACACCACGCTGCTATCAATCGATCCTCGCGCACCAGCAGTCCTTGGCGGTTCTCCCTTGACACTTGTTTTTTTAACGACGCGAGGCATACTGCTTTTCTCTATCTTCGGTGTTTGTCCTCAAGTACTCCGCTTTCTCTTTGAGAGTTCATTGGTGTTTACATTCTCTTCCAAGATAGTACCTTGGACTTTCCGTTGCAATTCCTCTTTAGCGTCTGTCTTTTCCTGGTATGAGCCCGTCTTTTTTCCCTCCATAAGTCCTCTGTTGTCCGGCTTCACTATATTTTTTTTCCCCTAATACTAAGGTGGTGTTTTGATCCCCAGCGGGTCCCAGCCCTCGCTGATGGCTTCCACCACTACTCTCATCCCAGTCCGAAACGCGCTCTCTTTCCTTCGACCAGGCGGTACTCTCTTTTCTGCGAATGGACCACAACCTGCCATGCCAAGTCGCAACGGAGTTCTGTACACCCCAAAACTCAGGAATAGACTTTCCTTCCACGTCTCACTCCTTCGACTTTCTGTCCACACCAATTTTCTTGCCCCTCCAGCTCGGCGAGATCCGCGGACCCGATTGCTCATAATCTTTGTGTGTCGAGACACCTCAGTGCGACGAGACCACACCTCACGATGGATCCGTCTTCCGGTAAGTAGTCTCTCTCTTTCATTCCCCTCTTTCTGCTAGTTAACGCCCACGTTGTTTTCTTTGCGATTTCTCTTAATTAGAGAAGTCGTAGATGCATATGCCCACCAGACGTTTAGGATCCCCGTACCCGTCCTTTACTTTTTTAAGTGATGGACTTTTCCCCGACGGCGAAGCGTTGCAGTCACTAAGAATTTCTTTATTCTTTTTCCCCTCCCAACAAAGTCGCCTCCGTGTCGGTGATCAATCGCCTCACAGTAGGTTGAGCCTTTCCTTTGCGGGGGGGTTTGTGGTGTGGTGTTTGTTCTTGGGGGTTTTTTTCATCAGGGGTCCTTGTCACCGACCTTCCCTGCGTCTTTGCAAGCACCCTTATTGATGATGGGTCCCTTTTTTTCTCCTTACTGCGCCCAAGTTTCAGACGACGTAAATTTTCGCTAGTGCGGTGAACGACGAAATCCCAGCCATTTTTATCTCAGAGCGCCCAATTTTGGACTGGGCTTGTGCGTCGCGGCCCGGAAATTTTCAACGGGGCTCCCACTTTGCAACCCCGGTACGACTGGATTTTTTTTTTGCCCTCGGAAAGGACCCAACGGCCTTATGGCAACAAAAACTGGTATCTTTCTTGTCAATCTTCGGCGCGCTGGGCGACTCGCACCTCCTCAACGCCCGTTTCCCTTCCCTGGAGCAAGCCCACAGTCTCCTTGCTACGTTCTCCCCCCCTTATCTGTCAACATAAGGTTGTCCAGTCCTTTTTTTTGTTTTCCTGATTCGGACAAGCTTGCCTCCGTCCCTAATTTTAGAAGACCTTATTCTCGTAGGTACTCCAACTAAGTTTTCTTTATTTTCGCTTCCTAAACCCCTTTGTCTTCTCGTTTTTCCTTCGCCCGTTTGACCCCTCGCCCAACTTGAAATTTCAGATGCCCCCGCCTGACCTAATATGTACTCTTTTTTCACAACGCTTATTATGGGGATACTTCATCCCCGATGAAGTCAGGCCTCAGTCCCTTGCCTTATTTTTACAGGAGCCATCCCTTAGGCTGTTTCGTACAGTTCCCGCCGCTTCCTCGCCGTCGAATTTGCAGACCCTTTGCTTTCTGGATTTTTTTAAACTTTTTTTTTGTATTCAATTTTTTGAGTACTATCTACCACATAAAACGAGGCGGTGAATGTCCTCCTTCCGGAAACCCCACGGAACCCCCGCCGCTGCTTATCTACCCCCTTCACCATCCCCTCCGTTCGCAAATCACCCTTAAGGGTGATCCTTTTCCTCTCTTGCGCGCTCCTCCAGAGTTCAGAAGTTTCCGACTACTCGCCGCCGTCTCATGGGTCCTGCCCATCTACTCCCCTGCATAATGGTTGTTCCAAACGTGCATTTTTTCCCCCCCCATCTTTACCCATTCGAGGACTCGACTGGTCCTCTAGCACAGCCCCCTTTGCCAAAGTCTGCACTTATCGGAACCCCCCCTTTTTACATTTGAAGACGTGGTTTCCGCAGTCCCGAATTACGTCTTCCGTTACCATCCAAACTAGTGCCTTTGATTCCAAGGAGTTTTTTGTGTGCCTTCCCCTTAATCCATTCCCCCACCCCGATTAGAGTGTTTGTCTTCACTTCCTCCATCATTCCCAAGTGCTTCGACAGATTCGGACCTTGTTTGCCTTTTCTCGCGAGTTATCCGTAATTGGATGCCCTGCTGTGGGGGGGGGGGGGATTCCTCCCCTAAGTCGGCCTGAAGTGCCGATTTTCGACTACCCCTTTTCATTCACAAATTGAAGTGGATTTTCCTCTTTTTCATTTTTAATGCTTGGCCGCCTATCCGCGTGAATGTCGTGGTGCGAGTCCTTGGCACGAAAGATAGAGAGTTCGAGCCCTCACGGCTTCGCCTGCTCCCTAAACCTGGCATTTCTCTCCATCAAACGGCCCCTCATTTGTCCTGCCATGTTATACCTTTTTTTTCCTGCCGATTACCGGGGAAGGTCCACGTTATGGTCTAAGTGACCCCTAAATTCCAGGTTGGGTTTTTTGCCCCCCTGCGTCCAGGTTCCCGTTCGATCTATAATGGGCACGCGGTATCGGACGATTGAGACAGCTCCCCCGAATGCCACCGCAGACCTTTGATTGGGCCCCCCCCCCCCCCCTGATTGCGGAGTCACCGCGATCGTCGTCCAATCTTTGTGTCCATTGCGCCGTTAAACCTTCTGTATTCCTCGAGTAGTGATTTACCGTTTAGCTTTTTCGGAGGCTCCAGGACGTTGATTAGACATCTGCTCATCCGATGCGAATTAGCTGCTTACTGCCGATGTACACCCGGATGCGCAGTATATTCCCGTCAACGTCTCCCCCTTTGCCTAAGCTTTATCAAGATTGTGGACTTTTCATTGCTCTCCGATTCCCTTGCCGCCTCAGACTCTTTCCCACGAACGATTACTATCCTCCCTCCAATCAGATGTACCACCCCGGTAACAGTACTTTGGTGGAGCACTTCCCCACGCGCTGGAGTTTAGTTTTTTTGTTTGAGCCAGCATTCTCTGACGACGAATTCCTTCTCCCCATCCATCTTCTATCTTTCGATGCACGGCCCAGCTTCCGTCTAAACCGCCCCTTTTTGCCCAGACCCTGTGGGGGGGGGTTTCCGTTTCGTTCCTCAGTAGTTGCGCCGACCCTCTCAGGTGCTCCTTTTCCCCATTCCACTCCATGGTAGTG
>Ga0179593_1415238_pt1 | contig 12279 bp, 7 predicted proteins | sample CZODoug2_1_08_16_FD_185931 | JGI IMG/M metagenome (GOLD analysis project Ga0179593, IMG submission 185931) | Vadose zone soil fungal communities from Angelo Coast Range Reserve, California, USA - CZODoug2_1_08_16fungal (PacBio error correction) | ecosystem: Environmental > Terrestrial > Soil >... | reverse complement strand
ACTTCCTACGTAGCACTGGCGTCGACCTTTTTTCCTCCTGAGAGGGTTCATCTTGCTTGGTTAAGGAAATAATGAGAGGAATTAGATGAGAATTCTTCCCAGAGTCTGACTGCTAGCGCGCGTACTCATAACAAGCTCCCCCCCAGAGAATTCTCTTCGCTCCAACGACTTGCCTTTCTCCCCCGATTTGTCCGGAGACCTTGAAGATCGCGCAGGCTTGACGCTTTCCTAACCTCCCCGGTGAGTAGTAGTAGTTGGCGAACTTAAAATCTACTCCTGGAAATGATTGTCCTCATGTCATATGTTCAGCCCCCTATTTGCTGCGGCCCCTTTTTCATGGTAGTTCTATCCACGCGCATGCTGAGTATGCAATAGCTAGCGCGTTCATCTGTATCAGATCTACCCCTTATCTTTTCAATTATCCGTGCGACGCCTTCCTTTGCCCTAACTGATGTTCTTCCGTTTCACCGAGACGACTTTGTGGCGATGGTTGATTCGAGCTACCTTCTCTAGTTCTTTAAGAGCCTCCTTCTTTGTCTTTCTCCCTCTCACAGAACCCTTTCAGTTTTGACTTGAGCTCCTTAATACGCCTCTTTTTCTAGTCCCCAGATCTACTTACCAGAGTTTCCCCCAAGAGGAGCTTTGGGAGGTAGGCGCTGTTTCACTAAACACCGGTGAAGATACTTAAAACGATCGTTCGGTTGATTTCTCTCTGGCTCGACCCGTGAAGAGAACGTGCTTCCTTTAGAGAGAATAGAGCGACGGCACAGCTGAGGCGTGAGCTGATGCTTTGGCGCTCATGCAGTTTTGTAATCCGGAAAGCGCGATTGAACGACTCGGAGTTGGAGCGATTGATTTCAACGCGTCGGGCCGAGCGCTTGTACGTGTCCAGTAGTTATTTTCCCTCAGTCGATTTCCTTCCCTTATCCGGCTTTTTTGTAGCAGGTAATGCTTCCAGAGACAGAAGAAGGTCGGCGATAGTCAGGTCGGTGATCCGTGCTCTTCAAGTTGTCGAGAACTTACCCGTCTCCGAGTCCATTTTCCAGGTCGGCATCAGTTCGGGTCCCCTTTCTCTAGCTCTAGTAATGAGTGAAAGCGTTTAACGCCGGCTCGAGACGGGGACATCGAACCCTGAAACAGAAGACCTCAAATTTGTGCGCAGACCCCCTCCTGTAGACCAGGGTATCCCAGAGGGAAGAAATGGGGCCAGAATTCACTGACCTCGACCCGTTGCACAGAGGTTTGTCATTTCACCCCCTCTACCATAGGTCAACTGCCCTTCGTGGCTCCCTTAACATGGAAGTTAGGGCTTGCCCGAGTCTCACATTCCTATCGGTGAGGGTCTCTTTAACGACCTTCTCCCAGGTAGAGGCTCCAACTACCTAGATCATGACCTCGGTTCTAGGCCGCCCTCCTTTTCTTTCCTCATCCACCTTTTTTATCTCTACTTTCCGACACAGAGTAATGATATGCTTCGTGTGCGATACCTTTGAGGCATTTCCGCTCGACCCCAGTTCTCAGATGACTTTTCGAGTTCTACGATCAAGGTCCAAGCAAGTAGTATTTGAAGCAGCCTTGAACCCGATTGGCAGTGATTGTGTGGAAACTCCCTCTTTGCCAACTCCTTCGATACGTCTTTTGCCGACAGTAGGCGGTTTATTGAAAGAAAGGTCTTTTAGACCTTGATCTTGTAGAGCCAATCACTTTTTTCGATTCTCCGGGTTCGTGTACTCCGCTCCAGTAGTGCTATTCCGGCATTAGTCCTTCGTTCCTTTCGGCCCCTTTCTTCTGCAGACCTCTTGGACGTTTATTCCGGAAGAGATGCTTGCTGCCCCCCAAATGCTATCCGTGTAACCCACCGCTGTTTTTTATTCGTCTCTTCACCTGCTTCTTTTCTCCCCTGGCATTCATGCCTAAAATTCCCGATTTGTGCCGTCGAGGAGAGGACATGGCCCTTCCCTCACGCTCTCCCTGTCCTGAACCGAAGCAGTTCGTCTATCTCCTCATTCCCACCTCCCTCCTGTTGAGGTTTAAATCTACCTTTACGTTCCGTGAAGTCAAATCTTTTGACTCGTTCCTTTGGAGAAGATAAACGATCTTCGATCTATGGGCCGCCCGCACGAGCGTTCCCCTTATCTGCAGACTCAAATCGTTTCAGGCTGCTCTGGGGTGAGAACCCTCGCCCGCGTCCCAACAGTCTTCTTTTGCGGTTTTCATGCGACCTACCTGATTTTTTGATTGGCGAGCTGGATAGATCCCTCTTTCGGTTCTTCCCCGTCTCTTTTTCTTCTCCCGTCCGCATTGCTTTTCCGACAGTCGACTTTTCCCCCTTCCGACTCTAAGAAAAAATACCATTGCCCTCTAAAGTCGTCTGGTGCTTGCGGACGGGACGCCCCCCTCTTCGGTTAACCCCTTTTCATGACTTTCCTCTCCCATTAGGTCGCTTTGCTATCCGCTACGATGTTCCTCGCGCTCTCATTTCTGACGCCCCGCCTTGCTATATATATGAGCATCAAGGGATTCCGAAGCTAGCTGGCTCCGCGCTCCCTTACACCCGCAACCCCCTCAGTTGGCTGAGCCCAGATTGGGGTACACCAAGGACGACTGCCGCAGTTGACCTCTTCCTCTTGCTGGCTATCACACATTTTTTGGCCAGATGAAAGAACGAAATCCTTTTCTAGAACCTATCCTTCTTTTCTTGTGGTTCTCCTGGCTCCGTCTGCTTCTGCTGTACTGGGCCTTGACATTCCCGGGTCTAATCGGATTTTGCACAGGCTTCAGTACCCCTTTTCCCGCGTTTTGACTCTGTCGAGCATAGAGATATTCGAACTCAGGTTTCGTGTGTTGACTAATGGAATCCCCTCTATTTGCAGCCCGTTCTAGTTCGAATCGGAAGAGGCTCTCTTCGCCGCGTTGCCCCTGCTCGTCTTTCCTCTTTTACTAGTCCATTATTGCTGTAGCGGCTTTTCTCAGTCCTTCCTCGTTCGCCGATCTGCTTCGCCCTATCCTCGATCCGGAATATTCCGGTCAACCTACAATTTGAATTCGGCCTATTAAGCCCCCGCAGTAGAAGGCGTAATTCCCTTCTGTTCTTGTCATTCGCCGTCTACGTTTTTGTTTGTACTCACTTCCGCTTTTTTAAAAGGGAAGAAGATCGAGGGACCAACTTGGAATTTTCTTCTTGATTTCTAACTGCTCTTCCTTTCCTCCTTATTTTTCTTCCTCCTCCCCTATGGCCATCCTTCGCGCTCGTCTGTGGTAACAAGAGTTTGCGCTTATTACTGCCGCTTTTTAAAGTCAAGACCTTTTCGGTCGGTCTCCTCGCATTAGCTCTTTTTCCTATGCCCTTCTTTTTTCACGCGGTTTTCAACCTTCTAGTTTGAGGACTTTACGATTCTTTCCCCTCTTCTGGCCGGCGGGAATTTTCCGTACACCTTTATTTATCCTCTTATGACAAGGCCGCGGGACGGTGTTGAGTTTGTTTCGCTTAAACTAAGCAGTCTCTCTCGGATCAGTCGTCACACCCTTCTATTTTTTTGAGAGCCATTTTTCCTTAAGAGCACGCTGTAAAGCGTTCCAGCCGATCCGTGGAATGGTTCCGGGAACCGCGTTGGCGCGTCCCCCTTCTGCCCCCCCATTCGAGTTCGCCTTCGTCCTTCGTGCAAGGGAGGTCAGAGGTTTTTTCACTGAGGAGGAGGGAAGTAAGCGTAGCGCTGCTCCTCCTACTTCTATACTCATCAGTGTTGTGGTTAGAGTGTCTCTCCCTTGTCTCGTCTCTGAAGTCCCCCTCACTCTGGCACCTTTTCCTTGAAACGCCTGACTTCTAGTTGAGTCACTCGGTCTTGCGCAGAGCTCCCCTTCACACATCCAAAGCGAAAAACGTCTTGCTGGAAAGCGGGACTAGCCGGCGTAGGATCCTCGGCGTTCGTTATTGCACTGAGCAGGTGTTTCTCTGCTCTTCCCTTTCGCAGCCCGTCGTTTTTCGCTTCTAGCAAAAGAAAACCACAAACCTCCTCGATTTCGACTTTATCACGATTCAGTTAACCTCCGTTTTCCCCAGGCACGTTTCCTCTTGTACACCCGCCTCTTTGGAAGAGGTGACCTTGCGCCGTGGAGCAAGTGAATCCGGGGAGCGCGGTTCCTCCCGGCCGAGTCTCGGAATACTCCACGTGCTTTCAGGACTTCCTTTTTTGACTCTAGTCCCTAGTTTCGCACAAAGACCTTCCCTGTCAGTTTGGAGTTCCACAATCTCAGGAGTGTCCGTTTGTAGCGATACCGTTTTCTACCCACCTTTCCGTCCGGTTGGGTATCTATTGGATTCAAGAGACCGTAGCAGTGTCTCCACCGCGCGCACTGGAAACTCTTCCGTAAAATTCGTAGTTTCACATCGAGTTCCTGCCAGCCTGCTTCCACCCTCCTCAGCTGGCCGTCTGCCCGACTTTCACTCTCTGGAAGATTTTACGAGACCGTAGAGCGGATAGCTTCGCAGCGGGAGTCCTCCGTCACCTCGACGCCTCAATACTTCCTTTGCGTTCTTTACTGTTTAGAATCTATTCCTTCACTTTTTGATGGAGATTAGATGTAGATTTTCGGCCTGATTAGGATAGGATAGCAGAGAATGACAGACCCCCCCTTCGTAGAAATTTTATTCCCCAGAATACTCCGCCCTATTCCTCTGTTCCTCTTTTTTTTCCGCCTTCTGAATACTCCTTTTTACGAGGAGGTTTGTCCTCCTAGAGATAAGCACTCCGAGAATCCCTTCTTTCTTCTAGACACTCTTCTTTTTCCCTCTTCCCGTTCCCCGAGTTCCATTGGGTCTCCCTTCAAGCAAGCCTAGTAACGCGTTTATCGTCTTTGGCCCCGGACCCCCCCATAGATATGACTTTCCGAGGTGTCGTGCTACTGTCTTCCTTCCTTCCTCAACTCTCTGCCCGGTAGCCCTTGAAGGGAGTTAGGCGATCTCCCAGCAAGAAGCCCGGAGTTCGTACCTCCCTTGTTCTGCTCTCCCTTGCCTCGCGTCTTCCTCGATTCCCCTCCTTTTCAGCTTATCCTTGCCGCTTTCGCGATCGTCTTCCGGCTTGCACGATCTTTTAGTCATTCCTTCGTATAAACGCTAGGTATTTCAGAGTGGATTCACTGCGAGGGTCTTGGAGGCGAGGTATTCCTTCGCCGATCGCTTCGTTTTAAGAGAATCAGTTTTCTTTTGACCCTATGACATTTCTTAACCCGCTTGCTGTTGCATCGACACTAGGCGCTCCGAATCCCCCGACCTCTCAAAGGAGATATGTTTTTAGCTTTACTTTATCCTTTATAGTCGTACAGATGCAGTTGTGGAGCTGCGGTTGCTTGCTCTTTGCCCCCTCGCCCCTACTCCTTGTTATTATGCGGAAACCCCCCCCTTTTTCATTGAGTCGTGTACGGAGACTATGCTGCCCTTCTCCCCCTTGGCCCTTTGCTTCTTTCCCCGGGCGTCTCGCTTCTTTTTCTTCGCCCTACTGTTTAACCGTTAGAGGTTTATGCATGTAGATGTTAGTCTCTTCTATGAGGACTATTAGGATTTTAATGTTAGCATTTTCCCCCCTTCACGGCTGTTTTCGCGATTCCTTAGAGAAATAATTCGGCTGTAGTAGTTTCAGTCTCCGAGTCCGTCCACTCGAGCCAGTTCACCGTCCCTTAGACCTCACTTTCGCGCGAAGTTGTCTCCTGCCTCATGCCTCCGGTGCATTCACTTTCTTCTGGGAGTAACTAGTTGTGTGACGTGCGTCGCTAATTACTAATAAAATACTCGTCTCCAGATTTTCAGCCTTTCCATTTGTTTTTCCTTTAGCTCTTTCGTCTCTTTGCTGTTCTCTTGCACCTGTTAACTGCCAATTTGTTCCGTTGTTGCCCATCCCTCTCAATCGTTCCTCTCGATTCCCACCAATTTCGATAATTCGTCCCTTTTTCCTTCCCCCCAATCCCCGTCCTGCTTTCGTTCTCTCAAAATACAGTAGCGCGTTCGCAGTTGTACACAAGCTCCTATTTCTCGTTTTCACCCCCACCGACTTTTCGAATTTTTTTTTTTCTACATCCATTTTCCTTTATGCCTTGCTTTACAATATATGTTCACCCCAGACAAGTTCCCGACTTCGTTTCACTTTCACTAAGTTAGTGGCCGGTGCTTCAGTTTAGTCCTCATCCTCTTCGGTTCCGGCCTTGATCTCTAGTGATCGCGGCACCCAAGACTCATAATCACTTTTTTCTTCGCTCCTTCCCCCTCCGTGTTTTTGTGTCATGCTCTTAGCTTTTTCGTTCCTTCCCCCGAAGTCATTTTCGGGTTCACCCGGATCCAATTGTAATTACCATTGATCCTGTTATCTCCCGACAGCACGATCATCCCTAATGTCGTATACCTCTACAATCTTGGTCTACCCTCACCATTGTTCGATTCTCCCATTTGTTACAATATGTAGTTTATTTCTTCTTGTCCGCCTCTTTCCCATCGAAAAATCGTTCTTTCAGGTATCGTGCTTCTTCTTTTTTCCCCCCCGTCATTTTTATTCTTTTTTTAACTGGAGCCTCTTGTTTCAATTTACCCCTTCAGAATTATGTGCGATAGAAATGGATTTCCTGTTTTGGCTTTTTTCCCGCCATTTTTACTCCTTGCGTTTTTTGTGTCCTATTCAGTGTTCGAGCCATTTGTCAGAACTGTTTATATCCACGGACAGGCTCGTGTTTCCTTCTTTCATTTTTCTTTCTATTCTCATTTCCCTATCGTTTTTCCTATGAGATTCAGATCTCAGCCCCCTGCGTAGATTGGCACCTGTGAGACCGTCTTACTCCTTTTTTTGTTTTTTCCTTTCAGATGCTTTTCCTTCACAATTTTGCATCACTTCTGCCTCACTTGATTTACCATAAAGCATGAGCTGACATTCGATAGTCCATCGTGTGCTGCTCTTGACAACCGGCTGCTTTCTCTTTTTTTTGAGTCTCTTTTTATAAGCCATTATTTCTTGTTTGGGACTCCCTCTGCGTTGGTACCATTATGGGAACTTTGCTCCCCTTTCGCCGTTCGACTAAGTCGAGTATAATTTTCTTTCCTCCCCGCGCCCAGTTTGCGACGTCAACTCCGAATTCCTTTTAATCTCCACCCCCCTTTTCCCTCCGACATCTTCTTCGCGCCGACGGGCTGCAACGTATTAGTAGTCTTCGAGCCCAAGCTCTCCAAGACTTTCTTTTTCTCTTATGCGCATGATTATCTCTTTCTTCTTTAATACAGGTTTACGTCTTCCTTTGTCTGCAGACCCACCATATCATTAGACCCCAATTGCGTCTGATCTGCGCTGTCCTTTGGATCTTCAGCCTTTTTCTTTCCCCTCTCCTCGCTTCCCGTAGGATCACTGAGTCACAGGACGGGATTCTCCTGGGCCGCAATGTAACTCTGATCTTACTCCGATTCTTGTGTTCTTTACTCCTCCTGACCACCTCCTCCCTTCTAACACGTTTCCCTACGATGGCGAAGTGACTCTCAAGAAACAATCGACGCTCTCGCACTGCGGTAGCTAGATGAAGTGAGTATTGTCTTCGCCATCAGTCGAGGAGGACGCGCCAACGGTTTAATCCCCTACTTTCCGTTGGCATGAGAGTCACTCTCATCCTTGTACCTATTATTCTTAACTTTCCTCCTTTTCCCCTTTTTCCGCCCTCGTTTCCTTTTTCTCTCCTTTTTATTCTTCCCCCCCTCCTCACCCCCCCTTCCCCTCATTTCTTCTATCTTCCGGTTTTTATCATTTTTTTTCTAATTTCTTCCATCTACCCCTTTTTTCCCCTTTCCCTTCCTCCCACTCATCTTTTTATTTTTTCCCTCCCCCTTTTTTCCCTTTTTCCCTCTCATCACCATCTTCCCGTATCCCCTCTTCTTTTCCCCCTCGTCTTTCCTATCTTCTTCCCCCCTTACCCCCCCCACCTCTACCTACCCCCCACCCTCCCCCCTCTTCCTTCCCCTCCTGACCCTTTCGCCTCCCCCCTTATCTCTCTCCCACCACTCGCTATCCCTCCCCCCGCCCCCTTACCCCCCCCTCCCCATCCCCCCTTTCCCTCATTTTCTCCTTCTTTTCCCACCACCACTTCCCTTCCCCCTCTATCTTCACCCTCTTCCTCTTCCTTCTCCCTTTCCCCCCCCTCCCCCCACACCACACAACCCTTTTTCATCTTCACTTCCTCCCTTCTTTCCCCGTTCCCCCTCTTCACCCTCTCCCCTTCTGTGACTCACACACCACGACCCTCCTCTCCAACCCCCCCCCCCCCTCCCGCCTCCTCCCCCCCCCCCCCCCCCCCCCCCCCCCCCCCCCCCCCCCCCCCCCCCCCCCCCCCCCCCCCCTCACCCGTCCAAACGGCCAGCGAGCGTGGTTTTGAAGCTCTCCCCACGCGAGATTATTCACTATCAGGCGCGCTTTCAGAGGGCCTTCCTCACTCTCCTCCTTACCCCAAGTTTCTTTGTACTTGTCGCGCCTCTTTTTTCCTTGCAGTGGGACCACGGCTAAGTCCCTTCTGCGTTTTCATGGACCTACCGCCCCCAACCAGTAGTTTATCTCGACTCATTAGATTGTGCATTTTTTTAGGGGACTTTGATCGTCGCTCCGTTGGCTTATTCGCATTTTTACAGGCCCCCATACCGAGGTTATAATTAGTATCCTTTCCTAGAATTTTTCTCCCTCCCCTCGTGATCACACCTTGCTAAATTTTTCCCCACTCTCCAATATTAGAGTCACATGAGATCCAGCCATTCCCTAGAGTCTTCTCTCCCCCCCCTTCATACCTACCCCATCTCAAGTACCATACGGTAGTACCATCATCGCAGTCGCCAGAAGAGTTTCCGCGTCTAACGGCACTGCTCCTTTTTGAGAACTGGAAAGACTGTTATTTTTCGAGGCGTGTTATATATTCTTGTTACCCCTTCCTTTGCTTATCGTATCGCTGTATCTTTCCCTGAGCAATCTCTCTGCCTTTTAGTCTCCCTGTTTGATCTTCATGGCTCTTTATTTTTTAGGATTCTAAGTGTTCGATATAAGATTACCCCCTCTTTGTAGTGCGGTCGACGATGAATGAGCGTATGGACCCTACCCATGAATCGAACCATCTCTTTAAGCCGAATCTCCCACCCGTACTTTTTAGGATTCCCATCATGGATCTGGTGATGATACAAGAGCGGACTGAGCGGAGGTTGTTACCAACTCTCGTCTTCCTGCCGCACTTGGTCCCCCAAGATGGTCTTTTACTTGCTGATTTTCTCCCCGACTAGAATAGGATTCACTCGCACGCCGAGGCCTTCTCATGCGTTGCCCCCATCCCTGTAGGCTCTTACATTCTACTTCCTTTTCCTTTGTTCGGAAACTTTTTTCTTCGCCAGCCTTGAATTCCCAGATGGTTGTGTTGAGTCGGTGTCACTTTTGAACAGCAGGCGTCTTCGGCAAGCAGGAGAAGACTTTTCATTACCGACTTCACTGCACACCGGTGAATTCGTCCCACTGTCCGATTTTTCTCAAAGAAACGACTAGTTCTGGGAGATGACATAGTGTTTTCGTTAGCTCATTTAGTTTGAACGAGTTTCCTATGCCTTCTGATTTTTCCATCGGCCTGTCAAGTTCCCTTTCCTTTATCGTTTCTCAGAGCATTAATTTTTTGTTGAGCCCCACGCTCTTTCTAAGAATGTCGAGCAGATATACCTTTGAGCTGGTAATAACTTTTAATACCTACGTTGCACCCCCTTAAGTTTACTGCCCTCCTTGCCCTCCCAAGACGGTCTTGAAACCGTCCTCCAACTTTTGCTCCAAATTGTAAGTCCGGGAAACGAGTGACATAGTGTTTTCTTCCCTTTCTTCCCATGGGTCATTCTTACTCCTTTTCCCGAGCTTTTCCGTAATGCATAAGGATTCGCCTCTCCCCATCAGGCTTTCTGATCATACACTCTTTACCCACGCAGTCTGAATGAAGTATGTCCCTTTCTACTTTCATTCACGTCGGTAGGAACCCTTTTCCCCCTCCTCCTGTTTTTTTTTTATCACCTTAGTCAGGTGTTTTCGTTATTGTTTTTTTAGCACCTGTCGGCGAAGCTCGCTTTTACGCAGCGATGATTTGGGAGTCGTCCTAAGACCCTCTTCTCTTTACCTGCTTCCGCAGTAGCGCCTATTTCACCCCTCCTTCCCTCTTGTTCACTATTATGGCAGAACAATTGATTTTTTTTGCGAGCTTAATTCAGGTTCTCCCGAGCAGTCTTTCTTTGTTCTTTCTACGCGGTTTACCAAGCGATTATCTGGGTCAAAGTATGTCAGCTCGAATGAGCTCATAGTTTGCCCCCCCTTTTTGTAATGTCCCTTTCTCCTCCAAGATTGCCGCCTGTCTGCCCTGGTCGTGCCCCTATATTGCACTCGTGATTCTGTCCGATTGTTTCGCGCCAACTGATAAGTACTATAGTCTAGATGACGAGTATCGTTCCCTGGTTCGTACGCCGTAGTAGACACTCTTCCTTACCCCTCTCCCTCGTTCGCCCTCTTCTATGTCTCTTGTGCCGCAGTTTATGATTCTTATTCTATTCATGTTTTAGGGAACTAATTTCAGGTCTATTTCTCTTGTTCCTTTTTCCCTTTTTTTTCCCCTCTTCCTTTAGTCTTATTCCCCAATCGCGACGCAGCGAGTCTTGGTCTGTTTTTCAGAATGCTCAGTCCTTCTGCCCGTCTGCCCCGATTTTCCTCCCCTGTCCACTACTTTTAGTTCGACTATAATCTTTCAATTCCGCCATGGTGTTGTTTTTAGCCCACGCTTTGTTCGACAAGTTGTTGCCCCCTTCCCCATTTTTTTCATGCTTCTGCTCTTTTGTTTTCCGTTCAACGCGGTGGTAGTGTTGGCACTCTTCACCCCCCCCAATAGCACGCATTTGAGTTTGTCACCCCTTAGTTGTCTGTTGATCACTCTCCAGCTTAATAATTATCTCTCGGTCTCGCCGTAACGGACCGTCATCCTTTTTTCGTCTTGTCTCGCATTATGTCATTGAGCTTACAGTCTCTTCCGTTCTACTTACAGTATAGTTTCTCCATATGACCCCCGAGCTGATCTTCTACGTTTGCTGAACCGAACGTGTTTCGTCGGCACCCTTTCGACCAAGACAGACTTGTCTTTCTTTCTCCCTGGATTGTCTTTGTCCTTATTAGTAGTTAGTCTAGTCAGTTTGATCTTCGTTAGCCTTCTGTTAGATTTTTCCCGCATCTCGGTTTGCTGTACCCTGCCTGCGCTCTAGCGTGTTTTGATAGTTTCCTCTAACAGGTGTAGTATCCAGTATTTTCCTCGAGAAGTGTTTGATTATTCTGTTGCCGCGGTGTCGAAAAAAAGGTTGTAGACCCCTTTTCCCCCTCTAGTTTCAGCGGAGTTCTTCCTCGCCTCTATGTTTCACTTGCGGCTCGTCCCCGCTCCGACTTATATATTCTTCTTATTAGAGAGCGCGTGCTATCCCAAGTTTGATTTGTGTATTCATCCCGCAGATGTCCCCGCTCTTCATTTCAACTTGGTTGGTATTAGCGCGACTTCTTGTTCTTGTTCAGTTGACGCGTAATGAGGACGGCGCTTTTTTTTTTTTTTCTTTTGATAGAGTATCAACTGTGCTTCTGCCCCCTTTACCCTGCTGACTGGTAGCACGTTACGTTCCGCTCTTTTCACGTTGATTTCTCCCCTCTTGTCTTTATGTCCGTTTCCTGTCCCTGTTCGAGCAGGCTGTCATGTTCTTTTTCCCCTCCTCCTAAGCAGTATATTGCCTTGATCCCTTTCCCTTTTGACTCGAGATGTTGTCCTGAGATTTTATTTACCTCCTTTCTTCTCTTCGTCCTACCTCAGAGGGCCCTCCTGTGTCGGGTTGTGTATTTATCTGTTCGGCCCCGTAAGCATTGCGGACCAAGTTACTGTGCCGGATCCAGCTCAGTTTTTGTACAATTCGCACACGCCTTTGAATTCTCACCCACCTCTGAGTTTTTTTTGCTCGCCCCACCTCCTACTTCCCTTTCTTGCACGGACCCCACCCTCTTGCTACCCCATGTGTAATAGAAATGACGTCGCTGAACATGTCCCTATGTTAGCGCCAATTTTTCCACACTCCCGTCTTCCTTCCCCTCCAGTTATTCTTTCGTTTACTTTTTTTTTCCAACTGAAGCCGGTGAGGTATCGATTTCCCGCTCTTTTATCTCAGGATGTTTCCAGCTAATCTCATCCTTTCCTTTTACTCGGTATACCCCCCTACTGACCTTTTTAGAGGAT
>Ga0179593_1400896_pt1 | contig 12279 bp, 11 predicted proteins | sample CZODoug2_1_08_16_FD_185931 | JGI IMG/M metagenome (GOLD analysis project Ga0179593, IMG submission 185931) | Vadose zone soil fungal communities from Angelo Coast Range Reserve, California, USA - CZODoug2_1_08_16fungal (PacBio error correction) | ecosystem: Environmental > Terrestrial > Soil >... | reverse complement strand
TCAGGGATCCCCCCTACAATTTCTTGTCATGGTCTGGGGTATAAAAACAGTTTTTCGTTTCCCATTTTTTTTTTACTCGATTTTTTGTGTCAATGGTGTGACTCGGGAACAACTTTCGAACGTCTGATACTTTCTGTCCCCCGATTTAGTTCGTCCTTTGCCGTTTTCGATGTGAAAAGCCGAGCCGTGTTTTTTGCTCTTGGTTCCCGCCAATCTTCTTTTACCAACCTTTTCGGAGGTCCTTTTTTCTTGGTAATCTCTTTCGCCTTGGACCGGTGCTCTTATAATCTCGCTATTTAAGATACGTTGTTTCTAGTTTCAGTCCTGGTCCCACTTTCTAAGGTCTTACCACCCTCAAAAACTACCCTTCCTTGTTGGCCCCCTTCCCTGTCCCGCTTTTTTTTTTTCACCCCCCCTTCGTGCCTTTTTTATCGCCGCTACTCCATTTCCCTGATAGCGCAGTTCAGTTGTTCAGACCCCCATTGCCCCTCTGGAGTCGACAACTGAGATTTCATTTTCTCTCGGCCCCTTTAACTCCTTGAAAGTAAATCCTGGTAATTTCCCTCTGTCACGGCCGTTGTGGCGCCCCGCTTTCCATCCTCCTTATCTCTCTGACTTTCAAAATTTATATCTTTCTCCCCCTGCTTTTGTTTTCTTGCCCATTCCTCATTTATCCTGCTTTCCCTTGATTTTGTAATCGTCCCTCCTTTTCGCTCTATTTTGGCTCATTCATGCTGCTTTTTTTGTCCCCCCTCTTTCCCCGAGATCGCTCCTTTTCACCTTCCTTTGGAACGGACACTCATTTTCTTTACCCCCACGGTCTTCCTCCGGCCTGCTCCCACGCATAACAACGCCACCATTCTCTACCCACTGCGGGCAAATGTCGGAGAGTCGTTCGTCCCCGAGGTGAGTTTTTTTTTTCTTTCTCTCGATGTTAATCGAAATTCCTCGCTGCCTCGTCTTATCCTGCTCTTCTCCCGTTTGGTTGTTTTTTTTTTTGGGGGTCGGAAAGTCCCCCTTGATTCCTTCAGAACTAAATTCTTTTTTCCTTTCGAGGTCCGACATGCAACACTGCTTTCCCCTTTTTTTTCAAACGGCCCCGGTTTTCTAAGCCTAAGCGAGGTAGAATTAATTCATCCTCCCGTCGATTTTACCACCTTCACCCTTTGTCCTAGTTTGGTCCGTTTTCTTGGTTTTGGGCAGAAACCAATTTTCCTCTTGAATTATATTCCGGCCTCTTGTGCTTCGGTTCAATTCTTTCACTCGACTCACATCTTGCTTCTTTTTCCCCAGAAGTCCCCTTAGCATTTTTAACCCTTTTTCAATGAAAGCCCCCCCGAGGCTTTTCCTTTCAGGTGTCTTTGCTTTCTCGCCGTCTCGCGGTCTTCCCCATGCTCTGGGAATCAAGCCACCCCCTACTTCTCTGACCAGATCGAGCCCTTCGTCAGTCAGGCGACCGTATCGCTTCGTTTGTGCACAATGTTCCCGGCGTCCTTGACGACCAGGTTTCCCCCCCTAGCCTCTCCAAATAGGCCTTTTCCCCCCGGAAACGCGGGAGCCTCCCGGGCCCCAATCAGATTTTCCCACACCCTATTTTCGCCCCTGAGTGTACCCTTTCCCCCAGCTGCATCGCTTTCGATCTTCCTCCAAGAAGTCACTAATTTCGATTGCTCTTTTGCGCGGTTGTTGCGTCGTTCGTAGTCCTGGCAACCCGGGTTTTTTCCGAGTTGCAATGATTCGCCCCCTCCTTCTAACCACCATCGCTTCCCATCCCCCTGCACTTGTATTTGCTCCTCCCCCGAGCGAAATCGCTTGCGCCCCCCAGGGAAATCCCCACTCCTTGGCCTTCATACCGTCAATCCGTTCAGCCATTTTCCCTCCCCTTTTTTTCAAGTACATACGCTTGACACTTTGGCTTTTAGGTGCAAACTGGCCTTGACCCACGTCCTCCTACTTTTTTGTTTTGCTCGCACGAGCTTGTTCAGCCGTTTTCCCCTTTCCCAAATCAGTTCTGATCTTTTGTCGGTCCCAACAGTTGCTGATCGGATCTGACCTGTTCTTGTACTTGTCCCCCCCGTCGTTTCTTCCGGTGTTTAGTCATATCGCCGGAGTACGAGTTCTTTTGTATTCCCCCGAAGTTCTTTTTGTATTAAGCGATTTTTATTCGTTTTCTCCCCTTTTCTTCCCGCTTTAGTCAATAAAAAGGGGTGCCAGATTCTCTCGACTAGAACAGAGTCCACGCCCTAACACCAGGGGAACTCCGAATGCGTACATTCCCGTTTTCTTGTCCGAGTCTCTGTTTTGGCCCCCAATTGCGATTGGACCCCTGGTCCCAGGCTCCCCCCATTGAACCCTTTTTTTTTTTTTTGAAAATTGATTTTGCGCGCGTGCTGCCTCGGTATTTTTTATCCATTCGGACTTTTTTTCCCCCGTTGTCTTTCGTCCCTCTCGCGCCCATGTTTCCATCTACGTCTTGGACTCTCCCTTAACTATTGATCGTCTAATACTCCCACTGTTTCTCACTTTCCCGCCTTCTCATCTTTGTACCCCCGAATTTCTTTTCCTTCCTTTACCCCCTTCGAGAATAGCAAGTTGCTCCAAATCCCATCCTCGCCCTTTGTGGGGCGCTTTCTCACTTAATTATTGTCTGCACTGGGCTTCTCCATTCTTATTTTATTTTTCCTGATTTTCCCATCCTATGCAAACGGAAAATAGCCGGAAGCCTTACCACGCGGCTGAAATTCTCCTGCTCCTTTTAGTTCTTGTAACCAGTCTCCCTTAGCGCCCCTCGGAAGGCGCTATTCGGCCCCGCTCTGGCCTTAAGAAATTCAACCCTGGCTTTTGACCCCCCGGTTTTCCCCCCCCCCCTTTGAGTATGTGACTTCAGTCTCGTTTTTTTTTTCTGGACGGATCCATCGGAGAAACATTAATCCCTGCGAGTTGCCTGCACAGCCCTTTAAGTTCGTGAGGGCCCATCTCCCCCTGCACCACCCCAAACTCCAACCTCGTTTATCCTCCCTTTTTACATCATTGCGAGCCGTTTGCCCAAGGTCTCCTCACATTTTGTATCATCGTGTGATTCGAACCTTGGCCGTGTCTTCTCCAGATTGAGATCAACATTATTCTCGCACTTTCCTCCTTGCTTTGCGTTTGACCCCCCTATGCGCATCTTGCGACGGTTCTGAAACCGCTTACAAATACGAACTCTCGAGATTCGGCACTTTTCCTGTTATTAGTTCGTCAACCCGTTTCTTTTTTTCATTTCAGCGTCCTCTCGCTTCAAGCAATCGGGCGCACCCAACCTGCCGCCCTTCCTTGGAATTCCCAGGGCTTTTGTTACTACATTCCTCTGTTTTAGTTTGCGTTTTAAATTAATCTCTTTCCACTCGTTTCTATCGATCCCCTCGTCTTTTTTCTACCCGGAACAAACCAAACAACCCCCCTTTTCTTTTTTCTTTACCGAATCGCTTTGTAGTCGGCTCTGCTTTTGCACGATGTGAAAGCACCGCTGCCCTTCTCTCTGTCGTTGGAAAACAACAAAATTTTTCGTGTATACTTTGTTTTTTTGATGTTGTTCTCGCCGTGGTCTGACCGCTCTCTTTTTCCCCCTTCTTTTTTCTTTTTGTTTTTCGAGATTAGAATCAGTCTTTTTCCCCACTTCTCCTCAGTCGTACCATTTCCCAACCCTTTTTCGAAACATTTTGTGTCCCGAGATGGTCACCACGTCGCTCCCGGTTGTTTTTTTTGTTCACTCGTTTCGTGACTACGACCCTCGATTCGTCATCTCTCAGATTCGATTCAGGGGGTTTTCTTGGTCCACCGTCAGTCGCACTCCAGTCACCCCCCTTAACCCTTTTTAGGCTCGAGAGTGGGAACCCTGCTCTCTTGAAACTGTTTTTTCCCCCCTTTTTATGCCTCCTCCCGTTGTAGGAACTAATCCTTTTTTTCCCCCCAATTCCTTTGTTGCCGCCCGATTTTGCAGCTTTCTCTATATGATGAACTTTCAAAATCAACCTGCCCCCTCGAAAGAGTCTAGTTTCTCGTGCAATGCTTCTTCTCAGCTCTCGGCTTTCACAATTGACTTTAATTTCTCACACTTGTCGGTTGCGATTTGTCTCATCCTTCTTCCCCCTTTCTTCACGACGCTAGACAGGATTAGTCCTCCGTTTTTCGAAGAATGCATTGAATCTGGTAGCGAGCAAGAGGTTTCTCGGCGATCCACACGCTGCTCCCCCCTTTTTCGATGACCTGGACCACCTGCCTTGCCCAGGAATGCGGTCGGAGTCTCCTTCGCTTTTCTTTTTTTTTTTCGGCTTATTTCGACCTGATCTGTGCTGGTTCAGGCCCCCTCCCTACTTCCCTTTCGAGCAGTGTCGAACTTTCTCCACCAGAACTTCCTAGCATTCGGAAGTCCCTCTTTTTTTGCATGGCAATGAATGGTGTTCCAAGCCAGGTGTTCCTTCATAAGCGAGGCCGAATGAAGAACTTTTCATCCGCTGTGTTTTCGTTTCCAATACTAATGAAGTTTGGCTCTTCCTGTCCTCTTTTTTTCCTCTTGATTAGCTGCTTCCGGCATCTTTTTGTTTTGACCTTGTTTTCTTTTCGTCTCTAAAAAATCACATCTTATCGTTTTTTCTGACCCAGAAGTCCCCCTTTCTCATTATGAAAGGTCTTGGTAACACACCGGGCGTTGCTTTATTTTTTTGCCCTGAGCCTCGCTTTTCCCCCCCAGCAGCGATTCGCCCTGGAATCCGCCAAAATGTTTACCTCGCGACTCTACCCGATCTATTACCCTTCGAAAAGTTTTCATCCGCGTCGTCGCCCCTTTTGACCTGCGTCTAGCCGCGTTTTCGCCCCCATCCAAGCCGCTCGTCGACACCAGCATCTCACAATCGAAGGAGACGCACCCTCGGCCAACAATCATATTTTTAAAACGACCTGAACCGCCGTGACTTTTGCCCAAATCGAACTAACATCTCCCCCTTCACGAGACTGTCAACATTCTTTTGAGCTTGGTGTTCGGTCTCTTGGTCCCTCGTTTCTCGTCTTTTACATTGTCGATGAGGACGACTCGAACATGCGGACGTGCTTTAGATCACATCTTTCTGGCAATACCCGGGCGAACCCTATGAGCTACCGGCATCAAGCGTCCTCTTAGCGAGAATCAGCGCGATCAACCCTAATGCGGCCCTTGTTTACCCGTAGGTCAATCCTACATGAAACTTTATCAGACCCCTTCCTTTACGAGTGTCCCATGTGTTGGTTCGGCCACGACATCTCTTCCTCCTCTCGTTTTGTTTTTTCAGAGCTCGCTTGTTCCCATCCTTTTCCTTCCTTTACCGGTGTTTCCAGCGTATATAGTGTCCGTCCCGGGTAGTAAAAGTTGCTGTTTATCGGGCTTGCTCTTTCTGACACGTTTGGGCCTGCGTTGGATTACGGTGGCCCGGCGAGGTCCCCCCCCTGTTCGCGTTTATGGAACTTTTTGTAGTTCAGAAACCGTCTATTTCAAGCGATGGAGCCCCGGTCAGGTGTCCCCCGTCGCATTCCGTTGAACCCCATTTTCAATGTGAAACTCTACCACCGAACACCCGGCAATGAGTATACTTTTAGTACTAGAGATCGATGCCCAATTCTTTGACATGGTCTTCGCTTTGCCCCTTTCCTTTTTTGACAATAGATTTTTTTTCCACTTGGTTTTGCCATCGGCTCTTTTCTTCCCTTTTTGCTCTTTTGTCGTACTCCCGTGATTGTTATGTGTAGGACGCCTTGATCAGTCCCTCCGACGCCGTTACTTGCTATTTCGCCTTTCCTTTTTCCCCGACCGTCCTCGATCTGGTTAATTTTCGGTGGGTCTTCCCCAGAGCGATGTTCCCTCGTGACTGTCCCTAGAACTCGCTTGTCTGGGCCACCCAGGAACCCGCCAGTCTCGACCGTGTGTGTAGTTTTGGTTCAGCAAACTCACGTTTTTGACTCTGGTTTCTTCATTCCCTTTTTCGGTTGTTATTTTCCTCTAGTTCACCCCGGACTTTTACACATCTTTGGAAGCACGCTTAATCGGGCCACGTCAGGAGCAAAGGTATCATTTTTTTGTTCTGGTTTGTCCCTACGTCCGAGTCACAGTGAATGATCTCTGTAATCCCGGCACTCTTTTTATTCAAGAGAACCCTGGCTCCCCCCCTTTGATTCTCCATGTTACCTCGGTGACTTTCCCCTTCTTTTTTTTCAGGATTTCACGACCCCTGAGAACTTCCTCGTCTCCTTAAGAGTGCCCCAGCCTAGATACTTTCGATTCAGTCTTCCCATTCGTCAAAATTTTTTTTTCTGACGACTCCGAAGGCAATTGTGAGTTACCCAGTTGACATTCTTTTGCTTTGTTATTCTCGTGTGGCTCGCGCCCACCTTTGCGACTACCAGATTCATTCGATTTTTCCCATCTTCTTTCTCAACGATCTCTGGTTCTCGGCTGTGCATTGCGCCGGTCCTATGACTCCACCCGCGCGCGCGCGGATTTTGCGCCGGTTGAGTTGTTTTTTTTTTTGAAACCTACCCCCTTTCTTGAAAGCCGATCGAGATTCGGCCCTTTTCCCACTAGACTCGATCATCTCTTGCTTGCACTCTTTCCTGTTCCAGCACAGACCCCGAATCCCTGGACCACCGTTCTCCGTTTCTTTAATTTTTCTAGGGATTAGTTTGACAGGAGTTTTTCCTTTCATGTTCCAGGGGTTTCCTTTTCCTCCCTTGTTTTCTACTCGTTTCTCCTTTTTCTTCTGCTGCTCCTTCCCGGGAACACAACCCCCTGACCGGCGTCTCTGTAGAATTCCCGGCGTCTCCTCCCCGCTTTTGCCCCATGCCGGGCTCCTTGTTCTACCCCATTCGTTCGTGACACCAAACCATGCGCGAGGTATATGCTTCCTTCTGCAGTTTTCTCCAGGGACTGATTCTAATCTCTTTACCTCATCTTTGTGTGGTGAAGTTCCTCATTCAGCCCTTTCTCATTCTTTTCTCAAACCCTTATACATAGCGCCTTTGTCCCGCCAGGAAGTGGCGTGAATCTGGTTTATCGGTGTTCAAACTTTTGTTCATCGCCGCCCTTCCGAAAGCGATTCGCCAGACCTTTTCCTTTTGTCGTTTTTTATCCAGTAGATGTCCCTCCCTTATTCTCGATCTTAACGACCGCGAGCCTTTTCTCCCTTTTTCCCCTGTCCTTCCCTACCGTTGACAATTTCTCCCTCGAAACTTACCGTTTGTGGAGACCTTTATGTCTTATGATAGCTGACATACTAGTATTGACTTTCCTCTCATGATTCTATCGTGCAATCCTGTCATTCGACTTCCTTCTTCCCCATTGCTTTACTTTTTCCGCGCAACTTCCTTCTCGGCGCGATTTTGGATCACATCATGATTCAGTCTTTTCTTCCCAGCCGCTAGCAGGAATCTTTGTCCTCCCTCCTTTTTCCCCGGGGCAGAATTGCTCTCGGAGCACCCACGTACGTTTCTGATCCCTTTTTTTTCTGTGATTTTTTTTTTTTCCACGCCCAATGTGATGAGAATTATGACCCTTCCCATTGCTCCTCTCGGACTCCCTTGGCTTTTTTTTCGAATTGCTTTTCTTCATCTCTCCCTGGTCGTTTTTTTTTCGGCTTCGATACTTACCCTGGGCCGGAAAGTGCCGATTTTCCCGACCTCCACTTTAATCCTTGCCCGTTACTTGTTCCTCCCCCTGGCAAATTACGGGGTCCCAAGCAACGGGGTCCTTATGTTCCGCCCCGGAGTTTTGCCTCTTTTTATTCAGCGATAATTCCGGTTTGGGTTTTTCCCTTTTTAACCTGACCCACTTTCCCCTTCCTGTTTGGCTAATGCGATTTCTTTTTTTGAATGTCGCTTTCTTTTTTTTTTCTTTTCCCGTTTTTTTTTTCCCTCTGGAAAAGTACACCCTCCACATCTCTTGCTGGAAGCCCATCACGAGTCCCCTCTCTCCCTTTCTGCCTGCAGCGCATAAACAACCGGCTTTGGATTCGTTTTTTTCTGCGCACGCGATTCTCCTCCCTTTCTCCTCGCTCTCGACTCCCTTTTTGACGACGCAACGACTGAGTCACAGTATAGAGAACAAGTGGATCTTTCCCTTTCCAGCATCAGTCCGCGTCTTCGCTGTTTGAAAATGTCTAAGCGTGTGCCTTCCTTTTCCCTTTCCACCATCCACCTCTTTCGTTTACGCCCCCCAAGAGATGGCTGCGTACTCCTCGGCCCTCCCCTCCCTTCCCCCCCCCTCAATTTAACAACAATGTCCGTCCCCCGTTTCCCCCCCCCCTCCCCCCCCTTCCCTTCCCCCCCTTCCTCTCTTGCGCCCACGAAGAAATCATTTTTCTTTTCTTTGGTTCGTCGCTGTTGGCGGTTTTGTCCCTTTCCCCAGGACGATGGCGATCCGCATCTTTTTCCCTGAAATTATCACCCTTTCTCTGTACTACGCCGAACTTTTCATGAGGGTTACTCCTTAGTAGAGGCCCCCTCCTTTCCCCCACTTGGCAGGCTATCAATTCACGATCCTTTTTTTCCACGATCCCCCCTTCACGCTTCATAAGATTCATTTTCCCTCGGCCGGTAAAACTCCCTCTTTTCTCTTTCTTTTTACTATCCCAGTGTTGAGTCCTTTTTTCTCGCTGTTCATGTTTTTTTTTTCCTTCGACCCCTTCGTGGTAGCGTATGACGTTTTCGTTTTTCCTTTTTCGTAACTTCCCCTTTTTTAAAGGATTGCCCTTATTTAATGACGGAAGGTGTTTTTTTCTTCTCGATTTTCTACGTCCGGAATTCGAGTGATTTGTTTTTTTCAGACTTAGGAGTCTCAACCTTTAAGATTTTACCTCCGTCTATCCCTCCTCTTCATCGAAACATTTCCAGTGACGGAACAGCTTCCCCCAAACGCTCCTCCCCCCGCAATCAGAATGAGTCACTTCTCTCCCCTCCCCTGAGATGCAGCTGAGTCCTTGCATTTTCCCTTCACGCGGCGTGCGTTGTTGCCCAATCTTCTTTTTCTTCTTCTTGATTGGGCTTCCGATTTCCTCCTATTGTCGTTAACCCTGAGGGCTGGTCCTTAGGTCACGCACGTTTGTGTTTTTTTCCCCATCGAACGACTGTTTACTGATACTTTGCCATTCTTCCCCCCCCCTGGTTCGACTCTCTATGAGTACTCATCGCTCGTTGGCTCAAAGGCATGATTGCTAGATTCTCCTGCCTCGAATCGCATTCTCTTTCCACCCATGAATTCCAATCTCTTTGTTTAGGCTTTTCCTTCACCTATCAATTCTCCGGGGGGACTGTTCCCCCTCGTTAAGATTTTATAGCCTTCTCCTGTTGAAACCCTCCCCTCAGTTGATGCCGAAGCCAGCTCATCTCACCTAGCCATGTTCTCCACTGGTCATTCGCTTTTCCTTTCTTTTCTTTTTTCACCGTAGTTCTCTGATCGCTTCTTCCTTTGGCTCGCTTCTGGACTCCTCACCCTTCCACCCTGGATGTTCCCCCCCTTTTCTTTTTCATTTCGTCCCTAGGTGCTTCTCCCTTTTTTTGAAGGATTTTCTGTGCGCCATCTTCCTTTGGCAACGTCGAGAGCCCACCGCCCCCTCGATCTTTCGTGGCCGATCCAGCCTTTTGAAAAAACAACCCACTCCTTTCTTTTTTCCCTCCGACCTCCTTGAAGAGTTCTTGGGCCTTGAACCCTCGTTTATCATCGTGTGTTTTTCCTCCGAGTTTCCCTCTCCCCTTAGAATGCTAACCTCCCATCTTTTCCCCTTCCTTCTTAGCGGTTCTTTGCCTGCATCATGATCCTCGCTGAGGCGCGCGAACTTTTTTTTCCTGTGAAAACTCTTTACCCCCCACTTAGTTTAGCCCCTTAATTTGCAAGAGTCGATCCTCTCTTGCTGCCCATATTGAAATCGCCTCTCCCCCTCCCTCTTTTTCGGCGAAAACGCGTAAGCCGTTCTATGCCTCCTTTATGTTATACCCTTTCCGGGGTCCCATTCCCCCCGAATTGTTCCCTCGTTTTATCGACCTCTCTGGTCCTGGTATGCTGTTAACCCCAGGCCACGAACCCTGAACGGCGCTTTAGATTCAGTTTTCGTCCGGCGATTTGTCCCTGGTCGGATTTTGACAAAGCCCCGATTTTTACTTTTTGTCCAATTATTTCGTCCCAACATGTGCGACTATTCTTGGGCGTCGCAGTTGGAGTTTTTTTCTTCTTCCTCTCTCTCTTCTCTTTTTTCGCGAGGATCGCTCTTTGGTCTCAATGGACCCATGATTACCATTTCCCCTAGCCCCTGTTTTTTTCCACTTTGCCCCTCAAGTGCTCCCGGCTACCCTCGTGCCGCACTTGACTACGAAAGCGATTCCTGAATCGCGCTCGGCTTGTCCTCCCCTTCTCTATGACCTGACCCCCTCAAAATCCCTCTCTATACTTCACCCTGAACATGGCATTTTCCCTTTTTCATCCCTGCCTTAACGAAACTCCCCTTTGTTTCCGATTTCTTTTGAAGCAGCTCTTGTATTCAACATCCTCTTCAGATCGACCGGTCAGCTATCGAGTTCCGTGCCCACGAACTCTCGAGCTCGTTTGTCAAGGATTTTCCTGGCGCGTTTCTCGTTTGGCTCTCATGCTCCCGTGCTCGCAGTTCTTTTGGTCCCCTTAAGGAACATCTGCCAGAAGACTTCCTGGTAAATGATTCACTCTCTTTGGTATCTAAACCGGCGTCGCGACTCTTGATAACACCATGCATGAGTCAACTGCCACTCCTGGCAATCTTTTCTAGAGTCCGGCGTTAGGTGTTTTTTTAATTTCTTGCTCTACTCTGGATCTCGTTTGCTTGAACGAACGACCTTTTTTTCCCTCTGTAATTTTCGCCGATTTTTCCTCACCTCCTTATTAGTTCCTTCGTCCCGATGTCCGCCAGTCCCTGAACCCTTTGCCATCCAGGGGTTCCTTTCTTATGAAGCGAGCGCGGTTTCCGCAAATTTACCATCTTCCGAGGTGCTGTTTGGGGGGCGACTTCACTTCCCCCCCCCCCTGACAACTATGATCTTTTGCTATGGCCTGATTTCGCAATGCTGCTGCCTTTTCCCGTTCAATCTCTTGAAACATCCAGTCGAAACTTCTACATTTTTCGATCCAGACTGTCCCCTTGAGTCTTTCAGACCATGTGAAGGCGAGAGAAAACACACCCGGAGGATTGTCTGACTGCGATTCTCGCCTCTCGGCCACTGTTTTCTGGGGAAAAGACCTTTCCTCGCGATAATCGACTTCGCACGCTTACCAGGCGAAAATTCTCCCCATTCCGCCCCTGTCGATTGAAAAGGCTCTTTTCCCTTTCCTGTAACCCCCACCGCGCAGATCACGCCCCTCTGAATGTGAGCAGCCCTTCGTCCGAGTGCAAGCAAGCACTCATTCCCCTCCATTTCACCACCCCTCAGTGTTCCCCGTAGGGAAAATTTTTAACTTCTCCATAGCTGGATCTCCCTTGAAGGAGTACCATTCTTTTTTTGATTTTTTTTCGGCGGGTTGGTTTTCCCTTTTATTCCCCCAATGGTCGATTTTTACTCTCTCCGTAGGAGGGTCCCCCAATGACTTTGAGTGAAACATCCCTTTTCATACGGCGATTTTCCGTCCTTTAATCAGTGATCTCCCCCACGGAATAACTAATGGGTCTTTTATAAAAGTAAGTCCCTCCGACCGAACGCCACCTAGTCCTTCCCCACGGAATCTTACTCCCTTTTTTTGAACCACTTTTTTTTTGTTCGGTTCCCCACGGACCCCTATTATATCGATCTACTCATCTTTTGAGAGAGATCAGTCTGTTCAATGCCGTTTCCACCTGACCCCATCCCCCAACTTTTTTCCCAAGCGTATAGTTTTCCTGTGGAGTAACAGTTTCCCCTTGACCTTTTACATTTTTTTTTTTCTGTGAAGGCAGACCGTTGTATTCATTTTGGTTGCTCGCCTTTCTCCGGACTTATCTTCGGTTGGAGCTTTTCCCCTTCTTTGGCGTTCAAAGAGATTCTACGTTCCTTGCAGGATTCCCGATATTGCTCTTTTTTCCTTCTCCTTAATGGTGCGGACGATAACGCCCCCCCCCCCGTTCGAAAACCATCACCCTACCCCGCGTACCTTCTGATTTTTGCAGAGATCGAATTGTGGCACCTTTCAGTATTTACTTCCCCTCGCGTGCGCACCTTTTGTATTTTTCTTTTTCCGTTGCTGCCCTTTTTAGTGCTTCTTCTTATCCCTTCCTGCTCCTT
>Ga0179593_1388415_pt1 | contig 12279 bp, 15 predicted proteins | sample CZODoug2_1_08_16_FD_185931 | JGI IMG/M metagenome (GOLD analysis project Ga0179593, IMG submission 185931) | Vadose zone soil fungal communities from Angelo Coast Range Reserve, California, USA - CZODoug2_1_08_16fungal (PacBio error correction) | ecosystem: Environmental > Terrestrial > Soil >... | reverse complement strand
CTTTTTCTTGAAGTACCTCCTCGATGGTTGCGATAAACGATCTGAGGCCCATGGCGTCCGTCCCGTTTCTTTTGCGACGGAATATAGTGGTTTTGAACATGGGTTCCTCCTTCCTGTTCTGTATCTTTGATCCTCTAAAATGGTTCTCTCCTTTTACTGTACCCGCCATCCACAGTTTTTTGGGTTATTTGCGTTATGGCGGTGGCCCCCTCCCCTTTTTCGGAGGCGCTGAATTGGACCATCTCCGTTTCAAACTTGTTTTGGGGTAGTGCGAGCTGGTATGACGCCCTAATGCGTCTCCTTCTTGGAGGCTGCTGTACAAAAACTTGGGGTTCCAAGCTTGTTTTCCGCGATGTACGCGCCCCTTCTCTACCACCCATCTCCCCCCTCTTGGTTTCCAGCTCCGGTCTCCTTGGGTAGGGTATTTCCACCTTTTTCCCGCAATCCTCTCGTGGTTTATGTGTAGGGTAGCCTTCCTCGTAAGGACTAGCTCCGGTGGAGTGTTTCGTTTTCTTAGAGTTCGTGTAAAACACGCCGGTGTGACAAGCTTACGATTCCGTCGTACGTTATTTTCTGGAGATGATGAGGGGACTTGGAACCGCCCCCTCTAAAGTGTACCTCCCCCGGTTTATTTTTTCCCCTTCCTTTGACACCCCTCCCCCGAGCTCTTTTCGGCGGCTGTCACCATCTTTCCCCCCCCGGCTTGAGCTTCTCCCCCTGTAGGTCTTGTATGGCGCTTCGATTTCTCATTCTTTCAACAGTTTTGAGACATAAAGTATAGTAGTTCACCACCCTGTTAGGGATTCGTAACCTTAATTCGGACTGGTGCGTTGACCCTGCTAAGTAGATGGGGCTTTGGCCTCGTCTGGGAAGACCTCAAGCTTGTCTCTTTTCAGTCCCAAACTGTCTACCCCCCCCCCCATTCCCCCTTTTACAATGGATGTGTGGCAATCGAGGTCTAGACAGGACATTTCTTTTTTGGGGGTTGACCAGAATGGCCACGTTGGTCCTCCACCGTGTTGAGGCGGGTGATGTCCACTTCTGGAGTGTTCTTATCGAGGTCTTGGTGCAGTCCCCTTTTCCTTTCTGACTGGGTGGCCTGATGGTTCCGTTTTGTCACCCGCAATTTTGGGCAGGCCCGGAGCCGTCCTTTACCCCTCCTGCTCTGGGGGATGAAGTGGACGGTGACGTTTTAGTAAAATTTTTCAAGCCGCAAACCGCGTACTGCCCCTCCCACTCACCCGGTCTAAGTCCCTCAAACTGGTTCCTGATTTCTTTAGCCTCCCGCCCGGCCTCGGCGCCCCACCCTATAGCAGTGCGGGTTTTTTTACTCCTTTTTTTACCAAGATGCTTCGTTAGTAGGGGACCCCAGGGCCCGGGCGACCCCCCCCCTTTTCCCACCCCGGCCGGGATACTAGTTTCGAGGCTGCCTCCCCCTGATGTGTGCCTCCGGATACAACCCTTTCTTCGTCCGGGGTGGTTCACGGTTTACGATGCGCGTCTAGAAGCCCCCTTCTTCCTAGTCGTTTTTTCGGCCAATTTCTGGTCTCGAGGCCGAGTTTTTCATCGTTCGCCGAAGCCGTTACGGTACGATTCTCTTGTTTCCCTGTCCCCTCCCCCAACGTCTCTGTCCTTCGGACCTTTTGTTTAGAGGTTTGGCCCCCCGTTTGCCCCCCCTTTGCCTTTTGATTGGTGCTTCCCTTCCCTGTGGGTCCTCGCGTTTTGCGGGGGCCACACTGTTCCCTTTACCAGAAGGGCGTTTATGGTCGTTTCACGCTGTAATAAACCGGCTCCCCTAGGTTTGACATCCCTTTCCAGTTTGTTGCCCCCTTCCCCCATGTTAGGTCAGGATGTTCCCCCGTTCTTGCGCTGGATGACCACGTTCGTGTCCCCTCCTTGTCGACGGGCATCTGCTGTGAAATGGCGTCTGTTCGAAAGGGGGGATGGTTCAGTGATTCTTTCCTTATTTTCTTGATGAGTGCCCTCCTCAGACGCGCGACAGGGAGTCTTTATTTTTCCCCCCTCGGGAGTGCAGTTTTTCCCCCGTTTTACTGGTCTCTGGAACTTCCCTAGCCTACCTTGCTTGCCGTACTACCTGGCGTGAGGGGGTGGATTCGCAAGACGACCCCCATGAGTAATTTTTTTGAAGTATATATCTCTTACCCGCTCTCCCATTTTCTTCCCGTTGGGCTTTTTTGTCCTGCCATCTTAGGCGCCCCCTACCGTGGTCGACCACGTTGTGGACGTACCGTTTCTTGCTGTTGGCTTTTTTACGTGAGCCCCTTAATGCGAGCCCGAGCCGTTTTGTGAGTCGGTTTGTACTTCCTTTATGGGGCGCTCTCGACGCAGGAGTGCTCCCCTAGGACGCCCAGGCGTTTGATTTCCTCTTTGGTGTTACGGGTCCTGATCCGCCCTTTGTGCGCACGCCCAGTCGTCACCGGCAGTGATTTTTAACGCCTTTCCAGGACGTGACAGTTGCTCTCTTCTCCCTTCGGCACAGATGGTGAACCGTCCCTTTTTACAAACCCCCTTTTTTGCCAGAATTCTTTCCTCCCCCCCTTCCCTTTTTGAGTTTGTTTTGTTTTGTTTTTTCTGGTGCTCTGATTGTTTCTTTTTCTTCAAAAAGTTTTGAACCCACCTTGGTTCACGCTGTTTTTGAGATGTATGTTCCCCGACCTTTTCGGTTTTGTGAGGCCGCGCAGTTTTCTGCCGGCCGGTTCCGCGCGTTTTACCTGTGATGCTGTTTCCCCCCCCCTGTTTGGCACCCTCAAATTACTTCGACCGGAACTCAGGTCCTTCCCGATGTTTGGATCTCCCCCCAGTTTTGTTCCTTATTCGATTGCCTTCTGGGCACTCCGGGTTTAATCAGAACAAAGTCGTTTTCTGTTTCCCTGCGCCCTTGCTTCTTTTCCGCAACGTTTGTTTCCTGTGCTGCCTCTTGCCCCACACGCTGCTATAACTGTTTTTTGTTCCCTGCCTCTCCCCCGCGTGTTTTTCAACATGTTCGTGGCGACTGTTGTTTATGATTAAAATTTCCCAAACTTGTCCTGTCGCCTTTTCGTTATCCTCGCTTCTCTTCCCGGCTGCTCCAACCCAAGCATGATGACACTCGGCCTTTTTTTTGTTTGCTACAGTTTTTTCGCGGTTCTTCCCTTCTCTTTCCTTCGATGACATGTGATTTTTCTTCGCCACGGAGGCTGATTTTTCCTTAGGCCCGTTACTTCTTGAGGGGTGGGATTCCCTTATTCTTCGTGCCCTTCGGCTTTTTTCTCCCCCCCCTTTCCTTAACCGGCATGCATAACTGTTTGCCCCGGCTCCCCCGTCAACCCCAACACCTAAGATGTCCCTTTTCATCCCCTTTGTGTGCGTCTCCTTTAGACCCGTAATGTAGTGACCCTGTGTTGGCCCCCTGGCCCCTGTTCTTGGGCCAGAGGGTTCCCATTTCGGTCGTTGTTCTATCCCCCTTCCTGGTCTCGTGATCCTGGTGATACTTTTCTCCGTTAGTTGCCCTCCGTTGCAATTGTAAACCTCAAGGCGCGACGTATGTGACGTTCCCCCTGGGGAACCCTTGGTTGTCCCCCTTTTACCCTTACATGGCGTCAAACAAGGGACTGTCCCTCGGGGCGTGTTACTATTCTAAAGGGATTTGTTTTTTTGGTGATGTATTAGAGGAATTCTTTTACGTTGTTGCCCTTTTTGGGTTTCGGCTTTACCTCTCCCAAGTCCCTACAATCTTTCGCTGTATCCTTTCGCCGCCTATCGTTACCCGTTTATGGCTGATCCCTTTGTTTTTCCGGTCCGCTTACATGATTAGTAGTAGTGGCATGGCCTGGCCCCCCCGTTGCGGAGGTTTTGTCTTCGTGGCGCCCGTTTCGATGCGTTTCCTTTCCCCGGTCCGCCTTTCGTTCTTGTGTAGTTTTTTTCCGTGGTTTAGATTACTATGTTGTTTTACTTTTGGTTCGGTTTTTCTTTCGTTATCACCGATCTTTTTGCGCGTCGGTTTTAGTGTTTTGGATGGCTGGTCTTTTCGATTTTTTTGACGGATTTTCGGGCAGTGTCTGGACCCGGTCAGTTTCCACTCCCATCACACCAGATGCCGGCTCGTTTCAAGTTTGTTTTTGTGCGGGATGGGTTCACTCCTTCTCAAGGCAACCGTCATCATGCCCCGACGTGCTGTCTACCCGATCGGTCCCTCACTGTTTCTCGTGGTTTCACTGAAGAGCCAACCTTGAGCTCACCGTGGTTTTGAAGGCCTTCCTCTGCCCCCCCTCCGCATACCTTATCCCCTACATTTTTACAGGATCGTTTGCACCCTTTCCAGACCTTCTTCTTCTTCCTAATTTTTTTCTCTGGAACCAATTCAAGAGATTCTGTTTGTCATTTCGTCAGATGGCTGCTTCCCTCGCTTTATTCACCACAACTTTTTTCTGGTTTTGCTTGTAAGGTTCAGCTCTACAGCGTCACGATCTCCCGTCTGCTTTGTTTCTAAATGCTTTTCCCAGGGTCCCCCTTTTGCGTTTGCGTCACTTTTCTCGACCTTTTTTCTTACTAGCTTGTCTGGCTCGTGTGTGTTTCCCTGGTAATGGGGTGAGTCCTTTGTGTGTAACGCCGGCGATTGACACTTTCGTTTTTCACTCATATCCCCGCCGGGGGTGGATTTGTTTTCCCCTTTTCTCCCAACCGTTGGCTCCCGATTTGGTTACGGCGAGTCCCACCATACTAAGTCTTTCCTGGTGCCGGTCCGCTTCGTGTCTCTTCCTCCTCTGGTCATTGTCTCCCCAATGACTCCCTCTTTTCCACCACGTTTGAAGCCGACCAACATGACCCGGTTTTTATGCATTCTTTCCCCCTACACGTATGTCGGATTGGTTGGTGCCTTCCAAGGGAGGTAGGGCCCGAAAGTGTCGCTCTTGTCGCCCCCACAGCCGGTGTAACAGCGCGAGATCGGACGGCTTTTTCCGTGTAGTGCTCTCGGGGCAGGAGATCACTGAAATAAAAACGCTTTTGTGTGGACCGCTCGTTTCCTTTCTCCTTTTTGCCTGTTTTCCGACCGTCGCCGGGGGCCGGCAAGCTAGGAGTCTGCTCCCTTAACATTGTTAGAGTGGGAAAAGTCGAGACTTAGTCTTTCCCTTGATTATGTGCCGGACCGGCATTCTGGTTGGTCCGGAGGGCTGGTTGCCTCCGGGGTTCCTGGGCCTTGCTTTCTTTACCCTTAAAATGGGGTTCCCCCCTTCCTCATTTGCCCGTAATCCCCCTGTGCTGTAGGTCGTCAATCACACCCCTTTCTTTTCTCTTTTTCCTTTAAAACCGTTTTTTGTGGGTGTTTTGTCTTTTCTGCTGCAGTATGGTTCTTTCCTCTTCCGACTGACCCTCGATGGCTTGTTGTTTACGGAGCCCCAGTGCCCATAGTTGCCGTTGACTGACCTTTTTTCCTTCCATTCTCTTTATTTTCGGGGTGACCGGCCTGGCCGCCTTTCAGGTCTTTAATGATCACAGGGTCTACGACTGTCGTTTCCCTTTTTTGAGGGTGTGTGTGTCCCTTTCCTTCTACTTCCCTGGGTAGATCTTCACAGCTCGGAGAATATTTCAACCATGTCTTGTTAGGTCAAGATTCTTGGGGATTTCCCCCTTATATTTTTTAGACTTTGAGTGCAGATTTACAAAAGGTTTTTTGTCCCCCTCCCCTCTTCCCCGTAATTCTTCCTCCTAAACCCTCACCCCATGTCTCTCACTGGCGCATTATGTAAGTTGGGTGATTATTTATCCACTTTTTTTATAGTGTGTCTCTTGCGTCAATTTTCGAATGTTCTTCGCGGTACTCACCATCTACTCTGGTATGGTGCTTGGGAGCTAGCGTACCACACGGTGGCCTTCCACTAGTTGTTCCGGTCGCAGTTTTTGTTTATTCCGAGGGTGACCACTCTTTTCCACCTTTTAACGTGCCGGCGGGTGCACGACCCATTATGTTTTGAGTTGGCCCCCCCTCCCCAGTTTCTTTTTTTTTTTTTACGGGAGCTATAACCTTCTGGCCCCCCTGTGTTCAGTCCCCGCCCGGGCAGGACATTTTCGCTGCCTTTTCCCTGGCCGGAGTTGCCTCAGGTGCTCCTCTTTGTACTTTTATTCACGGTCCATGCGGCCCCTTTTTTTTCCCTTCTCTGAATAGCAGGGGAACTTGCGAGTCGCTTGTTAAGTTCGGTTGTTTGTTTTCTTTGCCCCCCTTTTCTCCGCATTTTTTTTCCCATTCCCAGTCGCGTGGCAGCAAAATGTTTTTGGTCCCGGCTTTTTCTTTCGCGCTCAATTGTGAGGTGATGGCATTTCCCAATTCTTTTTTTGTTTATCTTCTGGTTCTTGGTAGCTTCTGTTTTCTTTTTTTTCTGCTTTGACTGATGAGCTTAGTGGAAGAGTTGTGTTCTGGTGATCCGCTTGGTACGCCTGTTTCCTTTCTTTTTTTTGTACGTTCCACGTGTCGCCTGATCTGACAGGGCCTTCCCTTATGCACAGCCTCAAAATCTGGTTCGTCCTCGAAATGTGTTTTCCCTTCTATAGAATCATAAGGCTGCCGAAAACATCTGTCTCCTTTTTCTTTCCCTTTTTTTCCCAATAGGTTGCCTCTTTTCATTTCTAGTGGCACCCTTTTCTTTCAGTTTTGGTTTCCGAAATCCCCCTGGCATATCCTTCTTTTCCCGCTTGTAAAGAGGTATGTTCACTACCACGTTTCTTGCCAGGGGCCCCCGGGTACGTGCTGAGTGTTCCCCTTCTTTTTTATAGCCCCCGCCCCTGTCTTCTGGTAGGTCGGGGTGATTTTTTAGTTAGTCCCTCCGTGCCAAGGCAACCTCCGTCTGTCAATTTCTCTCTGTAACCTTTCGCAGACCAACCAAGTTTTTTTGATGGTCTCATTTATGAGTATTGGCTTGTTTCTTGGATTTTTGGAACCCGTCTGTTTAGTTCTCTTGTCGGACATTGTGTTTCGTTCTCTTTGGGTGCGTCTTGATGTTCAACTGCTGAATTAGGTTTGTATCTCTTTACTTCAGGCAACCGACGTCCCTCGGTAATTCCCCTATGACACGTTGACTGACTTGAAAGGTAGTTTTCCCGGTTTGTCCCTTGTGTTTTTTTCCAACGGGGTACACTGTTCTTAGACAACTTTGTGGTGAGTTCCTTGTAGGTGAGGGATTTTTTGACCCTGAGTTCCTTTTTTTTATTTGCGACGTTGGCCTCTTTACGTCTCACGCCCTGCAGAGTTTCCCGGATGGGCGAACCGTCCGTCTTCGTTTTTTTCTGGGCCTGAGCCCCCTGTTGCCGTGAGTAGGGTTTTTTTTTTTTCGTTTCCCTTAAAGACGATCCCGCGTTCTTTTTTGAGCAATTGCTCATGTTCTGTTCTTTTTTTTTTTGCACTGAAGTTTTTCCCCTCCTGTCCCCGAAAAACAAGTTAGGCTTGGGCTTTTTGTTTGCCAATATGACCCTTTTTCCCATGGGTCTCACCCCCCTCTAGGTCACAGGAGGGCTTTGGGCTGTGCTTTTTTTTTTTTTTTTGCCCCTTCGGGCGAAGACGGTTATTCCTTTCCTGTGTCCCTTCTTCTTTTCGCTTCCCGTTCTGGTCCCCAGCTTTCAGTCCCCAGGTCTTTTTGCTTCGGTGTTTCGGCTTAACGGATCTATTCCCCTGGCCTTTTTGCCAGTTCAATGCAGGTTTTCCTTCCTTTGTTACTGGACCGGCACCCGCGGGCCCGCTCTGCTTTTTCTGAGCCTTCCCCCCAACCCACTGGGTTTGGATTCTAAATGTTCACCACTATCCTCTCCTTTCCTCTTTCCTCTCTTTTTTCATCTTCTTCCTCTTTGGGCACCTGGGTGTTTCCCCCGTACCTCTGTTAAGTTTGATGGAGCCCTCCATGATGGACCCCGTTTTTCTGCCCTTTTTTTTTAGGACCGGGTTTCTTCTTGTCTGGCCTTTTGAACTGAGGTTCCCTTATTCGCTTTTGAGGTTCTTTTACCGGCCGCCCTTCTTTTGAAGGTGCACGTCGTTCCCCCTTATTTTGCTGTCCACTGTTGTTTCGTTGCTTTGAAAACCCGTTGCGTTGTTGCGGTAAATTGCTTTTTTCCCCTCTGCCAAATGTACCCCGTCCCTTTCACTTGTTTTTACTGTTTTCTCAATCTTTTTTGTCTTGCTTTCCGAATGTATAGTTGGGTTTCTGATTACCGGTGTGCACCCCTTCCCCATTTTTTTGCAAGGTTTTTTTTTCGTGTTCTGTTCTTCTTCCCTTGATGTACGCTTCCCGAACATGACAGTTCCCACCGTTTTCCCGGTCTCCTTACAGGTTATCCCCTTAGTTGAAATAGTATCTCTCTAAGTTAGCCCCATCACCACCCGTGCGTCATCTTTTTTTGCTGAGGATTGGCGCACCATTGACGGGCTTATGTCCCGTGTGGCAAGACTTCGTCTCCACTCTCTGGGTCCTTTTCTCCAACGCCGGTTAATTGAGTAACCACTACCCCCCCATTGTCATAACCTCCGCCGACTTGTTCATTCCCTGTGGGTTTTTTTCGACATGCGCGAGCAGGTGATGTCGACTTTGACTTGCCTTATTTTCAGAGGGCCCTTGGGTTTTATTGTTTTGTGAGGTTTTTTCTCTGAGTCGATCTGCCCGATTCAGTTTTTCCCTCCGAGCAAGTGTTTTCTTTTTTCTGCTTGACCCCGCCGCCTGGTCCGCTTCCCCCTTTCCGGAATACCTTTTCCAACAGACTTGGGCTGTCTCAGGTGTGCTATCCCGAGACTTGGTTAGTTTCTGTCTTTGTTGTCATCTCCTACGATTGATGTACCCCCTTTCCTTTGCGGTGTAGTTCCGAGGTTTCTTGTGGGCTGTCTTAACTCGCACCTTTCGTGAACCACCGCTCCTCGTTGAGTGATCCTGATCTTTCCCAATGTTTTCAAGGAAGTGTGTCCCGTGGTTTAGATCCCCCAAATCCCCTTTCACGTGGCCTCCTCTGGCATATGGCTTTTTGGTTGTGTTCGTTGTGTTTTCCCGTTGTGTCATAGCGACCTCCAGCTCGTTGTCAACGAACAGGCGGGTTCCTTTTCCTGTTTTGGGTCTGTTGGGGTTTTTTTAGCGATCCGGTTTCGTTTTTAGCGACTTTTTTTTTTGACCCGTTCGGGAGGTTTGGTTTTGATTTTTTCGTGTAGTCATGGTTTTGTTTCTGTTATGTTTTGGTTTTTCCGTTTTTGATTTTCGTTTCTATTTCCCCCGTTAGCTCCACAGACGAAATTATCCCCCTTGAGTCCATGGCAGTCCTGCGCGGTCTTGTTCCCCTTCGTTTCAATGCACCTGTTTCCCCCTGTCATACGGACTTTCACCCGAAATCGATACTTTCCTAGGTTTGGCGTCCCGAAACGTGGGGCCTTTGCTCGCCGATTTCCAAGCCCCGTGTCCCAGATTTTTAATTAGTCCTTTTCCCTTTTACGTTGTGATGATTGAGGCTTTTTGGCCGGGCGTTCCTCATTTAGTGGAGTTCCTTTCTTCTATCGTAGTTTGTACACCCGTGGTTCTTCTTTGTCCCTTCGGTACTTCCTTTCCAGTTTCGTTGGCAACCTGTGTTTTTGCCCTTTGACTGTGTGTTTGGCTTTCCTGGGCCTCGGGCTCCCCCCTTGTGCCCTGCTTCTCATTCACCCCCGATCTGTTTGTGTTGGTTTTGAAACCCGTTTCTTTAAACCGCTTCTCGTTTTCTTCTTGTCGGTCACACCCTTCCCCCTCCTTTCTTCCCTGCATCCATTGATACGGAAGATGTGGGGTGTCCCTACTGAGCGCCTCTTACCTTCGTTTGCTTTTAGACTTGACTTTTCCTGTCTGTCTTGTTGTCCCCCTCTTCACGACCCTGTTCAAAATCAATTAGTCCGACCTGCCGGTATTCTTCTGCCTAAGTCATGTCTTGTTCCTTCTGATTCCTGGAGGGTCTGGGCCTTCATTTCTTTCGTCTTTCCCCCGGGCTTGAACTTCTGAGGCTCCTTCTCCGGAGTACCGACTCTTCGCGGTCCCCCCCAATCCTGGATAGTTTTTTTCTTTTTTTTCTACGCTAGATGGGGTATTTGTCCCACGTGTTCCCTGGATTATCAGGACACCTCTTTTTTTTTTTCAAAAGAAGTGTTCTTCCGTACATCTAGATTCGGGTGTTCTAGCGCTCCCTTTCCCCCAGTTGGGCATGTGCCCAAGAACTGATCTCTGGCGCTGGGGTCGCTTCTGCACCGTGTTTACCCCTCCATGTGCATTGCTCAATTTGAAGTACCGCCCAGCTCAGGAGTTCAATTTCCCCCCCCATCTACTTTTTTCAATTCCCTCCCTACTTTTTTGAGAGTGCTGGGACCTGATTTTGCGGTCATGTCTAGGCCTTTCACTGAGTCCGTGCCGTTTTCCCGGCACAGGTCGCTTTTCTGGTTCCCCCTATGACGTTTTGTTGTTATCACCCGGGATGCGTAGTCCTGTCACATTTCATGTGGTTATAGTTTTTCTTTTTTGCCCACTTCCGTTTTTTTTTGTGCAGTTTTGTGTGCCAACCTTTTCTTGCCTTTTTTTATAGTCAGCGTGACAGCCTTGGAGTTTCACTCTTGGGGCTTCCGTGTACGGGGTTTTTTTCTAGTTTTCCGTCTTTGAACCCCCAACCCCTCGCCCATTCGTTCCGCTTTTTCCCAGCCAGGCGTCTTTTTTCGGGCTTCACTTTTAGTCTCGTGGGTCGCTCTCTTGGTGCTCCCTTTGGGTGAGACTGGGAGGTTTGTCTCGCTGTCTTGTATTTTTCTTTCCTGATTTTGTTTCCCGCCCGCCTGCGGAAGTAGATGGTTCGTTGATGGTGGTGTTCCACCCGACTTGGTCCTCTCGGGGTTTTTTTTTCCAATATCTTTTCCCGGAACGGTATCCACTGACCGGATCTCCCGCGGTTTTTGACGATCTTTTGTGTCCGACGTTGTTCGCTTGTTACCGTTGTGAATCGTCGACGCGGGTTTTTTCCTCCCGTGCCAAAGGGTTTCCCTCGTGCGACATGTCCGGTCAAGTGCCCCCCGACCCGCCAGTGTGGCCCGGTCGGTAAGCCTCCCTTTTGCCCAAAATACCTCTCCTTTGGGGTCTTACAGGCCCCCCTTTTTACTATGCAATCTCCAATGAGTTTGTTGGTGTAAAATAGCATTGTCCGGGTATGGTGTCGGCTGCGTTCGGCCCTTTGTGTTGTCACGGTACTTCTCCTTGGTTCACGAGTTCGGTTATTCTTTCGTTTTTTAGAGTTTTGGTTCTCTATTGTTCCCTCGTTTTCCAGCTTTAGGTCCCGCCGGGAACAGCCCCCTCCGTGTCAGGGACCCTTGTTCTTTTTTCTGTGGAGGATTGTCGTACCGGTCAGAACCCTGAGGCTTTTTCCGTTCGTCTTGCCCTCCAGACAGACACCCAGCTGCGTCCCGCTTTTCATCATCGTGATCTGACTTGCCCCCATTTCCCTCGAGCCACATCTGCGTGAGTGACCGTGTTTTACCCCCTTTGCCCCCCCTTTTTTCGGAAGTAAGGTCACGGGTTCCATTTGTCACGCATTCCGGGCTTTCCTTGCCCAGTGAGGTTTTTCCCCACATGCTCTGCCGTTGTGGACCTTACCCCCCTGTCGGCCGGGGCACGGTTTACCGTATTGCGTTGGCGCGTCGATCCCCTGCTACGTTTCGCTTTTTTTCCCGTGTGGGTGCGGGATTCCTGGCCCCGTTTAGTAATGTCCTTTCCTTGATGTCTGCATCACCATCGTGTCAACTTCTTTAAATGGTTACCGTGTTTTTTTGGTGCCCCCTTTGTAACTTTCTTTTTGGTGGAGTGTACCCCCTTTTGTTCGCAGTTTTGGCTGGTCCATTGCCGATTGCGTTTGGGTGATTCGTGTATTTTGTTTCATCCACGCCTGGTCCTGGTTCCCCCTGTCGGTGCCAGCCCTGGCTACCCGGTCCACTCGGTCTCGCGGTTGACGTCCTCACGGGGCTTTCCCCCGCCCCGTGGCTTTTGTCTGGCTGGTGTCGTTCTTTAGGGGGCCCTGTTTCCGAATACCGTTGTTTGTCGCCGCCGGTGCCTTGGCTCCCTTTTTTTTCCTCCCCCACCCCTTCCAACCTCCTTCGTCCGCGTTTGGTCAGGTTTCTGCCGCCCGTCGTGCGTCCCCCGGTTGACCCCCTGTCCGGTGTCCGCCTAACCACGTCGCCACGTTGTCGTTATTTTTTTCCCCCGTGATCGTGGCTTTTTCTCCCCCGTTTCATTTTTTCCGGTCTGTTCCCCTTCCCTCCCT
>Ga0179593_1356210_pt1 | contig 12279 bp, 23 predicted proteins | sample CZODoug2_1_08_16_FD_185931 | JGI IMG/M metagenome (GOLD analysis project Ga0179593, IMG submission 185931) | Vadose zone soil fungal communities from Angelo Coast Range Reserve, California, USA - CZODoug2_1_08_16fungal (PacBio error correction) | ecosystem: Environmental > Terrestrial > Soil >... | reverse complement strand
TAGGGGGCTTCGCTGAACTTTTTCTGTCTTTTTTTTTTTGCAGCTGTTTTCCTTTCCTCTATCAACGTACTCCTCATTTTCCACTTTGAGGAACCTTGACTGTGACTTTTTTCGGGATACGGACCTCAGCTGTATCCCCCCTTTTTATCTCTTTTTCTTCCCCCAGTGCCAGGAGGCCTGAACTTCTATCTTTTGGGTGCGTCCGAGGGCCCTTCCAACAAACGGCCACCGTTCCTCTTTTTTGAGAAATTAGGCATTTTGAACACAGCCCCCTTTTTTTTTAACTCCCTCTGCCTCCCGGCTTCTTGGACAACCGATCCTTTTTTTTAGTTTTCCACCTCGGTGTCCCCCAAACCTCTGTTAGATCCCCCCCTCTGTAGTTTCTCCCCCACCTCCCCCCCGTCCCCACCTTGCGCTTTTAGCTTTCCCCCACACCCTTTTTGTCATTTCGGACCTTTCCCCCCTCGCCCCCCCCCCCCTTCTTCAGTTCCCGCGTTTGCTTTGTGACAGTTTTGAGTCCTACGTTCGGGTTCCGATTTTCCGGTCTTTGCCCCCCCCCCCGTGCCTTTGCCCTTACTGTCTTTGCCCCCCCGCGTTTCCTCTTTTCGTTCTTTTTTGTTTGTCCCCACTTGCACATTGCATTTGCGGTCCACTCCCCCCCCTTCATTGGGACTCTGTTTTCCGTCCCCTCAGACCGCTGACAGCTCCCAGGGCTTTTTTCAACCGCCCCAGGGTCGGTACCGTGTTCCCCCCAACTACACCTTTTTTTGTTATATTTCCTTTCACGCCAACACGCATTCCCGCGATTTTCACTATGGCCTTGGCCCAAGGCCCAATTCTCACTTCCCCCCCAGTATCCATCTCCAGAGGGTTTCCTGTTGCACCACCAGCCTTTACCTTGAACGAGTCAAAGCACACGGGCCATTTGCCTTCCTTTTGTATTTCAATTTTATCGTTCGACCTGCCAAATAAAACGGCCCCCCCATCAGTCCCCTCCTTGAGCACCCCCACTTGTTGACCTTTCCTTTGTATTCCGCGGTTCTCTCTCTTTATTGCACTAGTGTGTCCCCCCCCCCCGTCTTGGACTCGCTTAGGGGTTTTTCGCAACTTAGCTCCCTTCTTTGTCATAAGAGGCTTTGCCCTACTGATTTCATTCGCGGTTTTTAAGTCCCCCCCCCTTTTTTGCGTTCCAACACGGGTGTCTCTATGTCTCCTTTTTATTCCTAGTTTCTCCTCCGGCTGTTTTTTGTGGTCCTTTCCCCTACCAGTGTTTTTGCCCCAGTGATGATAGTCCCCCCTCCCCGCTGTTGGGGCAAACGTTCGGATTTGCTTTGGCTTGTTTTTTTTTTTTTTCTAGGTCTGTCCCGGTTCTTTCCTTAGCTCTACACAAGTGCCGAGGTTTTTGGTTGGTTACGACGTTGTCTTTTTTTTGATAGCTTGCCTATCGTCCTTGGTGGGTCATTCGTCGTGTTTTTTTTTGAGCCCCCAACGAGGAAGCGTTGAATGTTTGCCCTTCCTCCCTCCCGCTCTTTATTGTCATCCCGTTCCCATTGAATTGTCCTTTTTTTTCGTTGTCGGCTATACGAATAGCATCCTCCCCCTGCAGTTTTCATTCAGTTGTTTCTTTTTTTTTTTTTTTGGAACGGCTTCGTCCCTCTTACCCTCGCTTCCCCCGCCCCTATGGGAAATCCCCCCCAAAATCTTGAATTTTTTGATTCCGCGTTTTTTCCACCTCTGGATCCCAAAGTACGTCCCGTCCCCGTCTTCCCTGTTCGCTTTCCATTTGCTTTCCCATCTGGCCCGGCGGTGCACTCTTTATGAATCTGGCTTCTGAGTTTGCCGGGTTGCCGGATTCGTTTGGTTTTTTAATTTCCCAACAGCTCCCCTCCGGGCTCCGAGTTTTGTGTTTTCTGGTTTTCCCACGAAAGTGTACCCTCCCTCCTTTTTTCTCCCCTACTCGTTTTGTTGTTGTTTTTCCCTTTTTTAATTTGAGTGTCGTGTCTCTTGGTTTTTTTTGGGACCCCCCACCTTCACCTGTTGCCCCCACCTTTTTTTTTCTGACGTCTTTTGGCCTCTTTTCTTTTTTTGCCCGATTGGTCTTTTCTTATTGTTTTTTTTTTCCCCCGGGCCAACCCTTTAAGCCTGCTTGGTCTCTTTTGTTTAGTTCCTCAGATTTTTGCTCTTGCGTTTGCTCCTTTCAAGATTGGATGTTTCAGTGTCGCAGTGTCCTGGGCAGTGGAGGTGGATCGTTGAACCTCGGCTTCCCCTTCCACTTTTTTTTTCCCCCCTGCATCTTTGGACCCGGCCCCCGCTTGCTCGGGTTTCTCGTTTTTCCTACCGCAGAGATGAGTTCCTTCAGGTCTGTATTCACTCCCATTTCTTTTTTTTTCCATCCGGGCTTTTTTTTTGTACCCCACCAGTTTTCACCTGGGTTTTTTTTCTCACCCCGGCCACTGCCCGCTTTTTTTTCCTCCAACATGCTTTTCTGACCTTCAAGTTCAACAGCAGCGCTCTTACCCCCCCGGTTGTTGCAGGATTTTTGGCCGAGACAGTAAGGCTGCAGTTATTGTCCTCAATGCAGTCCCGCCGCCGCTTATCCCCGGCGATTTTTTTTTCACCTTTTTTGAATCCCCTCCCAAAGCGGTGTGGTAATTCTTGTTGAGTGCAGGTTGTGACCACCAGTTGCGAGTTTTTGCACAAACCCGCCTCGCGCGGGTTGATTCGTCCCCCTTTCGATCGGCTCCGTCCTGAGTGGCTTTCTTTCGAATCCCTACCTCCCCCCTTTTCGATGAACAAGCCATTTCGAGGTACTTTTTGCGAAACCCGGTTTTTGATTTGCCGGATTGATGCTTTTCCGGCTGCATCCTCTCGTCGCCAACTTGGTGCTCACCCCCCCCGCGGGTACTGAGTGTCATTCGATAAGATCCCCGCGTAAGTTTTTCTCTGCGGCTTTTTTTTTCTGTTAACCTTTCCACGGCCGGTTGTTTCCGCACTTCCAGTTGCTTTGTTCTTTCCACTCGTCTTATGTCCCTTGTCCCGTCCCAGGGTGCTTGTAGTCGCGGCCTTGCGCGCTTCTTTTTTTTTTTTTTTACAAATCTGCTTTGTTTTTTTAAGATAAACTTTTCTTTTTCATTAGTCCCCAAGGCGGGCCCGTGGAGTCTCGTTGCGGTTCCCCTTTTCGCATTCAAAAATTTAGGACGGTTTTGATTTTTGTGTCAGTGTGAACCGTCTCGTCGGTTCCCCCTTTTTCATAGATTTAGATTCAGTACTTGGGCAGCGTTTTTTTTTTGCTTCGTTTTATAGCCACAAAGTGCAAAAAGAGGGTTTTTCCCGCTGTTTTTTTTGGCTGGGTAACGTAAGGTATTCCGGTCACCCTCATCTACTTTTCTTTATTTGTGGGTCCTTTTTAGTTGATCGACTACACCTTGCTTGGCCTTGCCACCAACTCGACGGTTTCCCAAATGTTTTTTCCGTTTTTTTGAGGTGTTGGGTCCCTGGCGTTCCAGCGCCCGCGGCCCACCTTTCCTCCCCGTTGTGCTTGACCCCGATGTTCACCAAGTGCTCGGTTGCGGATCGAAGCGCGGGTGCAGAGTGTTTTTTCTGGTTTCCCCCCGCGAATCGAGGTTCCCTTTTAATGATTTTACGTGGTGATAACGTGGTTCGTCTACGAGCGTTGGGGAACCCCCCCATGATTGCCTTTGGTCGGCCGCGGGCTTAACTCTGTCCTTTTTCTCAGTTGATTTTAAGGGTGCCGGCGCGTTCGGCCCAAATGCCCCGCACTGTTTTTCCGCCTCTGACCCCTCTGTACCCCTTTTTCGGATCTTTTTATTCATTTTGGCCAATCTTTTTCCGCTTCTTAGACTGGGTTCACGAAAAATTTTGGACCGAAAATATTTGCCTCATCTTTCTGTGTTGTTGCCAGGGATTTTTTGTAGGTTTTTTTCGCATTGTACGTTTTGCGCGAGTTCCCTGGAGTAACTTGAATTTCGCTCCTCCCGACGGAATTCACCTTTTTAGGCACAAAATAAAATTTTTTTTTTATTTTTCGGGACCCCCGTTTACGCGTCCGGATCCCCGGCTTCCTAATGCTTACACACACACTTTTTTTTGGTTTGCGCTTTCGCAGACTTTTGATATGGTGAATTTCGAGCGGATCCTGACGCCCCCCCTTATTCAAAACATATGGGCCGTGGGGTGGGTTGGGTTTTTGCGCACCCTTCTTTTTCGCCCGTTCACAAACAGCCAGAAATATTTTGTTGTTTAAAGGATTTTTGTTTTTCTCGGTTACGACCCGTTACGAGCCCCTCTCCTCAACCCCTCCTCAACGCCCCACGCCTTCTCATTGTCCTTCCTTCCTTGCAACTTTCTTTTTTTTTGATTCCCTTTTTGCACAGAAACACCTTTCGGCCGTCGATGCCCCCCAAAGTGAAACCTTCGAATCGGTCACCGTCGCCCCTAAGCCAACCGCAGTCAGGGTTCCCGTGCTCAGCCGTTTTTTTTTTTTTTTTTTCCAGGCCCGACCGTCAGGTCGTTTCTTTCCCTCCCTTTTCCTTGTGGGTGGCTAGATGGCAGGACCTCACCGACGCTTTTTGATTGGGAGGATCCGACACGGATGGCGGGAGGTGACTTCTTGTCCCCCCCTAAACCTGCCTGTCTGATCTTTTGGGTTTTTTTGGGTTTCCAGGTGACACTGTGCCCCCACTTTTTTTTTTTTTCTTTTTTTTTTTGAGACCCGAAGACCCTTTTTTTTCACCCCCTCTCCGGTTTCCCAGACATGGTCGACGACAAAATCCTTAGGTCTTGATTGTCAGCCTTTTTTTCTCCTTTGGGGGGTGCAGTTGGCCGTCTTCCTCCCTTAACGGTTCCCTCACCCCGTTAATCAAGCGACCGGGATCAGTCTGCCTCCGTGTCCTTGTGGTGTGCGGGACCCGCCGTTTCTTCAGTTTGAGAAGCCACCTTTCGGCGCAAATCCCTCTGCCACCTTTCCCCGGTTGCGTTCCAGCTTATTTCGTTGTTGAGATACAATAAACCCCTTATGTCAGTTTCCTTCGTTTTTCTTTTCAGGGTGTTGACTTTTTACGTCCTTTCTCTTCGTTTCTCTCCCCCCCCGTGCCCTTTTTTTCTTTCAAGAGGGAACTTTTGAGGGAGTGGGGCAAGGCACGTTGTGTTCGCAATTTTTATTTTTTCTTCCACCTTTGTGATTTTTTTTTTTAACTTCCGACGCAATTGTAGTTTTCCTCCCTTCCATTGCGGCCATTTAATTACCCCATTCTTTTTCTTTCTTGTCGCCTGCCTCGGCCCGGATCCCCTTGATGTGGGTTTCTGGGGCACCCCCACCGACGTGGTTCCTTCTTTTACCTTTTCTTTTCCTTTTTTCTTTCTTTTCTGCGACAACTCGAGTAAAGCTTAGTTATTTTTGGTTGAGGATTGCTGCGTTTATTGATGGTCATCGATTTTCTCATCTGGGGGGTGGGGGCGTGGACCTTTCCCCCCCTTTTTTCCCCCCTTTTTCCAAAACCCTTTTTTTGGTTACTTTTAGCCCGTCTTCCCCTTTTGGTTTGTCCCTTTTTCTTTTTCCCTTATCTGGTGGGCTTACTTGGCTGGGTTTCGTTTTTTTGCCCAAACCAATTTTCCCTTTGAGTACACCCTGCTGTTCAATTTTCTTTCCCGCTCACGCCTTAATCTTTAGTTTTCAGACCCACAGGGTCACTTTTTTTCCTTTCACCCGGAAACGGTCCGTCTTGTGGTGTGCTCGTTTTCTCCCCCACGGTTCGCACACAGGTTTTTTTTTCTTTGTTTTCATTTTAAATGTTCTCCCAGTCCGTTCCACGTGCGCCGGTTTTGGATTGTAACCCCCCCCCCCGCTCCCTGAACCGTGGACCGTGTTCTTTTTCACAATCCCCTGACTCCCCCATCCCACGATTCCTCCCCAAATATTTTTTCTCCCCTCCCGCTTTCTTTTCCCTTCCCCTCTTTCTTTTTCACACCCGATAGTTCACGCGCCCCTGCTCCAAGCGTTTAGTTAACTTTTCCGTTTGGCTTTCGACTCGCCGTTGATTGCAACGGCCCCCCCCTCTTTTCTTTTGTCCCTCCCCCCTCATGTCACGCGTTTTGCCCCTGACCCCCCCCCTTTTTTTCCCCCAAATCTCACTCCCGTGATCAGAGTATCGTTTTTTTTTTTCTTACCCCCCCCCCCTCCCCCCCCTGATTATGGCTAAGCCCTTCTTCTTTTTTTCCCCCGTTTTTTTTTGACTTCGTCAGTCTGTTCTCCCCCACCCCCTCTTGCTTTGGTGGGTCATCCACTCTCCATATGATCCCCCTGTCTGAATTCCCCTTTTTTTCCACTTTCCCGCACAACCCTCTTCTCTGCCTCTCCCCAAGATGTAGTGACTGGTAGGTCTTTCCACCCCCCATTTTTGCAATGCTCCTAAAGTTAAGTGACTTGATGCGTTGTTTTCCTTTTCCTTCTCGATTCTTTTGTTTTGTATAGTCAGGATGAAGTGAATGCTTTCCCCAACTCAAGACTTTGGTTTTTCTTTATTTTTCGATGTCATGCATTAATGGGCCAGTCTCCCTTTTTGTTTTTTTGACACTTCCCTGGATTAATTTTTGTCAACTGATATTTTGAAGCTCCTCTTTTTTTAGTTTTGTCCCCTTTGTACCCCCTGGAAGACAACCTCCGGAAGTGTTGGGTACCCCTTTCACCTTTTTCTTGCTCCCCGGCCTTTTCACAGGTTTCTTTTTTTTTTTTTCCAAACTTTTTCTCCCCTTTTTTTTCCAATCTGTTCTTTTTTCTTCTCACCGTGCACGAATCATCTCCCCAACACATTTTCTCTTTCCTTGACGCCCAAAGTACCCCCCGAAAGTTCCCCTAGTTTACCCCCCTTCCTTCTTCTTTTTTGAGGATTTGTTTTAGAAATTTTCAGGCTTCCCCTTACCCTTCCCCCTCGTCATTATCCCAAAAAGCAAAGACTCCTCCTTTCTCCTTATTGTTTTAGCCCTGCCCCTCCCCTTTCTTTGGAATACTGCTTCTGTCCTTTTTTTTCTTTGTTTGCCCTGGTCATGTCGGTAAGGTCCCAAGCTGGCCCTTTTGCTTCCTCAAACCAACCCCCAGGCTTCCCTGTTTGGTTTTGTTTATTCATTTCAATTAACGTGATAGGGCACCCCAATACCAATTTTTTATGGCTCCCTTGCTTTTCTCCCCCGGACTGTCTTACATTCTTTCACTTCCCTCTGTTTTTGTGTCAGCTGTCTCCCGAATCCCCCTCTAGTTCACTTCCACACGTTTTCCCTTTTCCACACAAGGCCTGCTTATTTTCTTTGGTTCGGGATCTATCGATAAGTCTTTTCTCCCAATTTGAGGTCTATGATTTTTTATGACGCCTGGTGTTCTCAGTTTCATTTCGACCTCGTTTTGTGTGTTGAATGCCCTTCCCGTTCTCCTTTTCTCCTTTTTCTGATTAGTGGATTCCTCCTGAGTCTCTTCCCTTTCCTCTTATGATTCTGCCCAAATCCTATTGTACCCACCTCTTTTGGCGTCCAACATCTGGGGTCTTTCCCCTCCTTTGTCAAGTCGGATTTGCCGGTGTTTCTCCTTCCACCCCTTTTCTTTTACTGCAGGGTGATTTGTCCCTATGAATTTTTCCCCTGAATCGATGCCCTCCGATCCCTTTTTCCGTGATCTTTCCCTTTGCTGTCCTTTCCCCTTTCCAAAATTTTGGTGGGCCAACCCCCTGCTTTTGCCAGGTCTCCTTTTGCCGGGGGGAACTAACAAGAAGGACTTTCCCCACCTTTTCCCCGACCTTTTATCCCTTTTTTTTTTCTGGTGGTATAGGGGCTCAGTGTTTACCCTCTTTTTCTGAATTTTTTCACCTTTAAGCACTCCCTGGTCTCCCCCGTTTCCCTGGGTGCCCTTCTTGGATGGCGTCTTGAAACCTAAGTCCTTCCACTCTCCAGGTGATTTCCAAGGGTGGACTCACCACGGCTCTCTCGTCAAGCCCCCCCTCCTTCAGTCTTGATTTTTTGCTTTTTGTTTTTCCACCCTTACCTCTTTTTTCTCCCCCCTTTGTAAGTTCCGTTGTTGAAAGGTGCTTCCTGATTCCCTCGCTACATCCCCCCCCTTTTATCCTTTTGGAGTGTCTTCCTTGGTTTTTCAGGTGGTTCTGGCAGTTTTCTTTTTCCCATAAAAGGGTTGGAGTACTGGAGAGTTCTCGGAAAACATTTGTCCACACTTCACCCCTTTTTCAGCCTAATCTTTTATATTCTGCACTTTATTCCCATTGGACACCTCCTTATGGTGGATAGGCTTTACGACACCGCCCGACTCTATCTCTTTTTTTGGTACCCCCCAATCCTCAATCGTTTTTTTTTTTTTTGTTTGAGAGTTCGCTATGAGTTTTTCGTAGAACCAAGGTCCCTGTATCTTCCTTAGGTCATAATTCATCCTCCGACATTCTAATAACTCTTATGGTCCCTTTTCTGCATTTAACCCCAACTGTTTTTCAGCCGCTTTTCAAGTTTTTTTCGTAGTGCTTCCTCCTTCCGCTTTCCTTCATTATTAGACTGAACCACATGGAGATGTCCATCCGTTTTTGGCCCTCTCGGAGGCGACGCCCTCCTTCCCAACCCCACTTCCCCCGAGTCTTATTTTCGCCAGATTATATGGGCCCACAGCCCCCGCCCCCCCTCCTTTCCCGCGTCTTTTCCGACTCCCCCCCCCAAGGTTTTTGTGAGGGTTCAACCAACTTCCTTCACCCGGGGCTTTGTTCCCTTTCTCTTTTTCCCTTCGATCAAATACGCCGCACCCCCGAAACTTGTTCAGGAGTTTCCCGCTCCAACAAAGCGTGCCCACATTCGTCCCTTCTGGTCACATTCGCACCTTTTCCCCAACGATTACCAAAGAGAAGGGATGGCCCCCCGGGTCTGATCAGTTCCTCCTTCCTGACGAAAATTATTATTCTTTTCCCACGCTTCCCCTTTGGTCCCTCTAGGGCCCGCCTCGTGCCCCTCTTTTGCGGCGGAATTTTCCCCATCGGCCTTGGTTTCCTTGATGCTTTCCACCATCACATGAATTCCTTTTTTGAGTCCCTTTGAACGTTACGTTTTGCCGTTTTTTTGCCGTCCCCCTCACACTATTGTACGTTTCCCCGCGGATTTTCCCCCCCGGTTTTATATTAACGAGTTTTGCTTCAGGTCGCGCAGTCATTCGCCTCCTTCTGCCGGGTTAAACAGCACAACGGAAAAAGCCTTTTGCATCTCTCGGGCGTTCTTCGGTTTTGCCCACCACACGGGGCGTTTCGACGGACCCGATAAATTTACACCCGCGGTTTTTTTGTCATCCTTTTTCTCCCACAATTTTGTTGTGAGGTAAGCTTATTACAGGATATCCCCCTCCGAAAAAACCGTCACAACCCCAGAACAGAGTTTTGAGCAAAAGTGTCTGTACGGCGTCGTTCCGCCGAGGCTCAATGACGAGCCAAGTGCCCTTTTTTTTTTTTTTTTTTTTTTTTTTTTTTTTTTTTTTTTTTTTTTTTTTTTTTCTTCTTTGCAGTTTTTTTTTTTTTTTTCGCACGGTCATTTGGAAATGCGTTTTTATGGCCTTTTCTGACTGGTTTTTGGTAGGAATTTTAACATCTTTTCCACTCAGACCCTGATCTTTTCGAGCGCCTCGGCGCGGCTTTCCCCTTCCGCTGGTTAGGGGGCCCCCTTCCAAGGGACCCGCCGTATTCTTGTTGATGATTTTCTTTTTTTGGGCCCGACAATCTTTTTCGGGGGGGCAAAGCGTCTTGTTTTGTTTTTTATAGGACTTTCCCCGGCCAGGACTCTTTCCGGGGACGTGTCGGTCCTTTGATTCCGTTCCCGGGGGGTTTGGCACACATCCACAAAGCCTGCCTTTTTACGAGCGTGGCTTTTGGGAGATGTTATTCCTCATTTGTTGATGTTTTCCCGTGGAGCAAAACAAACCCGCAATTGTTGGACCCTTCCGCCGGCCTTTCTTCCGGTAATCTACCAATTTATGGTACTCTGCTGGGCGCTGTTTTAGCAAACGATCGCACCCGCAGGCCTTTGTCGTCCACCCGCTGCAGGTTTCCTTCAAAAGGGTCCGATTGTAACCCGCCCCCTCCCAGGTCCCCGCTACCTCTTTTACCCGCCACCCCCTTCCCCATATATGAGGCCGAAGTTTTTTGCTGCGACATCACAACCCTCTCGGATCGTGACGCCCAGGCCACAGAGTTTCTTTGGTCCTTCCAGTTTCTGAGCCACATCTTATGTCCAACGACTGGAGGTGGCGAGGTGAAGGAATCTTCGACTTGACTTTTTGGGTGTCTACCCATTGCACCCCTCTTCACTCCGGGACCTCGGTGTTTGTTCTGACCCCCCCGCATCGATTTGCTAACAGTATATCTACTCTTTCCTCCGGTTTTGTTATTCTTCGATTTTTTCTCCCCTCGATTGGCGTGGGTGGTTCCTCCAAAACATATTCCCTTAATCCCGAGTGTTAGCTTTTTTCACCATTTTCCTGCCACCCGTCGGGGCCTTCTTTCGCTCCCCAGATTTCGTGTCATCTTTCCCTTTTCTTCCTTCCCACCCTGGGCAATGGATCACCGACCCTTGACGGGTTTGCGGGCTACGATTCGCGTGGTAGGGTCTCACTTGGCCTTTTGCAGCCTTTTGTTTTCATTCAAAGATTTTGAAGTTTTAGCGTGGCGTCGTACTTGCCGGTGATCGGTGTTTCCATTTTTCCTTCTGTCCACTTGTTTACTCCCTGCAGATCGCCGCCTTGTGCGACGTGTGCATCCAACTCCCGACGGTGCTTCTGCCCCCTTTTTCTTCTTTTGGCCCCTTTCTTTCAAGGTCCTCGGTCGGATTTTTTCCACAATTACCCACCCGATCCCCGTTTTCCCTACGTAGCACATTGTTCCTTGGACCCGGTGCAGGATCCCCCAACAGCGGCCTTTCAACAACCCCCTGAAGCGGTGTGATATTAGATCGGCCCCCCTGGCCACCCGTTTCCCTTCGGATCCGTCAGCCCCAATGGCAGTCACACTCAGCTATCCCCGCCCTGTTCCTTTTCCTTCCCCAACGTCCCGGAATACGTGCAGGACGGTTTTTTTCTTTGTCGGTTTCAAACTGCGCCGGCGGATGGAAATCCTCTCTTCGGCTCGACCTTATCTCTCATGTATGCGTGTTTTTATGAGATTAAGAACTAAATCCATGCGTCTGTGACCCCAAGCCCCATGCCCTGCCTACCCTTGGCGAAACACGCCTTCGCTCACTTTTCTCTTGGGCTCGAGTCATGAGTGCGGAGAGACCCGATAGTAGTACCACTGTGCTCCCGCCTTACTGTCTTTCAAGGTTATTGGCGTTCTCCCCTCTTAATTGCTTACTAAACCATGGAGGCGTGTTCGGCTTTTTTGCGGCCGTCTGGTGTTTAGTGAAGGGTTTTTGTTTGCCGCCATTCCCGCTTCCTCTTTCGCCGGTTGACTTGCTAGTTCTTCGGGACCGTTCAGGCGGGGTATTCGGCCTGGCTGCTGAGTGCCCAATCCCCTGGGGAAGTCCACCTGCTTGGCTCTACAATGGGGTGTGTGCCCCAGGTTGGAGTCTGGGCGGTTACCATCGCGCAAAGTCGATGTGCCGGGTAGGGGAGGACCGTTTCAGAAGTTAGCCCCTTTCCGATTTTTAACCAATCCTCCATCGGCCATCTTTGAGATGCTCGGCTCCCCAAAGTGTCAATCGTGCACGAGACTTTCCGGAGGCATAAAGGCGAAGGCTTCACCCTGAAAGGTCTGCTCCCGGTCGATTTTGGTTGTTTCTCGGGTGGCTGCCCGGCTTTTGACCGATGCTCTGACGCTTGCCGAACGACCTGGCCAAACTTGTGGTGTTGGACGTTTCGACCCCCCAGCAGAAAAGCGACGTCGGATTCCACCGGCTAACACTAGGACTTGTTTTTCTTAGCAAGGAGGCAATGAGCCATTGATGGTCTGTGTCAACGCGAAATTTGTTTCTGGGAGACCTTGTCCTTCTTTCGTTTTTGAGAAAGGGGCGTCGACTCCGCGTACATTCAAAAGGATTCCCTTGGCGGTCGCTAAGGCTGACCCGTCTTTTGTTGTTTTTTCTAGCCCTCCCCTTCCCCTCCATGGGTTTCCGGGCGCGTGTATTTCCCCGGGCAACCAATGCCAGCTTGCCGACTAGGATTTTCACGTCGTTTTGTTTCTTTTTTCTCCATTTCCTTTTGGTCCGTTTCTTTTCCCTCGTTTTCTTTCGTCTTCCAAGCCCGAA
>Ga0179593_1355585_pt1 | contig 12279 bp, 9 predicted proteins | sample CZODoug2_1_08_16_FD_185931 | JGI IMG/M metagenome (GOLD analysis project Ga0179593, IMG submission 185931) | Vadose zone soil fungal communities from Angelo Coast Range Reserve, California, USA - CZODoug2_1_08_16fungal (PacBio error correction) | ecosystem: Environmental > Terrestrial > Soil >... | reverse complement strand
CGCTTACGCAGCACTGATCGGGCCAAGTCGACGGACAACTTATTTGCTTCGGATGCTTCCATTTTTCCCTTTCCGGACGCCCGACGATTTCGTAAACTCTCCCTTGTGCTCTCTCAGCTTGATTACGCTGGCATCTGCCCTTAGGAGGTTTCGCCATTTGTTTTGGCACTTTCTTTTTTTTCTTGCTCTTCCAGCTTGTCGATCATCATTCCATCGCCGCTCAAGTAGGATCAATTCCCTTTCCTGATTGCTTCACCTACTTTTTCCCCATCCCTTCCGAATTCGAGTTCTTCCGCTGCGCCGACCGTAAGTTTTGTTATTGGCTGACGCGCAAGATCAATAGTCATCTCCTACAACTGAGTATTTTCAACATCTCTCCGCCTTCCTTTTCGGAAACGGCCTGCTCGAAGAAGTTTTCCTTTACTTCTAAACGACCTCCTTATCTCTGTATTGATATTTCCCCCCGTGCTTGACGAGGTCCACGGTCTCCTTGGTAGGCTTTAGTCAAGCTAATTTTCCGAACAACCACTCATCCCGTGCATTTTAGCGTACAGCGATGGGCACCAATTCGTACAAAGCATTTTCATAGCTTTTTTGAACGACCCGTCTATTCCTGGACTTTTTTCCCAGCTATTCTCTCTCTTGGAAATTCTTTGCTTGCCCCCTGCACTTAGAAAGCTCTTCGCGGTCGAGGCGCTTCCATTTCTCTTGCTCCCCGCTCTAAGTTTTCTTGTTCTGCTCCACGTATGCGCCAAAGCTCGTTCATATTTATTAAGCCCTTTTTAGCGTTTTTTCCCGCGTCATATCATTTCCCCCCTCAATTTTGCTCTCCTTTTCTCGCCGTGATCCGTTTTTGCGCATCTCGGCGCTCCCATCAGCTATGCTCTTAATCGAACAAATTTTGTTACCTGCGGGCCGGGCTCCTCTCGCTTTTCCATCCGATTTTTTCTTCAAATCATCTTCATGGCTGAGGTCCCTCATCTCTCCGTCTTTTCGGCTTACTGAGGCGGCTTTTCCCCACGCGTCGTCTAAATGTTCTTTCGGGCTTCGACCCTCTTTCTGGGGCGTTAGGTTGTCGCGGAGAAGGGTCTGTCTATAGAGTATTACCTTAGTCTCTAGGTGAATTTAATTTGTCGCTTCTGCTGTTTGGACGACTTCTCTTGCGAGCGTATTTCCCCCCCCTCTCTCGGTCCCTCACTAGATGCTCACTGCCACCCGTAGACGCTTTGGGGTTGCATCCCCTTCTTCTGCTAGATGGACTTTTCTTTTCCCCCTTTGCGAGATGTTCTCTCTATTGGGGCGGCTTTTCTTAAGGAATCTCCCCCAGCCGTCTCCAGCACAACAGAACTCCCTCTCATGTTATATTTTTGCGCTTTTGCTCTGTGACATTTTATGTTTTTCCCTCCTCGCCTCCCACTAAAATTTTACGTCGTCGATCAGTTTGAAGCTTATGACGGGAGGGCCTTGCTAGCCCAAAACGCTTTCACTTCGATGAAGATTGCCTTTCCTATTTTTCAGCTCGTTCTGTTTCCGGGTGCCTGCTTTCTAAGATTTTAGCGCTCGACCCTGATATTTTTTTAAGGAGGGGACGATTCTAACTATTCTCGATGAGGTAGAACCCTCTTACGTCTTCCGATCTTGTCCTTTCCTGAAGATATCACTGAGATGGGCCCCATGTAGTTGTCGCAAGAAGCGTGTCCATTCATTTTTCCCTCGGGGTCAACCCTTTCTTTTCCATTCCGTTGTATGAGAGTTAGTTCATGGTTGTCACAACCGGCGCAATGCCGTCGCAGTGGCTGAGATAGTGGACACTAGTGGCCGCCTGCTCTAACTGTTTACTTTTTTCCGGTTAAATGTGCCTTTTCTCTGGCATGCCCCTGCCGCCCCTTCCACGAGACTACAAGACTTGACCCCCCCCCCTGATGCTCGCCCGCCCTTCCCGACGTGCAGTAAGATCTTGCGAGCACTGTTTAATTTTTGGCTTCTGCTGGTTCTAGTCCTATACCCATATTGCTTCTTCCCCTCCTCTTTTCTCCTTCCTTCAGTGTTGTTTTTTTTTTGCGTTTATAAGGCACCGCCCTAGGGGTTTCTTTCGAGAGAGGAACCTTCCCTCCCGTTGACTCTTCCTGGACTTCCAGTTTCCTGCAGGCGGCCGGGCGCGAGATTCTGGTTTTTTTTTCTTCCGGCGTGGGCATGCCGAATTTTTTTTGAGTTTTCTCATTCTGATAGGACAGTCCCGGCGCCCATTTTAGTCATTCTATTCCCTGCGGCGTCCTCGGGGGTTGAGATTATCCTGTATATATGCGCGCACTCGACGGATGACGACGACTTTCACACATTATTATATACCCCTTTTTGAATTAACGTTTTACTCCTCAGTCCCCGGCGTTAGGCCTGATTAGGCAATCTTTTCCTTGAAACTGAGTACGTAGCTAGTTCTGGAGATCGGTCACTTCCCTCCGATCAGGTCTGGTGGGTCCTCAGCGTCGTCTCCCTAGAGTTTTTAGCGATCGGTCCCTCTCCTTTTTTAATAGCTGTTTTGATAGGAAATGCATTGCCTAATTTTGTATCTTTCTGTACGTTTGATTCTTCTCGGCCGTGTCCATTGCCCTCTTGCCATTGGTACGCATATCGCGTTCCATCCCCTATCGCTTCAAATGCCTTCCCCTAATTTGCGGGATGCTTGGGGGGACTCTAAATTGGTCGTCTCTTCAGTTTGAGGAGACCTTTTCATCTTCTGAGAGCGCGTGCGGTTTTTGTTTTTATTGCCATCCTTCCCAATCGAGCGACTGCAAGAGGAGTTCCTCCGAAGGTTCGCGAGCCACCTGCTTAGATCCCCTCGCACTTTCCTGTTTTTCCTCTTGAGTTCTAGATCTACTCGTCGGTGCAGCGGCGCTCGAGCACTGTTGCCACTTCCCTTCTCTTCCAATTAAAAGGCTGGGAATTCTTTTCCAACTCGAGAAACTCTCCATCGCCCCTTTTACGGAATGTATCAGCCTTGCGACGTCAATCCTGTGTTTTTATGATCCCTTTTTGGGGAACCTCTGAAGCTCACCCCAGGGCTCGATGATTTACATTCCCCCCCTCTTTTTTCTGCGCTTGACGTCTTAAATTATGTCTCGACGTGCCCTGACCCCCCCAACTGTAAAACAGTTTGTTATCTTCAAGCTTTTTTTGAGCGCGGTTTCCACTACGGATCGCCTTTGAAAACCTGCCCCCAATCTCCTGTCCCCCGTGCATTGTATGAGTCGTTGTGCATAGTGGGCGGTGCTGATCCCTTACGGCTTTCGGTTTTGTATATCACCTCTCTCGCGCTGTTTCAGGCCTCTCTTTTTTCCTTTTGGGACTTTTTTGACTAGTTGAAACTACCGGGGACTTGGTTTCCCCGCGCAGTCGTCATCATGAACTTTCTCCGCGATTCTTCGATTTTGCTCTCCCCATTCCCCCTAAAGATTTGCATCGCTTCGCGAGAATTTTTTTGAAGGAGTTTTTGGCACAGTGCACAACACCCCCCCAAAACACCCACACCAACCACCCCCCAAACCAAAACAACCACACCCTAACAACCGACCTACCACCAACAAAACACCATCCCCACCCACCAGAAAAACCCCCAAAGGTACCATCAACCCGCAAAACACGAAACCAATCAAAAGCACCCCACAACCACCCCCCCCCCCCCCTACCACACACCCACCACACCACACCCCAACAACCCACCCCCACACCCCCACCCCCCCCCCCCACAAAACCCCCCCCCCCCCCCCCCCCCCCCCCCCCCCAAACCCCCCCCCCCCCCACCCCCAAACCAACCACCCCAACAACACCCCCCCCCCCCCCCCAGGAGAGGACACCTGCCTGAATTTTCTGAGCCCTACCCCTTGAGAGAGGAGCGCGTTCACTCTTTCTTCCCCAGCCTTTTAGCCACTCCGTTCTTCTCCCGATACTTCCTGTTGCTGCCTCTCCGGAACTCTCCTTTTTTTTCTCTTCTAGATTGTTTCAGTTAAAGTGGTACTGGTTCATACCGTACCCGGTCGGCGTTTTTCTTCCTCCCCCCTTACGTGAAGGTTTTACTCCGATGTCCCGTGAATTTCCTTCTCGGGTGATGCTGCGCCCCGATCGATCTAACATGCATTGTTGTTGTGTTTGATATGATCCTCCCTCGTGTGGGCTCCCTCTTCCGTGCCCGACTCAGTACGGCCGACACGCGGCGTCAGGCGCGCACTCCCCTCAGTCTGATCCGGTTCGAGTGTCTCGGCGTCAGGATCCGCCCCCCCTCTTCGCCACATATGGCTTTTACTTGTCTTGTCCCTTCTCTTTCCGGAGAAGCATATTCTCCTCGTTTGTTTGTGCTGAGAGTCCCTCGTCCTGGCCTTTTTTCCGCAACCTCTCAGTGCTGTTCGAGATCTCGATTCGTCCCGAAGACTCTGGCAACGGAGCCGGGGTGGGCTTCTCACGATTTTTCTTTTGCTTGGGGTGCGCAAAATCTTGGCTGGTTCCCCTTCCCGGCCTTCCGGAGTCTCAGACTGCGCACTAGGACCTTGTCTCGCAATGAATTTCGCGCGCAAGGCTGATTAAAGTAATTATCGAGAGCTTCCTAGACTTTTCACCAGCTCCGTGAAATTGCTTCTCCCATCCGTCCGACCGCCTTTTGCGGATGGTGTCGTCAACTTCGTCGATCTCCGACGACCATCCTCCAATCAAATTGGTGCGCTCCCCCCCAGATAGAAGATCCCTTTCGTAACATCTTTTGTTCTGCTATTCCCCTCTCTCTCTCATCCTCTTCAATATGTTTATGAGGCTCACGGACGGAGTAGGCGTTTTGTTCCACGCTCCCCCTTCTCTCCCCTCAATTGTTAATCAGGGGAATTCTTTTCTTGCTGGGGCCATTTTTGCACGCCTTCCCCTGAGGATACGATTTGCTATTTCGGCCTGGTCGAGAAACAAAATCGCGTCATCTTTTATGACGTTTCCTCTTCGTGACCCCATTCGTGATTGCGCTTGTTCCCACCTCTTTCTTTGCGTCTCAATGCCCCTCGGCTTGCCTGCGCTCGAGAGAAGTTCTATCTTCCTTCCCCTCCGCCTGTGAATTTTTCTGCAGTTGACGGCGATGAAAGTCTCCCCGGACAACCTTTTTACATCTTTGGCGCTCCTGTTTATTCCACCTAGATTTCTGTCTTTTGAGCCAGATCTCCTATCAGGAGTTTTGGCCGAACTTTAACTGGTCTGCTTTTTTTTAATTCTTCGCGCAATCTGCATCGCATTTCTCTTCGTTACGCTTCGACGGCCTGCTCTGCTTTACCTTATTCCGTCTGCATTTTTTTTTACAACTGCTTTTTTTTACACCGTATGATCTGGGAGTCGAACTCCGGATGTGTCTTGAGCCCCAGTTTCGCTGCTAATTATCGAGTTCTCTTTACCCGATCGGCTCTTTTTCCTGTGCCTGTCCGTTCATTCTGTCAACTGGAGAGCGCTCATTTTGCTTCGATCTCGTCCCTTTGATAGATATTGTCTCAAACCCCCTTCTACTCGTTCTTTTGCCAAGAGCCCCCTTTTAGTCGCCGCTGATCTAAATGTTCTCTGTCCTTTTTTCCGTGTCCCCCGGCTCAGGCCATATTCCCCGCAAGCGCAGAAAACCCGCCTGGGTTTGTCTCTTCATCATATGGGCGATTCCCCGTGTCTGTTATTCATGCTTTTTCATGCCTTTCCAATTCTTTTTTGTCGCGTCTGATTTTTCCGCGCGCCTGGCCTTGGAACAGATGAGCGTACCCCTATGATTTAAATTCGATGATTCAAATTCCAGGCAAGAATCTTCTCTCTTCGTCCCTTCTTCTTTACAGGGTGCCCATTGCCTTGCTCTTGTGCCGGCGATTAAGCCGAGAAACTCGTTGCATAGCCCGCCTTTGCCTTGACCTCGTTTTTTTCTTTCCGCTTGCATTTCCTGATTTTTCGTGTCCCCCTTTTCTCGGCCCAAGAAACTGATTTTCCGCAACTCCCTTCGCGGATTTTTTTTTCCCCCCTTCCTCACTTTGATTTCGCGAATTTGCCCCGCTTTCTCATTGGGTTCTCTCTTTTGTGCTCGCCCTGCTCTTAAAACAACAGGTATTTTTCCGCCCGGCCTCGCCTGCTTCGAGAAAGGACCATTTTTTCTAAGTATGCTGCTCGGCCTTTCCCCGCCGTCCTCCCTGCCACGGCGCCCCCCCCTATATGATGCTGACTTTCGCCGCCAGCCTTGCAGGGACGCGCTGAGAGCAATCTCTGCCCCGGAGCGCGTTCGGTCCTCGCTGGGCTCTCTTCCTCTTCAGTTTCCTTATTCTTTTATTTTTTGCCCCCGTTGTTTTTTGTAGAAGAGAAAGCCCGCCAGGGGAGTATCGCTTTCGAGGCCTTTTTCTTAATGAGTTTGGTGCTTTCCCCGGCTTCTGGCCGCGGTCCGTTTTTTGAGAGATTCGCGGTTTTGGACGGATATTTCCTTCGGGGCGGGCATGTCTTCTAAGGAAGTCTGCTCAGGATGATCCGAAAATTTCGCAGGCGGCCGTGTCTTCCCTGTTGGGTGTAACATATTCTTCACACCCTCTCGCGCGCCACCGCTTCGGATCTGAAGTTTTCCCCATTTTACCTCCATTTTCCCTCTTCAAGAATTGGTGACCGCCCGAGGACCGTGCCCTCAATGTGCTGAACTCTTCTGTGAGACAATTTTTTTTTGCAGGGGCGGTTTTCTTCTCCTCCGGCACGGACCAGATAAGAGAGTGTTCCCTTTCTCCGTTTGATACCTGCAGCGCTTAGCTCTTTAGTGCCGTCCGCAGTTCCTTTTTCCCCTGGAGCGCAATTGGTCGCGCTCTCCCCGGTCCCGACACGAGCGCCGAATAGTGGAAGGACCATGATGAACTTCGCGGGTGGCGCAGATCTTTTCCGCTCCTTACCAATTTTTCTCTCCCGGCCCAATTTGAGGAGGCGCTTTATAACGCCCTTTTTTCCGCAGGTTCTTTGCGACGAATTTTTTCCCCTCTTTCGAGGCTTTCTGTTTTCCCCTAGGCCTGAACGCAGCACCACCTCCTTCCTCTCCACTCCCCAAGTCAGGTGTATTTTGATCAGCCTGCAAGGTCTTGAACCGATCTGTCCTGGCACATCACGCGTCTCGGTGGTTCTCCCACTCATCCTTCCCTACTTTTGGCGTCGCCGCCCTTTGCGCGTCCCCAACCGATTCTTGCCTGGAAGAAATTCCCTGAACTAGATAGTCCCGCCGCCCCTTTTCTACATCGCCCCGTTCTTTTATCCTCGTCCTCCCAGTCAGCTCCCCCTTGGTCCCCACGACGCTTGCCAGACTCCCCCCCCGGGCCTCGCGCGTTCCCATCTCTAGCTTGATACAGAGTCCCCCCTGCGGGCCGCGATGGAGCGCCGTCACATCTTTACCCCGACCCCCTGGTTTATGGGTTTCTCTCGGGCGATATTTCTGATGTTCGACCTCCGAGATTAGTGCTCACTCACTTCGTCGCAACAAGGGTCTTTCGACCCCGCTGTCTCACCTCGGCCCTTTGCTAGTATGAGTATGCATTTCGGCTTACGGCATCCCCAATGAACACTTTAGTCAGGGCGTTTACCCAATACCCGTCGCGCTGGGAGCGCACCCTTTCAGTTCGTTTTTTCTACTTATATTCCCTCCAGCCTGGAGAAGGTTTTTTTGCAGCTCTGTGCACTTCCGGTCCCCCCAGTCGACGGTGTGGGTTCGATCTGGTTCCTTTCATCTCTCATCGCGGAATTTTTTTTTTGAACCAATGTCTCTTAAACAGGGCCCTGCCCATGATTCTTGGCCGGTCGGGTAGAAGCCTTTCTCCAGTTCCGACGACATTCTGCTGTGGCCTCACTTTCATTTCTCGCCCTTGATGATCTATTTTTTTCCTTGAGGAGATCCTGTTTGAACCTTTTGCCTCGCCGCTTCGCGGCCTCTATTGTTTTCCAGAGAACCAGTTCGGGCTCGAGTTCTCGATCCTGCTTCGGGATGTTTTCTAATTCCCCGCCATTTTTTTTTTTCGTCATGTCTATGCAGATGATTTCGTTCATTATTGTACGCTGGTCTTCGGGCGCCAGCTCTTCAAAGAATGTCTTAAACCCCCTGAGAAGGTCTTTTTTGATACCCTTAGATCTCGTCTTGATTCGCGCTTCCACGACGTACGTGCCCCCCGGCATGAACCAGTACACCACGGGCAGATGCCTGACGCCTCTGCGTTCTGATCTTTAAAAAAGGTTTGTTTCGTTGCACCGTCACGGTTTCCCGAGATTGCCACGCCAGCCGATATCCTTTTCCGGATAGATTGGCCTGATTTTTTTATCTCTCTTTCCCTCTAGTGTTTTGAGAGCGATCGCCCTGCCCCCGTTCTCTGAGACTTCAAGGCCCGTCACATCCCTTCCTTGTCCGTTACTTTTTTTCGGACGCCGCCACCTCTAGTGTGTCTTTCGCCCTCTGCTGAAGCGGCGCGGCCTAGCAGGATGCGTTTAGTCGGACCCTGTTCCTGACATCATGTCTGCGTTGTATTTCTTCTAATTGCTTTATCTCCCGATCCTCGCCGGATTGAGTCAATTACTATCCGAGCTTGCCGCCTCCCCGCTACCAAGACAGTCGTTCCTTTGCCCATCTCTTTAACCTTCCGTCCTACGTGGACTGGTTAAGTTTTTGCCGACTTGTTTGACAGCCCTACAACTTTTTTTTCCCAAACCCATCGCGCGAACATGCGGCGAATTGTTTTAGTTTGCATTTCCTTAAACTTTTTTTTTTCTCTTCCCTAGTATCTTTCCCCTCTCCCGGCTTTTTGTTTTGACATGGTTCAGGACGGAGTTATTTGCGGGTCGTTTCCTTTAATATCCCCCAACCGAGCCGTCCTACAGCCCTTAATCATTGTTCATTGCCGCGCTGGTCATTCTCCAATTCAGCTATCGCCCCTAGCCAGTTTTGGCTTTTCCCCGCGCCAAGTTTCTGTTTGCCGTTTTTCCTGATTACGCGGAGCAGAAACTTCCACGCCCGCTTGTTTGTCCCACTCTGGCCCGATTTTCGGTACAGAGCTTCTTGGCTGCATTTGCACAGCGCTAGGGCTCGAGAGTCTACATTTTGCCAGGTGTATCCTCGGTCATTTACTTGAAGCTAGCCATCTCATGCGAGCCCGACGTCAAAGGACACAAGTGACGCGTCCTTTGCGATAATGTTAGCCGGATTTTCTTCCGCCTATTTTGCCCCAACTCAGGGACGATTTGAGAAGAAGGAACAACAACCGTTCCTTTTTCCCCTTGAGTTCCCTTGTCTTCTCGCCTCCTGCCCCATCATCGTCGTCAAAGTCTCGCCACCCACCATTCATCGTTTTCTGTGCTTCTTCTGGCTGTTTCCACAGGCGAGGCTCACTCATTCTTTTTCTCGGGCGTCGTAAATCTTTTTTTTTCTCTGCCAGTGTAGGATTCTACCCTTTTTTTGCCTTTCTTCCTGACTACGGCTCGTCAATTGAATTGCCTTCTTTTTTTTCCCCCCTTTGCGAGGCTTCTGTTTCAGATTGTCGTCCCATCTCTGCGCAAGCCACCCCCCCTCTTAGCATTTCCTTGTCAATTGTTCGAAACTTCGGTTGTGATCCGCCATTTTTTCTTGGCTCGATGTCTGCTCAGATGTTGGTCTTGACGGTCCTTCATATGTCCTACCGAGACCATCCCGACGATCATCACTTATGTCTCTGCCCTTTTTCTCCGCCTCGAGTTAGGTTTTTTACTCCGCTCGCGCGGCCAAAACACCCTTTTGCGGTGCGGTACTGCATTCTTTTTCTCGATTTGCGGATGGTGGCAGTTGGCTTTCCATGATTTTCGCAATGGAGTTCCCTTTCGGTTCGATTCCTCTGATGCGACCGTGGTTTCTATTGCCCGTCTCGGTGTCCCCGTGCTTTTAGATCGAGCACCACGGCTGGTGTTGCTTTTGCCGTGACTTGTCTTGCCTCGTGATTTCTCCCTCCCCTGGGCGCGCGCCTCCTCTGGTTATAGGTAACCTCCAAGCTGCCACAGCACATTTTTCTTGAGATCTTTACGCGTTTTCTTTTGTTCCCGGCGTTCGCGCATTGTTGGTTCTTTTCGCAATCCGTCGCCGACAAGTTGCGTCGAGATCTGTTTTAACTGATAATCTTACACCGCCGTGCCTGCCTTATGCGAATTGCTGTCGCCGGTTTTTCGCCTTGAGTTCCTTCCCGAGCCCCGCCTCGCGGCACCGGCTGCTATTCCTCCGCGATCTCGTAGACAGACAGTCTCCCCCGAGGCAGGATTTCGGTGGTTTCGTAGTAATCCCTATTTCTTCCTCCTTTTCCTCCCCGGTGTTGTTGTGGAGCCTCTTAAGCAACCGAAATAGGTGAGTACGCCCCTATTTGATTCCTCGACCTCGTAAACTGCTGTTGCCTTGCTCGCGTACGGCCTGGCCCTTTTTCCTCGGAGGTTCGTCTTTCTTGGCTTTTGGTGGAGTTGGGACATCCTTTTTTAGCATCCGCTCGCCTATCGCTCCCGGCCCTTATTTTTGCCTTTGGCCGCGTGCGGCAATCATTTGTGTTCTCCGATATCAGTACACCACTTCTCTCGCGCCACCCGCAGTCCTTACGCATTGTCATTTTAACAACGTTTCTTTCATGGCCCAGACCCTTTTGGGAGTATCGTCTTCAATGGGTTTCCGTTCCTTTCTTTCCGAGAACCTTCTTCCTGTTCTCAGGGAGAGGCGGCCCTCCCTTCCCTCTTTTTCTTTAGGGTTGTTCGCAGCGGTTTTGGTCGCCGGGCTGCCCGTATCCAGTCGCTCCCTCCTATCGGGACAATTTTCGGAGCCTCCGAAATCGTCCCTTCAGGAATTGTATTAAGCTCCTGCGCTTTTTTTTTTTCTTCCTCTTTCTCCCGTTTCACCTCTTCTTTTCCCGTAAACTTTTTGCTGGCCTCCCCCCCTGAGTGTTCTTCTTCGGCGGCTCCCTAATCGACCCATCTTTCGGACCCCTGCAGGTTTTTTTTCTTTTCCTTTCTAGGCTGAGCCCTGCTTCTCCCCTCCAACCTTTTTCCCCAGCATTTAGCTCCTGCCGTCTCTTCGCCGCCCATCCCCGAGTATCGGGGTGCTTTCAGACCATCGCTCACTCTTTTTTTGTTCACCTCGTCTTGCCCCAATCCTGCTTTCTTTTTCCCCAACTTTCCCTTACCTCTCCCTCGAGCGTTATAGAAGCAAGTGACTCGATGTTCAGTTCCTTGTTCATAGAACAGCCTTCTTTGACCCGTCTCGGCTCCGTTGGTTTTAAAAGCTTTTCCCCCCCGCTTTCGCTCTTGTCGCCTCGTGGTTGCTTTGAAGACGTTCCCTTGCTGATGTCAGCGCCCGTTCGACGAAGTCCCCCTGCCGCAAGACTTTTTTTTCGTTTTTTTTTAGACGTCATGACTTGTGCTAATGCGGGTCCCCCCTTTTATCAACAAGGTCGCTCAACCTGTCAGCACAGTCAGTGTCTTAGGCGTCTGTTTCCTTTGACCTGATAGTGACATATCTTACGAGCTGTTGTTAGACCCTTCCTTGCCTTATTTGTTTTTGGGCGAGCAGGCAATTCGATGTCGTTTTGCTCCTCTTGCCCCTCGTTGAAACGCAAGCAGGTCCTCAGGTTTAGCAGCTCTCTAAGGGCCCGGTACTCTCCCGATGAAGTTGAGCGTTTCTGCTCGCACCCTTCCCATCTGTTTGTCTCTTCTTCCGCCGATGATCTCTTCCGGTTGGAGCCTTGCCCCCATTTTCTGTCGGAACCTTCCGGGCTTTTGTCGCAGGTCGGGGTAGTGCGGGCTTAACAGCCCTACGTTCATACGGCGAGTGAGAATTAAAGCGCGTGTCGAGACCCCTGCCTCTTTATACCGATATCGCATCTCAGTTCTCATTCGCACTCATTTCCGCTTTTCTATTGTTGTAATTTTTTTTTTTTTCAATTTCTTTTACGGTCGTCCTAGAAGGAACTTTCTCGTTTCATCAAATTTTCATCCCTAAGTTCTGCCGAGGAATTGCATTTTTATTCTTGTAGAGGTTTTTTTTTAGTCTTCTTAACGCCCCTCTATTTTGTTCCTTCGGCAGTCGTTTCTCCTATACGCTTGTTTAATCGTTTCCTAGAGACTCCCCCTCCTTTTTTTTTAAGTGACATTTCATTAGCAGGACTTGCAGCTCCCGAGAGATTTATCTAGAACGTAGCACTTTTAGTGCCCTCAGGAGGAGTAACTTCAGGCTCACATCACTCAGCGTATGTGGCGTTCTTGATTGGACTTTCCGCA